>Ga0307513_10011868_pt1 | contig 10793 bp, 7 predicted proteins | sample 15_EM_MG_FD_202174 | JGI IMG/M metagenome (GOLD analysis project Ga0307513, IMG submission 202174) | Populus trichocarpa ectomycorrhiza microbial communities from riparian zone in the Pacific Northwest, United States - 15_EM | ecosystem: Host-associated > Plants > Roots > Unclassified | place...
GATCGGCGATATTCCGGCAACGCTCCCGGGCGGCGCGCCCGAATTGTTCGAGGTGCGCGGCGAGGTCTATATGGAGAAACAGGCGTTCGCCGCGCTCAATGCGCGACTGTTGGCCGACGCCGAGGATAGCGGCAAGGAAGCCCGCCAGTTCGCCAATCCGCGCAACGCGGCGGCGGGATCGCTGCGCCAGAAGGACGCGTCCGTCACCGCATCGCGTCCGCTCCGCTTTTTCGCCTGGGGCTGGGGGGACACAAGCGCGTTGCCGGGCGACACGCAGTCGGCGGTGATCGCGGCGATCCGCGCCTGGGGCTTCCCGGTCACGCGCCAGTTCCAGCCGGGCGGCACGCTCGATCAGGGACTGGCAACCTACAAGGCGATCGAGGCCGAGCGCGCCGATCTGCCGTTCGACATCGACGGCGTGGTCTATAAGGTCGACCGGCTCGACTGGCAGGCGCGATTGGGCTTTGTCGGCCGCGCGCCGCGCTGGGGGCTGGCGCACAAATTCCCCGCCGAGCGCGCGCAGACGACGCTCGAGCGGATCGACATCCAGGTCGGGCGGACCGGCAAGCTGACTCCGGTCGCGCGGCTCGAGCCGGTGACCGTCGGCGGCGTGGTGGTGACCAACGCGACCTTGCACAATGCCGATGAGATCGCGCGGCTGGGCGTCCGCCCGGGCGACCGTGTCGTGTTGCAGCGGGCCGGCGACGTCATTCCCCAGATCGTCGAGAATCTGACTCGCGACGAGCCGCGCGATCCCTGGACCTTCCCGACGCATTGCCCGGAATGCAATTCGGAGGCGCTGGCTGAGGAAGGCGAGGTCGATATCCGCTGCACCGGCGGGCTGATCTGCCCGGCACAGCGGCAGGAACGGCTGCGCCATTTCGTTAGCCGGGGGGCGCTCGACATCGAAGGGCTGGGCGACAAGACCATCCGCGAATTTCTCGATCTCGGCTGGATCGCGGAACCCGCCGATATCTTCCGCCTGGCCGCGCACCGTGACGAATTGCTTGGCCGCGAAGGGTGGAAAGAGAAGTCGGTCGATAATCTGCTCGACGCGATCGAGGCTAAGCGCGCGCCCGATCCGGTGCGCCTGCTGTTCGGGCTCGGCATCCGGCACGTCGGCGTGGTCACCGCGCGTGACCTGTTGAAGCGTTTCCCCGTCCTGTCGGAGATCAAGGGACTCGCCGACGAGGTCATCGCGTTGCGCGACAGCCTCACGCCGGCGCTGGCGGAGGACGAGCAGAAATTCCGTGCCCGGCGCGACAAGGCGATCGCCGAATATATCGGTGTCGACAATGTTGGTGCCGCGGTGGGCAACGCGCTGGCCGACTTCTTCCACGAGCCGCACAACCGCGCGGTGTGGGACGATCTGCTCGAGGAAGTCAGCCCGCCGGCCTTTGTGTTCGAGTCGCGCGAATCGCGCGTCAGCGGCAAGACCGTCGTGTTCACCGGCAGCCTTGAGACGATGAGTCGCGACGAGGCCAAGGCACAGGCCGAGGCGCTCGGCGCGCGGGTGTCGGGATCGGTGTCGGCGAAGACCGACCTCGTCGTCGCGGGGCCGGGCGCAGGGTCGAAGCTCAAGAAAGCCACCGAATTCGGCATAGAAGTGATGGATGAGGCCGGTTGGGCTGCAATTGTCGCCGCCGCGAGTTGATGCTTTTTTGCAACGCAGCATGGCTTAATCCACAGTAAAATAACTGCGCTCTTGCGTTGTCATCTAACGGAAATATTCAGTCCCCATGGGCCCTCGCGACGGTGAAACAACGCCGCGCAATCAGCGACTCGCGCCCAAAGGGGAATATCATGCGGACTCAATTTCTTATTGGCGTAGCTGCGGCTGCGATCATACTCCCGGGGGCGGCCTATGCGCAGTCGGCCGGTTCGGCGGACTTCGAAGGCGACATCGTCATTACCGCGACGACCAATTCCAAGGGCGTCGGCGGGATGCAGATCCCGGACACCACCAAGGCGCGCGGCGTGCTGAACCAGGAGTTCATCTCCCGCCAGACCCCGGGCAACTCGATCCTCGACACGATCAACGCGCTGCCGGGCGTCAGCTTCCAGAACAACGATCCGTTCGGTTCGGGCGGCGGCACGCTGACCATCCGCGGTTTCGACTCGTCGCGTATCGGCCTGACCTTCGACGGCGTGCCGCTGAACGACACCGGTAACTACGCGCTCTATTCGAACCAGCAGCTCGACCCCGAACTGATCGAGCAGGTCAATGTCAGCTACGGCTCGACCGATGTCGACAGCCCGACCGCCGCGGCCTCGGGTTCGACCGTCAATTATCGCACGATCATGCCGACCGACGATTTCGGCGCGCGCCTGCAGGGCTCGATCGGCGATTACAATTTCTTCCGCATCTTCGGCCTGATCAATACCGGCCGCCTGACCTCGTTCGGCACCAAGGCCTGGTTCTCGATGAGCCACGCCGAGAACAACGTCGTGTTCAACAACTTCGGCAAGATCGACAAGGCGCAGTATAACGGCCGCATCTACCAGCCGATCGGCTCGAACGGCGACTTCATCTCGATTGCGGCCAACTACAACGTCAACCGCAACAACTTCTTCGGGTCAGCGCCGCTGCGCTACGACACGACGATCCTCAACGCGGCGGGCGTAGTCACCGGCACCCGCACGCCGGGCACCGGCACCAACAACCGCTTTCCGTTCAACCGTGACGAACTGCCGTACTCGATCGCGCGCTGCCAGATGTCCCCTGCACGGGCGGGTCTTGCCGATTCGCCGCTCAATGTTAACGCGCCGGGCGCTTCCAACAACGGCTCCGCGTGCGGCTCCAGCTTCGACGAGCGTTACAACCCGTCGAACACCGGCAACATCCGCATCAGCTCGCGCTTCACGCTGGCCAAGGGCCTCGTCCTGACGGTTGAGCCCAGCTTCCAATACGTCAAGGCTAACGGCGGCGGCACCGTCACCGGGATTGAGGGCACGGGTTACACCCAGACCGCGACCGCGACGCGGGGTGCAATCACCACGCCGCTCTACGGGTTCATCAATGGCTCCTATTATATCGGCCATGACCTGAACGGCGACGGCGACACGCTCGACCGTGTTACGTTGCTGGCGCCGAGCCAGACCGTCACGCATCGCTACGGCCTGATTTCGTCGCTGCGCTATGACATCAACGACGACAACTCGGTCCGCCTCAGCTATTCGCACGATTACGGCCGCCATCGTCAGACCGGTGAACTCGCGCCGCTTCAGGCCAATGGCGTCCCGACCGACGTCTTCCCGATCAACGACCCAATCCTCGACAAGAACGGCCGCATCGTCGAAAAGCGTGATCGTCTTTCGTTCGCGGTGCTCGATCAGGTGTCGGGCGAATATCGTGGTACATTCGGCGGCTTGACCGTGAATCTCGGCGTCCGCGCGCCATGGTTCAAGCGCAACCTGCACAACTTCTGCTTCACCACCTCGGCCAGCGGTTTCGTCGACTGCCTCGGTCGGGGCAATGATGCGGACAACGCGATCTATGCCGCGGCCAACCCGACCGCCGGTGCGATTGGTTTCCGTCAGTACAAGTACAACCGCGTGCTGCCGAATGCCGGTGCGACCTACAAGTTCGGCGGCGGCTTCTCCGCTTACGTGAACTATTCCAAGGGTCTGCAGGTCCCGGGTACAGACAATCTGTATCAGGACTATTTCTACGCGACCAACAATCCTGCGGCGAACCCGGATCCGGAAACGTCGGATAACTTTGACGGCGGTGTCCGCTATACGACCAGCAAGATTCAGGCGACGATCAGCCCGTGGTACACGCGCTTCACCAACCGTCTGGCGAGCGCCTACGACGTGGTTTCGGATCAGACGATCTATCGCAATCTGGGTCGCGTCGATAAGTACGGTATCGACGGCAGCTTCGCCTATCGTCCGATCCGCGAGGTCCTGATCTACGCCTGGGGTTCGTACCTGAAGTCGGACATCAAGACCAACGTCGAACTCGGCAAGTGCACCACTACCACAACGGCCAACTGCACTACGGTCGGCCAGCCGATTCTCGCGCAGACGGCTGGCAAGCGTGAATCGGGCTCGCCGGTCTACACTTATGGCTTGCGCCTCCAGGGCGACATGGGTCCCCTTTCGCTTGGCGTGCAGGGCAAGGTGACCGGTTCGCGCTATCTGAATGACCAGAATCTGCCCAACCTGCAGTGCGCGGGCTCGGTCGTGAACCAGACCTGCGTTGGTACCGCTTATCAGGTCTATGGAGCAAAGACGCCAGCTTACGGTACTGTCGATGTCGACGCTCGCCTTAGCCTCGGCTTCCTGGGTCTGAACGACAAGACGTTCTTCCAGGTGAACGTCCAGAACATCTTCAACAAATATTATGTTGGCGGCTTCACCGGCGGCTCAACGACGGTGTTCAACGCGCCGTTCGTCCAGATCGGCAGCCCGCGCGCCTTCATCGGCACGGTGAACTTCCAGTTCTGATCCGACCGATCGACTGACTAAAGAGCGCCGCTCCTGCCTTCGGGCAGGGGCGGCGTTTTCTTTTTTGGTCAGAGCCGGATCGTCAGATCCGCGTGGAAGGTCCGCTGCGGAAACGGGTGGAACAGGAAGTATCTGTCATTGTTGACATTATCCACGCCGATCCCGAGCGTGTAGTTCTTCGCCACCTGGAATTGCGCGCGCAGGTCGACGACGAAGAATTTGTAGAACCCCTGATAGGTGTTCCCGACCACATCGCTGTTGTCGATCTGCCCGTACATCCGGCTCGACCAGCGCGCCGCCGCGGTCAGCGCCACGCCGTCGACCGGGCGCCAGGTCGCCACCGCATTGGCCTTCCATTCGGGCACGGTCGGGATGCGCTTGCCCACCGCCGCCGGGAAGGCGGCGTCGGCGCGCGTCGTGGCATCGGCATAGGTCACGCTGCCCGACAGGTCGAAGCGCGGGATCACGTCGTTGCGGACGAACGCGAACTCGATCCCGCGGGCACGCGTGCGATCGACATTCTGGACGAAGCTGGCGGTCACGCCGCCCGTCGTCCCGGCCTGCGAGATCAGCGCGTCGGTCACGACCTCGTTGAACAGCGATAGCCGGATCGACCCCTTCGCGCCGGTCCGCTCGATTGCCAACTCGGTCGACCGCGCATGTTCGGGCTTGAGGTCGGGGTTGGGGATCGCGCCGATCACCCCGCTGGTGACGACCTGATAGAGCTCGCCGACGGTGGGGAAGCGCCAAGCCTGGCCGTAGGATAATTGGACTTTCCATCCGGCGCCGGGCTTCCACGCCAGCGCCGCCTTGGGCGAGAAACGGCCAGCCGAGCGTTCGGGTTGTATCCTGGATACAGTCGGCGAGGCCGAGAAATTGACGCCATCATAGGCGCGCCACGCTTCGTAGCGCCCGCCGATCGTCAGCGTCACGCTGCGCGCCAATGTCAACGCATCCTGCGCCCACAATGCCGCGGTGCGGGTCTTCCCCAGCGATTGCTGGTTGAGCGCGCCGTCCGACCCGTCGATCCAGTCGTCGGCGGCGTATCGGTTGCTGACCAGCACGAAACGGTCCCAATGCGCCCCTGCGCTCAGCACGTTGCCGCCGCGCGTCCACGCCGCCTTGGCGTCAAGCGTGTCCCAGCCGGTCCCGTCGAGCCGGGTCGTATTGCCCTTGCCGCCGGTCAAGGCCGCCGGCAGCGCCGCAGTCGGCGTACGCTGCTCGTCGTCGGCGAAGCGATAGCGCGTGCCGATCACTTGCCAGTCGACCCCGCCACCCGATCCGCTCAGCGACACAGCGTGCGACCAATGGCGCTGGCGCGCGCGATAGATGCCGCTCGAAAACGAACTCGATGGATAGACCGGCAATCCCGTGGCGATCGCGGTGACATAGCTCTCGGCGCTGGCGCTGGTGCGATTGAGGAACAGCCCGCCGACATAGGTCAGCCGGACGTCGTCGGTCAGGTCGAACGCGGCTTTCAGCTTGAGCCGATCCTGCCCCTGCGCCTCGATGCCGCTCGATCCCAGGATGTTGATCGGCTGTCCGGTGCGATTGCGGTCGGGGATCGCGCCGCTGGTCCCCGTACCTGGCGATCCGGTGACATAGCCCAGTGGCTGGCCGCGGCTGGTGACATGATCGTAGCTCGCGAACAGCGCCAGCGGCCCGAATCGATCGCCGATCGTCAGCCCCGCCTGATAGGCCGGATAGGTGTCGCGATGGCCGTACAAATCAAAGGTCTGCACGCTGACCCCCGCGGTCGCGGTGGCTTCGAGCTCGTCGGGCAGGCGCGTGGTGATGTTGACCACCGCGCCGATCGAATTGCCCGGATAGGCGGCCGAGAACGGGCCGTAGAGCACATCGATCCGCGCGATCTCATGCGGGCTGACCGCGCTCCAGCGTGGGCTCGCCGAGCTATTGTTGTTGCCGATCAACGATGAGAGCAACGCTCCATCGGCGTAGATCAGGCTGCGCGCGCTGGCGCCGAGGCCAGCGGTTCGCGTCGCCAGCGGTGCCTGCGTGTCGCCGATGTGGCGTTTGCGGACGATCAGGCTGGGCAGATATTTGATCGTGTCTTCGACGTTCATCGCGTTGATCGTCCGCGCGATCGTCTCGCCGTCGATCGAGGCGCGGGTCGAGGGTGCGTTCTCGATCGTCTGCTGCCGACGCTGCGCGGTGATCAAGATGTCGTCGCGGCCGTCATCGGCCGGCGTCGAATCGTCGGCGGCGCGCGCTGGTGCGGCCAACATGCTCGCCATCGCGGCGAGCGAGGCGCACCACAGGGTGCGCGTTGCAATAGTCACAGTCATTCCCCTGGCTGAATCGCTAATGCCGCCGGCGGCGGCGTCGGTTCAGGCGAGGGAAGGCGGTCCGGTGGCGGGAGGCGGCGGCGCGGCGAGACCGCGGCCTGGGGCGAGCCGCACGCGGTGCAGCTCGGGCACCGCCTGCGGGGTGACGGCGGGCGTGTCGAGCGCCAGTGCCGGCGGCGGCGTGTCGGCGATCCCCAGGCCCGAAAAGGCGCAGGCATGATCGCCTGGCTGGCTATTGCCCGGCGCTTTGTGGTGGAGCTTGCCGTCGGGCGACAATACCATCCGGTCGTCCGGGCCCGTGCCATTGCAGACCGTGATCTCGATCCCGCCGGCGGCGTTGACTACCGGCATCCAGCCTTCGGGAGCGGCGCTGCGCGCCAGCAACGCGGCCACGAGCAACAGCAGCCAGCCGAAGCGGCGGCCAAGCGTGTCGGGGCGGATGGCGGGACTCATTACGGGGTTGCTCCTAAGGCAAGAGACCCGGCAAAGACCATCCATATTCCCGCCGGCGGACGCCGTTCGCGCGTCGCCGACTTTGCGCGCCTTGGCCGGCGCGTATAAAGGGACCAGCTCAATGGCCACGATTTCGCCCCTTGTGCCGGCGCCGGCCGATGCCTCGCTGACGGTACAGAAGCGCCGCTTCTGGACGCCGGCGATCTTTTCGCGCCCGTTCTTCGAGGACAAGAGCCGCGCCTTCTGGACGCTGCAGGGGGTGGGTTGGGGCGGCTATCTGCTGCTGCGCTCGGTGTCGTCGGTGTCCAATGGCGCGCCGATGTCGGCCCTGATCCCGGGGATCATCGAATCGATCGTCGGCTATTGCATCACGCTGCTGCTGTCGACGCTCTATGGCTATTATCGCCGCCTGCCGCGGATCAGCGCGATCCTGCTGACGGTGGTGACGCTGGCCGGCGCGACGTTCCTGGCGGCGGTGCTCAACGGCTTTTCGTACAGCATCATGAAGGACAATCCGGGGCTCAATTTCGGGCTGGTGTTCGGCCAGCTGTTCCTCAATTTCACCGTGCTGGCGGGCTGGTCGGCGCTCTATTTCGGGATCAATTTCTACCTGATCGTCGAACAGCAAGCCGATCAGCTGCTGGTCCTGGAGAGCCAGGCGTCGTCGGCGCAGCTCGCGATGTTGCGCTACCAGCTCAACCCGCATTTCCTGTTCAACACGCTCAATTCGATCTCGACCTTAGTCTTGCTCAAGGAAACCGAACGCGCCAACGCGATGTTGTCACGGCTCGCCGACTTTTTACGCTTTACCTTGATCTATGAACCGACAGCGAACGTGACGGTGGCGCAAGAGGTACAGACGCTCAAACTCTATCTCGAGATCGAAAAGATGCGGTTCGAAAAGCGCCTGCGCCCTGTGTTCGAGATCGATCCTCGCGCCGAACGCGCGCGTCTGCCGTCGTTGCTGCTCCAGCCATTGGTCGAAAATGCGATCAAATATGCGGTCACGCCGAGCGAGGAGGGGGCGGAAATCGCAGTTTCGGCACGTCTCGTCGGCGAACGGGTCCGGATCAGCGTGTCCGACACTGGTCCCGGCTTGATCGAGAATAAGTTAGGGCCGAGCCTTTCAACTGGCGTTGGGCTCGCCAATATCAGGGATCGGTTGGCACAGGCGTACGGACCTGACCACCGTTTCGATGCTCGATCTACACCAGGGGGCGGCTTTGCTGTGGAGATCGAGATTCCGTACCAGTTGGAAGATCCGAATAGAGAGGCCGCATGACCATAAGAACCATCCTGGTGGACGACGAAGCACTCGCGATCCAGGGGCTGGAGCTTCGCCTTCAGCCGCATGACGATGTCGAGATCATCGATCGCTGCGCCAACGGGCGCGAGGCGATCCGCAGCATCAAGACAAATAAACCCGATCTGGTATTTCTCGACATCCAGATGCCCGGATTCGACGGCTTTTCGGTGATCCAGGGCCTGATGGAGATCGAACCGCCGCTGTTCGTCTTCGTCACCGCCTATTCCGACCACGCCATCCGCGCGTTCGAGGCGCAGGCAACCGATTATCTGGTCAAGCCGGTCGAGGAATCCCGCCTCGCCGACACGCTCGACCGCGTCCGCCAGCGGCTGAGCGAGAAGCGCACCGCCGAGGAAGTCGGGAAATACAAGGAAGCGCTGGCCGAGGTCGCGCCGGAAACGGCCGAGGAGATCGCCGATGGCGGCGAGGTGTCGTCCAACCGCTTCGAAAAGCTGATCAACATCAAGGATCGCGGCAAGATCTTCCGCGTCGACGTCGATACGATCGAAGTGGTCGAGGCGGCGGGCGATTACATGTGCATCAAGACCGGCGACAACACGCTGATCCTGCGCCAGACGATGAAGGACCTGGAAAAGCGCCTCGATCCGCGCCGCTTCCAGCGGGTACATCGCTCGACCATCGTCAACCTCGACCTCGTCCGCCAGGTCAAACCGCACACCAACGGCGAATGCTTCCTGGTGCTCGATTCGGGCGGCCAGGTGAAGGTCAGCCGCAGCTATCGCGACGTGGTGGCCCGGTTCGTTCATTGATCAATCCCCCTCCCGCTTGCGGGAGGGGTTAGGGGGAGGGTCAGAGCGATCCTCCCCGCCGTCTCAATCCACCGTCTCGATGACCTCTGATTGGTTGACGAGGGCGGAACAAATTGGCAACAAAAGACAAGGCATCCGGAGAGAATCACCATGTCCGCCTATGAAACTTTCGCCGCGCTTCACATCCCGGGCGATCCGCTGATCATTTACAATTGCTGGGATCCCGGCAGCGCGGTGGCGATCGCCAAGGCGGGCGCCAAGGCAATTGCTACCGGCAGCTATGGCGCCGCTGGATCGCTCGGCTTCGGCGACGGCGAGGAAGTGCCGCTCGACTTGGTCTTCGACAATGCCAAGCGGATCATCAGCGTGGTCGACGTGCCCGTCTCGATCGACTTCGAGAGCGGCTATGCCCAGGACGCGGGCGGCATCACCGCCAATCTCACCGGTCTTGCAGCGACCGGTGCGGTCGGCTGCAACTTCGAGGATTCGGTGATTGGCGGCGATGGGATCTATCCGATCGCGACCCAGGCCGATCGCGTCGCCGCTGCGCGCAAGGGGGCGGGCGATGCCTTCTTCCTCAACGCGCGGATCGACCTCTACCTGCGGACGCCGGCTGACCGATGCGACGATTCGACGCGCGATGAAACGATCGATCGGGCCAAGGCCTATATGGAAGCGGGGGCCAGCGGCATCTTCGTTCCCGGGCTGCGCGACGCCGCGACGATCGCCGAGATCGTCAATCGCACCGGCGCGCTGATCAACGTCATTCCCGGCCCTGGCGCGCCGACCAAGCCGCTCGCCGATGCCGGCGTCGCGCGGGTGAGTTATGGCGGCAGCCCATGGTTCGCGGCGATGGCGTGGCTCGAGGAACACGCGCGGTCGGCGATCGACTGGAGGTAGGTCGGGTTGGGGGCGCGTTTTCGATATTGGGTGTCATTTAGAGCGACTCATCCGTCGATGCCGGCCGGGGAATTGATGGCGGCTATGCCGTTCTCACCAGCGTTCGGCAAAACGGCGGGTGAACCGCGCCAGACGCCCAAGGGCGGGCCGCTCGAGGGACATTATCGCGAAAGCACTTGCACCTGTGATGTCGGCAAGGGCGAGGACGGCGAACTCGCAATGCTGCTGCGGCAGGCCATGGACGCGATGGAACTTCGGCGGGGCGTGTTGCTCGACCTTCGGGCGCAGGGAGCGACCTTCGCGTTCTACGTCACTTGGCAGCCGAAAGGCGATTCGGGCGAGACGTTCGACGCCGACCTGCTGCATCGCATGGGTGAGCTCGGCATCGCGCTGGGGCTCAACGTTCTCCCCTAGCGTTATTTTCTGCGTCGTCGTGCCAGGACCGCTCCCTAGTCCAGCGGCCGCTTGTCCGCTTCGGTCACGCCCAGATCGGTTGCGGTGAACAGCGTGTGGAGCGTGATGCCGCGCTCGGCGAGGTTCGCATCCGCCCCCTGTTCGCGGTCGAGGATGACGATCGCGTCCTTCATGATCCCGCCCGCGGCCTCG
>Ga0307513_10011869_pt1 | contig 10792 bp, 13 predicted proteins | sample 15_EM_MG_FD_202174 | JGI IMG/M metagenome (GOLD analysis project Ga0307513, IMG submission 202174) | Populus trichocarpa ectomycorrhiza microbial communities from riparian zone in the Pacific Northwest, United States - 15_EM | ecosystem: Host-associated > Plants > Roots > Unclassified | place...
GCGTATCAACATCGCGTTCACTCACATCAACAGTCGTCAGATCCCCAAAAGCGATGAACAGCTGCAAACCGCTCTCCACCCATACTATATAGCGATTGAAAGCGAATAGGAAGGTGGCGAAGGAGTATTTGTGTTTCCAGACGTAGCGGATTTCGTCAAACAGAGTGATGATGTATTCGTATAGGTACAGCGCTTGAAAAGGGGGACGAAAAGGGTAGGGTATCAGGCCAACGGGAACGGGCGGGAAGGAGTACAGGGGGCGTACCTAACACCGATATTGTCGCGGCCCTGGCCCGGTAACTGTATTCGAAGTAAACATAAGGGCAACAACTAGACGTCAGTGATCCAGGGCTTGGCAGCTCAGTATCAGAGCAAACGACTGGGAAGGCCGAAAAGGTTCCAGACAACGGGTAGTCTGACCAGGGGGGGTAAAGAAGTAAAGAGCGGAGGACGTACAAGAGTTGAATGTGTACCGCTTCCGATCCTACGGCCATCTTGTCGCCACCCTCGTCGACGTTGCTGACGAGCCTCTGTAATGTTCGCTTGCCGGTTTCGGCGGAAATGGCGCGGGTCCCAGCAGAATGGAGACGGGACTAACTGGGAGGGGTGCTTGATAAGGCGGGCGGTGAATTGGATCTGGACTTTAGGGACAGTTAAGTACAGGGTCGACAGAATTGAAGAAGCTGGGCGCGCTGGGATGACATGGCCCGGGTGTGGTGGAGTACTGGAGGGCTGAAGGCGAGGACCCTGTGGGAGAATCCGCACAAGTACTCCCATAGTCAGTGCCACACATTCCCGGCCGCCTCGGGTAACAGACTCCTGGGCGTCTCACGGGTGCTCCACTTGGCCTCCCGTGAGTGGCGCCACTGTCCAAAACTTACACTACGGCAGAAATTTAAGTCAAACACGCTCCCTCTTGGCGACTTGTAGAGCAAAGTGTTGTAGGCCCAGCTGAGATATCGAAAGGCGACGCGCAGCAGATCCCTGGGTAGTGGCCCTCGGCAGCGTACCCGTGGTGTCTGATTTTGTCGGGAGGTGGAGGGCGGAGATGGTTGTCCAACAACTGGATTCCTTCCATGATACTCAAGACTGAGGTCACAGTAGGCGAGAATGCTAGCCCATCGCTTGCGAACTGTGGTTTGAGGGTACTCCAGGGTATATAACCAGCAGATGTGTTCTTCCAGACACAAGTCCCATACTCCCACGTTGCATGTGCGAAGAAGCGCCCATCAGGAGAGAAGCATTCAAATCGAGCTGGTGTTTCGACGTGTAAAAGGGTTCTTGTATCCAGGACATCGAGTACAATAACCTCCTTATTGGTGAGAAATGATGCGTGGAAGGAAACTGGGGAGAAGGAAAATACGCCGCCGCGGGATGGCACGAGGAATGATTCGACCACGGGAAACGGGGGGTTCGAGGTTGGTTGGAGGTCCTGAATATTGATCACAATTCCTTCATCGGTTTCAAAACTTGTAGCAAACAGGAGAGATTCCCCGTGGATCCAGTGGATAAGTGGCTTATTAGCCCCTAATCGGAGGTTGCCCTCGGATAGCTGTGTGCCCCTGACTATATCATATGTACGGAGGATCTTGGAGTATCCCGAGACAATAATGATTGTCTGGTTCCCATAGAACGCGATGTTGCGACAGTCCCAGAGGTCGGTCGTGATATCCATGATGGGGACACCCGTCCGAGTGTCCCAAACAACAACTGTGGATTCACGCTTAGGCCTAGTAGACGTGAGTATGGGGGAAACAACCAACAGAATTGGTTCTCTCACCAGTAGGTGCTACAAGCTAACAGGCGTCCATCAGGTGAAAAGCTGATTGATTTGTCTTGACCTGTGATACAGCCAGTAACGGGCTTGAGGGTGGATATCACCTCCAGAGTGTCTGAATCCCGGACTTCGATTATATTGACTTTAGGACATCTCGTGAAGACTGCGATGAATCGGCCGCATGGAGACCAAATTGCCATAAGAAAGTCGAAGCTCGTTCTAATATTCGCTGTGCATGAATCCTCCAAGGCAGTAACCCCTGTCACAACCCTTGGCATGGGGGAGTGGATCTGCGGGGTATACAGTCTCCGAACCATGGACGACGGGGAGGCAAGCTGGAGTGCGGAGTGGTAGATGTGGGGTCCAGACTGGCTAATGATCTCGAAGAACGTGGTTACGAAGCGGGAACAGTCTATGACAGTATCGAGAAGTGGGTTGACATCGACGAACGTCCGAATCTGAATTTGGATCAACATCGAGAGACATTATGAACGAGCCACAAATTTGGACACACCTCGATCAACCATTGTACAGTCACATTCAATGCATGTATTGCATCACATGCAGCGCCAAGGATACTTAACACCTCCAGCCAGAAGAGAAATTTCTCCTCCAGAAAACGATGGAGAGCGGAAACAACATCCGCAGTCCGGTCGGCTTTCGTTATGAGATGATTGTGCCATGATCTGCACGCATACTCCAGAGCCCCGCGAATACCACTCTCTTCGATCCTCCTCGGTAAGTCCTCCACTTCGGAATTAAGGGCGTAATCGGGGATTGAGCACATGTTCTTCTTCAGTGATTTACCCATAAGTTCGAGGCAGCGCAGGAAAAGTTCGAGTTGATAGTCGGGGATATGTAGAACCGTGAGTCACTGCAGCGGGTAGGATCTGTGATGAAGTCGGGGAAGGACTTGTGGAACACTTGAATAGGGTGATCGGCATCGTCGTGTAGTGCTAACAACGATTGAACCGACTCGAGAAGGGAAAGGACCTCATTGCGTTCGAAGCCCATCAGGGTGGCGATCGTTGATGGTGAGAGGGGATTTGTGACGAGGAATACTGCGCTCAGCACAGAACGGACCATCGCATCGTCTTCGACATCGTTTTTACAGAAGGCCGCTTGGAGTATCGACGTGTAGAGGGAGCCGAGGCTGGTGTATACCTTCAGTTCCGCCTTCCCTTCGTAGGCCGTGCTTTCCGGAGATTTCATGATCACGTCGAGCCGGCCCGAGGGAGATTTGAACTTGTGTCTGAGGAAACCAACCGTTGCAGCAGCATAGACGAAGAAACCGGCTGCCCTTCGACACAGTGAATCGAGCTGTTCATCCGTTGGCCAGTCCTGGGGTCGGTGTGCAAGTTTGGACAGCTCATATTTGAAGAAGAGACGGATGTCGCTGTAGACAATACGGGGCTCAACGTGGTGGAGGATGAAGGTCTCCGTCAATTCCCTTAACAACGGACCACGGAACCCGCTCGTGATGTGTATCTCTGGTCTGCTGGTGATAAAGAACTTGACTCCGGGAACCTTGGAAATCGATTTACCCAACACAAGGAGGACAGCAGACTCCGGGTCCTCATCCTTGCATTCATCGAGGGCGTCGATCACGATCACGGTGGAGATATTTGCTGATAGAAGTGGTCTGAGAAGAAACTCTTGCATCTGGCTGTGGAGCGACTCGCGGAAGATGTCCGGATTCGATTGGAGGAGCGGTATGAGTAAAGATCGGAAGCCTGTGTACTTTTGTGCAAGTTGGAATGCCAACGCGGGAAAGATGAGGTGGAGATCACCGCGGTCCTCGAAATCTCTGGAACAGAAGAACGACGCTCCCAAGCGACCACTCGCGAAGACCCTTTCTGCAATGGTTTGGGCGATGGTGGATTTCCCCGTCCCGGCGAGTCCGTTTAGCCAGAAGACTGGGGACTTGCTGAAATCCTCGGTCCAATCCTCGATCTCATTCAACGCGCTCTCTCGGGTTCCCTTGAGACACCCCTGGCGGTCGCCGTGTTGGTATCCAGCCCCATGAGCACGACGACACTGATTCAACACCTGCAACTCGGCTATTTATCTATGAGCGTGTGTCAATGGAAAATACGAACGCATCTAACCTGCATCCTATAACAGCCAGTTAACATATGGAGTGCGGTCAAATAATATAACCAGGGACGTACGATTAATCTACAATTTTGCTCGTATAACGCTTTCTGTTGAACGAACTGCGTACAACCTCAGCGGATATCCAACGGCGGGCGAAGTATCTTGAGATCAGTACTGACCTGGTACTCGAGGACGGAATCTCTAATTTCTTCCACAAGCCCACAAACAGTGTGCGCATCCGCCTCATTTTCCTGGTACCCAGGAGCGCTGGAGCGGTGAGATAGGGACTGCAATTCGTCTTTGATCCTTTCGAGAGCCCTGAGATGTGATCAACGCAGATGCTCGTTCACAATGGATGAGTGGTGCTCACTCAAACAGGATCATCTGTCGGTCGAGCTCGTCATCATCGCCTATGGCATCCGCTTCTACTCTGAGTCTGCCCAACCGCGCAAGGGCAAACTCGATCTTTCCTCTTATCCCTGGCAACCTCTGCCAACACGTCAGAGAGAGCCTCGAAACGCGCGTACGTCGCTTTACCTCGTGTAGCCTCAAAAATACGTTCAAAGTCTTCATTCGTTCAATCGTCAGCCTGCACAGTGAAGATGGTACGATGGAGCTTACAGTTAGCTGAGCGACCTGGTCATTTATCGACTGCTGTTGTGACACCTGTCCTAGATGTGTTCAGCCCGCCCGATCTCGACAGGTATTTGGTACCCACCTGGTAGACGAGGATTGTCCGCTGGAGTTGTTCGATGAGTCTTCCGACCTCTTGAGCATCCTGGGTCTTATCAAGGATCCGGGTGCAATTCCCCTTCACCAACAGAGTTTGTGATCGTTGTGCAATATCTTCCAAAGACCTACAAAGGATTGGTCTTTCGGGGCGAGAGGACTGATTCGGCACTAACTTTGCCAGCTGTGAGCGTCTCTCGACCTCTTGTTGGTCTCCGTTGGGATTTGCCCTGGCCAGACCTTCCCGTAAGCTCGTCAGCCACGGAGTAAACTGCTCAAGCTTGTCCTTGACGTCCTCGCTTTACTGGAAGAAATATGTCAACAGTGTCTCGGAATGGTCCGCTATAACGTACATCATAGTGTTTGACAAGTGCGTTGATGCCTCCCAGACATGCCTTGAGGGGAGGTAGCCAATCGGATGATTCCTTTGCGACGTCTAGGAGCATCTTCGTAGCGTCGATCACCCGTTGTTTCTTTCCTACAGCAAGTCAGCGGGGCTGCCAGGACCAGTACGATAACGGCCAGGCCTCATACGTGAGCTTGATGCCATCTCCCCCCCACTAGCCGCCGGTCGCCGTTTTCGAAGGATACTGGACATGGCCTCGGAATTGTCTTCGGGTCGTACTTAGTGGGGGAAGTTAAGTTTCGAGTCCATATCTGGGATCGCGTCCAGAACGGCGCTGAGTCGCGTTCCACTATGGGTTGTGTCGGAATCACGATTTTTCAGGCGAATGCGGGCGCGTACCTCGGGTGCTTGTAGTCCCGTGCTTGCTCAACAATTGGTAAAGCGTCCGCCTGAACCGGCCTTGCTGAGGCAAGATCTGGAGGATAAGAGAATGAGATACGCACCAGTTGTATTGTAGTGGACCACCCTCCAAGTCCAAAACCCTCCCACCTCGGCACGCTCTTCTCTAACTGCTTCACGATCTCATCGCTCTGTGCCACTCTCGAAGTCTCGTTCGTTGGCTCAGACTCGGACATTGCACCGTCAATATCGACTTCGGAAGATGCTCTTCGTTGATTCGTTGATACTTGACGACCAGGAGGGGGCAGGGAAGGTCGTTTGGACCACTCCGCCTCAAGGATTCCCTACAAAAGGGAACGCATTATACCGGTCGTGGTTTATTGTCTTGCCGGTCGTTCTGAACGTACTTTGAGCGCGTTCGCGTCCTTTGCAATTTGGCTGTCTTCTCTATTGTAGTGTAGGCATTCAGGAAGATGAGGTTTAGATCGTCGTAAACGGCTTGTGCGTCGTTGAATCGATTGGCCTTGAGATCAGCGGGAACACCATTCAAACTCTTTGGGTCCTGGATAACCTAAATCAATGCTCGTACCAAAGCCCTCAGATAGAAGCGCTGACTGTAGTTCACACCTCATAGTACTCAGGCAGGCCGTCCTTGTCCACAAGGTCCATAAACATTTCCCCCAGTTTCCGCTTCGCGCGAGGGCCAGCTGGTGTTTGGCAAAGGATGCTGATGACTTCATTGGCTGCGGTTATCTGAGAGGGCGGTAGCGGCATGGTAATGGGTGGGTAGGAAGTGGTGACCGGCAACCGGGCCAATGATCGGGTTCTTGTTTACATTTATTTGTCCCCCCTCACGAACCCCACCACTGACGGTTGCGGCGGCGAAAAATTGGCAACATAATCTGCAGCCTACAAAACGCACTCACTAGCTAATACAGATGCGGCAGGATATGAAGAAAGGCTGAAGGACGGATCGTGTACAGGAGTGGCTCCTAAGGGCCCACCGGCGACCCAGGCGGCCGCGATTAGTGGACGGATCCACAATCGTAAACGATTGTCGTGTTGGTGCAGGGGCTGCCCATCCCGACAGCGTCATACCATCCGCAGGTTACTAAGTTCAGGGGACCCGAGGTCTTATCCAACAACCCCCATCTTTTTCCCGTTCTGCCTGCACAGTACTTCACCATGCAGAGCCCTCCTCACGATAAACCAGGCTTACCAGCCTGGCGTGTTCGAACGAGCCTACCACACCAGGGTGATGACATAGGCATCCGCATCAGCGTCCGTCCACCACACTAATCACGTCTTCCAGACGCCGAATGGGCCTGGCCGGGCACAGGGGTTAGGTGGAAGGAGGTGACCAACGAGTATCAGCAATTCTACGAGTACTGGAGCGATATCTCCGCCAGTCCCAAGTTCCTCAACAAGTTCCCCTACAAGTTATCGCTCGGGGTGGACTCGGACGGAGCACCTCTCTTGCCTTTTCGCTCCCACAGCACATTAGGGAACCAGATTCTCGTCACCGAGGCATACGACAAAATCTTCGACCGCTTAATGGTTCTCCGCGAGAAAGATAAGGGATCCACCACAGGGGCTGTGCTCACTGGGCAGCCCGGCATCGGTGCGTCCCTATGATTAGATCCCCACGCCGTGCATCAACTCACCGGCGCATCCAGGAAAAACCACCTTCCTAAAGTTCATGCTCGCGCGGCTGATTTCAGCTCGCCAGGTCGTACTCCTGTACGACACCTCTACAGCCTTCCTTTTCTTCCACGGCAGAGTTTACTCTCAACCGACGCAGTACGGCTTCAGGGATCTTCCCGAAAACCAAGAAGCACTATATTGTCCTATATGGGCGTTGATTGACGTGGACTACCTGGACAAGGGGCCACCTATCACAGGTAGTGACAACATCTGGCCAATCCAGGCGTCTCCTCCGAACCCCATTCAATGGAAGTCGTGGAGCAAACAGAACGGGGCCGCTCTGTTGGGCATGCCTCTATGGAAGATGGATGAGCTGATGGAAGGGTACGCCTTTAGTGTGTTCTCCCCCTCTGCCATCAACTCCAGCCATGCAGTTCAATAGTGGTATGTCGCTGACTGTCCTTTGGCTTTGCTGCAGTTTGTGTCTCCAGCCTAACTTCGATGACTTTCGACGGAGACTGCAGCAGTGCCTCCCGCTCCTTGATGGGCCGACGCTCGCTACCACCAATCACGAGGGGATTGACGCTGCGCTGCAGGTTCTCCGGATAGAGAGAGAGAGAGAGAAGGCGGTGGGAATGGAGAAGGAGGGTTGCAACAGGATGGGTGGCAGTATTCTGGGGCCATCTGCCGCGGATCAGGACGAGGAGATGGTTGACGAAGCAGACCAACCATAGACCCCAGTGGACGAGGTGGACAATGCACTCAAGATCTTGGTGCGCAATGCGATTGAAGAGTTCGGTCTCATCCCCCGTGACGCGTACCAAGGCGTCTTCGATCTTCCTGTAGTGAAGGAGGAACACGCAATCGCGATGAGGAGCCTCGATTGTTCCAGGCTAATAACCATTTTCCGAGAGTTCTCTACGAGCTGTGGGATCAGCTCCGCCACCGCGGATCGCGTGATCGTCGTGTTCCCCATAGATTATGTATCCTCCCTCGACGGTTGGAAAATTAACTTCAAATCCGCTCGGATCGCGAGGAAGGCGGTAGAATTGATGCGGTCGGAGGAGGTCGGACATCTTGGGAGGGCGTACGGCCTCCTCCACGGGGACCCAGAGGGCTCTGCTTTGGCGGGATTGATCTTCGAGGCGATCGTCCATCGCAAGTTCTCTGGCAGCTTGGAAGATGAATCCAGGCCGCAGCCTATTCCTATGAGGTGCGACAAATGTGACCCTCCTACGTTCTCCATAGATCTCTCCTCGTCCTCTCCTACCCCTGGCACCTCGCTGTCATCTTTCACGCCGCTACGTGCCGATGCTAGAACTGCTGTGCCAGTCAACCTCGCCGATGACTCACTCAGTGATGTGACGCTCGATACCGACAAGTACTACACCCCAACCACGGCTACTAACTCCCTCTTTGACTCGTTCGTCATTGACCACGACCGCGACCGGCGCACCGTCGTAGTCTCTATCTTCCAGATTACGATCTCTCCGAGACACGGAGGATCAGCTGATGGCTACCACCTTATACGCGAGATCATGGCCCACGTAGGCAAGCTTCTCGAGGAGACGGGCCTTGATGCCACAATCAAAGTCGCATACTTTCTAGTCTGCCCCGAGAGTGAATCCCAGCATCAGTGGCAGATGCCTGCCGACTGGAACAGGTATACCGGGATCCACGACCATCGCGGGGATGCCTTCTATATACGTATCCCCATCTCGGTACATCAACAAACGTTTTTTTCTCTCTTTTAAGTTCTGCATCAACAAGAATGACTCACGAGCCACGGTACGTCGTGTTTATTGACTCCCGGTTTTGCGACCTAGCTGATTTATTACTGGATACGGGTTTCCACTCGGGGTATACTTCGTGTGTGCCGTGCCCTTGTTCCGGTTCACTCGCCCTTCCACGTTCCACTCCCACCGTCTCAGCCCGCTCCTCCATGTTTATTGCCCTTGTTCGCATTCCAATCGTTCGCAGCTATTTGATGCGACTCTCTCTCCATGTAATCCTTCATTGTACAATACTATGATAGCCTGTTCACCGTTACCATGCCGCCACTTTTCTTTCTCCATGCTCAGAATCGTCCAGGTCCGCATACTTTGCCTCCCTGCTCTCCAGATGGCCACGTATGGCCCACTTCTTGACGTGCTCGAGGTCCGCCATGCGACCCTCAGGTAATTGGTTGAGCTCGCTCGTGTCACATGGATAGAACTTGGCGTCTGAGCAGTGAACGTGTCAAGGGCCCGATACGGGTGAAGACAAGGCATAATTCGTAATTAAACAAGATCCTAGAGTCGTTCTGGATATAAAGGGGCTAAAGGGTTTAAATCTTCAAATTCGACATCTCGTCGATTGGAGGCTCAATTTCGGCCTGAGAGGTTCCGCTCTCCCTAGCCGACCTTTCCCTCTCCACCCGAACGGCAACACTCCGTCGGTCATCATCGACTTTTTTTCAGGACCTGGAAGTGCGAATGAGAATTTTTCTCCCACAACGATGCCCGGATTTTTGACCGTACCTTTGTCACTGCAGCTTTCTTGTTGGCGATCTCCTGGCGTTTTGCCCGTTCCTCATCCTCGATCGCCTGGACCTGGTTCTTGATGACTCCGTCCAAGCACATCGCACCTATATGTAGATCTTCCATCCTTGTTGGATTGAGTACAAGCCTGGTGACGCAATCCTCTGTCTGTACTGGGTGAGTCGATACCGTGCCCTCGACCGTGGCTGATAACCCCAAGGGACAATGTACGGACCTGCTGTCGGAAGCCCATCTGCGTTCGTGGCGCATTTATTGATCAGATCTCGGAATCAGCTGAACGACCACCAGCGAAAATCACACCCTCTGCAAGAACTCCACCGTCCCTTCCATCGGCATGATATATTGTCTCATCGTCTCGGAATTGATATTGAGCCGTTGGTACTTAGGATTTTTGGGAAACCTCAGGATCTTCTCCGTTACCTCATTCAAAACCTACAACTCCATCGATCTCCTTCACGATCGCCTCCCTTTCCTGACCTGTAGGCTGTGTAAGGGAGGAGAAACTTGACACGTGTTTGATCCCCGATGTGAGGAAGAGTTCGGCCCACTTCATCAGGCTATCGAGGACACTGCTGCCTCACGAGGTCGATGAATGCTTGTACGGTCAGGTACGGACCCTCCTGGTTCACTGCGCAGGCAAAAATGTCAGCCCATAGAGACTCTCGGGGCTTTGAACAGACGTACACCCTTCCGCCTGTTCGGCTGTCTTGGTCGTATAATTTACGAACGCCTGGAGGTCTCCATGAGATTCGCTGCCTGATAAGCTTGCACCGATGGGTAGGGCGGAGTAGGCGGAGGGATGGGCCCTTTCGTCTGCGATTCAGTCGTGGGACATGCCGCATGTCAGTGCTACTGATTATTGCATTAGTACTGCATATTGGTATACACGTTGCAATCCAGGGCTAAGCGCTGAAGGAGGGGTCGTGTACGGGGGTGGCTGAGATTCGGGCGGCAGCGCCAGCAGGGACTCTTCAAGCTTCACCTTTCAGCCGGATTAAACATGGATCCGTCCTAAGACCTAAGGGCCCTCCGGTTTTTCGCCAGACGTCACGTCACCAGCGACCCAGGTAGACGGATCCACAATTGTATCTTAAACGATTGCCATCGTGTGTCGTCGCGTTGGTGGGGTTGTCCTAGGCTGGAATCCAGCCTCAAATTCAGAGGAAGGGAGGGTGCCTCTGAATTGAGGCTGGGACTAAACCCTAACGTTTTGGTGGGGGGTTGTAATCCCATTGTTTCGGGTCGCGATTCCAGGGCTCC
>Ga0307513_10011870_pt1 | contig 10792 bp, 10 predicted proteins | sample 15_EM_MG_FD_202174 | JGI IMG/M metagenome (GOLD analysis project Ga0307513, IMG submission 202174) | Populus trichocarpa ectomycorrhiza microbial communities from riparian zone in the Pacific Northwest, United States - 15_EM | ecosystem: Host-associated > Plants > Roots > Unclassified | place...
GCACTTGGTAAAATTGAAATTAAGCTGTTTTAGTCTCTGGGAACACGAAAAATACATATATATTAACCAAATAAGCGAACTATATAACGGAAATAATACTTGTGCAGTTCAACAGCCATAGAGGGGTGACCATCTGCAGTTCCCCAAGGAATGGCGAAGTCCTCAAGAAATCATGATGATGATGAGGTGTGTGAGTCACAATAGGGTGTGAATCCTTATTAGGATTGATTGTGCTTGCTGGGAAGGGGAACGAGGAGGTTGGGAAGGTCTCAAACATGACATGCTTCCTTGGCATATCATCCTTGTCCTCTCTAGCCATAACAAATAGGTCCTCGTCGAGTGACACCAAACTATTGAATACTGAAGAGAAGAGTTAATATCGCACTGAGCTTCGCTATCCTTAGCATTATGACAAAAATGTACCTCGCTGTTGTTTCCTCGTTTCATTGACTAATGGCATGACACTCAGTGGATGAGTCTGTTGAGATCGGACAGCTTTCTCTGGAGTTCCTTTCTTCAAAAGAAAAGAGCAGATGATTACTTTCTGAACGATTCCAGCACACCCCATTGGTGACACTCACTTGGCATTGCTCGCATACGAATGCAAAGGGTTCAACATCCAAAGCGATTATGCAGGACTGATGATGCCATTCAGAGCAGCTCCTACATCGGACAGTAGGCATGGATTCATCATCTACTCAAGCGATTAACGCTCAGAAAACAACAGGCGCGCATTCACTCACCATCACCACCACATATACAGTTGAACACATCTGTACCTTTTACGACTTCCTTGCAAACAGGGCATATTTCGTGCGGAATGGGACTAGAATGTGAAACGATAGCACTGCTTGTGATATTTGCAGTCAAAGTAATCTCGATACGATTATATCCTGGACACCGATGGGCTGCTCTACCCGTATATCGTCCGCGACGGCAGTTAAGAGCGGGTTCCGAAGACAACAGGTAGGCATTTAGGAAGATTTGAAATTGATGTGATATATCACTGAGAGTGACAGGCCTTTCTGTTGCGGATTTCCACACCAATTCCTGACGATGTCCGCTTGGAAGTACTTTTTGGGGTAATATTTGTGGGGATGGCCGTTCCGAGGTTGGCGAGGATGGGGCACGGCCGCTCAAATCTAGTTCTTTAAACTGATTCTCAAGCAGATCAATCACATTGATATCGAATTCATCGGCATAAGCGCGTTGAATTTTCTCGCCTTGAAGGTTGTTAGTTGTTACAAGTGATATCATCAAGGATAACAAGAGTGGAAAAACTCACTTTCATAGTGGGCTTTGCAAGCACTGTCAAAAGTCTGACATAAATGATGAGTTGCTTTCGTGATTTCGACCACGGGAAAATTTACCCTTCCGCAAAGTTTGTGGAAAATAGCCTCTGCACTAGTATTGGATACGTTAGGTTGATGGTCAGATTGTTTTGGTATCTGCCTCAGGTCATCCGGATCGAAGCTTATTACAGGTTTCCCCTTACGACTGAAGATGACAAAATGCTAGAAGACATTCAGTGGTAGTGAGGCAGAAAGTCGCCACTTGGCGCTTACGTCTAATCCCACGGATGCCAAAGGGTATTTCATATCTTGAAGATAATCTAAACCAGACTGTAGAGGTGGGTTACTATCCCATGCGATATATATGTGGGTGTGGTTCGTACGGAGAGCCCAACAACCTTGGAAATTTTGAGAACAGTTGCAACGTTGCCAAAAGCGGCTTACACACCGTCTGGAGCCCTAAAGTCAGAATTTGCTTGAGATCCTTTTTAAGAGCCTGACCAAGGATATCGTGGATAGTCCCTTCGTATTCTGTTTTGGATCATACTGAGTAAAGCGGCGACAAAAAAAGATTTTCTACGGACCTCCATCGAAGACAAGATAAGAGAGGTCGGATTTAAGAGGAGAAACTCCAATGATCTGTGGGATATGTGGGTGACTAGTGATTGGATGGTCAGTTCTACATCATAGTTGAATATAAAGGGCGACCCCATACATAACTTTCTGGTTGAATCTGGCAGCTTCCGAGCACCGCTTCAATGGAACAGTCAGGATGAATATATGGTTCACTGTCATGGTAAAGCCTACCTCGCGTGCGCGATTGCCTTCATAGACCTTCATAGCGACAGTCTTTCCCGAAAATTTAGCACCGTGTAGCCGATATCCATGGCCCTTATGAATTTCTCGTTCTATAGAAATATCCTCGACAGAAATCTGTGCCATGGTCACCGAAAAGAACCACAATGCATACAGGAACGTACAACAGGGAAGCCTTTGATGATACTGTTCAAGCTTCGAGCTCTAGAATCTATATCAAACGTAAGCTTTGAACTAAGATACAAGTCACCAGGCCCCAAGGTGAGATATACTAACCTGTATTGCTTGATTCTGCCATGGCTATGAGAATATTGTTAAACGTTCCCCCATTGGATACACAATTCTGGGCGCCAGAGAAATGGGATGCACTAAGGAGCGTCAGTATACCATCAGAAAGTCAAGAAATCGCCATAACCTGAATGGGGTTGTGCGTAGAAGATCTAGGGAGGTCTGGGGCTGCTGGAAAGTGGGAATTGATCAAAGTCAGGGATAAGAGAGTTGTCCTTTTTGGCGCTCACGGAACCAGAGCTGCTCTCCTGCCTCGTATAGGGGGTCGATCTGGCCTGGGATGAGCCCTGGCTCGAAACAGATTTCTGTAGGACGAACAGTTAGCACAAGCGCATGTAAATATGACAATACGCCCTGCCTTGATGCGTTTCCGCGGGTTGGAGGGGAGCTCTTGCCAGTCGCAGGTCACCTCCCATTTCTTGCGATCCTCTGCCCGGCTTCCATGCTCGCCACTATCATTCGCATCCATCAAGGAAAATAATCGGGAGCTCAGTACAGGTGTTGGGGGGAAGAACAGAGAGGAATTAGGAGGCACTGTCACCTTGCCTGAAAACTAGGCCCAACCTATTTGAATGGCCAAAAGTAGGTGAAAAAAACGCGAGCAGATATCTATCTCAGCGGCGCCCGGGGGACAGTCACTTTCCACCCGCCAACTCTAATTTAAGCACAGCCATCATCCGACGAACGCACCTTTGTTAATTGTTTATCGGGAAACCCGGGGCTAATCTAGATGGTGACGTGAATTCATGCGTGTTGCATCGCAAGGGGGCTCGGGAGCCGGCGGCATCGAGAAAAAGGCCCAGGGTTGTTTTTTTTTTCCAAGGCCAGTTCCAAGCAGTGTATACGAGTAGCAACACACTCCCCAAATCGGGTCAGCGACACACAGGGTAATAAAGCGACACATAAGGTGAATTATCGACACATTTGTGTGTTCCTCCATTTCAGTGTGTCGATTGTACATGTGTTCGACACATCCAGATGTGTCCGGCCAACATGACATAAATGATGCGTGTTGTCGCGCGATGTGACGCGCCAGCCCGCATATGGTTACTACAGAGAGTCCAGGATTCATTGAGGGAGTTTAAAGGATATTGAGCACCCTAAAATATGGTATTTACTGCTTTGTGCGTGCTCTTCCAAGTCTTTATTGTCAAAAGAGTGAGCAGAATTCTATCAATTTCTATGTACTCTGGTAGTGATTGTAATATTCTGTAGACTTCGGCTCAAATTAAGTTACATGGCATAATCTTTTTTTTCACTAAGTCGTTCTGTACTCAGGTAAATGGGAGTGTAATTTGTAATCCTTATCTACAGGATACATATACGAGAAGCTATATTTACTACATAGGAGGAGGGCGTGGGAACTCCACCGCTCCCCCTTGATAGCCCTTTGCCAGTCGAGAGTAGTTAGCAATCTCCGCCAACACCGTGGATGTCCAAGCCACATGCCCCCTCCCCGATGCCGAGTCCTCGTCATCTCCACACCAGTAGTGAGCTGCGATGCAGTTCGTCGGCGCATGGCAGACATCGCTGCTGCTCGTGTCGTGGTTCTGCTGTGTCATGGTTTCCGCGTCCGGTTTCCTAAAGTTTATGGTTGGGCTGGGGTGTGATTTTGCATTTGCATTTGCATTCGGCTGTGGATATAATACTTGTGGTCGTGGTTGCAAGTGTGGTGACTCGGCCTTGCTGTTGCTGTCGACATGGACCTGCTGGGGTGCTTGTGAGGCTACAGAATGGAAACGTACCTTGTATCTGTCCACATAGCTCACTGTTATTAACGTGGGGTGTTGTTATAACCTAATCTTAATCTTATCAGCAGCGGCCCTGAACGCCTTGACCGGAACCTCGACAATATCACATATGTATGACTCGTTCGTCCGAGTCTGCTCTCACGTTTATGAGCCCTCAATTAACAGGTGTCTGATGGAATAGAACCGCCGTTATATATCCCAATATGTGCGTACTAATCCAATTCCAAATACTTGCTTCTTTGATCACAAGGAAGCTGTCTCCTCGAATTGTTAGTTCCCCGTCCTTTAAACCTTGATCGTCCGGAACAGACATTCCTTAGATATTTCAGTCCTAACCTGATCGCAAGAATCAGGACCCTATCTTCTAGAGTCCTCGGGCCAATGTGCCACTGATCGATAACAACAATCCCGTGCCGCGTGTTCATTGTACGTGGCTCTGGCCCATCGTTTTCTGCTATATATTGGAGGGCCATGATTGAGTCGTGTAAACGAATTTTGGTCTTGACCTCGATCTTGCTACTGATACACTCAACCTCAAAAGTTCACGATATGTCCGATGAGAAGAAGCCAGTCATATGTGATGGTGAGTCGATCAAACACTACGTTGGTGCGAGCGCATATATGCAAAAAAAAACTCTAGTCCAACGCGTCATCGATTCTCCCATCGCGGAAGTTCTCGTATTCAGCGAAACCATGCGCATGGGAACGCTATCCCCAAAAACGAAAGATTATCTATCCACCTTCGAAGAAAAGGCCAAGGAACCGCCTCTCGGCGCTGAGAAATACGTGGTGGTCAAGTCCCGACAAGACTTCCTCGACGAAATGACCCTCAGGCACGCGCATCATGACACTCCCAGCAAGCTTCCACCCTCCGCGACCCCGGAGCAGATCGCCAAGGAGCGCGAACGGCGTCTGAACGCGTTGACCACTCGCCATCGCGTCGTTTTCTCCCAGTGGCCTCGCGATCCCGACACAAAGGAGTTCATCAAGCCCGACAACAGTCTCGTAGGTAAGACTGCGGGGAACGGGCTCCAGCTCTGGGGTGCGACGATGTTCGATTTCTATGCTGTCTTGCGGCACCCGTCCATCCCCAACCTAAGGACGCTCAGCGTGGGGAGTAAGTTACTAGGATGGGTGAAGAAGGTCGGGGAGGATTATGAGTTGGCGAGGTCGAATTACGAGTGGGCTGAGAGAGAGGAGGATCCGAAGACGCTTGAGCCGTGTGATATCGAGGTTTTGATTCGGGAGGGCGAGGCGGAGATGAGGCGATGTATTGATTCCGGGGAGATTGAGGCATATGAGGCAAAGGAAAGGGAAGAATGGGAAGCTGAACAAAAGGAAGAGAAAAGGAGGGAAGAAGTGCTGGCGGCGTTTGAGAAGGCTTACCGCAAAGATCTCGAACAGATTTCGAAACCGCAATCAAATGATGTTCAGGAAGGCGAACGAGAGTCGAAGTCGGAATCGAACAACGTAGAAATGAAGGAGGCCGAGGGAGAAGAACAGAACAAGCAGGATACAAAGAGCGAAGTTCTGGATAACGGCGAAGAAAACACGATGGACAAGAAACTCGATGAGGACGATGAGAAGAAACGACAAGCATTTCCAATTCCGACGGACAAAATGGATGGATTCTCGGTGATGGGAGAGAAATTGGGAGACTGGGAACAGGAACGCGAACCGGTGAAATTCGACGACATGGAAATTACAGAATCGGCCCCAGAGGAAGGCGAGGCCAAGATGACATCGGGATCCAACGATGTTGAAATGAAGGACGAAAGGGAACAGACTTTGGCATCCGAATCGAAGGACGCAGATGAGGAAGAACCAGAGACGGAATCCAAGGGCATCGAGGCGAAGAAAATCACGCTGGAGGCTAAGGACGTCCAGTTGCCAGAGGACGAAGAATCCGATTTTCCGGAAAACCACGAAATTGTACGAATTTTTAATTTCCTGTCCATCGTCCACTAATGACCACGTCGTCTAGACATATCCAATCGATTCTCTCTTCAACAAAAATTGTTACCCAACAGGTTGGGTTCGAGATCCATTCACGCCAAAGCTGGATAAACGGCCGCTCGCAAAACCGCAAAGCCTCCAAAAGTACATCCCGCAATGGTTCCTTCCAAAGAAGCTTGTCGTCCACGATCCTTGGAACTTGCTTGATGCGACGAGATGGCGATCGGATACGTATAAACCGTGGACACGGAAGGAGGACATTACACACGTCTACAACTTGCAGCACTCGACTACGTATGCAGAGCGGAGAAGGGAAGATCACGCTGCGGCCGTAAAAGAGTATGAGACGTTGAGGAATCGACGGAAAGCCTTCCTTAACGATCCCCACTCGAAGACTGAGCGTCCTAATGGGTTTGAGATGGCAGTAGGAGAGCCTCAAGATGACGAAACCATAGTGATGGCATATGTCGTCCTACCTGAAATTCCTTTTCCAGTTCCAGTGGCAGAAGCTCATCTCTATCTCTCGCCCGCGCATGCTATCGGGGCCGGCAACCACTCCTTCGTTTACGACGCCGAGTTCGAAGTCCCAAGATCTTTTCTCGTGAAAGAGGAATTGTGCATGGATTGTGTTCATTCCGACGTCGAAGAGCAGCTCAAAGAACGAGTCGAAGACTTGAAGCACGCGCGTCCTGGGAGGTTCATCACAAAGACGACAGTTATTCCACCATATATGATGACATGCGGGCCCGGAGACGACGAGACCATGTATCTCCTCGAAGAAGGAAGCGAAACCACGACGACAGAATACGAAGGTCCATACGACGTGGTTATCCAGAGCCGTGTCCGATATCAAAATCTTGAACGCGCACCGTACTGTGAACACCTCAAAGCTCGCGAGACCTCCATTCACCCTCTAACCACGAAGGTGTCTGTGGCTGCGAAGCTCTCTCTCGAGCACGACGAGCACCTTCGACTCGAAGCCTACAATTACCAACGCTTCCCGAAACATTTCTTTGAACATTGGAGCGGGTACAACATCATTCGACCCTTCCACCAACCGGTTCCGCTGGGCGCCATCGTCCCCCAGTTTTACGGTTACTACAAGATAGATAAGGCATCACGAGGCGATCATAAGGAGTATATGAGCCCTATCCTTTTGATCGAGAAGTGTGGCACACCTATTGCGTTCGATGAGCTTTCTATCGACGACAAGTAAGTTACATTCCATTTCTTTAACTTTAAAGTTCTTTGAAAGCTCACCTAAATCCTCAGACAAGAATGCGCCAGCCTCCTCTATCGTCTCCACGAAGCTGCATGGACGCAAGGATCCGTATACGAACGCAACATCCTCAGACAGCCAGGTCCGATTACCGCATTCCCGGCCGAGAGGGAGCTGAACAAAGCCAAACGCGGGGGGTATGGCGAGAATTGGAGCTACAGAATGATCGACTTCGGAAGGGCTGAATATGTTGGGGATCAAGACAAACGACAAGCACAGGATACCGTTCGACTCGATGCGTGGAAGATGGATAAATGGGCGAATGGATTTCAGGACACTTTCGGATAACGAAATCTGATGTGTTCGTTGTACAGCGTTTTTGAGGGAGGTTTTGATGGAGTTTAGGATGAAGCGGAAGATGGTTCGTCTTGAAGGAGAAATTTTAGAGAAAATGAAATTGCAATTTTGCGCACGTGACAGGCTCTAACCTTCATGCCGATTTTGAATTTGAACGATATTCTCTTTGGAGTGGCCCAGACGGAACTGTGATGTCTTTGGGCTTATTTTCGTTACTCAGTGGAATTCGTCAGACGAGGGTATGCTTACGTGGGCGTATCAATACGAATGGGCACTAGGGTCATCCTCAGATGAAAGTACATGATATTTATTATTGCATGGGTACACGGATTACGGCTCCCTTCTCATGTCATATTTTGTGTAGTTCACCTATAAAGCCTTGTGTTGATAGAGCCAATTATTGACCAAAGAAATCGAGGCATATTCAATGCTTGAATAAGTGAAGGACCACGTTTTATTGTCGAGAACAAGCAAGGGTACTCGGGTATCATAATGCCGGACGTGATCCTGGTTAGTTAGTCCGGCCTGTGGCCACGAAAAAACAAAATGGAACCCCCCAATTTTGGACAAGCGATAAGAAGGACGAAGAAAGAAAAGAAAAAGACGCCACGGGTAAGTCTGGCACTCGAGATAACGCGCGAAAAATGATGCAAATGCCTCTGTTCTTGTGATACATCCCCAAACTTAAGTGGAACCCCTTGATCTATTCGTCTGGCTCTAACCCAGAGGAGGAGCGGATCAGCTGTATAGCATTACTGGACCTGGGTGTGATCACGCATGGGAAATCAAGTGGCTGACTATAAATGCCACATATAGGTAAGCAATTCCAGGGAAGACTATCAATGAAACTTACCATACGGTCCCAAGTAAGTATTCCCTCTTGGGCTCAATTTCCCGATGATTTTCATCCAATTTTTTTAGCAAGTTAAATGTTGACAGAACAGACGCAGCGGTGAGCATGAGAGTCGAATGGGCGAGGTGTTTTCCAGCGCAAACTCTACCAAGACGGTGTTGGTGATGTTAGACATTATGTTATGGACAAGTGGATTCTGGAAGGAATAAAGAACGAATTGAGCATGCTCACCTCCTACCAAATCCAAATGCGATGTCCATCGGGTCCCTAACTGAAGGGTCCAGTTTTCCGTTCTTTAAAAAGCGCTCTGGCCGGAACTCGCTGGGTTCTGGGTAGTCTCGTTCATCCTTCAACATCGCCCTATGGAACAAAGTTGGAAAGCAAGGTAAATTTAGTATTTTGCGACGGAGGCACTCTCACCATTGGTTGGGAATCACAATAGAGTTTGCAGGGATATGATAATCGTTGTAGAGATCGTCGCTGGTCAACTGATGCGGAACCCCTTGACGAGATAAGGACATTGAGCTTAATACCGTTTGGGAACTAAAAAGAGGCCTACCTATGGGTAATACAGGCTGCCATCTGTAAGAAGCAGAAGCATGTCTAGCGTGAGGCAGAGAATCCTTGAAGCAAACTCGACCGTACCGATAAACTTCCTTGACGAGCGCCGAGAGGTATGGAAGCGAGTCAATGTCACTATGTTCGGGAAGCCTTCCACTGAAGACTTTGTCGAGTTCTTCTTGAGCCTTCTTCTGCACTTGGGGATAGCAGACCATCGCCAAAAAGAATGTCCCAAGAGCTGAAGCTGTCGTATCTGCTCCCGCTGGGGTAACGCTCCGTTGGCCGAGAAGAAAGGATAATAGGCAAAGTGCGGACTCACCCACATACGCCATAGCTGCAACATCTTTCAGAAGCTCGACGTCTTGGTTAGGGTTGTCGGAGTGTTCAATCTCCCTCAGTGCCTCAGAGACAAACGAGGGATCATTGTCACCATTTGCCTGAGCAGGTGTCATCAAGGAATCAGAATTGGACCAGAGAAATAACCATGGAGTAAATACCATTAATTTTTTTGTTTCTGCAAACGGAGCATTGCGAATCCTATCCGATTGTGTCCGCATCATGGCAGCCTTTCTATGGAACTTGGCACCGGGGAACCAATCCGGGACATACTTTAAGATAGGAAGAATATCTACGAGGAAAGCACCAGCTTTCGAGAGTTCAGCAAGAGCCACAATGGCTTCTTCTGCAATTGCAATATAGGGATCGTTATATGGGCGAACACTGATACTGTAGGTCATCGATAGCGTGGTTGAACCTACAAGACTAAGGGATGCGAAGAAAATGAAAGGCCTGTTGACAAGATATACGGTAAATGGAACGTACGTGCGAGCGTGCTGCAAAAAATCACTGGGCTTCTGCAAGAGTTGACCGAGTAAACGCCTGACATACGGGATATGGCGGGGCCGATTAATACAATTGTTGCTGAAGTGTTTTGTAAATATCCGGCGACTTTCCCGCCAGACACCTCCATAGGGAAGCATAACGAAGAGAAATCCCCAACCGGATCTATGGCTTCATTAGTCCTATTGTCTTCAAAGCATATACAAAGGACTTGCAACTCATGGAACATCGTAAAGTGTGGCCTAATTGAAGGAAATATTTTTATGAATTCACCTGAGGAAAAGGGGAACTTACCTGCTGGAGTAGATACCGGATTTTTTGTCAAGGAGGTCGACGGCGACTTCATACGAATTCAAAATAATAATAGATGTCCCTAAAGCGTTGACGTGAATAATGTCGGAGTCTGTGTGAGGTATGAGATGAATATTGTGCGCCGTATCAACCACGGACTGTATTCTTTTCCCCACTTCGTAAATGTCTCCCATTCGGCTGTGGTGGGCATTGAAAAGAGGTTTCCGATAACAGGAAGCTTCCTTGGCCCAGGGGGAAGGAGCCCCTGTTGACGTTGGCCACTCCTCCAGTACACGACAAAGATACCAAGAGTCCCAAGAATGAAAGTAAGCTGAGGCAGTGACATCTGTGGAATGGACGGGGGAATATTGGAGTGGCGTTAGTGAATCCAATCCTCCGTGAGAGGTTTTGTGTAGACGACAGCGAATACGGCCCCATTTGTATGGCTGTTGATCTGCACAAGTATTATTTCCGTTATATAGTTCGTATATTTGGTTAATATATATGTATTTTTTGTGTTCCCAGAGATTAAAACAGCTTAATTTCGATTTTACCAAGTCAAAAATAC
>Ga0307513_10011871_pt1 | contig 10792 bp, 13 predicted proteins | sample 15_EM_MG_FD_202174 | JGI IMG/M metagenome (GOLD analysis project Ga0307513, IMG submission 202174) | Populus trichocarpa ectomycorrhiza microbial communities from riparian zone in the Pacific Northwest, United States - 15_EM | ecosystem: Host-associated > Plants > Roots > Unclassified | place...
TACGCGGCCAGGCGGACTTCTCCAGCGAAGTTATCGTTCGCAGTTAGTTTAAAAACCCGGGACGGTGGGTCAGGCCGAGAGAAAGCAAACACCTTTAGACGTCTGTCGATGCTGATCGGCCCCGCACAGTCCCGGCGATACCCGGGGAAAGATTGGTGGAGCCGCCGGGAATCGCACCCGGGTCCAGTCCGCTTATTACGCGCGCGTTTATCTCCATAGTCGGAGCAAGCCCCGACCCCGCCAATATAGGGCCCAGAGGTTGGGAAATCGAGAACGGACTGGCGAAAACCGTTCGCGATGCGTGGACGGCGGCGGGTTTTCGCGAACGGACAGGCAGGCTTCGTGGACGGGTTTGGGCTCCTTCCGTGCGGCCCGCTAGGGTCGCTCCAGTCCTTCCAACCCGGAATAAATCTATGAAAAACCTGATCTTCGCGGCCAAGCCCCTGGCGCTCGACATGAGCTCGACGCTGCTCTTCGTGATCGTGAGCGCGCTCACTCACAATCCCATGTTGGCGACGGGCGTGGCGATCGCCGCCGGCGTGGCGCGGATCGCTTACGTCCGTGCACGTCGCCAGAAGGTCAGCGCGATGCAGTGGATGAGCCTTGGCCTGGTCGTGGTCTTTGGCGCCGCCACCCTGCTGACCCAGGACGTGCGCTTCATGATGGCCAAGCCGACCATCGTCTACATCCTGATCGGCGCGGCGATGATGCAGCGCGGCTGGATGCTGCCCTACATGCCGCCGAACGGCCGCGACCTTGGCGACGAGATCCTGATCGGCTGGGGCTACGTCTGGGCCGGCCTGATGTTCGTCACCGCCGCCCTCAACGCCGCCTTCGCCCTGCTGGCCAGTTTCGCGGTGTGGTCGGTCTTCATCGCCGTCTTCCCGGCCGCCTCGAAGATCGCGCTCTTCGCAGTCCAGTTCCTCTCGATCCGCCACATCGCCATCCAGAAACACCGGTCTGGGCAGACGACCTCCCAAGTCACCGCCTAGTTCGGCGAGCCGTCGGGCTCCGAAGCCGGCTCCACGCCCGACGGCTGCGGCCGGGCGTTGGGGTCGGCTTTCAGCGTCCCGCCGTCCCGCACCAGGCCGGCGTAGGCGTTGCGGGCGGCGGAGAAGTCGGCCCCGCCGGGGAAGATCACGTCGAAGCGCGGATCGTGGCCGAGGGCGGCGCGCAGCACGGGCTCCAGGATGTCCGCCGCCTGGCCCACCTCGGCGTTGTCGCAGGACCTGCGGATCGATCGCGAGCGGCCGGGGACCAGCAGGGTAAGATCGTAGGCGGTGCCGTCCACGCAGACCGCTTCGGCGACGCCGCCGCCCTCGGCCACCCGGACGTCGCGCGGCGCATTCCAGAGCGGAGCGTTACGCAGAGCCTGGAAGGCGCCCGACGAGCCCGGCGGCAGCTCCGCGTCGAAGCCCATCCGCCGGATGATGCCGGCCTCGCAACAGGCCAGGCCCGCGCGCGCCTCGACAAAGGCCTTGCCGTCGCGGCGCACGATGATGCGGACGACGCTCTGGCGCACGGTCCTGGCCGGCCGGATCCACAATTCCAGGACCATCTCGTCGCCGCGCACGATCTGCCACTGCAGCGGCATCAGGCCCCAGAGGCGGTAGGTCGAGGGATCGATCCCGTTGTCGATGGGCGCGAGCCGCTCGCCGCGGCCAAGCCGTCGCCCGCCGCCCAGAGGGTCGGCCGCGTCGGCCGCCTTGGGCCAGTCTTCGTCCCACCAGCTCTTGGGGTCGGGCTCCGGGAAGGGCCAGATCTCCGCCCCGGCCGGCGGCAGGTTTTCCGGCGGCGGCCTCACGGGCGCCACGCCCGGTGGCGGCGCGCGGCGAAAGAGCTGAGCCTGCGCAGGCGCAGCCAGCGCGGCGATCAGAAAGGCGATGAGCGCGAGGCGGGCCACGCGGTCAAAATCGCCGTCGCCGCGCGGAGTTCCCTAGAGCGGCGCCAGCGATTGCAGGACCGCAGGTAGCTCACCGCCTCATCCTCGCCCTCCCGCGGTCATCGTCGAGAGCTGCGGCCAGAGTGACCGCGGCTCGCCGAGTCGAGCGCTGCACGTCGGACTGATCTGCCGCGATGCCGCGCCCTGCTGTTCGCCTGGATCGGGAACCCCACGCATATCAACGGACTTGACCTAGGTTGAGCCGGATCACGTCAGCCTTCACCCCGCCGACCAACGGCGCTCCGGACGCCATGTCGCAAGCACTTGTCGCGCGATAGGAGGGATTATGGACACCGTCCACAAGCAGATGCGCGGCTTCGCCACTATGTCGGCGGAGCGCCGGCGCGAGATCGCTCGCAAAGGCGGCGCAAGCGTGCCCGGCGAGAAGCGCTCTTTTGCGGTGAACAGGGAATTGGCGGCGGAAGCGGGACGCAAAGGCGGGGAGATCAGGTGGGGTGGCGGCAGGCGGCGGGCGGACCGCTATCCGCCAGGCCTTGTGATCCCCGTGATCGCCCGATCCAGCCCGCCCGGTGGAGATGCGGTTCCCATCGCGCCGGACATCGTCACCTTCGCCGTCGCGCGAGAACCGGGCGGTTGGTTCTTCACCGGCCCACAGCGCGTAGGGCCATTTCCGACACGGGGCGCGGCTTTCGCTGCGGCGGAAATCCTCGCGTCCTGGATCCGGGCCGATGGTCAGGACGCGGAGGTGATCTATGCATCGAGCCCATACTGACGCCCCGCGGGCGCGAAATAGGGTTGTCACGTCAGGCTCAACATCATGCGCGCCAAGCGCCAAGAAGCGCAGCAGTAGCCAAGAATCCACAGGCTTGGACGGACGCGTCCGAGGTGGACGGCAGTTGGCTGTTGACCCAAACTCGTTCTTGTTGCGTTCTCCTTCCCGGTTGGCGACCGAGCCGATGAGGGAAGAATGGCAGACCATTGCACGGGCCAAGGCGTCGGCGCTCCGATCCTGCGGGATTGGGGCTATGCGAAGACGCCCGAGGAACGAGAGGCCAGACGCCGAGAGCGGCATCGGCGCTGGATCGCCGCACTGAGCGACCGGGATTGGACTCGCTTGAGGTTCGTGGCCGACGAGGTGCTTTCGGGCCGAGAACACCGCCGCATCGAGGGCCTGGACGCTCCGATCTACATCGGGGTGTACGGCCCGACGAAAGCTCACCTGCCAAACGGCGAGCGCTTCGGCACCCTTCGCGGCTGCGTCCTGATGGCCTGGGAAAAGGACTGATGGGCTCGCACAATGCTGATCGCGGCCGATCCGGGATCGCGAGGCCAAGGGACTCCCGTCGACCTGCCGGCCGTGCGGCCTGACGATGCGTGTCGACCTGAAGCTGATCGCCGACGTCGCCGGCCCCAACACCAGCTTGTGGAACCGTAAGGCACGCTGCCGCCGGCCGCTCTGCGGCGGTGTGGTGGAGTTCTACGCTCAGGCGCCCGGGATGAACGGGCACGAGAAACTGATCCGCGACGACCGCTAGTTGGGACGGGCCCCGGGCTGGGCCAGGAAGCGCCTGGTCGCTGAAAACAGCGGTGCGGCCGATCCTTCTTCTGCGCGTGACTGGTCCAACGATGAGCGACCGGGTGGATGAGCTGGAAGGCTGAACCGGGGCGAGGCCGAACACCCCCCACTCGATGTCCCTCAGAGCACCTCGACGCCGCGCTGGATCGAGAGCACCCCGGTGCGGGAAACCTCAACCAGGCCCAGCGGCCGCATCAGGTCGACGAACTTGTCGATCTTCGAGGGCGCGCCGGTCAGTTCGAAGACGAAGCTCTCATGCGTGGTGTCGATCACCTTGGCGCGGAAGATGTCGGCGACGCGCAGGGCCTCGACCCGGTCCGGGCCGGTCCCCTTGACCTTCACCAGCGCCAGCTCGCGCTCCAGGCCGTTGGGGTCGCGGGTGACGTCCTGCACGTGACGGGTGGAGACCATCTTTTGCAGTTGGGCCTCGATCTGGCCCAGCACGTGCGGCGTGCCGCGGGTGACGATGGTGACCCGGCTGGTGTGCGCCTTGCGGTCGGTCTCGGCGACCGTGAGGCTCTCGATGTTGTAGCCGCGCGCCGCGAAGAGGCCGACGAGGCGGTGCAAGACGCCCGGCTCGTTGTCCACCAGCACCGCGAACGTCGCCAGGCTCTCGGCCTCGGTCTCGGGCGTGAGGTCATAGACGGAGGCGGGCTGGACGTCGGTCATGGTCTGAGCCTGTGCAGGTCGAAGGCTCCGAGGTGTCACAAGCGGGCCGTCGCCGCAACTGCGCCGGCGCGCATCTTGAATTCACCGCGCCGTCGTGGCCCGTATGCCGGCATGTCCCAGGCCTCGATCATCGACACCCGATCCGCCCAGATGTTTCCGACCCTGGAGCCGGCCGAGGTCGAGCGGATGCGGCGGTTCGGGACGCTGTGCAGCTATGCCGACGGCGAGGCGCTGGTGCGGGTCGGAGAGACCGGGCGCGGCCTGACGGTGATCCTCTCCGGCCAGGTGACGGTCAGCGGTAGGGGCGATCATGGCGAGCCCGAGCCGATTGTGACCCATGGCGCTGGGGCCTTCATGGGCGAGTTGGCCCAGCTCTCGGGACGGCCGAACCTGGTGGACGCGTCGGCGGTCGGCGATGTCGAAGCCCTGATCCTCCCGCCGGAACGCCTGCGGGCCTTGCTGGTGGCCGAGGCTGACCTGGGCGAGCGGATCATGCGGGCGCTGATCCTGCGCCGGGTCGGTCTCCTGGAAACCGGCTCGGGCGGGCCGGTGATCGTCGGGCCGGCCGGCAATGGCGACGTCCTGCGGCTGGAGGGCTTCCTGGCGCGCAACGGGCACCCGCACCATCGCCTCGACCCGGCCGTCGACGAAGGGGCCCGCGCGCTGGTGGAGCGTTTCCACGTCGGCCCGGGCCAGCTTCCCATCGTGCTTTGTCCCGGCGGCCAGCTGCTGCGAAACCCGACCGAACGCGAGCTGGCGCGCTGCATCGGCCTGGTCGGGCCGATCGATCCGAACCACCTCTATGACGTCGCGGTGATCGGCGCCGGGCCGGCCGGCCTGGCGACCGCGGTCTACGCCGCGTCCGAGGGCCTGTCGGTGCTGGTGCTGGATTGCCGCGCGTTCGGCGGCCAGGCGGGCGCCTCGGCGCGGATCGAGAACTACCTGGGCTTTCCCACCGGGATCACCGGCATGGCGCTGATGGCGCGGGCCTACAACCAGGCGCAGAAGTTCGGGGTCGAGATGTCCATTCCCGACGAGGCCCTGTCGCTCGCGGCGCGCGACGGCGCCAAGGGCCTGGAGATCCGGCTTGGGACGACGGAGGCGGTGAAGGCGCGGTCCGTGGTGATCGCGTCGGGCGCACGCTACCGGCGGCTGGACGTCGAAGGCATCGAGCCATTCGAGGCCTCCTGCGTGCACTATTGGGCCTCGCCCATCGAGGGACGGCTCTGCGCGGGGCAGGAGGTGGCGCTGGTGGGCGCCGGCAATTCCGCCGGCCAGGCGGTGGTCTACCTCGCCGCCAAGGTCGCCAAGGTGTGGATGCTGGTGCGCGGCGCCAGCCTGGAAGCCAGCATGTCCCGCTATCTCGTCGACCGGATCATGGGCCTGCCCAATGTGGAGGTGGTGACGAGGGCGCAGGTCACCAGCGTCGAGGGCGCAGACGGGGTGCTCGATGCGCTGACGTGGACCGCGGCCGGCCGGGAGGCGCGGCGGCCGATCCGGCATCTCTTCCTGTTCATCGGAGCCGATCCGAACACCGACTGGCTGGCGGGTTCGGGCGTCGAGTTGGACGCCAAGGGCTTCGTGGCCACGGGCGGGCCGGGATCGCTGCAGACCAGCCGTCCAGGGGTCTATGCCATCGGCGATGTCCGGGCGGGTTCGGTGAAGCGCGTGGCCGCTGCGGTGGGCGAGGGGGCCCAGGTGGTCGCCGCGCTGCATGGCTTCCTGGCCACGCAGGAGCCGGCGCAGGCGGCCGGGGCCGTCTCTGTGTGACATCTTGCAACAGAGCGCGCCGGCGCCAACATGGCAGGCCATGTCCTCGCTGCGCATGCCCCAGAGCCTGATCAAGCGCCTCGGCGTCGAAACCGGCGACGCCGTCCTTCGCTACGAGCTTCTGCAGGAACAGGCCGCCTCGCTGGGACAGTCCGGCCGCAAGGTCGAGAAGGCGCTGGCGGCGCTACGCGAGCACGAGGGCGAGGGCCGGGCCGAGGTGCTGAAGGCGGCGGCCGATGCGGTCTGGGGCTTCTTGGTGCAGCGCGAGATCATGGGCCTGCGCGACCGCGCCGCCATCGTCGCCCAGTACGGCATTCCCCGCGAAGTGATGAACCGGATCGGCGCGCGCTAGGGCGCTTTCGCCTGAAACACCGCGGCAAACTAGCGGTCGCAGCCTCACCAACCATCGATATGGCGGGAGACCGGCGAATGGCGTCCAAGATAGGTTTGGCCTGCGGGCTGGCGGTTCTGGCGCTGTGTGGAGCGGCGACGGCGCAGGAGCGCCAGTACACGGTGACGGTGCGGCCTGCGGCGCACGTCGTGAACGGCGTCCAGAAGATCAACATTTCCAAGGCTGCGGTCGGCAGTTCGCAGATCGTGATCTGGGGCGGGGCCGCGATCGATCCCGACTGCTCGCCGCATCCCGGCACGACCCTGACGGTCGTGACGCCTCCGGCCCATGGCGAGGTCAAGGTGGTGGAGGAGCCGATCTATGTGGCCTTCCCGCCGGGCGATCCGCGCGCCGCCTGCAATTCGAAGAAGGTGCCGGGTCGCCACGTCTACTACACAGCCGCTCCGGGCTATGCGGGCCACGACCGGGTGATCCTGGAGGGCGCCTCCGCGGACGGGAGCGTCCGGCACGTGACGGTGCACGTCAATGTGCTGAAGGCGGCCGGCTAGACAGCGATCCCTGCGGCTGTCGACTGCTGCCACCACGCTGTCACCATGTGGGCCTAAGGATCGCGCTCCCAGCTAAGGAGACGACGCCATGACCACTCAGGACATCGCCAAGGACCTGGTCGCGCTTTGCGCCGCCGGCAAGTTCGACGAGGCGGGTGAGAAGTACTGGGCCGACGACGCGGTGAGCCGCGAAGCCATGGAAGGCCCGATGGCCAAGATGCAGGGCAAGGACGCCCTGCGCGGCAAGGGCGAATGGTGGGCCAACGCCCACGAGGTCCACTCCAGCACCGTCGGCGGTCCGTACGTGAACGGCGACCAGTTCGTCGTGCGCTTCACCATGGACATCACCGTCAAGGAAAGCGGCCAGCGGATGACCATGGACGAAGTCGGCCTCTACACGGTCAAGAACGGCAAGGTCGTCGAAGAGGTGTTCTTCCAGCCGTCGTGATCGGGCGGCGATTTCGGCGACGGTAGCCGCTACGCCGCCTTCTTGCCGACGACGGCGAACATCGCGCCCTGTGGGTCCTCGCCCTGGACGATCCAGTCGCCGCCGGGCACCTCCATGGGGCCGTTCGTCAGCTTGCCGCGCTTGGCCTCTACGCGGGCCTTGGCCGCGTCGATGTCGCCCACCTGGAAATAGTAGAGCCAGGCTGGGGCTGGGAATTCCGGGGGCTTGGTCATCATGCCGCCGATCTGGCCGTCCTGGTTGGAGAACAGCTGGTACTTGCCCGCCGGGCCCATCTCCATGGCGTCATCTTTTTTCCAGCCGAACATCCCGGCGTAGAAGGCAAAAGCCTTCTCCAGATCGCCGGCGTAAAGCTCGTGCCAGCTGCAATGCCCCAAGGTGCCGCGTGGAACCTGCGGCCGCGGCGGATCCATGGGGAGCGGCGTCATGATGGCGAAGACCGCGCCGGTCGGATCGGCGACAATGGCGAACCGGCCGATGCCTGGGATGTCCTGCGTCGGGCGCATGACCGAGCCGCCCAGCGTCTTCGCCTTCTTGACCGCGGCGTCTGCATCGTCGACGGCGATATAGCCGGTCCAGTTCGGCGAGGCTCCCATGGCCTTGGCGTCCGGCGGGATCTGCATCACGCCGCCCACCCCGTTCCCGTCGGCTTGGAGCACCGTATAGGCGCCGCCGTCGGGCATCGGCATGTCCTGGCCCGTCCAGCCCACCACGTCACCGTAGAAGGCCTTGGCCCCGGCGGGGTCGGTGGTGATGAGCTCATACCAGATGAAACGGCCGTGGAAGTCGGACATGGACGCCTCCTGTGTGGGCCAATCCTGCGCGCGCGCCGCGTCAGTTGAACGACCGCCCCGGTCTGCCTCTAACCCGCGATCTCGGCGATTGTTGCGTCCAGCATTGCGACAGCGTCGGCGGGCGCGAGCCTGACCTGCAGGCCGCGCTGGCCGCCGTTCATGAAGGCGTGTTCGAGCCTGGCCGCCGCAGCGTCGACAACGGTCGGCAGGCGCTTCTTCTGGCCGAACGGGCTGACGCCGCCGACCCGGTAGCCGGTGATCCGTTCGGCGTCGGCGGGCGGCATCATCTCCGCTGTTTTGGCGCCAAGTGCGGCGGCGAGCCTCTTCATCGAAACTTCGTGGTCGGAAGCCAGGATCACGCATGCGGGCTTGCCGTCCGCGCGCACGATCAGCGTCTTCAGCACCTCCGCCGGCGCGACGCCCAGCGCCTGCGCCGCCTGCAGCCCGATGCGGTCGGCGCCCGGGTCATAGTCATAGGTCGCCAGCGTGTAGGCGACGCGGGCCCGATCGAGAGCCAGGGTGGCGGGCGTGGTCTTGGACATGGCTAACTCAATGCATCGGTCATTCAGTGGGTCGCACCGGCCACGAGCAGGCAAGCGGCGGTCACCAGGGCGGGCGTGACGATCAGGAACCAGATCCCGCTGCGCACCAGGTCGCGGAAGGCGACCGGAGGCGCCGCCACGGCCAGGGTCAGCCAGGGCGGCCCCGGCACGATGAAGCCGCCCGACGCGGCGATGGTCACCGCCACGGCGAACGGTATCGGGTCGACGCCGAGCGCCACGGCCACGGCGGAGGCGGCCGGCACGGCGATGGCCATGGCGGCGAAGTTGTTGACCACTTCGGTCAGGAGCGTCACCCCGGCCACAAGGCCCAGCAGGGCGAGCCAGGGCGGCGCGCCGGAGAGGCCGTGCAGGGGTCCTGCGAGCCAGACCGCAAGACCTGAACCGGCGAGCGCGGTCGAGAGCGCCAGGGCGCCGCCTATGATCACCAACACCCCCCAAGGCGCGCTGCGGGTGTCCTCCCAGGAGAGCAGCCGTTCGCCCTTGGCCTCGCCCGAGGGCAGGATGAACAGGATCAGCGCCCCCACCAGCGCCACGGCCGCATCGCTGAGCGTCGGCAGCAGCGGTCGCAGGAAGGGCGTCGCGACGAGGGTGAGGATGGTTGCGCCGGCGACGGCCATGACGCGGGCCTGGGCGGTCGCCGGTTCGGGCCCGGGCTCCAGGGCGGCCGTGAGGGCGGTCCTGCTCGGCAGTTCGATGCGAAACCGGAACACGCCGCCCGCCAGGATCGCCCAGGCGAGTACGATACCGACGGCGGCGATCGGCAGGCCGAACGTCAGCCATTGGGCGAAACCGATCTGCACGCCGGTCTGCCGCGCGATCAGCCCAACCGCCGCAGCGTTCACCGGACTCCCGGTCAGGGTCGAGAACCCCCCGAAGGCCGCGGCATAGGCGATCCCGATGATCATGGCCTTGGCGAAGCGGCGGGCTTGCGGATCCTCGATCGTGTCGGCCGGCGCGACCCCGATCGCCGCGGCGATCACCACGAGTCCGATCTCGAGCATGAAAATCGTCGCGATCGAGGTGGCCATCCACATTGCCAGCACGCCGGTGGCGATCATCAGGGCCAGCATGAGGCGGCGCGGGCCGCCGCCGCCGATGCGGATGGCGAACCGCGCCAGTTTTCGATGCAGCCCGGCCTTGCCCGCCGCGACCGCGATCAGCCCGCCCCCGAACACCAGCCCCAGCAGCGGCGAGGCGTAGGACGCCGCCACCTTGTCGGCCGTGCCGACGCCCAGCAGCGGCAGCAGGATCAGCGGCAGGAACGCCGTCGCGGCGAGGGGCACGGCCTCGCTCAGCCACCAGGTGATCATCAGGGCGAGGAGGGCGGCGACGCGCCATCCCGCCGGCGAGAGCCCATCCGGCGTCGGCAGGATCAGGAATATCGCGAAGATCGCGATCCCGGTCGCCAATCCCCAGAGCTTCATGGCGAGGTCCCTCGATGGCCTGCGGGCGCCGGTGGACCCGCAGGACTCGCCGGAGACCACCTGCTACCTTGATGGTTTCCGACCGGAAGGATAGCCCATGGCCGAGGCTGCCCCCCCGACGCCGCCCGGCGTGACGCTGATGCGGCTGATCTACGGCGGCTATGCCTTCCAGACGGTGCGCGCCCTGGTCGAACTGGGCATCGCCGACGCCCTGGATGAAGGGGCGCGTTCAACCTCGGATCTGGCCCGCGAACTTGGATTACACGAACCCTCGCTGCGCCGCCTGCTGAAGGCGGCGGCGACGCTGGAGGTGGTCACGGCCGAAGCGGGCGACCGGTTCCGACTGACGCCGGTGGGTCTCCGAATCCGGAGCAAGGCGGACGGCAGCCTCGCCGCCCTGGCCAGCATGTTCGGCAGTGAGCACTACCACACCACCATGCGGGCCCTGCCCGATGCGGTGCGGACGGGGACGACTGCGATCCAGACCCAGTTTGGCGTGGCGTCCGCCTTCGAACTCTACGACCGCGAACCCGAGATCGCCGCCGTCTTCGATGCGGCCATGACCGCCATGTCGAATATGAACGGGCCGGCGGTGGCGGAGGCCTACGATTTCTCCAAGGCCGGGCTCTGCGTCGACGTCGGCGGCGGGGAAGGCCGGCTGCTGGGCCACATCCTGCAGGCCTTCCCCGGCCCGCGCGGGCTGCTCTTCGACCTGCCGCCGGTGGCC
>Ga0307513_10011872_pt1 | contig 10792 bp, 8 predicted proteins | sample 15_EM_MG_FD_202174 | JGI IMG/M metagenome (GOLD analysis project Ga0307513, IMG submission 202174) | Populus trichocarpa ectomycorrhiza microbial communities from riparian zone in the Pacific Northwest, United States - 15_EM | ecosystem: Host-associated > Plants > Roots > Unclassified | place...
GCCCCGCAAGGGCCCGGTGGCGGCGTATTGCGCGCCTCCTCTAGCCAGCGCCGCCGCTATGGAATATAACCGGCGTGGCTTAGCCGCCTTATATCGGCCCTTTCCCATAAGGCACCGGCAAGGCCGAAACATCACGCGCAAGGTACAAGGGAGGCTGAACCATGGCCAGTTCGTGGACCCCGGACAGTTGGCGCCAGAAGCCGATCGAACAGAACCCGTCCTATCCGGACCCGGCGGCGCTGAGCGCCGTGGAGGCGGAGCTTGCCAGCTTCCCCCCGCTGGTGTTCGCGGGCGAGGCGCGCGAGCTGAAGCGCGATCTGGCCGCGGCGGCGAACGGCCGCGCTTTCCTGCTCCAGGGGGGGGACTGCGCCGAAAGCTTCGCCGAGCATGGCGCGGACAACATCCGCGACTTCTTCCGCGTGTTCCTGCAAATGGCTGTCGTGCTCACCTATGCGGGCGGCTGCCCGGTGGTGAAGGTGGGCCGCATCGCCGGCCAGTTCGCCAAGCCGCGCTCCTCCGACATGGAAAAGCAGGGTGATGTGGAGCTGCCGAGCTATCGCGGCGACATCATCAACGACATCGCTTTCACGCCGGAATCCCGCATTCCCGATCCGCAGCGGCTGCTGAAGGCCTATCGCCAGTCCGCCGCGACGCTGAACCTGCTGCGCGCCTTCGCCCATGGCGGGTTTGCCGATCTGGAGCGCGTGCATCAGTGGACGCTGGGTTTCCTCAAGGACAGCCCCGCCGGCCAGAGCTATCAGGAACTGGCGGACCGTATCAGCGACAGCCTCATTTTCATGCGCGCCTGCGGAGTGACGCCGGAGAAGATGCCCGAGCTGCGCACCACCACCTTCTTCACCAGCCACGAGGCCCTGCTGCTCGGCTATGAGCAGGCGATGACGCGCGTCGATTCCACCAGCGGCGGCTGGTACGCCACCTCCGGCCACTTCATCTGGATCGGCGACCGCACGCGCCAGCTCGACCATGCGCATGTGGAGTATTTCCGTGGCATCCAAAACCCGATCGGGCTGAAATGCGGGCCCTCGCTGAAGCCTGACGAGCTCATTCGCCTGATCGACGCGCTGAACCCGAAGAACGAGCCTGGCCGGCTGACGCTCATCGGGCGCTTCGGTGCCGAGAAGGTCGGCGACCATCTGCCGGGGTTGATCCGCGCCGTCCAGCGCGAAGGGCGGCAGGTGGTGTGGTCCTGCGACCCGATGCATGGCAACACCATCAAGGCGGGGAGCGGCTACAAGACGCGGCCGTTCGACATGGTGCTGAAGGAGGTCGAGGGCTTCTTCGACGTGCATCGCGCCGAAGGCAGCTATGCGGGCGGCCTGCATGTCGAGATGACCGGCAAGGATGTGACCGAATGCACCGGCGGCGCCCAGCTCATCACGGATATGGACCTGTCGGACCGCTATCACACCTATTGCGATCCCCGGCTCAACGCCAGCCAGGCGCTGGAGCTGGCCTTCCTGGTGGCGGAACGGTTGCGGCGCGACCGTACCGAGCCCGCGCGTCCGGCGGCAGCGGCGGCCATGGCCATTTGAGCTGGCTCGACTAACTTCGGCGGGCTAACGTTGGCAACCCAACGGATGTCCGCTCGATCTTATTGATTGCGCATCGTTTTTCGCGAAAAACGGACGAGCATTCCTCCCGTCGCGGGGACATGTTTTTCGTAACTGGTGCGCAATACCGAGCTCGCCTTGCGTCACTACCTGCAAGTGTGTAGGAGTGGGGCATTCGTCTTCAATTAGCGATAAGCCTGGAGTATGGGGGATGGTGCATTCGCTCAAGACGTCCGCTGCAAAGCGGATCAAGCCCGGCGATATCACGAAAACGGTCGAGCAGACGGTCGTGGAAGCGATCACCAACCGCCGCGCCGCGCCGGAGGCCGACAGCGACGCTATCGGCTCCTGGGGAGCACCCGCGCCGATCATCGCAGCACCGCCGCCGGATGAGGGCGAGTGGCCGATGCCGGTCGCCGAATTCCGCCACGGCAACTATCTCGAACCCGGCGATATCCTGCTGGCGACCCGGCTGGAGAGCTTTTTCGCCTTCCTGATGAAGAAGTTCGACCACAGCCGTTTCGCGCATGCCGCGCTGACCTTCATTACGCCGCGCCATTATCCCGGCGTTGACGGCACCTACCTGATCGAGGCGACCTTCAGCGGCGTCGACCTGACCGCGCTGTCGGAAATCATCGCGCCGACCAAGGTCTATGCCGACACCAGGGACAAGCCCCGCTATGTCGTCGGCATCAAGCGGCTGGAAACCAACTGGTTTACCCCCGCCATGCGCCCCATGGTAGGCGGGCGGATGCTGCGCTTTATCAAGGATGACGACTACAACTTCTCATTGCTTGCCGCGCTCGCGTTCCAGAAATCCTCATTCTTCTTCCGCATGCGCGATAAGTTCTTCGGCCGCTCGCCGACCATCGGTGAGTTCCTGAAACGCTCCAAGCAATTCGCTCCGGTGGAGTTCATCTGCTCGGGCTTTGTGCAGTTCGCCTATGTCGACATGGTCAACTCGGCCGTCGAATTCGGGCTGATGCACCCCGATGCCGCCGGGGAAGCGATCAACGACGTATTGTTCGCGCCCTGGGCGTCGCAGCAATCCACCATGGAAGACCTGATGGCGGTGAAGCCGATCGAGCTGGCCTCGTCGCCGCGGCTCAAATGGAAGTACCTGATTTATGGGGGCATGGTGCATAAAGTGGCGAGCGACGAGGAAGTCGGCACGCTTTTTGATAGGATCAATGCTGAAAAGCGCCCCGTCTATCAGCCCTAATGGCTCGGCCTTCATTCATGCCCAGTTCTCACGACGTTCTTCGCATCGCGCTCGCGCAGCTTAACCCGATCCTCGGCGACATCCCTGGCAATGCCGCGATGGCGCGGAGCGCCCGCGCGGAGGCGGCAAGGCTCGGCGCCGATCTGGTGCTGTTCCCGGAGCTGTTTCTCGTCGGCTATCCGCCCGAGGATCTGGTGCTGAAACCATCCTTCATCCGCGCCTCGAAGGAGGCGACCGAGATGCTGGCGGCTGAAACCGCCGATGGCGGCCCGGCGATGCTACTCGGTACGCCATGGCCCGGCGAGAGCCGCCCGCATAATTCCGTGGCCCTGCTGCATGGCGGCAAGGTGGAGGCGGTGCGCCACAAGGTCGACCTGCCCAATTACGGGGTGTTCGACGAAAAGCGCGTCTTCGCTCCCGGTCCGATGCCCGGCCCGGTGAACTTCAAGGACGTGCGCATCGGCGTGCCCGTCTGCGAGGATATCTGGGGCGAGGATGTATGCGAATGCCTCGCCGAAACCGGGGCGGAGATGCTGCTGGTGCCGAACGGCTCGCCCTACAGCCGGACCAAGATGGATACGCGAATAAGGCTGAGCGTGTCGCGCGTCGCGGAAACCGGCTTGCCGCTCGTTTATCTCAATCAGGTCGGCGGCCAGGACGAGCTGGTGTTCGACGGCGCTTCCTTCGTGCTCAATCGCGGCGGCGCGATGGCGCTGCAAATGCCGGCATGGGAATCCAGCATCGCGCTCACCGAATGGACGCGGGGCCCCGATGGCTGGCATTGCTCCCCCGGTGAGCGCGTGCTGCCGGAGGAAGGCGAGGCCGCCGCCTATCGTGCCTGCGTGCTCGGCCTCCGCGACTATGTGAACAAGAACGGCTTCCCCGGCGTGGTGCTTGGCATGTCCGGTGGCATCGACTCGGCGCTGACGGCGGCGATGGCGGTGGATGCGTTCGGTCCCGAGCGCGTGCATTGCGTGATGATGCCCTACCGCTTCACCGGGAATGAATCGCTGAGCGACGCGGCCGCCTGCGCGCAGGCGCTGGGCGCGCGCTATGAGATAGTGCCGATCCACGCGGCGGTCGAGGGGCTGGAAGCCAGCCTGACGCCGCTTTTCGCCAATCTTTCCCGCGACATCACCGAGGAGAATCTGCAATCGCGGGCGCGCGGAACTTTATTGATGGCCATATCGAATAAATTCGGCCCGATGGTTGTTACGACCGGAAACAAGTCAGAAGTGTCGGTGGGCTACGCGACACTCTATGGGGATATGAACGGCGGTTTTAACCCCATCAAGGATCTGTACAAGATGCAGGTCTACGCGCTGTCGCGCTTTCGCAACGGCCAGCGTCCGAGGGATTGCATGGGGCCGGAGGGGCCGGTTATTCCGGAGAATATCATCACCAAGGCGCCCACGGCGGAGCTGCGCGAGAACCAGAAGGACCAGGACTCGCTGCCGCCCTATGAGGTGCTGGACGACATCCTGGAATGCCTCGTCGAGAACGAGATGCCGCTGGCCGACATCGTTGCACGCGGCCACGCGGCTGAGACCGTGAAGCGTGTCGAGCGGCTGCTCTATCTCGCCGAATACAAGCGCCGGCAGGCGGCGCCAGGCGTGAAGATCACGGATCGCAATTTCGGACGCGACCGGCGTTATCCGATCACCAACAGGTTCCGTGAGGGCCTATGACACCCGTCGTCCGCTTTGCCCCCAGCCCGACCGGGCGCATTCACGTCGGCAATCTTCGCCCCGCTTTGCTGAACTGGCTGTTCGCGCGCCGGGAGGGCGGCACCTTTCTGCTGCGCTTCGACGACACCGACCGCGAGCGCTCACGCGAGGACTATGTCGAAGGCATCCGCGAGGATCTGCGCTGGCTCGGCCTGACCTGGGACCGCGAGGCGCGGCAGTCGGAGCGCTTCGATGCCTATGCGGCGGCCGTGGAGACGCTGAAGGCCGCCGGCCGACTCTACCCCGCCTATGATACGCCGGACGAGTTGGAGCGTCGGCGCAAGCGCCAGCTCGCGCGCGGCCTGCCGCCGGTCTACGACCGCGCCGCGCTGAAACTGACGGCCGCCGAGCGCGCCAGCCTGGAAGCGAGCGGCCGCAAGCCGCATTGGCGCTTCCGGCTGGAGGAGCGCGGCGTCGCCTGGGCCGACCTCATTCGCGGCGAGCAGACCATCAATGCCGGATCGCTGTCAGACCCGGTGCTGGTGCGCGAGGACTGCACCTATCTCTACACCCTGCCGAGTGTGGTCGATGACATCGAGTTCGGCATCACCCATGTGATTCGCGGTGAGGACCATGTCGCCAATACCGGCGTGCAGATCCAGATTTTCGAGGCTTTGGGTGCGGCGTCCCCGGTTTTCGGCCATCACAACCTGTTGATAACTCCCGAGGGCGAGGCGCTGTCCAAGCGTCTTGGATCGCTGTCGATCCGGTCGCTGCGGGAGGAAGGCCTGGAGCCGCTTGCGGTTCTCAGCTACTCGGCAACCATAGGCACGTCCGATCCGGTTGCCCCCTATACGAGTTTGACCGCACTTGCGCGGGTGTCGGATTTTGACAAACTGTCACGTGCGTCCGCGCGATTTGACATCGGAGAGTTGCGCTCCCTCAACGCGAAGCTCTTGCAGGAACTGGACTATGATGCGGTGGCTGCCCGCCTCGAAGCATCGCACGTTTCAGGAGGGAGAGCGTTCTGGGAAGCTGTCCGCCCAAATCTGAATATTTTCGCAGATGTCGGCCATTGGTGGCAGGTGGTGGCGGGACAAATCCAGCCGGAGATCTCCGCCGACGAACTGTTAAAGGCCGCGTGTGAAACGCTCCCCCCCGAACCGTGGAGCCAGGCGACGTGGTCCGAGTGGACAAATGCGATCAAATCAGCCACTGGGGCAAAGGGGAAAGCCCTGTTTCAGCCCCTACGTCTTGCACTCACCGGCTCCGATCACGGACCGGAGCTGAAGGTGCTTCTCCCCCTCATCGGTAGACAGAAAGCTGCGGCAAGATTGTGCGGGCGCGTCGCGTAGCGATGAATTTGGCCAGTCTGCGATATGTAGTGTTATGCGACGGCAGAGACCTCGATATTTTGATATGACATCTAATATCTCAAACGACAACCCCGCGTTTCCGTTCGCGACACCGTCAAAAAGTTGGGGTATAATCCTAACCAATGACGGGGGGGTTGCTGGAGGTGATGTCGCCCCGCTCCGTGCATATTGTGAGTGTTTTCGACCGAGCAACTTACAACTGGCCGGTGCGGACTTGTGGCAACCCATGCGCGATAGTGGCTCTATTTGCCATCGGAAAGCGAATCCGTTGCGCCTCCGGGTCGCCGCGGCGCTCGCATGCGCGGTGTTAAGTTTACAGCCGGTCTGCGCACAAACACGGGACATCGAGCGGTTCTTCACCCACCCGCGTCTGGCTGAAAAAAGCGCCGGCAAGGCCACCGCGAACGACGCGCTGGAAATTTCGCAGGATCAGGCGGTGTGGGCGGCGCTGGCCTTCGAGGATACCGAACAGCTCCGCCAGCTTCTCAAGCGCGGGGCCAATCCGAACAAGCCGGAAGAATTGTCGCTGATGACGCCGCTGATGGCGGCGGAAACGCTATCCGTCACTTGGACGTTGCTCGAAGCCGGCGCCGACCCGCGCATCCGCGACCGCACGGGCAAGACCGCGCTTCATTACGCCCCGAACATGCGCGAGGCAGCTTCGATCATTCCGCTTCTGGTTCGCGCCGGCGCCGATGTGAATGCCAAGTCCGACGAAGCCGATCAGGATACGCCGATCTTTTGTGCCGTCGAAAACTATCTTGAAGGTCCGGATAAATACGCGGCAGGCCTTGTCTTACGCGCGCTGGTGCATTCCGGCGCCGATATCAACATGACGGACGGAAACGGCGCGACCGTGCTGGCCATCGCGGCGACGCACAACCAGCCGTCCCTGATCAAGCTGCTCGTCGAGTTGGGTGCCGATCCGAGCAAGCGGCTCGACAACGGCCGCACGCCGCTCGACTACGCGCGCGAGGCGAATGCCGTCGATGCCGTGCAGTTTCTCGGCGGCGTGGCCCAGAAGAGCGCCCCGGCGAACTGATCGCCATGCCCGTTGCGTGGCTTGCGCCTGCGGGCGATCGAAAGGCTGTTCAGAGCACTTTCCAGCAAGGCATTTCCACTTTTCGAGCAGGCATGTTTCCGCGAAGGCGAGGATGGATGCCGACGCCCTGCGGGCCGAACAAGCAACTGAGCCCATTTCGCTTCAATCGGGATGAGGCTCCCATGGACCGATGGATGTGCCATCCGTATAGGGTGGCCCTTGCCCGGGATCGCGTGACCGGCACACAAATGTCAGGCTAAGCATCACCCGCGAAAAGTGGCGTTCCAGTTTTCGCGAAAAATGATGCGAAAACAAAAAAGTTAAGCGAGGCATCCGCCCACTTGCCTACGCGGGACCTGCTAAGTGCGGGATCGCTTCCGGTGGAAGCGCCACGGTTGGGTGGCCGCTCTCGTTTCTTTGCTGGCGCGCGCGATCAGGAAAACCGGCTTCCGCTTCTCCGGATCGCGCTCTGACTGACGCATAAGCGCGATGCAATCCCCTCCACGGCGATGCCGATCTTGCGCAGCGCCGGCGGATTCTCCGGCCAGATACGCTCGCGCCTGGCTTCGGGCTCGGCCCAGTTGTTCAGCATGCGGAGCAATGTCTCGGCCTTGCCATCGGTGACGCGAATGTTAGATTTATAACATTGATGTTGACGTTCGCACCAATCTCGCGACATCATGGGGGCTGTTCACGGTCGCGGGCAGCGCTTGCGGCGCAGGAGCATCAGCAATCATGGGGCAGCCGAAAGCCGCGCGCGTGGAGACATTGTCCCGGACGCTGGCGCAGCGCGGTGTTCTGCATCTGCGCGAGGCGGCGATCCTGCTCGGCGTTTCCGAGATGACCATCCGGCGCGACGTTGCCGCCAACCGCGATCAGTTTGCCTATCTCGGCGGCCATATCGTCAGCGCGGCCGATGTCGCCGGCGAGGGCTACGTCCTGGACCTGGAGGCGGGCAGCCATGCCGAGGCCAAGGCTGCGGCGTGCGCGCATGCGGCCGGGCTGATCGCGCCGGAAGACACGATTTTCCTCGATTGCGGCACCACCATCCCCTTTCTCGCCGACAAGTTGCCGAGCGACATGCCGCTTACGGTCATCTGCTACGCGCTCAACGTCGCTAACCGGCTGGCTGTAAAGCCGAATGTGCGGATGATCCTGCTCGGCGGCCTCTATCATGCGTCCTCCGCCTCTCTCGTCGGCGACGATGCAGCCCAGACGATGGACCGCTACGGCATCAACAAGGCGTTCATGTCGGCGGGCGGCGTGGATGCGATGCGCGGCGTCAGTTGTTCGCATTTTCACGAGGTGCCGGTCAAGAAGAAGGCCATCTCCACGGCGATGGAGAGCTATCTCGTGGTGGATGGGAGCAAGATCGGCCGCGTCCGGCCGGCGGTGTTCGCCGCTATTTCAGATTTCCGCGCCGTAATTACTGAAGCGGGCGTGATGCCTGCGGCGGTGCTCGGCGAAACCGGGACTTGACATCCCCAATGATTGTTAAATAAATAAAAATCTAAGTTAGAATAATAACAATATGGGAGGAGACGAAGCGCGAACGAACGTCCATATTAACCCCGACATTGGCCCGGATGTTGGTCTTGTTGGCCCTGGACGTTGGCCCTGTGTCCGCGCTCTGTCACCCGGACGTGCATAACGACGCGATCGGCTTCGACTTTTACGGGCGACGAGCCGCCGGCCGGAGGATCGAGATGGACGACACGGCAGCTCTCAGGGCAGGAAACCGCGCGCCCCCCGCGACGGAGCGAGGGGGCATCCCGAGCGACCAGCAAGGAGGGCGAGGGCTCACTCCAAGCGACCAACAAAGAGGGCGAGGGGGCATCCCCCGCGACCAGCAAGAAGGGCACCAGCAGCGAGGCTCTATGCCCAGCGATCCGCAAACGGAGCGAGGGTTTATCCCGAGCGACCCCAAAAAAGGGCGAGGGTTCATCCCCGGTGACCAGCTAAAGGGCCATAACGCCTTCCCCCGCAATGCCGGCACAGCGCTCGATCTGGCGCGCATCGAAGCCGTGCGCTTCAATCTCTCCGCCGGGGAGCGCCGCATCGCCACCCTTCCAGGCCGCCGCACCGTCAAGAAGGACGCCCAGGCCGCATGGCTGCTCAAGGCCGTCACCTGCATCGACCTGACCACCCTTAGCGGCGACGACACCGCCGAGCGGGTGAAGCGGCTCTGCGCCAAGGCACGCATGCCGGTGCGCACCGATATCCTCGAAGCCCTCGGCATGGCGGATCGCGGCCTCACCACGGGCGCGGTCTGCGTCTATCACCGCTTCGTCGCCATCGCCGTCGAGGCGCTTGAAGGCAGCGGCATTCCCGTCGCGGCCGTGTCCACCGGCTTTCCGGCGGGCCTGGTGCCGCATGACGTCAAGCTGCGCGAGATCGAGGCGTCGGTTGCCGATGGCGCGGCCGAAATCGACATCGTCATCACCCGCGAGCATGTGCTGACCGGCAATTGGCAGGCGCTTTACGACGAGATGCGCGACTTCCGCGCTGCCTGCGGGGCGGCTCACGTCAAGGCCATCCTGGCGACCGGCGACCTCAAGACGCTGCGCAATGTCACCCGCGTTTCACTCGTCTGCATGATGGCCGGCGCCGACTTCATCAAGACCTCGACCGGCAAGGAAGGCGTCAACGCGACGCCGCTGGTGACGCTGGCGATGCTGCGCGCCATCCGCGACTATCATGACGCCAGCGGTTTCATCGTCGGCTACAAGCCGGCCGGCGGTATTTCTACCGCCAAGGACGTGCTGGCCTATCAGATCCTGATGAAGGAGGAACTCGGCCGCCGCTGGCTGGAGCCGGACCTGTTCCGCGTCGGCGCGTCGAGCCTGCTGGCCGACATCGAACGCCAGCTTGAACACCACGTCACCGGCCGCTACTCGGCCTTCAACCGTCATGCCGCGGGGTGATCCGATGAGCGTTGCCAGCCATTTCGACGCCATGTCCTACGGACCCGCCCCCGAAGGCGACAGCGAGGCGCGGGGCTGGCTTGCCCGCCATGCGGAGGGCTTTGGCCATTTCATCGGCGGCGCCTTCACGCCCGCCACTAGCGGCGAAACCTTCGAGACCTTCGAGCCCGCGAGCGGCAAGCTGCTGGCCCGCCTCGCCAAAGGCGGCGACGCCGATGTGGACGCCGCCATCCATGCCGCGCGCGCGGCGCAAGCGCCCTGGGCGGCGCTGTCCGGCCATGCCCGCGCCCGCCATCTCTATGCGCTGGCCCGCCTCATCCAGCGCCACGCCCGGCTCATCGCGGTCGTTGAGGCGCTGGACAATGGCAAGCCGATCCGCGAGACCCGCGACATCGATATTCCGCTGGCGGCACGGCATTTCTACCACCACGCCGGATGGGCGCAGATCCAAGCCCGCGAATTTCCCGGCTGGCGGCCGGTCGGCGTGGTCGGCCAGATCATCCCGTGGAACTTTCCGTTCCTGATGCTGGCCTGGAAGGTCGCGCCTGCCTTGGCGCTCGGCAATACGGTGGTGCTCAAGCCGGCGGAATTCACCTCCCTGACCGCCCTGCTGTTCGCCGAACTGGCCTGCGCTGCGGGATTGCCGGCCGGCGTGCTCAACATCGTTACCGGCGAGGGCGACACCGGCGCGGCCGTCGCCCGGCATCCCGACATCGACAAGATCGCCTTCACCGGCTCCACCGAGGTGGGCCGCCTGATCCGCGCGGAGACGGCGGGCTCGGGTAAATCGCTGACACTGGAACTGGGCGGCAAGTCGCCCTTCATCGTCTTCGACGACGCCGATATCGACGGCGCCATCGAGGGCGTGGTGGATGCGATCTGGCTGAACCAGGGGCAGGTGTGCTGCGCGGGCTCGCGGCTGCTGCTTCAGGAAGGCATCGCCGAGACATTCCTCGCCCGGCTGCGGCGACGGATGGACACGCTGCGCGT
>Ga0307513_10011873_pt1 | contig 10791 bp, 11 predicted proteins | sample 15_EM_MG_FD_202174 | JGI IMG/M metagenome (GOLD analysis project Ga0307513, IMG submission 202174) | Populus trichocarpa ectomycorrhiza microbial communities from riparian zone in the Pacific Northwest, United States - 15_EM | ecosystem: Host-associated > Plants > Roots > Unclassified | place...
GGCCTGGTGGGCTGGCCCTTGTGCAATCGCGCGAACGCCAGGGCCTGCTCGCGCAAAGGGACGGCAGCGCGCCAGTTCATGCCCAGACGTCCCGAAGCGCCTGGCCGTCCCACTCGATGTCCTGGGTGGACGCTTCACGCAGGCTGCTTCGGTTCGTGGCCGCCATGCGGGCATAAGCCAAAATGTCCATCGCACCGCCGACCAACGGCCGACAGTCGCCCGGAGCGCAAATGACATCGTCGGCGCCACGGAAGTCGCGCTGCCATTCGGCCAGTTGGCCCTTGCGAATGGCTTGAGCCAGACCTGCCGACAGCATCACGGGCGCCAGCATCTTGGGCCGCGCTGCGGAAGGCTCCAACAGCGTGTTGGTCAAACCCGCCAGGGCCGCTGGCAGACCGTCGTCCATGCCGAAGAGATGGCAGCCGCTGGTTGCTCTCGGGTTGCATTCAAGCACGTTCAAGTGACCATCGGCGCCGCGCATCCAGTCAAAGGAAATCTGACCTGTGAAGCCGGTCTTCTGGACCAGGGTTTCAACGAACCTTCGGCTGGTGTCTATCCGTGCGGGCTCGAAATAGAAGCTCGCGCTGGTCGACAGACGGTAGGCCGGCCGGTATAGGCTGTGGGCCAGCACTCGCCCCTTGTCTGCGACGCTGTACGAGGAGAACTCCTGCCCTGCAATGAAATCCTGCACGACCCAGCGGCCCAAGGCAGGCAGCGCTGACGCCTCCGCCGGAATGCCATCGGGATACAGGCGCACATGGACGCCAAAACGCGAGAACTCGGGTTTGAGGACCACCGGCCGACCGGTGGCCCATTCGCGCGCCTGTTCAAGCGAGTCCACTGTTGCAGCCTCTGGCACGCCCGCCCCGCAACACTGGGCCAACTGCAGGAAATCCCACTTGCTGTGCAGCGAACGGAGCAGCCCAAAATCGTCGGCAAGCACTCGTACGGAAGCCGGCAGCAGATGTCGATAGCGCGACAGGAAGAACACCTCTTCGCAGGTCGGCACGACAAGCTCAATACCCCATCGCCGGATGGCTTGGCGCAGTCCGCGTACGAAATCGTCAGGTGCATGCCGAGGCGAGGCGAGACGCACCGCCCCCGCCACCGCGCGCGAGGATGCCGCGAGTCGGCAGGACACACTGTCGGCGACGTACGCCGTCCAGCCAAGGTGGGCGAAGCGGCGCGCGTGGTCCAGGGTGACGGGGGCACGGCCGCCGAGTAGAAGAACCTTAGGCATGGATAACGGCTCCGTTGGGCAGCATGGGCTTGCGCAAACAGCTGATGCGGCGACGCTTGGCCATTGGCGACGAGAGCGGCATGGGCACCTGGCGCCAGGTCGGGGTCACCATGCCCAGTCGCCGTATCGTTTCGTCCACGGCGTTGACGATGGCATTGAAAGCCGCAGCGTCTCCGCCCTCGACCGCCAGCTCGAAGGTCTCGCCCCGCTGGCACAGCCGGTAGTCCGGATGGAGTTGGCGCTGGAGCACGATGGCATGGCGAACGATATCGGGGAACAGGGGGGCCAACGCCGTGCAATCCCGACGGGGCAGCCACAACACGTCGTCCATTCTTCCAGTGATGCCGGCCAGCCGCCGTGTATGTCGGCCGCAAGGACAGGCCCCTGGTAGAACAGTGAGCACATCGGTCATGCGGTGCCTGACGAACAACTGCGCGCTGCGCCTGAAGTCCGTCACGATGGGTTGGAAGCGAGTGCGTGCAGTGTCCAGCCATTCGGGTTCTACATGAACGAACTCTTCGTTGAGATGCAGCGCACCGTGGTCGCAGGTGTAACCCAAGAAGCCCTCGGTGCATTGGTAGAGTTGGTGGACCGGTAGGCCGAAGGCCCTAGCGATGCGGCGCTCGTCATCGGGCTCCAGCACCTCGGCGACCGAGATGACCTTGCGCGGCGACGGCATGGTGCCGGCGTTGTCGGCAATCCAGGCCAGCACGCTGGCCGGCGCAACCAGCACGTCGGGCGCGAAACCACGCATGGCTGGCAGGTGCGCCTCCACGCCAGCGTGAAGATCGAAAAAGCGGAAGTCCAGTCGCCGACTTCCCAACGTGCCGTACAGCTTGCTATTGGCACGCAGGAAGAACGCCACCCGCAATGGCGAGCGCCTCAGAACGAGGTCACGCAGTAATGGGCCGTCAAGCGTGCGCGCTAGCAGAATGCCGGCCCATAGGGTGCGCTCCCGCGACGAGGCCAAAAACACCCCCCGGGTTCCCTGGGTGCCACTCGATAGGCCCACGGTCAGGTCTCTATCGCCTACCACCGACTGCAGTGCATGTGAGAAGTCGCGGGACTCCTCGGCAGCCAGGGCGACAGCGGTCGCCTGCTCGAGGGTTACGCCATGGGTGTTGAAGTCCGCGAAGCGACCAAGCGTGGTCGCCTTGTCAACGATGGGTAGGGCCGCCAAGCTTGCGCCTCGGTAGTCCCGATAGAAAGGTGCACGCGGCAGTTGCTGAGAAAGGAAGCGTTCCACCTGCCGGCGCTGCCAGGACTCCAACTGGTCGCGGTCGGCAAACCGGAACCCCCAGCGGGTGCGGGCGAACGCGGACAGCAAGGAAAAGGACTCAGAGAGCCGCATGGCGAATGGACTCCCAGCTTGCGTTGCAGTGCGAGGGCAGCATCAGCAAGTCGCTGTCGGACTGCCGCAGTGCCTGCAAGGTGTGAAACGTGTCGCGGTAGGCGTGGCGGTCGGCAAATATGCTGGTGGCCAGCCACGTTGGGGGCTGGTTCACGGTGAGCGCCTGCAGCGACCAGCAGGCGTCCGCCAACAGCAATACCCGCCGTCCACCTTGTGTCTCGAAGGCCAGGCCCATCTGACCCGCTGTATGGCCAGGCAGGGGAATGCCGACGATGCTGCCGTCGCCCAGCAGGTCGAAGCCAGACTTCATTTCTCCTCTGTCGCCCAGCGCACCTTGCAGGTCAATGCGGTCTGCGTGTTCGGCGAATTCCAGCCTCTGCTCGATATTCGGCGGCAACAGCGCACGCAGGAAGCCATGGCGTAGGGCTCCGATGCGGCCGCGCCGTCGCATGTCGTCCCATTCGGCGCGCATGGCGTGCACGCGGGCCCCGGGGAAGTCGCGCAGACCCGCGATGTGGTCGGCATGCAGGTGCGACAGGAAGACGTGGCCGATGTCGCGGGAACCGATGCCAAGGCGAGCCAACTGCTCAAGTAGTGGAGCGTCGTCCAGCGCCACCGGCGTCACCCACCGGTAGAAGCGCTCCGGGAATGGGCGCGTAACTTCCAGAAAACGCTCGTGATGACCGGTGTCGAACAGCATGGGCCCGCGCGTGGGATGCAATAGCAGGCCAACCAGCGAAGGATAGTCCACGACCCGACAGCGGCCGCCCCGCTGCACCACGCACTCCGGGTGCCGGCAATGGCCGGCACGCAGCCAGTGAAAACCAATCCGGGGGCTCATCTGTTCGCCCCTTCCTGCGCGCGGAACCACTCTGCGGTGCGTGCCAAACCTTCGCGCAGCGGAATGCGAGGTGCATAGCCGAGATGCTGGCGAGCACTTGTCAGGTCCAGCGTCTGGGAGAACGCCAACAAGCCGGCGGAATAGCATGTCAGTGGAGGCTCCCAACCCGGGCGCAACCGGGCCAGGCCTTCCATCACTCGAGCCGCGACATCCACCATCGGATAAGGCACTCGCCGCAGTCGAGTCCGAAGACCGAACGCAGCTGCCAGCACCTGGAACAGTTCACCAACCTGCATTGGCTCGCCGTTGCTGATGTTGAAGGTCGCCCCTAGCGGGCTCGTCCCGGGCTGTTCAAGGGCCAGCTCGACGGCGTCCACTACGTTGTCGACGTAAGTCAGGTCCAGCCATGCCCGGCCGCCCCGCATCAAAGGCAGCGAGCCTCGGCGGGCCACACGCAGCAGACGAGGCAGCAAGGTGTTGTCGTGTGGGCCGAATATGGCGCGTGGACGTAGGATGACTGCCGACCCAAGGTGCCCGGCCTGACGCACGAGGACCTCGGCAGCAGCTTTGGTGGCTGCGTAAAAGTTGGCGGGAGCTGGCAGGGGCTCGTCCTCGCGGATGTCCAGACGGTCGCGAAAGTCGAAGTACAGGCCCGGGGTCGAGATGTGCACAAGATGCTTGATGGAGCGGCTTTTGCAGACCGACAGCACCTCGCGCGTGGCCTCCACGTTGGCTTGTTCGAACGCCCTGCGGTTACCCCAGGGCGACGAAAGCGCTGCGCAATGCACCACCGCGTCAACTGCGTATACCGCTTCATGCAGAGCCCGCTCAGCACCAGCTTGCCCGTGCGCGATGCGCACAAACTCAGCGGGTGTGCCCAGTGATGGCGTGTGTTGCATCACGGTGTCGGCGGCCTCAACATTGCGGCCTGTGAAAACGACCTGGTGACCCGAGCCTAGCAGGCGCCAGACCAGATGCCGTCCCAGAAAACCGGTTCCCCCGGTAACCAGCACTCGCATATCAGTAGACCAGTGCCGCGCCGCCGAGCACCATGCCGGCGCCTGAACCAATGAGCAGCGCCTTCTGGCCTCGTTGCAGTTGGCCCTGGCTTATCGCATGGTGCAGTGCCGAAGGCAGCGAAGCACCAACCTGGTTACCCAACCGCTGGAGCACATCCACCATGCGGGCTTTTTGAATCCCCAATCGCTTGCGCAGATGGTCTAAAGCGAGTCGGCTCGCCTGGTGCGGTACCACTAGATCAAAGTCCGACATGGCAAGGCCAGCTGACTCCAGCAGGCGTTGGGTAAAACCAGGAAGTTCGCGAGCGGCCAGCTTGAAGATTTGCGGACCGTCCATGTGGAACATGGCGAGGTCCTTGATGCTCTGTGTTGTTCGATGTGGGTGGTGACGCGAACCGCCTGCAAGGATGCGGCAATGCCCCGCGCCTTCGGCAAAGGTTTGTAGGCTGGACGCCAGCAAGGTGGAAGACTCGTCAGGGCTGCTTCTACGAATGACCGCAGCTGCGGCGCCGTCACCAAAGATGGCCGAAGAATGCAGGCGTGACCAGTCTAGCGAGAAGGTGGCGATGTCGGCCGATACCAGCATCACATGCTGATAGCGCCCCGCGTCCACCAGATAACTCATGGTGTCGAGCCCGGTCAGGAAAGACATGCAGCTGGCGCCGACATCGAAGGCTGCAATCGGCCGTGACCGCGCGCCGGCCTGCGCCAACACCATGGCGGCATTGAAGGGAAGGGCCTGGTCCATCGTGGCGGATGTCGCCACAAGGCAGTCAATGTCGTCCCAGTGCAAGCCGGAGTTGTCCAGGGCTTGCTGGCACGCGCGCACAGCAAGCAGGGCAGCTGATTCGTCAGTGCTGCGGTAGCGGACCGACACGCCACTGCTGGCGAAGACAGTCCCTGTCGGCAGGCCCAGGCGGTGGTCAATTTCTTCACTGCTGACCAGGGTCGCTGGCGTGGCCGCACCCGTACCGCAAATGCGGATACGTCTGTCGGTGGATTTCACAGCGACTCCTCCGCGTAGGCCAGTGTGCGCTTGAGCGCTTCCAGGAGAAGTGGCTTATTCACGCTCAGCATGGCCTCACGGCCTTCTTTGCTCGTGTGCAGCAGGCCCGCGTTCTGGAGCGCTCGAATGTGATGCAGCGCCGCAGTGCGGCTGAGTGGCAAGACATCGCTGACCTGTTTGATGGAAAGGCGCTCGCCGCGCTCGAACATCAGGAGAATGCGCTGTCGGTAGCTGTCACCTAGCGCTGCGAAAACGTCTGCGAGGGATTCCCACTCGGGGGGCAGAGCATCTGTGTATTGGGTATTAATGTCTATAAACCTAGTTATATAGACTTTAGATTCCATTGCGCTGTTGCGCAAGCACTTTCGATTCTTGTGCACCTGGTCCTCTTGCCGCGTTCGTGAGGTCCGAGCCCCCACAAGCTCAGGAAGCGAGGCGAGACATGTCAGTTCTTACGCTTGCCAGCGCTCTGGCTTACCCCGCATCAACCCGTCGAATTGCTATGGCCGGCGTTCATGTTTTTGCTAGGCGCCATAGCGAGTTACTGGACGATGCGTCATGCGCATAGTTAGATGGACCAAGTCACTTCTTTTCCTGCCACTGTTGATTTACGGTTCGTTCGTTGCCGCCGCGTTGGGTTGGAACCTGCTACGGCTCACTGGCTTTGAAATTGCCGTCTGATGCCGCGTTTAATATCGGCTTCGGAGAAATATCAGCTTCGGAGCCCAAAGCAGCCACTCGCGGCACACACCGCGAACTCACCCAAGCCCACGCCTAAAACGTAGCCAACACCTTCGTCATCAACTCCGGCGTAATCTCCGGCATCACCCCAAACCACGCCTTGAACGCCGGCCGCGCCTGGTTCAGCAGCATGCCCAGGCCGTTGACCGTGGGGTTGCCGCGTTCGCGCGCGGCCTGGAGCAGCGGGGTCTCCAGCGGGATGTAGATCACGTCGGAGACCAGCGCGGTCTTGGGCAACTGGTCCAGTGAGATTTCGAGCGCGGGCTGGCCGGCCATGCCCTGGTTGGTGGTGTTGACCAGCAGGGCCGCGTCGGCCAGCGCTTCGTCGCGTTGTTCCCACGGTACGGCGCGCACCGGGGTGCCGAATTCGGTGGCCAGGTCTTGCGCCTTCTGGAAGGTGCGGTTGAGCAGGCGGATTTCTTTCGCGCCGCGGTCGGCCAGGCTCAGCACCACGGCGCGCGCGGCACCGCCGGCGCCGAGCACGGTGATGGGGCCGGCGTCTGCCCGCCAGCCGGGCTGGGCGTCGATCAGGCTCTGGATGTAGCCGGCGCCGTCGTTGTTGAAGCCGCTGAGCGAGCCGTCGGGCTGGACCACCACGGTGTTCATCGCGCCCATGCGGCGCGCGGTCTCGTCCACGCGATCAACGAACTTCAGCGCTTCGACCTTGTGCGGCAGCGTGAGGTTGCAGCCGGCGAAGCCCAGCGCGGGCAGGCCGCGCAGCGCATCGGCCAGCTTGTCGATGTGCACCTGCAGCGGCACGTAGGCACCCTTCAGCCCATATTGCGCGATCCAGTGGTTGTGGATCAGCGGCGAACGCGAATGGGTCACGGGCCAGCCCATGACGCCGGCCAGGCCGAATGAAGGGTGTGAAGACATGTCTTTGAGAGGTCGTTAGGGAGATGGCAGTGCTTTGATGAAGGCCTTGCTCGCGTCCAGGCACTGGCGCGCCCATTGTTTCGGGCCGACCAGCGGCATGCGCACGGCATTGGGCACTTCCACGCTGACCGGGAGTGTACGCGGCAGCGTGGTGAACAAGCCCGCCAGATCGATGCCGCCCTCGCCGGGCAGCAGGCGTTCGAGGCGCGCGGTGTGGACCATTTCGGCCTCGGTGAAATGTGTGCCGGGCGTGGCGTCGCAGAGCTGGGCGTAATGCAGCAGCGATGGCGGCAGCGCGGCGATGTCGGCCAGGCTGGTGTGCGAGCGGCCGAAGTGGATGCCATCGACCAGGATGCCCGCATTGGCCGGACTGCCTGCGCCGCGCACCACGGCGAGCGCGGTGTTGGCGTCACACACGGCGGTCCAGGGCATGAATTCGAGGTCGGCGGTCAGGCCGAAGCGCTGCATCACGGCGCACAGCTGCGCGTAGGCGTCGGTGAGGCGCGCAAGGTTCTTGTCGTCACCCGCGATCAGCACGGCCTTGGCGCCGAGCTGCACGCCGGCATCGAACACGGGCAGGTAGTCGTTGGCATCGAAGTTCTCGCCGATGCGGACGATCTCCAGGTCATAAACCTGCACACCGGTGTCCTTCATGCGTGCCAGCGTCTCGCGCAATACCTCGGGCGCGCCGAGCAACGGCTGGAAGATGCCGCCCGCCCCGTTCGGCAGCAGGCGCAGCCCGACCTGCTGGTAGCCGACTTCGGCCGCCACATCGATCGCCTGGGGCGCGCTGAAGGAAGCGGCCGTGAGATAGGCCATGGAGAATTCGGGCAGCATGATCAAACCTTTTCGAAGCAAGGGGCGCCGGCTCAGGGCGCGTAGATGGGCTGCCGCCCCACAGCTTGCGGGCGGCGGTTGAAGAACGGCGAGGCGCGGCTGGCGGCCGCCATCTGCGATGCGATGTCGAGCAGCTGCGGCGCCAGGGCCAGCATGCGTTCTTCGGTGAAGCGCGCGCTCGGGCCGGCGATGCTGATCATGCCCATCGGCGGCTGGCCCGGCAGGCGCACCGGCGCGGCCATGGCGGAGAGGCCGGGGGTGTAGGTGTCGCGGGTCATGCTGAAGCCGCGCGCGCGGGCGGCATGCACCTGCTCGAGCAAGGCCTGCAGCGAGGTCGGTGCATTCGGACCGAATTCGCCCGGCGTGCCCAGGCCCTGCTGCGCCACCAGCGCCAGCGCTTCTTCGTCGCTCAGGGCGGACAACCAGGCGTGGCCGGAAGACGAGCAGCTGATGCGGGCGTCGCTGCCCATGTCGGGGTCGTAGCGCAGGCCCTGGCGCGCGCCCTGGGCCCGGGCCACCCAGGTGAGCCGGTTGCCGTCGACCACGCTCAGGCGCACCAGTTCGCCGGAGATTTCGGCCAGCCGGTCGAGCAGGGGCTGGGCCACGTCGACGATGCCGGTGTTGCCGAGGAAACTCAGGCCGAGCGACACCAGCTTGGTGGTGAGCATGTATTCGCCGTGGTCGCGGTTTTGCCGCACATAACCACAGCGCACCAGGTCGGCCAGCAGCCGGTGCACGGCGCTGCGCGGGATGTTCAGCCGGTCGGCGATGGCGGCAAGCTCCATGCCTTCACCTTGCGCCGCCAGCAGCTCCAGGATGCCGAGGGTTCTCTCCAAAATTCCGTTCATGTGGGCTCCAGGGGGTCCAAGGGGGTCCAGGGGTATGGGTCTGTCATGCGACCCGGAGCGTACAGGATGAAGAGGCGGTGCGGCTCATGGTTGGAATTTACCACTAAACAAGAATTAAATTCAATAATTGAATAGTATTCCACTTATAGTTAGGATAGTGGCTTCAGCCAGGCCAGCGCGCTATTTCCCCCTTTGGAGCAGACATGAACTTTGAATTGAACGACGAACAAAAAATGATGATCGACACCGTGCGTCGCTTCATCAAGGAAGAACTCAAGCCGCTCGAAGACGAGGTCGAGGACCAGGGGTTCCTGGAGAAAACCAAGGCCGAGGCCATCCACAAGAAGGCCAAGGAACTCGGCCTCTACGCGATGAACATCCCGGCCGAACTCGGCGGCGGCGGTCTTTCTGCCGTGGACCGCATCCTGTGCGAAGAGCAGTTCGGCCACACCACCGACATCCTGATCCGCCGCGCCTTCGGCAATGTGTACGAGCCCATCCTCGAATGCAAGGGTGAGCAGGTGGGGCGCTGGCTCACGCCGACGGTGGAAGGCCGGCGCACCTGTGCCATCGCCATCACCGAATCCGGCGCGGGTTCGGACGCGCAAGGCATCAAGACACATGCGAAGAAGACCGACACCGGCTGGGTACTGAACGGCAGCAAACACTTCATCAGCGACGGTGAGTGGAGCGACTTCTTCCTGGTCTCCGCAAAGACAGGAGAAAAGGAAATCTCGATGTTCATGGTCGACAAGGGCCTGCCGGGCTTCAGCCTCGGCAAGGACCAGAAGATGATGGGCATCCGCGGCACGCCGCACCTGGAGCTGTTCTTCGACAACGTGCCACTGGAGCCGCTGGCCCTGCTCGGTGCCGAAGGCCAGGGCTTCAAGCTGGCCATGGGTGCGCTCAACGTGGTGCGGCTGGCCCAGGTGGGCGCACGCGCGGTCGGCAAGGCCAGCCACGTGCTGGAGCTGATGAACGAATACGCCAATGAACGCAAGCAGTTCGGCCAGAAGATCGGCGACTTCCAGATGGTCCAGCAGATGCTGGCCGACAGCGTGATCGAGATCAACGCCGCACGCTGGATGGTGATCCACGCCGCCTGGATGATCGATCAGGGCATGGACGCGCGCACCCACATCGCCATGGTGAAGGTGCATGCCGCCGAAACCCTGGGCCGGGTGGTGGACCGCGCGGTGCAGATCTTCGGCGGCATGGGTTTCTGCAAGGAGCTGCCGATCGAGCGTTATTACCGCGACGCACGCATCTACCGCATCTTCGACGGCACGAGCGAAATCCACCGCACGGTGATCGCCAAAGCGGTCATGAAAAAAGGCGCGGCGCTGTTTGACCTGCACCGCTGAGGAGAGGCCCGATGACATCCAAATTCATGACGGCCGCCGAGGCCGTGGCGCTGATCCGCGACAACGACACCGTGGCCCTGATGGGCGGCGGCGGCGGGTTGATGGAGGCCACGCACCTGTTCGAAGCCGTGCAGGCACGCTTCCTCGCCACACAGACACCCAAGCGCCTCACCGTGGTCCACGCACTCGGCATCGGTGACAAGAAAAGCAAGGGCATGAACTGCTTTGCGCACGAAGGCCTGGTGAAGCGCGTGATCGGCGGGCACTGGGTCTGGTCGCCGGCGATGCAGCAACTGGCCGAACAGGAAAAGATCGAGGCCTACATCCTGCCCGGCGGGGTGTCGTCGCAGCTGCTGCGCGAGATCGGCGGCGCGCGGCCGGGGCTGTTCACCCACGTGGGCCTGGGCACGGTGTGCGACCCGCGCCTGGGCGGCGGCAAGATGAACAAGTCAGCCATGGAAGACCTGGCCGAGGTGACACAGGTCGACGGTATTGAATACCTGCGCTACAAGCCCTTCCCGGTGCACATCGCGCTGGTACGCGCCAGCGCGGCCGACGAAGACGGCAACATCAGCTTCGAACACGAGGCCGCGAACCTGGACGCGCAGTCGCTGGCGCTGGCCGCGCGCACCAGCGGCGGCAAGGTCATCGTGCAGGTGAAGGAGCGG
>Ga0307513_10011874_pt1 | contig 10790 bp, 9 predicted proteins | sample 15_EM_MG_FD_202174 | JGI IMG/M metagenome (GOLD analysis project Ga0307513, IMG submission 202174) | Populus trichocarpa ectomycorrhiza microbial communities from riparian zone in the Pacific Northwest, United States - 15_EM | ecosystem: Host-associated > Plants > Roots > Unclassified | place...
TTCGAGTGTGAGATTTATTCTTTTCTATCCCAGGTGGAGTATTCTATGGGGACTTCCCTGCGCCTCCCAAGGCACACAGTGAACTGAGAAGCGGGAACCAGTCATACACCTTCAAATAGAATTCAGGTGCAAGGTGTCCTGTGTCGTTGGATTCTCGATAGCTGAGCCACAACACCCGACGGTCATTTACGACGGCCCCTAAAATTATCTTACGCCTCGCTGCCTCTCGCGCGCGCTCTGAACGGATGGGATGAATCATGACCCGGATAGATTTATATCTAGATTCTACGGGTTCGACTTTGGAGCTTCGTCACCTGGCTTTTTCGGAGGGCATGTCCGACCTTTAGCCGAGGCTTGCAGGTGTTATTTGCTTTTGTGTTGTAAACCCAAGGGTCGTTCGATTTCTAGGCGCCTTCGGCCGCTGACATTGGTTTCCCACCTTTCTGTGCCAACTCGCTGGATCGTAGTCCGCAAACGCATAGACGTGAGTCCGATTCCTGTAAGGAAAGCCTCCACTTTCCAAGCGTGAAGCTTTAAAGAACTTGAATCGCCGTCTATTCAATCCTACTAGAGTCTATTTACAAGCCAAATCTTTCTTCTAGCAACCTTTTTTCAATTTGTCGCGCGTTTTGGAAGCGTTTGCTCATGGCATGTACGTCATGCCTTTATAAAATCTGTTCACTGCCCTACAGGCGGAGAACCTGGAACGCAGAAACGCCTGAACTAGCATCTCAAGTTCAAATACCAAGGAAATCAGGCAGTTATTTTTATGAGAGTCGCGGCGGTCTTTCAGGTCCCCTGCTGAGGAATGCCGTTCATCTCGCTCGAGATTAAAGTCAGCTATTTTCGCCGTGAGAAGCCGTACGCATGCTCAAATCTAATGTCATGCGCAACAGGATACAACAGGATCGTGTTCCGGAACCCGCTACATACCCCATTGACCAAATCACCGAATCTTTGTGCAAAATATCTTATCCCCTCCAAAATTCGCAAACCAGGCAACATCCTTTGTCTCTGTGTGGTACCACCATCGTATGTTGAGCCGAAACTGGAGGCAATGGTCCTCTGAATTGGCATGGTAGTCGGCATTTACTTGCCGCACGGAACAACAACCGATCACTTAGAAGATCACTTTTTTACCATTTCATGTTTCGGGTCTTCGGACTCTGGACTGGCCCTCCTTCCTGGGCATCCATGAGGGAGACTGACTCGTGTGTAACAGCAATGGATTCTTATATAAATTCGCAGGCTCTTTACGGTAACAGGAAATCCAACTTCGAGGAATGGCCACTATTCCTTGCCATTAGCGACTCGAGAACTCTCCTTGTATTTCTCCGCTCTCGGTTCACGAAGACTCTACGATTCGACTATGTCCGGGAAGAAAATAAGCACGACGATAACGGCTGAAACCCTCTCTCGTCTCCCAGAAGGCTCCAGGCCCCAGCTTGTAAAATCTTCGACGGCAGCCTCTGAATCGTCGACCATTTCTGCAGCACCACCCCAACTCACCTATGATATCGAGCATGTTCCAGTCAAGAACGATCCTCGTGCCTGGTCGCCGCTTCGAAAGGTAGGCTGGTCGTTCCTTTCGAGGTTTTGGCAGCTTATTCCTTCCTTGCTAGAACGCCAGTCTAGCACTCATCGCATCAGCTTCCATGATCGCTTCACTGGCTGCTAATATCCAGAATCGTAAGCATAACTCGTCAACGATATCCACACGTATTTTCTCATGATTGTATGCAGCCGCCGTGGAGGAAATGGAGAAAGACTTGCCTGCCACTAGCTCGCAGTTTAGCTTGAGCATTTCTCTGTTCATTCTATTTCAAGGGGTGATGCCCCTTCTCTGGAGCGCCATCAGTGAAGTGAAAGGTCGCAAGGTAAGCCGGATCGGGCTCTTCTTACCGTCCTTTCCTTTCATACTTCAGATACAATAGCTCGTCTACCTGGTTTCTCTGGGTTTGTTTACACTGGGTTCGGTTGCGGTTGCCCTCAGTAAAAATATTGGACCGTGAGTTATCCACCCGGCCGGTAGAACGCACAATACTTATAAACAACGAAGAGTAATTGGGTTCCGTTGTCTCCAAGCTGCTGGGTATGTAACATATGTCCGTCATGTTACGGTATTGTTCTTAAATAACTCCTTTGTAGATCAAGTGCAGTGAATGCCATTGGCGCCGCAACCCTAGCAGATATTTTTGACCCCGCTGAACGAGGTAAAAAGGTAAGTCTATTTGAACCTCGGCGTAGAGCAAAATCATTGACCTACTTGTACAGGTCGGAATATATTATATTTCACTAGTACTTGGACCGGTAAAGTTCCTCTTCAGTTTACACGTCGCTTTCTTATCATATCTACGAATAGGCCCTCGGTCCCTTATTTGGTGGTGTCCTCACTGCTATATGGAACTGGAGGGCGATATTTTGGTTCCTCTCCATCCTTGCCGGATTGATATTCGCTTTCTTCGTTACCTTCTTCCACGATACCTTTAGACGCGAACGCAGCCTTACATACCAAAACATCTTGAAACAACGTCTACGTTCTGCAGCGCTGCTTCCCATGTCATACCCGGACGAATCCTCGAGCGTCGGAAAGCGCTGCTCTCAGGCCAACAAGTCTGGCGTTGAAATTGAGAAAACCGCTGCGAACATGGGTACTGAAGAAACCCAGAGGGAACGCGCCACCGATGTTCAACCCACTGTTACTCTCTCTCTTACCGACGTGAATCCATTCAAACCCCTCTTGCTCGTGCTTCGAAGGACGAATAATTCCCTCATCCTCTTGTCCTCTGGTTTGTTCTGCTTTCTGGAAGCGCTTTAGATATCCTGATTAATTGCTCTCTTAGGTCTTATTTTTTCCTTCAATTTCCTGGTGGTATATACCACAGCACGCACTCTCGCCAAATTCTATCAATATACTCCACTCAAAATTGGTCTCGTAACACTTTCTTATGGTATTGGTTGGTCGTTTATACTAGCGATTTCTCGGACTTCTTTGAAATATATTCTGCTTTTAGGCTGCGTTGTAGGGAGTGTACTCGGAGGGCGCTGGTCAGATTATGAATTCGAGAAGCTGACAGCAGCCAATGGAGGAAAGAGCGACCCTGAGGTGAGGCTGCCAGTCCTATATGCTTGACGGGTACTTACAAACCTTCTCAGATGCGCTTGGGGAGCACGGTTATTGGCGTTATCTTTTTCCCGCCCACTGTGGTTGCATTTGGATGGATCTGCGAGAAACACGTCCATATCGCTGCTATTTGTGTTTTCCTCTTCTTGGCAGGCTTCTTTTCGATGTAACGCGTTTATAATGCTCCGTCGAGGGAGACATTTCAGTCTGACCTTTCGTACAGTTTGATTTACTCGAGTTCATTGACATATATTGTGGACGCCAACGTCGGACGCTCCTCAACGGCTGTGGCCACGAACAGTGCTTTTCGTGGCATGGCAGCGTTTATCGCAACAGAGATCGCTGTCCCACTGCAGGTAAGAACAGATTAAGGATTCTCCATTAATGGGCTGAAACCCTTCCACCTCAGGATAGTGTTGGCGACGGTTTGTTCAGGGCGAATTTTTATTTCTGAACCGGATTTCACACTTTAATTTTCAGGGTGGATGTATACCATCTTGGCGGGTACTCAGCTCATATCTGGTGGCCTCACGATGCTAGTTTGGTGGAAGGGCGCTGAGTGGCGCCATGAATCCGAACACCGAGAGGCTGCACTTGCGAAACGGTTGGATTCGGCCTCTGTCTCTACGAAATCATGATCTCAACTCTACGGGCGTTGAATCAATTCTCGCTTCCTTCGCCTCATGTCGCAATTGTTATTGGATTCTCTCATTTGTTCATAGATTTATAGAGTGCCTAGATGTATTATCCCGCATCTATCAATGATTTCCCGTAATGTCAAGCCTTATTTTGATTTGGCCAATGTAGTCTTGGTTCATTCATCGCATCAATACGTATTTCGCACAATAAAATGATCACAAATAATACAAGGAAGAATGAATTCCGAACATTCGCTGTCAATGATCATCGATCCTGCTCTTTACCACCACTCCTCGCAATGTCGAGGGTCATACTGGTATTCGCCATGCAACCCCCAACCCCAGTGCTTTTTAGTGTCTGTGCTGACGGTCTCCTTCTCAGCGGTGCTGCATGAACCTAATTTTTCCCCCTTGTTGGGTTGTTGTTCAGCTGGGCTTGTCGCACCCTTCTTTGATGCGGAACAAGGCAGAAATCCAGAGCAATTTTCGCCGACAGGTGTTTCATAACCTGAAGTAGCCTGCTTTCCTATTCGTCGCAAAGGGCCATGTAAGCATTGCTAAATAGCAAGTGCAGTGGGCACGCGCCTTTCGCCTGTTGTTGGCGGCTGGCCAAATTCTCGTTCTCTTGGATGCGGAATTCGGTGGACGACATCGTTTGAAGACAAGGAACAAAGGGAGGTTTCAGATCTGTGCCCTGAGTGGAAACTCAGAAACCTTTCGGGTGAATTTCGCAGAAAGTCCGGAAATTGGAAAAGGCGGCTGGCCTGGAACGGCGGAACTTGCCGCCGCCCAACCCACGGTGCACGTGAACCTCAACGTGACCACACCGCGCGTCGCGTACAAATCCCCTCTCAGTTTATATCGTTTATAACTGGCCGTTGAGTACACCGCCCAGCTCGAAAACACATCCTCCCATTGAAGAAATTATGATACAGGGCGTAATGTTAATATTAATGATTTTATTTGATGACAATCGACCCAAAACAACACATACTGTGCCGGATTCGAGAAACCATTTCGGCAGAAAGGAAAAATTGGCCATCTCTTAACATTTTGCAGCCCTGTGTCGTCAAAGCTATGCAGCTGATGGTGTGAGAGTACATACCAATGACTGCGGGTGACTGACCATTGAGTATACTTATGGTGAAAATAAAACCTAATGACATGCTTGGTTGTGCAAGGAGAGGCCTTCATGGATATTGAGCAAAAGAATGAATCGTCATAATATGCCTCCAAGTAAGTGAATTATTGGCCTTACTACCCTTCTTACGAGCGCGTTCAATGCAATACGTTAGGCGCGTTCGCACCTGACCGGTAGTGACCTAGCCGCCGTTCCGCCGCCTATGATCGCCGCCTTTTGATGCCGCCTTTTCCATTTCCTGGATGTCCTCCCGAATTTCGACCTAAAGGGGCGAATCAACAAATAAAGCAAGGATTCGATGTTCAAATGTTTATTCAGCACGATGTATCTTTACTGGGACCACCAAAATCTAGAAAATATGCTGTTCTACATTTTATAAAAATCTCTACTCATTCAACTAGACGGTTATTAGCCAATATTCGACGAAATCAAAAGAAACTACGCACGATGAAACGATCAACTTCCCTGCAATGTGTGTAATCGCATAACGGAGCGATGAACCCAATATTCGTCCGGCCTTCTATATGATAAAACTCTACCAGTTCCCTTCATTCCACTCCTTCCATGTTTCCGTGCCCTTAAGCCACTGGACGAGCTCCGCGCGTTTCACCTGGGTACCCTTATCCGTGCTCTCAATCTTGACCTTCTTCCCATCCACAAGCTCCCACTTCTGCTCTTTGACGGTGACTAGACCAGCTGCAAGCTCGTCCGTGCCAAGGATAATAGCAAAGGGCACCTCGTCCTTCTCACCAGCTGCGAATTGCGCGGCAAGTTTAGGTTTCGATTTCGCCAGGAAATCAGTCTACAACGCAACATCGCCCGTAAAAAAAACAGATCGACCAAGAAGGAAAGGCGAAAAAAAACGAACCTTAATCCCCGCAGCCCTCAACTCAGTAGCCAACCCCACTCTCTCACTCAACAGCCCATCCCCAGCACTCATTACAAATACCATAGTCTCCTTCGCCCTACCCCCTCTCTCCACCCATTTCGGCCACACCAGCGCGAAGATCCGATCCATCCCAATACTCACACCTACACACGGTGTCCCACCCCCAGGCCCCATTGCCTTCTTGCCCTCCTTAGAGCTTGGGTCGACACCAGCAGCGCCGGCGAGGAAGGCGCCCACGAGCCCGTCGTACCGCCCACCCGCTGCAATGGACCCGACGCCGACCTGTGACTCGTCAACCTCTTCCTCTTCCACTGCCGCCGCGTCGGGCTTTTTCGATTTCTTCTTTGGTGGGGCTGCTGGGGCGGGCGTTGGCCCCGTAGATTCTGAAGGCGGGGCGAATGCGTTGGCAGCTTTGAACCCTGGAGGAGCGCTACCTTCTACGATAGCCTCGTAAATTATTCCTGTGTAGTAATCGAGCCCTCGTGCCAGCGAAAGGTCGAATGAAACCTGCGTTGAGGATTTCAAAGATGAAATGAAAAAGATCTGATGTCAAGTACTTACCTTGTCCAAGGCATTGTACGCCTTGAGCAAGCTGAAAAGGAGGGCCATGTCCGAAAGGCCCTGCTTCGCGCTCTTATTGGATGTGAGTGTTGAGTGGGCTTCGAGCTGAGAGAGCAGTTCAGGTCCGCCTAACGGGACAATTGATTAACGGAGTGATGGATAGGATGGAAATACATATTTACCCTTGTGTTTGACGTATTCGCCAATCTTGTCAGCAACGGCGGGATCGAGGCCCTTTTCTTCGGTCATTTCCTTCTTGACTTCAGCCCACGGAAGCTATCAAATAGAATGAGAAAGTAAAAACTGGGAGGGAAAAAATCGCCCACCTTGTCGAGTTTATCGACGGCCGAAGAAATACTTCGGATTTTGTCCAGGGGGACGCCACACACTTCGAAAATACCGTCGAGAATACATCTGTGATTGATCTACTAAATATCGTGAGATGAAAGTAGAATTTAGGACGAACAATAACAACGGACCTTAATCGTGAACTCGCCGACATCGAGTTTGGAAAGGATAGTGCAGAGCAAACTGAGTAATTCGGCATCCGCAATCATAGGATCCCATGTACCCGTAATATCGAAATCTGCCTGCATAAACTCCCTCATCCGACCTTTGCTCATCACTGGGTTGTCCCTACGGTAAACTTTGCCGATCTGCCATAATTTGCTCTGAGGCGCGGTACCCCCGATCATTGCAAGATAACGTGCAAGGGGGGCGGTGTGGTCGTATCTCAACGCGAGCTGCTCGCCGCCCTGATCCATGAGATCGAAGATCAACTTCGAGTCCTCGCCGTACTTGTCGGTGAGAACGTCCTTGCGCTCGAAAACGGGGGTATCGAGACACGCGCCGCCGTAAGTTGTGAAGCACTCCTTAACGATGTTTTCGATGTGTGCGCGGCAGAACATCTCTGCGGGACCATAGTCCCTAGTACCCTAATGAACAAGTACATTAGTCTTGCCATATGTTAAAAATGGCACGCATATCACGCACCTTGGCCGTTTTAAGCAGCAATCTCTCCTTCTTCTTCGCCGCAGGGGCAGACGATCCAGCCTGTCCACTGGCTGCAGGAGCTGCCTTTTCCTTCTTCTCCTTCCCAGCGTTTTTCGCCAATGCGAGAGCCTTCTTCAACTCTGAGAGAGTTTTCTTCGACTCATCCAACGATCCGCCGCTAAGACGCAGCTCGTTGAACCGGGCGGTCTCCGTCGCGATTTGAGATTCCAAGCCAGCGATGTCCACGGGTGACGATGTCGTAGCCATTGTGGCGATCGAGGGTCGAAGTAGAGCTCTTCGCGTATAGATGGGGGCGATATAAAGGTTACGGTAGTTTCGAAACGTTCCGTGTGGCGATGGTGGTGGTGGTCTGAACCAAGCTCGTCGAAGCATCCACCACCACAAAACTTGGGATAACCATTAGGAAAGATTTTCGAATGGGATCGATCACGTGGTACTGTCAATTCGACCACGCTGTCAATTCGACCAGTGTTGTACCTAACCCTTAAGTCTTATTAACCTTTAACCCTTAATTACATTCTAAGGTTAAGGGTTCATATCAATCAAGGACATATATAAGTCTTAAGTTAAGGCTTAGGAACATCATGTGACTGAATTATATGCTGAATTTCAGGGAAATGGCAAAATGGGTCCAGGAGGAGCACGTGCACAGCGACTCCGATTCGGATGATGAGGAGCTCGCAAATTCCATGTATGGCCGCCAGCGGTCGAGGTGGCTACCCAGATCTCTAGAGCTGTTGTTCGGGGGTCGGAAGGAGGTTGATGTGGATGAGCAATTGAGGCGAGTGTCTCGATGACAGGCGTACACAGAGGAGGCGTGCCTCATGGAACTTTTGGCGGATGAGGAGAAAGATGAAGAAAGGATCCCTGATGTGGGGGAATTGGAGGGTTCAGGTGATGACTTTGATGGCTGATCAAAACGGCAATTTTTTCCCGGAGTCTTAATAACCCCTTAGATACAACCCTTAATTAAGACTTGTTTCTAAGTGTTAAGCCTTAAGAAAAAAATTAGGGGTTAATAACCCCTTAGAATACAACACTGAATTCGACACTTGACAGTTCTAGCTCCGATGACATACATATAAGCCGTGAAAGGACCTAAATATTGTCAAAATGCTACCCACAACTTCGATACTGCGCTCCGCTTCGACATTTTTGCTTTCTCTATTGAGTTTCGAGCATCTTGCCACGTCCTTGTCTGCTGCTCAGCTGGTTGGGAATTCCGTTACACTCGATTGTGAGTACATGAGTATGCCTCGAGGATCCTTGACAAAATACACCAGGCTTTCTGATCTCAACCTTGTCTCCTACCAGACGGAGCCTTCAATGGCCTACGTAACGAATCCACAGGAATAATATACTTTCGCGGAATCCGTTTTGCAGATCCGCCTCTTGGAGACTTGAGATGGAAAGCACCTGTTGTCCCACCAACTAAACATCTAGGAGTGGTTGATGCAACGCAAGTAAGTCTGAACAATTTGATGCGAAAAGAGTTAACGTCAGGCGATTTTTGCTGCAGTTTGGTGATATGTGTATTCAAACAACGACTCGGAACATAACTTCAGATAGAATCTCTTCTATCTCAGAAGACTGTCTTTTCGGAAATGTAATTATTCTTTTTCTGCAACCTGCACCTCAGCTGGCTGAATCATTCATCAGGTATATATCCCTATTAATACCCGCGTGAGCGACAAACTCCCTATTATGGTATGGTTCCACGGTATGAATACCCTTCGCAATTCCTTCCGATCTCTATTTATTTCCGCATCTTAGGCGGTGGATTTCAGGAAGGAAGTACGCATGATGCTCATCCCGAGTTGTTGATGCAATCATCTGCAAAACCTTTCATATTTATCTCATTTGAATATCGGCTTGGGCCCCTCGGTTTCCTTGGTACGACAGTGTTTCTCATATGGGATATCAGAACTGACTCATGTACAAGGTGGGGCCGATGTGAAGGAGAATGGTGCATTAAACGCTGGTTTGCTTGACCAAGTGCGTAACACATTGATCCATCAACTGCTCCCCATAGCCAATCCGATCTTATTTCAGAGGGGTGCTCTTCGGTGGGTTCAACGATACATCCATTTGTTCGGCGGGGATAAAAGGTGACGTCTTATTCCTTGATTGCATACCAGTGGACCCACAACTCTGCAGCAACGTAGCCAAGTTACAATTTGGGGTCAATCCGCTGGTGCAGGATCGGTATTCTTCCAGGTATAATCCTTTTTAATTGATATCACGATACAAGTTCATGAATGGCCTGCATTAACACTTTAGCTCATGGCAAATGGTGGAAATAGCGAAGGGCTCTTCCATGCGGCCATTGGGGACAGTTCGCCCACAATTTTTTCCCCTCTTTCCGATGGATCCTATACAACTAGTATTTATCAGCAGTTCGCGGGCTTTGTGTACGTCAGTTTTCACAGACTTGAAGCTTCTCACTTCCTTATTTCTGACATGACAGAGGGTGTGCTAACCGGGGTGCAAATACGCTCCAGTGCCTTCGTTCAGCCTCTACTGAAACACTAACTCTCGCAGGAAAGCAAGTGCTTTTGGCACGCCCTGCAACCCTCTTCCCCTTTACACCGAATTTAGACGGAGATTTTATCAGAGAGCGACCGGTCAAAGCCTTAAAGTCGGGAAATTTTGCTTGTGTTCCAGTTCTCTTTGGGTTTAACTCTAATGAAGGATCAGGATGGTCCGCGCACCTCGCCGATCCATCCGCGAACACCTCCATGCCCAACGCCACAGAGGCAACGGTGTTCAATTTCTTGCGAGGACAATATGCCAAACTACGTCATGCCTCATTCAATGATGCTGTCAAGTTGTACCCCTTGAAAGATTATGCCAACTTCAGCTTGCAAGGTCAGCAAATGTATAGCGAATGTCGATATATCTGCACAGCTCCCATGATCACTGGGGCTGCGATCACGAAATCGAGTAAAGTTTTTCAATATCAGTGAGAATCCTTTCTCCATAAACCAGACGCCAGACTTATTCCACTATCACCAAGCTACGATAACCCCCACCTTGGGTCAGTCCACAAAGCCGATCTTGAGGCATTCTTCGGTCCGACATCAAATGCAAGTGCGAATGCCGATGATTTGGCCCTCTTCGGAGCGATGAGGGAATATTGGACATCCTTCGTCACGACTGGCCAACCATCTTCTAAGAATGGCATTGCGTGGAAGGTGCACACTCTCATATTCCTTTTACCTCCAAAGTATTGACTAAACCTTGGTTAGCCCGTACTTGAGACGACAGGCAGCCCACGCATTTTTCTTCACCCCGGTGGAATCACAATGGAGGAAATGAGTGCAGATTTAACCACCCGTTGCTCGTTCTGGCATAACCTCAGTGTAGAGATCCAGACTTAGTGTAAACCTTGGTGTAAATTGTGGAACTTTAGGATCGATGCAG
>Ga0307513_10011875_pt1 | contig 10790 bp, 8 predicted proteins | sample 15_EM_MG_FD_202174 | JGI IMG/M metagenome (GOLD analysis project Ga0307513, IMG submission 202174) | Populus trichocarpa ectomycorrhiza microbial communities from riparian zone in the Pacific Northwest, United States - 15_EM | ecosystem: Host-associated > Plants > Roots > Unclassified | place...
TCGACCTCGACCAGCCCGGCACGGACGACTGGGTCGGCGGCGAGGAGTCCCCGTACGGCATCGCCCTGGGCGTCACCTACCCGCACGCGGACGTCGACGTGCTGCTGCCCGCCATGCAGGCCGGCCAGCGCGCCTGGCGGGACGCGGGCGCGGAAGTGCGCGCGATGGTGTGCCTGGAGATCTTCAAGCGGATCAGCGGCCGGACGCACGAGTTCGCGCACGCGGTCATGCACACCAGCGGCCAGGCCTTCATGATGGCGTTCCAGGCGGGCGGCCCGCACGCCCAGGACCGCGGCCTGGAAGCGGTGGCGTACGCGTACGCGGAGCAGGTCCGCACCCCCGGCACCGCGGAGTGGACCAAGCCCCAGGGCAAGCGCGCTCCCCTGGCCCTCACCAAGCAGTTCACGCCGGTCCCGCGCGGTATCGCCCTCCTCATCGGCTGCAACACCTTCCCCACGTGGAACGGCTACCCGGGCCTGTTCGCGTCCCTGGCCACGGGCAACGCGGTCCTCGTGAAGCCCCACCCGCGCGCGGTGCTGCCGCTCGCGCTGACGGTCCAGGTGGCGCGCGAGGTCCTGGCGGAGACCGGCTTCGACCCGAACCTGGTGGCCCTGGCGGCCGAGCGCCCCGGCGAGGGCATCGCGAAGACCCTGGCGACCCGCCCCGAGATCCGCATCATCGACTACACGGGCTCGACGGCGTTCGGCGACTGGCTGGAGGCCAACGCCCACCAGGCGCAGGTCTACACGGAGAAGGCCGGCGTCAACACGGTGATCGTGGAGTCGACCGACGACTACAAGGGCATGCTGTCGAACCTCGCCTTCGCCCTCTCCCTGTACAGCGGCCAGATGTGCACGACCCCGCAGAACCTCCTGATCCCCCGCGACGGCATCCGTACGGAGGAGGGCCACAAGTCGTACGACGAGGTGGTCACCGGCCTCGCCGCCGCCGTCGGCGGCCTCCTGGGCGACGACGCGCGCGCGAACGGCCTGCTGGGCGCGATCGTCAACCCCGATGTGAAGGCACGCCTGGAGGCGGCGGCCGGCCTCGGCGAAGTCGCCCTGACCTCACGGGAGATCACGAACCCCGACTTCCCGGACGCCGTGGTCCGCACGCCCGTCATCGTGAAGCTCGACGGCGCGCAGAAATATTGGGATGGGGCGGACTCCGAGGCCGCCTACATGAGCGAGTGCTTCGGCCCGGTCTCCTTCGCCGTCGCGGTCGACTCTGCGGCGGACGCGGTGCGGCTGCTGCGGCGGACGGTCCGGGAGAAGGGCGCCATGACGGTCGGCGCGTACACGACCGACCCGGAGTTCGAACAGGCCGTCGAGGAGGCCTGCCTGGAGGAGTGCGCCCAGCTGTCCCTGAACCTGACCGGCGGGGTGTACGTCAACCAGACGGCCGCCTTCTCCGACTTCCACGGCTCGGGCGGCAACCCGGCGGCGAACGCGGCCCTGTGCGACGGGGCGTTCGTGGCTAACCGGTTCCGGGTGGTGGAGGTCCGCAGGCAGGCCTGAGCACTCCTCTGGATACGCGGTTCGTTCACTGCGGCCCAGTGGGGGCTGGTCGCGCAGTTCCTCGCGCCCCTTAGGGGCGCGAGGCCGGGCCCCTCACAAGGCCGCGCCGCCCGTGACGCTCCAGTGGTACAGCGTCATGGCCACGCTGGTCGCGAGGTTGTAGCTGGAGACCTGGGGCCGCATCGGGAGGGACACCAGATGGTCGGCACGCGCGCGTAGGTCGGGCGACAGCCCGCTGCGCTCGGAGCCGAACGCGAGCACGGCGTCGTCCGGGAGCTTCAGCCCCCGGATGTCGTCGCCCTCCGGGTCGAGCGCGAACACCGGCCCGTACGGCAGCTCGGCCACCTCCAGCCGCTCCACGGCGGTCGCGAAGTGCAGCCCCGCCCCACCGCGTACGACGGTGGGGTGCCAGGGGTCGAGCGTCCCCGTGGTGACGACCCCGGTCGCGCCGAACCCGGCCGCGAGCCGGATCACCGCCCCGGCGTTGCCGAGGTTGCGCGGGTTGTCGAGGACGACGACGGGCGCGGTCCGGGGGGTGTGCGCGAGCGCCTCCAGATGGGCCGCGCGGGAGGGCCGTACGGCCAGGGCGGCCACCGCGGTGGGATGCGGGCGCGGCACGAGGGACGTGTACGTCGACTCCGGGACCTCGGTCAGCAGGGCGTCCAGGGTGTCCCGTACGTCCGGAGCCAGCTCGTCGGCGAGAGCGAGCGTCGCGCGTCGGTCGGCGGTCACGGCCACCGGGATCCGCGCGCCGAAGCGGACGGCGTGCTTGAGGGCGTGGAAGCCGTCGAGCAGAACGGCCGTACCGGCGAGGCGGTGCCACTCGGCTGCCGCGCCGGTCACTGAGGCCGTCTTCGGGTTCGTTGCTGCGTCCGTCATGCCTTGAAGCGTCTCTGATTGGCTTAGTGATCCTGGGTGTTGCTCAGGGATATGAGCCAGTCGCCTTCGTGCCCTGGTACCGAACGACCAGAATCGTCCGCCCGTGTGGCACGTCTCTCCGGACGCTGGTCGGCCAGGTCCTACGACCTCACCAAGGAGGGTGCCCGACGTCGCCTGGGCGCCGGGCGTTTACGTCGCACTCTGCCACAGCATCACTACGTTTCGCTAATCCGACTGGTGAGCCCACATGCAGGGGTTCTGCCGTCTCGTCCACGGTATGCCGGTCGGGCGCTTCACCTCTGTTACCCGGCAGCCGGGCGATCAGGTGTCCACGCGCGCGCGCCGCCCCGTCGCCGAGGCGGCGCAGGAAGGAGGTCGGCAGGAACACGGCGTCCGCGGCGATCATCGCGAGCGAGAAGAAGGGCAGCCCGAGGACGACGGCGATCACGGCGTGCTCGGTCATCATCACGGCCAGCAGGACGTTCTTGACCCGCCGGTTGAAGAGCGTGAACGGGAAGGCGACCTGCACGATCACCGTCCCGTACGTCACCAGCATCACCATCGTGCCGCTCGACGACATCAGGTCGGAGAGCGCGGGCCACGGCGAGAAGTAGTCGAGGTGGAGCGGGTAGTAGACGGCGGTGCCGTCCTGCCAGCGCGAGCCCTGGATCTTGTACCAGCCGGCCGTCGCGTAGATCAGACAGGCCTCGGCCATGATCACGAAGAGCGCCGCGTTGTGCACGAGGTTGCCGACGATGTCCAGGAGCATCCGGGGCTCACCACGCCCCCGGCGCGCCACGGCCCACCACACGGCCTGCGCCAGCCACATGCCCCAGAGGATCACCGGGACCAGCGGATCGCCGTCGAGCTTGCCGGCGGCGGTACCGGCGACGAGCAGCACCCCGAGGACGGTCCAGAGCGCGGGCCCCACCCGGTCGGGAGGGGCATCGAAGAGCACGCGCGCGCGTGCCTCGCGGGCGCGCCGGGCGTCCAGGGACCACACCTGGCCGCAGCGCGTGAACACCAGGTAGATCGACATCAGGTGCAGGACGTTGTCGCCGCCGTCGCCCACGAAGATGCTGCGGTTCTGGAGCGAGAGCACACCGACCATGAAGACCACGGACAGGGCGCGGGTCCGCCAGCCGAGCAACAGCAGCAGACTGGCGAGCACGGCGAGCACATAGACAAGCTCGAACCAGATCTGACTCCCGGACCACATCAGGACCGTGAAGGCGCCGTTGTCCGCGGTGAGCTGCTGGGCGAGATCCCAGCTCCAGGGGCCGTCGGGCCCGTACAGCTCCCGCCGGTGCGGGAACTCACGCAGCAGGAACAGCAGCCAGGTCGCCGAGAAGCCGATCCGGACGACGGCGGCCTGGTAGGGACCCAGGGCGTTCTCGGTGACCCGGCCGATGCCGTGGGAGACCGACCGGGAGAACGAACGGGAGGCCGCGGGAGCGATGCGGTTCATGAGCCGTCCGCCTCCGCCCCGTCGGCCACGCCCGCGACCGTCTCGCCGTCGGGGACGGGCCACCAGGGCAGTACGCGGTACGTGGGCTTCTCGGGCACCTGCGCCTGCTCCTGGCTCCACTCGGGCGGCCGGACGTTCGTACTGCGGGAGCGGACCTGGACGCGGTCGATCGTGCCGCCGGGGCCGGCCGCGTCCTCACGGTCGAGACGCAGCACGACGATGCGGCGCAGATACTGCTCGGCGAGGACCCCGCGCAGGCCCGAGGGGCGGTTCTGGGCGTCGTGCGAGGCGACGAGGAAGTCCCAGGCCCGGCGCAGCTCGTTCTGCTGGGTGTGGCTCGGCACCGGATTGCCGTGGATGGCCTCGCCGTCCAGGGCGGACAGGTCGTACCAGGCGGTCGTACGGGCCCCGCCGTCCGCGGTACGGACATCGGCCCGGACCTCGACAGCGATGTTCTGCTGGAGCGGGTTGGGGGCGAAGAGCTTCCAGTTCTGCTCGAACTCCGGGTAGATCCAGTCGTCGATCGTCCGCGCGTGCTGCTTGGTGACCGTGTTCGAGGGCGCGACGTGCAGAAAGACCATCCCGAGGTGCGCACACGCGGCGACCGCGACGACCGCGAGGGCGAGCGCGGCGCCTATCTGGTACGGGAGGGAGAGGGCGGCCAGTGACGGGCGGGGGGCTTCCTGGGAACCGTCGGGGGCCGGTGTGCCGAGGGGAGGTGCGCTGTCATCCTCCGGCGTGCCGGACCCGGGCGGCGGTGGGCCGTCGGGCGGGGAGCCCTCGGCCCCGCCGGGCTCGTCGCGCCCGTGCCGGGCGTCCGAGCCTGCCTCGTACGCGTCCATTCCGCCCCGTCTCCCGATCCCCGGTCCCACTGCGCCCACACACCCCACGACACGGCGTGCGCACGGGCACGGTACTCAGGCCCACCCGCCCCGCGCAGCCCCCTCCGCACACCTTGCACGACCTCCGCACGGCACCCGGGAGGGTCGGCCCGGAGAGTTATCCACAGCCGTTGACACCCTACGGCCCGCCGCCGGATCATCGACTCGGACGAACCGAACGATCGGTCGGCTCACTCACCCACACCCCGAGCCCCCACCCTCACCCGTTCCCTTCTTCTAGAACCTGTTCTATCTTGACGCCCCGTCAGATACCCGCCCCGCCCCGAGAGGACAGCACCATGGACTTCAGGTTCAGCGAGGAGCAGCAGGCGGCGGTCGAGGCGGCCCTGGCGGTGTTCGGCGGAGTCGCGCCGGACTCGGTGCCCAGTCCGTCGCTCGTCGCGGGTGCCGTCGCGGACGACTTCGACCGGGCTCTGTGGGAGCGGCTGGCCGCTGCGGATCTGCTGAGTCTGCTGCTCGACGAGGAGTTCGGCGGGGCCGGTCTCGACGCCATCGCCCTGTGCCTCGTACTGCGCGAGTCCGCGAAGGTGCTGGCCAGGGTGCCCCTGATGGAGAGCTGCGCGGCCACGGCGGCCGTACAGGCGTACGGGGACGAGGAGTTGCGGGGCGAGATACTGCGCCGGGCCGGGACCGGCGAACTCGTGCTCACCGTCGCCGCGCACGGCCGCACCGGCCACGACCCCGCCGAACTCGCCGTGACCGCCGGGCGGGACGGTGACCTCTGGGTGCTCGACGGCGTACAGACGGCGGTGCCCTGGGCGCACAACGCCGACTTCGTCCTCGTACCCGCGCACACCGGCGCCGACCGGACCGTCCTCGCCCTGGTCCCCCGCGTCCACGAAGGCGCCGTCCTCGCCGAGCAGATATCCACCGCCGGTGAGCGGCTCGGCGAACTGCGCCTGGATTCCGTGCGGTTGGCGGACCGGTACGTCCTCGACGCCGACGGAGCCTGGCCGTGGCTACGCGATCTGCTGACCGTCGGGACCTGCGCGCTGGCGCTCGGGCTGGGGACGGCGGTGCTGGGCATGACCAGCGACTACACCGGCAAGCGGGAGCAGTTCGGGCATCCGCTGGCGACCTTCCAGGCCGTCGCCGTGCAGGCCGCCGACCGGTACATCGACCTGCGCGCGATGGAGGTCACCCTGTGGCAGGCGGCGTGGCGGGTCGGCACGAGGGCCGGGGGCACGCTGCCCGTGTCCGGGGATGTCGCCGTCGCCAAGATCTGGGCCTCGGAAGGGGTACGACGGGTCGTGCAGACCGCGCAGCATCTGCACGGCGGTTTCGGCGCCGACACCGACTACCCGCTGCACCGGTACCACGCCTGGGCCAAGTACCTGGAGCTGTCGCTCGGCCCGGCCGCCGCACACGAGGAGGCCCTCGGCGACCTGCTCGCCGCCCACCAGCTGGGCTGAAGACGGCGGCGGGCCGTCACGTACGCGGGGTACGGGACACAGGGATACGGGGGTTCAGGCGACGAAGCCCGGCGCACCCTCATCCGTCACGACCGGACGGCCCGCCGCCTCCCACACCTGCATACCGCCGCCGACGTTCACCGCGTCGATGCCCTGCTGGACCAGGTAGTTGGTGACCTGGGCCGACCGGCCACCGGAGCGGCAGATCACGTTGACCCGGCCGTCCTGCGGCGCCGCCTCCGTCAACTCGCCGTAGCGGGCGACGAACTCGCTCATCGGGATGTGCAACGCCCCCTCGGCGTGCCCCGCCTGCCACTCGTCGTCCTCGCGGACGTCCAGCAGGAAGTCGCCGTCCTTGAGGTCCGAGACCTCGACCGTGGGCACACCAGCTCCGAAACTCATGTCCCCGACGATACCCAGGTCACTGCTCCAGCAACTCCGCGAGTTCCCTCTCGCGCTGCGCGACCTGGGCCAGGAGCTGCTCGGCGATCTCCTCCAGGAGGCGGTCCGGGTCGTCCGGAGCGAGCTTCAGCATCGCGCCGATCGCACCCTCCTCCAGTTCACTGGCGACCAGCGTGAGCAGTTCCTTGCGCTGGGAAAGCCATTCGAGGCGGGCGTACAGCTCCTCGCTGTGGCTCGGCTGCCACTCGGCGGGCGCCGGACCGGCCGCCCACTCCTCGGCCAGCTCCCGCAGCAGCCCCTCGTCACCGCGCCCGTAGGCGGCGTTGACCCGGGAGATGAACTCGTCGCGCCGCGCCCGCTCCTCCTCGTCCTGCGCGAGGTCCGGGTGGGCCTTGCGGACCAGTTCGCGGTAGAGCTTGCGGGCCTCGTCGCTCGGGCGGACCCGCTGCGGAGGCCGCACCGGCTGGTCGGTGAGCATCGCCACGGCCTCCGGGAACAGTCCCTCCGAGTCCATCCAGCCGTGGAACAGCTCCTCGACACCGGGCATCGGCATGACCCGCGCCCGCGCCTCCTGCGCCGCCAGAACGTCCTCGGGGTCACCGGTCCGCGCGGCCTTCGCCTCGGCGATCCGGGCGTCCAGTTCGTCGAGGCGGGCGTACATCGGGCCGAGCTTCTGGTGGTGCAGCCGGGAGAAGTTCTCGACCTCGATACGGAAGGTCTCGACCGCGATCTCGTACTCGATGAGCGCCTGCTCGGCGACCCGTACGGCCCGCTCCAGCCGCTCCTCGGGCCGAGCCGCCGCAGCCACGCCCTCTGCCGCACCCCCGGCCTGATCGGCCGCGCCGGACGGCGCCTGCGCGTCAAGGGGCTCCCGCGGCCCGTCGGCTTCGGGCACGGACGAGGACTGCTCAGCTTCCGGGGTCGTCACCCGCCCAGCGTAGGCCACCGCTCACCCGCACACCGAGGGCCACCGAACAGACCCTGTGGCGGCCCCGCGGCCCTCATACTCCCGTCCCCGTCAGACGCCCATCTCCGCGGCGATCCGCCCCGCCCGCACCGCCTCCACCAGAACCGCGTGGTCCGCCTCCGTACGGTCGGCGTAGGACACGGCGAACGTCGCCATCGCCTCGTCCAGCTCGTCGCCCTTGCCGCAGTAGCCGGCGATCAGCCTCGGGTCGGCGCTGTGCGCGTGGGCCCGGGCCAGGAGGGCGCCCGTCATCCGGCCGTAGTCGTCGACCTGGTCGGCGGCGAGCGCGGCCGGGTCGACGCTGCCCTTGCGGTTGCGGAACTGCCGTACCTGGAAAGGCAGTCCGTCGACCGTCGTCCAGCCGAGGAGGATGTCGCTGACGACCTGCATACGCTTCTGCCCGAGCACCACCCGGCGCCCCTCGTGCACCGCGCCCGCCGCCTCCACCGGGTCGAAGCCGGCGGTCGCCAGATGCGGAACCAGCGCCGAGGGACGGGCCTCCTTCACCTGGAGCACGAGGGACTCACCACGGTGGTCGAGCAGCAGCACGACGTACGACCGCGCGCCCACGCTCCCCGTGCCGACGATGCGGAACGCCACGTCGTGCACCGCGTGCCGGGCCAGCAGCGGGAGCCGGTCCTCCGAGAGCGTGCCCACGTATTCCTCCAGGGACGCCGCCACCACCTCGGCCTCCGCGTCCGGCACCCGCCGCAGCACCGGAGGCGCGTCCACGAAGCGCCGCCCGCCGTCCTCGGTGACCTCCGTCGACCTGGCCGCGAACCGCCCGCTGGTGTTGCCCCGCGCCTTCTCGGAGACCCGCTCCAGCGTGCCGATCAGGTCGTGGGCGTCCGTGTAGGAGACGAGTTCCTCGTCCGCGATGGCGTTCCACGCGTCCAGCACCGACAGCTTCGCGAGGAGCCGCATCGTGCGGCGGTACGCGCCGACCGCGCCGTGCGCCGCCCCCCGGCAGGTGGCCTCGTCCGCGCCCGCCTCCCGGCCCGCGAGCACGAGCGAGGCGACGAGCCGCTTGAGATCCCACTCCCAGGGGCCCAGGACCGTCTCGTCGAAGTCGTTCAGGTCCATGACCAGACCGCCGCGCGCGTCCCCGTACAGCCCGAAGTTGCCCGCGTGGGCGTCGCCGCAGATCTGGGCGCGGATCCTGGTCATCGGGGTACGGGCGAGGTCGTACGCCATCAGGCCCGCCGAACCACGCAGGAACGCGAACGGGGTGGCCGCCATCCTGCCCACCCTGATCGGGGTCAGCCCGGGGATACGGCCGAGGTTGGACTCCCTCACCGCCGCCTCCGCGTCCGGACGCGAACCGTCCGTGCCGGAGTCGAAGGAGGCGTGCGCGGCGCGCGGGACCTGCCGCCGCAGCGCCTTCCCCTCCTCCTTGGGAGAGGAGCCCTCCGCCTGCCACTGCGCGAAGCCACGCACCCGGGGAAGCCCCCGTGCCCGGCTCGGCGCCACCGAGGCCCCCGCCGTCTCCGTACCGACCTCGGTCATCGCGACCGCCTTCCCCGCTTCGTCCACCACTGTCAACATCAACTCGCGACGACCGTACCGCCGCCGGACAAATCCCGTCAGAGCCTGTGGATAACTCTTCGACCTCGGTCCGACTCGTGGGACGCACCTCATATGAGAGAGACCTCACACCCGCAGGACACCTGCGCGACGTGCGAGGACAACGCGAAACGGCCCTCATCGTGATCCACGATGAGGGCCGTTCACTTGTGCGCGAGGGGGGAGTTGAACCCCCACGCCCTTTCGGGCACTGGAACCTGAATCCAGCGCGTCTGCCTATTCCGCCACCCGCGCATTGGGTGTGTCCTCAACCCCTGCTCCATGCGGTGCTGGGGCCTTCCGACATCGAGAAGATTAGCACGCTGGAGGTGGTGGGTTCACATCCCTTTCCCCCCGCCCCCGACCACCCCGACCGAGCCGGACCGGCCGCGACTACGTATCAACACGAGCCGGTTCACGTATCAACCTCGTACCGGTCCAGCCCATCTCCTCAGGAGGCGGGCAAGGTGCACAGTCAGGTGCGGGACACTGGTTTGGCGCCGCCTCTACGATCTGAGTACGGCCCGAGGAGTTCGAAGAGGAGCTTCTCAGGGAACTTCGTCAGGCGTCGACACCTGTCGACCGGGCTGACAGGGGGAACCAGCCGATTTCCCGGCGCGTGGATACGATCAGTAAGCAGTACCAAGTACGGCAGGCACAGCAGAAGCGGTACGCAGGGCAGTACGCACGGCTCAGACAGAGCAGCAACTAGGAGGAGGTGCCCCATGGGAGTCCTGAAGAAGTTCGAGCAGCGTCTCGAAGGTCTGGTCAACGGCACCTTCGCCAAAGTGTTCAAGTCCGAGGTCCAGCCCGTGGAGATCGCGGGTGCGCTGCAGCGCGAGTGCGACAACAACGCGACCATCTGGAACCGCGACCGGACCGTCGTACCCAACGACTTCATCGTGGAACTGAGCACACCGGACTACGACCGCCTCAGCCCCTACTCGGGGCAGCTCGGCGACGAACTCGCCGGGATGGTGCGGGACTACGCCAAGCAGCAGCGCTACACCTTCATGGGCGACATCAAGGTGCACCTGGAGAAGGCCGACGACCTGGACACCGGTCTGTACCGGGTGCGCAGCCGTACGCTCGCCTCCTCCACCAACCAGCAGGCCCCCGGCCGTCCGGGCCCCGGCGCCGCCGCTCCTGCGGCTCCGCCGCCGAGCCGGCCCGGCGCGGGCGGAGCCGCAGGTGGCTACGGCTATCCGCCGGCCTCCGCACCGCCCCCGATGCCTGCCGCGCCGCCCCCCGGCGGACGTCCCGGCGCCGCCCCCGCGGGCCCGCCCATGGGGCAGCGGCCGACAGCGGGAGCGGGCCGCACGCGCGCGTGGGTCGAGATCAACGGCGCACGCCACCAGATCACCCGCGCGACGCTGGTGCTGGGCCGCAGTACCGAGGCCGACGTCCGGATCGACGACCCCGGCGTCTCACGCCGGCACTGTGAGATCCGTCCCGGAACGCCCCCGTCCATCCAGGATCTCGGGTCCACCAACGGCATCGTGGTGGACGGAACGCACACCACCCGCGCTACGCTCCGCGACGGCTCGCGGATCGTCGTGGGCAGCACCACCATCATTTACCGGCAAGCCGAAGGGTGAAGCGGGGGCAATGTCAGAGCTGACCCTCACGGTCATGCGGCTGGGTTTCCTGGCCGTACTGTGGCTGTTCGTGATCGTGGCC
>Ga0307513_10011876_pt1 | contig 10789 bp, 5 predicted proteins | sample 15_EM_MG_FD_202174 | JGI IMG/M metagenome (GOLD analysis project Ga0307513, IMG submission 202174) | Populus trichocarpa ectomycorrhiza microbial communities from riparian zone in the Pacific Northwest, United States - 15_EM | ecosystem: Host-associated > Plants > Roots > Unclassified | place...
CGAGCGGCTGACCGGCCAGCTCATGCTCGCGCTGTATCGATCCGGCCGCCAGGCCGACGCGTTGTACCAGTACGAGCGGATCCGGTTGCGGCTCGCGGGCGAGTTGGGCGCTGACCCGGGCCCGCCGCTACGAGTACTGCATCAGAAAATCTTGACCGCGGACCCGGCACTGGCCATCCCTCCGCCGACCACGGGACCGGCCGTCGCATCCGGTGCGACGATGCCCCGGCAGCTCCCCGCAGCGCCGGCCACATTCGTCGGTCGGACGCGGGAGCTTGCCACGCTCGACGCTCTCCTCGCGACGAACGGCGAACAGGCGACCGCGGTCGTGATCTCAGCAGTCTCGGGCACCGCCGGGGTGGGCAAGACCGCCCTTGCCGTGTTTTGGGCCCACCGGGTGATCGACCGGTTCCCCGATGGGCAGTTGTACGTCAATCTGCGCGGGTTCGATCCGGGCGGGTCACCGATCGGCCCGGCCGAGGCTGTACGCGGGTTCCTGGACGCGCTGGCCGTGCCGCCGCAGCGCATCTCCGCCAACCTGGATGCCCAGTTCGCGCTGTACCGTAGCCAGCTCGCCGGCCGCCGGATGCTGATCGTGCTGGACAACGCGCGCGACGTCGAGCACGTGCGCCCGCTGCTGCCCGGGGCACCCGGCTGCCTCGTCGTAGTGACCAGCCGCAACCAGCTCGCCGGCCTCGTCGCCGCAGAGGGTGCCCTTCCACTCACCTTGGACCTCATGGCCACCGAGGAGGCCCACGATCTGCTCGCCGACCGCCTTGGCGCGGGCCGCGTCAGGGCTGAACCGGACGCGGTGGCCGAGATCATCGCCAGCTGCGCACGGCTGCCCCTGGCCCTGAGCATCGTGGCCGCCCGCGCCGCGGCCTACCCCGACTTCCCACTCGCCGCGCTCGCCAGCGAGCTGCACGAGGCTCGCGGCGGCCTGGACGCCCTCACCGGCGGCGACCCGGCCAGCGACGTGCGCGCCGTGTTCTCCTGCTCGTACCGCATCCTCAGTACGGCCGCGGCGAGGCTGTTTCGGCTGCTGGGACTGCACACCGGGCCCGACCTCGGCGCCCCGGCCGCGGCCAGCCTCGCCGGCATTCCGGCGGCCCGGGTGCGGCCGCTGCTCGCCGAGCTGACCCGCGCGCATCTGCTCACCGAACACACCCCCGCCAGGTACCTCCTGCACGACTTGCTGCGGGCCTACGCCACCGAACAAGCGAACGCCCACGACACCGAAGCCGAACGGCGCCAAGCGGTACACCGGTTGCTCGATCACTACCTGCACACTGCCCATGCCGCCTACCAACTGCTGGACCCGAACCAAGGGACCGATTTCACCTTCGCCCCCGCCCGGGCCGGGGTCACCCCTGAGAGCCTGCGCAACGACGACCACGCGATGGACTGGTTCGCCGCCGAACATCCGGTGCTGCTGGCCGCGATCGAGCAAGCGGCGCAGGTCGAGTCCGAGACCAACGCCTGGCACCTCGCCTGGACCTTTGCGGAGTATCTCAGCAGGCGGGGGCATTGGCATGACATGCTCGCGATCGAACACACCGCCCTGCGGGCCGCGCGGCGTCAAGCCGATCGGCCTGGCCAGGCCCTCGCCTACCGCGCCCTCGGTGCTGCCTACGTGATGCTCGGCCGGTACGAGGACGCCAACGTTCACCTCCGGCGCGCCCTCGACCTGTACGGCGGACTCGACGACCACACCGGCCATGCCCACACCCACCGCATCCTCGCCCTCTTGGTCGGGAAGCTGGGTCGCCTGTCGGATGCGCTCAACCACGCCGAGCACGCCCTCGACCTGTATCGGGCGGCCGGAAACCGGGCCGGTCAAGCCAGAGCTCACAACGCTGTGGGCTGGTGGCACGCCCTGCTCGGAAACTATGTGCAAACCCTCGCCTACTGCGACCGGGCCCTGCCCGTGCACCAGGAGCTCGGTGACCGTGTCGGCGAGACGAACACCTGGCACACCCTTGGCTACGCCCACCACAATCTCGGCCATCACGAGCAAGCGACCGCCTGTTACCGGCACGCCCTCGCCCTGTCCCGATACATCGGCAACCGCTACATGGAAGCCGAAATCCTCCACCACATCGGCGACAGCCACCATGCCGTCGACGATCCAGTCGTGGCCCGCGACCCGTGGCAGCAGGCTCTGACCATCTTCGATGAACTCGACCACCCCGACGCCGACCAGGTCCGTGCCAAGCTGGACCGAATCGCTCGAGCCGGACAGCCGAACTCGACGATTCGCCGGGCCTGACCCCAGATACAGATCCGGACTCTCGAGCGCCAGGTCGGACGCCCGGACCGCGGTCGGCACGGTAGCTGCCCAGCTTCGACCACCAAAGTTCGCGCGGCGAAGTGCCAACCTTGTAGGGCACGAGCTGCGTTATAGGTGTGCACGCGGCCGACAACACGGTGGGAGGGCGAATGCCCGACGGCGGGTACGAATCCTTTGCCGCGTTCGTTGCTTCGCGCCAACGCGCGCTGCTGCGGGCGGCCACCCTGGTCAGCGGGGACCACCAACTCGCCCAGGACCTGGTCCAGGAAGCCCTGGTGAAGCTGGCCCGAGTGTGGCACCGGGTCGGCTCCGAACAGCCCGAGGCCTATGTCCGGCGGGTGTTGTATCGGGACCTGATCTCGTGGCGGCGCCGGCACCGCCGCGAGCTGCTGGGCGTCGTTGTCGACATACCGGCAGCGGACGGGTACGCGACTCTCGACGAGCGGATGGCGTTGCGGGCGGGACTGAACCAGTTGACCGTCAAGCAGCGTGCCGTGCTGGTGCTGCGGTATTACGAGGATCTGCCGGAGCAACAGGTCGCGGAGCTTCTCGGGGTGACGGTGGGCACGGTGAAGAGCCAGACACACGCCGCGTTGGCCCGGCTGCGTGCCCGGCTGCCGGAGCTCCAGCTCGAGCACGGAGGGCGAGAATGAGTGAGTCACGGCTGCATGAGTTGCTGGCCGACCTGGTGGCGGACGTGGACAGTCCACCGATGACGCAGCGGGCGTGGCGGGCCGGCCGGCGGTCGCGGCGGCAGCGCATCGCCGTCACCGGGGCGGTGGGCGCGGTGCTTCTGGTCGGCGCGGGAGTCGCGGTCGTGGAGCGCGGCCTGACCGCCGGACTCGCCCCCGCCGGACCGACGGCCGCGACGACGAGCGCGCCGCCACCTCCGGCATTCGCGGACCCACGGGTGGAGGTCGGACCGCTACGTGCCGCGGTCGGCGGTTTGCCCGCGATGTCGGTGCAGGTCAGCGCGCTGTCGAGAATCCCGTCCTCGGCCCAGGCGTTGTCCGGCAACCCGATGTCGAAGATCGTTGCGGCCGCGCAACCGGCGAATCGGCCGGTGCTCGCGCTCGGCAACGACGGTGCTTGGCGGGAGGTGGACGGCGTGCCGGCGACTCCCCCGTTGTCGCTGACCAGTGCGTCGATCTCGCCGGACGCGCGGCGGCTCGCGCTGCTGCGGGGCGACGGCCTGCTGCTGGTCGACGCCACCACCGGGGATTGTCGCACGCTGTCGGTCCCCGCCACGTTCGGCCGCATCGACGAGCTGACCTGGATGCCGGACGGAGAAAGCGTCGCCGTGTCCGGGGACAGCGGCTCCGGAGTGGTGTCGACGATCGACGGCAGCTACCGGCCAACCGGCGCCAGGCCCGGGCTCGCCGTGGGTGGACCAGGTGACCCGGTGGTGCAACTGACCAAGTCCGAACTCGTCCAGGACGCGGGGGCGGGCGAGCGGCAGGCGTACAAGACCGGTGACAAGATCGCGCTCAGCGACTGGTACGGCCCCGGATGGGTCAACAACTCCGTGGTGGCGAGTACCTGGTTCCTGGGCGACGCCGAGCAAGCGGTGGTGCTGATCAGCGCAACGACGGCCCAGGTGACCCACGTGTTGACCTTGCCCACCGGCGCCGCACCGGCGGTACGCAGCAACGGATGCTGTACCACCCTCGGCTGGCTCGACGACCAGACGGTCTTGCTGCGGGACGGCGGACAGGTGCTGGCCTGGCGTTTCACCACCGGTACGGTGTCGCGCGTCGCGCAGCTGCCCGGAACCGCCACCCGGGGAGCTGACCCGGCATACGACACGGTGATCGCGACGGCGCAGCCGTGACACCGCCGGATCCGTTATAGGGCGCGCCGCAGCCATTCCTCCACGCCGGCAATGTGGATCATCGCCCAGGACCGGGCCAGCTCGGGCTGTCGTGCCGCCACCGCGTCCAGGATGGACTGATGCTGCTCGCGGGTCCGCGCCACCGCACCCTCCTGGGTGAGGCCGCGCCAGATCCGGGCCCGGGTGGTCGGACCGGACAGCCCTTCGATCAACGAGTAGAGGACGGCGTTGCCGGCGCCCGCGGCGATCAGGCGGTGGAACTCCAAGTCGTTCGCGACCAGCGCCTCGATCGTGGTCGCGGAACTCAGGTCGTCGAGCACCGCCTGGAGCTTGTCCACGTCCGCCTCCTGCATCCGCTGCGCGGCGAGTGCGGTAGCGGCGGGCTCGAGGATGCGCCGTACCTCGAGGATCTGCAGGACGGTGTCGTCGCGATGGAAGTCGACCACGAAGCTCAGCGCGTCGAGGAGCAGGTCGGGCTCGAGGCTGGTGACGTAGGTGCCGTCGCCCTGACGGACGTCGAGCACCCTGATCATGGAGAGCGCCTTGACCGCCTCGCGCAGCGAGTTCCGGGACAGCCCGAGCCGTTCGGCCAGGTCGGCCTCCTTGGGCAACCGGTCGCCGGGGCCCAGCTCGCCGGACGTGATCATTCTCTTGATCTTGTCGATCGCCTCGTCGGTGAGTGCCATCGGTCTTCCCACCCTCCTGCGTCCACCGGGCCATGACCCGTGAGGCGGTAGACCTCGTCCGCCGTACCGGCCCTCGGCGGGCCACGCGTGGTTCGCCGCAAACCGGCAAACCGGCCAGTACGAGCCGAATACTAATGCTGAGTCCACGTTTGATCACCGGGCGGGGTGGTGTGGTGGATCTCATCGGCGGGTTGCGGGCGACTCTAGTCGATAGCGAGCCACCGCGGGCGTTGCCGGTCAAGGCACCGCCCGCGATGACTCACCACCGTCCTCCGTGCCGGGCAGGGGCTAGGAGGGGATCAGGCCGTTCCCGGACCTGTGACGAACGTGAAGGCGTCGACGTCGTACAGCGCGCCGGAGCCACCCGCGAACGTCAGGTAGAGCGAGACGGTGCCGGCCGGCGGGTTGGTGATCGTGCCGGTCACCGTGGTGAACGTGTCCCAGGCACCGGTCACCGGCACCGTCGCCGAGCCGACCACGGTGCCGGTCGGCGATCCGGTACGCACCTGGAGCGTCCCGCCGGCACCCGCGGACGAGACCCGCGCGGTGAAGGACGTGGCGTTGTTTATCCGGTACGGGTCGAACTCGATCCAGTCTCCGTTCTGGATGTCGCCGACGGTGAATCCGCCCTCGGCGGTCCCCTTGGCAAACCGGTTGATCCCGGACTGGGTCTTGAAGTGCTCGGCCTGCCGGCGCCGCGGTTGCAGGATGTTCTGGGTGTGCGTGGTGATCCCGCCGTTGTCGGTGTAATCGGCATCGAAGACGCCGAAGATGTTCGCCGCGGCGTCGTGCTCGCCGTCGACCGGTAGCGTGATCGAGCCGGTGCAGCCGGTGACCGTGGAGATCTGGTGGCCGTGGGTGTCGTGCCCGAGGATGTAGGTCAGGTGCACCCGGGAACAGTTGATCGCGCCGTCCTCCGGGTCGACCACCGAGATGGTGAACGGCACCGTGTTGCCGAACGAGAACAACTGCCCGTTCGCGGGGGTGGTGAGGGTGACCCGGGGCGCGGTGTTGCCGACCGAGACCGGCACGCTCGCCGTACCCGTAGCGCCCTGGTTGTCCCGTACGGTGAGCGTCGCGGTGAAGTTGCCGTTGGCGCTGTAGGTATGGGACGGGTTGGCCGCCGTCGAGCTGGTGCCGTCGCCGAACGCCCAGGAGAAGGTGATCGGGTTGCCGTCCGGGTCCGACGAGCCGGCCGAGGAGAACGCGACGGTCAACGGCGCCGCCCCCGAGGTCGGGTTGCCCGCGGCGACCGCGGTCGGCGCCCGGTTGGCGCCCTGGCCGACGAAGTCGATGCGGTAGAGGGCCGAGTTGGCGTCGCCGTTGCCGAAACCGGCGCCGTAGTCGAGCACGTAGAGCGCGCCGTCCGGACCGAACTGCATGTCCATGACCTGGGTTCCGGCCCACGGCAGGCTCTCGATGGCGCCCCGCGTGCCGTCCGCGTTGACGTGGATCGGCTTGATGTAGCGACGCCCGAACTCACCGGCGAAGAACTGGCCTTCGAACCCGGCCGGGAACTTGGTGGTCGACGGGTTGGCCGCGTTGAAGTGGTAGATCGGTCCGGCCATCGGCGATTCCGAGCCGCCGCCGAACTCCGGCGGCGAGCCGGCGTCACCGCCGTACCGGATCCACGCCGGGCGCGCCGGCGGCAGAGTGGTCAGGCCGGTGTTGCGGAACGAGTTGTTGGTCGCCCCGCCGGCGCAGTTGTACTTCGGGCCGGTGCTGTTGGTGGCGAAGTTCCACTCGTTGTACGTCTCGGTGGTGGTGTTCGTGCCGGTGCAGTACGGCCAGCCGTAGTAGCCCGGGCTGGCGATCCGGTCGAACTCCACCTGCCCGTTGGGGCCCCGGTTGGCGTTGGTCGAGCCGGAGTCCGGGCCGTAGTCGCCGATGTAGACGACGCCGTTCGCCTTGTCCACGTTCATCCGGAACGGGTTGCGGAAGCCCATCGCGTAGATCTCCGGCCGGGTGTTCGCCGTGCCGGGCGCGAACATGTTGCCGGCCGGGATCGAGTACGTCCCGTTGGCGTTCACCCGGATCCGCAGCAGCTTGCCGCGCAGGTCGTTGGTGTTGGCGGCGGTGCGCTGCGCGTCGTACGCGGGATTGCGGTCGGTGCGCTCGTCCAGCGGCGAATACCCGGCGGAGTCGAACGGGTTGCTGTCGTCCCCCGTGGTGAGGTAAAGGTTGCCGGCCGCGTCGAAATCGATGTCGCCGCCGACGTGGCAGCAGATCCCACGGTTGGTCGGCACGTCGAGGACGGTCACCGCGGCACCCAACGTGAAGTTGGTGTTCAGGGTGTACCGGGACAACCGGTTGACGCCCTGGAACGGGGCGAAGCTGGCGGCATTGCCGGTGATCGGCGCGTCACCGCCCGGCGTGGTCAGCGGCGGGGCGTAGAACAGGTAGATGAACCGGTTGGTGGCGAAGCCCGGGTCGATGGCGATGCCCTGCAGGCCCTCCTCGTCGTGCGTGTAAACCGGGATGTTCGCGACCACCGACGTGGTGCCGGCCGCGTCGGTGCGCCGGAGCGTGCCGTTGCGGGCGGTGTGCAGCACCGAGCGGTCCGGCAGTACCGCGATGGACATCGGCTCGCCCACCTCGGCCAGGCCTCTGGCCAGCGTCACCTGCTGGAAGTCGGCCGCGTTGATGGTATGCGCCTGCGCCGGCGTGGCGGCCGTGGCGCCGAACGAGATCGTCGCTCCGGCCGCCACGAGGAGGAACGCGGAGCCGGTGGCGCGGAGCCGGCCCGTCGTGCGCACGCGGCGGGGCCCGCGGATGCGCGAGATCTCCGGCGCGGCGCGCCGGTGGTCCGGTGTGGACATATGACGAGTGTTCCCTTCGGTGGGGGTACGGCTAGCCGTCGAGGTTCGGGGGCCCGACGACTAGCCGTATTAGGTGAAGCCACACTGATTGCCAGGCTCGGCTGATCGATCGTCAGCCGGTTACCAGGTCGAATTTCTCCCAGGTGCCGATGGCCGTGCGGTTGGCGATGAGCGCGGCGGCGCCGGCGTTCTCGGCCACCACATAGCGGTTGTTGACCACTGCCCGGAAGCTTACGGTGCCGTCGGAGTTGTTGACCCTGGTGAAGGTCTCCGCCGTGGCAGCCGTCGGCCGGTTCGCGATCAGCGGCGAGTTGCCGTTGTTCGCCGCGGTGACGAACATGTTGTTGGCCCGGGACCGCAACGCGATGTTGCTGCCGGTAAGGGTGACGATGTCGAACCGCTCCGCATTGGTGCCGGCCGTGGTCGCGCTCGCGATCAGGTTGCCCGCGCCGCTGGTGACGAACCTGTTGTTGGCCCGGGAACGCAGCGCCGTGCCGGCCGGGGCGGTCGGCGGGCTGCAGTTGGCCACTACCGCACCACCGGCGAACTGGATGCCACCCAGCACCATCCGGGTGAAGTTCGACTCGGTGTACGACGCTTCGGTGTGCCCGAGCCCGGTGTAGAACGCCCGGCCGCCGCGATAGTTCTGGCACCAGGTGATCGGGTGGTCACCCATGGACCCACCGGAGTACGTCGCCTCGTCGAGACGCAACAGCACGTGGACGTTGGACCGCGGGTTGGCCCGGTAGTTGTACCACTCGTCAGTGCGTGCCCAGCTCTGCGGCAGGTGCGCGGTGGCCACGTTGCTGGCGTCCTCGAGGCGGACGGTCGCCTGCTGGATCGCCGGGTGGGACAGGAAGTACGCGCCGACCAGGCCGCCGTAGAACGGCCAGTCGTATTCGGTGTCGGCCGCCGCGTGGATGCCGACGTAGCCGCCGCCGGAGGCGATGTAGGACTCGAACGCCGTTTGCTGGGTGGCGTTCAGCACGTCGCCGGTCGTGGAAAGCCAGATGACCGCCTGGTACTGCGCCAGGTTCGCGGTGGTGAACTGGTTGGCGTCCTCGGTCGCGACGACCGCGAACCCGTTCTGCGTACCCAATTGCCGGATCGCCGCGATCCCGTTCGGGATCGACGAGTGCCGGAAACCGGCCGTCTTGGAGAACACCAGCACTCTGGTCACCGGCGCCGCAGCTGCGGGCGACGCCGTCACTGCGATCAAGGCCGCGGTAATCATCAGGGCTAGGCCGGTCAGGCCGGCCAGCCAACGTTTCAACACGGTGCTCCTCCGCTCATGGGGGGTCGGATCGGAGCCGGGCCGCTAACGCTCGGCTATGCGGACATGGATGAGGCCGGGGCGCGCCCTTGCGCCCCGGCCTGGGGATCAACCAGCCACCAGCGTGAACTTCTCCCAGGGGCCGATGGCAGTTCGGTTGGCGATGAGAGCCGCGGCGCCTCCGTTCTCCGCCGTGACGTATCTGTTGTTGACGGTCGCCCGGAAGCTCACCGTCCCGTCCGAGTTGTTGACCCGGGCGAACGTCTCCCAACTGCCGGCCGCCGCCCGGTTGGCGATCAGCGATTGCGCACCGGCGGCCTCCGCGCAGACGTACATGTTGTTGATCCGGGCCCGCAGGGCGACGTTTCCGCCGCCCAGGTCGACGATGTCGAATCGCTCCCAGGCTCCGATCGCCGGCGCGCTCGCGATGAGCGGCGCCGCGCCGGCGTTGGCCGCGCTGACGTACTGGTTGTTGGCCATCGCCCGCAGCGCCGTGCCGCCACCCGGTTGCGGGTTGGGGTTACCCGTGCCGGCGCCGAGGCCCAGGGTGGACGCCGTGCCGCTGAGCGTCTTCACGCCCTGGTTGGCCGAGCCGGTGAGCGTCGTCGACGTGTAGCTGCTCAGCGGCTTGGCCGTCCGCTCGACCACGTAGACGGTGTTCGCCGCGGTCGCGAACGTCACCTCGGCGGCCGAGACGGTGGTGATGATGGCGTTGTCCGAGGTACGCCGCACCTGGATCTGCTGGGTCCCCCACGGGTTGACCACCCGGGCCTGCTTGCCGTGCAGGCTCTTGATGCCGACGTACTTGGTCTCGCTCGCCTCGCGTTCGGAGCTGACCAGGAAGCCGTCCTTGGCGAGCAGGCTGAACTTCCCGACGAAGCTGGAGTCGCTGGGAATCGCCGGGAACACCCGGATCTTGTCGTTGTACGACTGCATCAGCGACTCGTTCATCGCGGCCAGGTGGATGCCGAGGGGTTCGAAGACGCCGTTGGTGTTGTTGGTCATGCCGTTCGGGTAGTTCTGGTACCTCTGCACCATCGTCCGCATGCCCTGGAAGGCCTGCTGGCCGAGGCCGAGCCGGGCCGCGTGCACGTGGTCGTTGGACCAGACGTTGCCGTACGGGTGCGGCCGCACGTTCCACGTGTTGATGCCCGTCTGGGTGTCCGGGTAGCCGATGCCGGTCTGGTCGTACGGCCAGACCAACTCCAGCGCCACGTTCTCGTTGTTGCGCGTCTGCGAGATCGGCGGGTCGTGCGGGACGTAGGCACCGTTCTGGACCTGGTACGGGTGGAGCCGGTTGAGCAGGTCCTGCCACCCAGCGCGCAACCCGGCATCGAGGCCGAGCTGGGTGCTGGTCTGGATGGTCAGCGGCGCGAGCAGCCGCACGGCGGCCAGGTCGGTGATGGCGTTACGCACGTCCCAGTAGGTCTCGTGCGAGTTGGAGTTGGGCATCACCCACTCATTGTTCTGCAGTTGGAACCGGTTCTGGTAGAACCGCAACGCCTCCCGCATGTACGGGTAGGCGACGTCCCGCAGGTAGTTCAGGTCGTTGGTGTACCGGTAATACAGGTACATGTTGTAGGCGGCCTCGGTACCCGTGGAGTAGAGGTCGTTGACGTAGTCGCTGCCGACGGTGCCGCGCGCGTTGCCGTCCCAGCCCATCGTCTCGGGCGTCCACACCGAGTCGGTGCCGTACCGGGTCTGGGTGAAGGCCCGTAGCGCGTTGATATTTCGGCTGTACAGGCGGTTGAACACGGCCATCAGGTCGGTGTGGTTCGACGAGTAGAACGAGTTGTAGACGTCTCGCTGATTCCAGTACCAGTAGCCGACGCTCCACTTGGAGTTGTCCTGGGTGGCCCGGAAGACACCGTTGATGAAGTGCAGCGGGTA
>Ga0307513_10011877_pt1 | contig 10789 bp, 11 predicted proteins | sample 15_EM_MG_FD_202174 | JGI IMG/M metagenome (GOLD analysis project Ga0307513, IMG submission 202174) | Populus trichocarpa ectomycorrhiza microbial communities from riparian zone in the Pacific Northwest, United States - 15_EM | ecosystem: Host-associated > Plants > Roots > Unclassified | place...
TCCTGAAATACCCCGAAGGTACGGCCTGCGCCGAGGTTCTCAAGGCCGGCGCGACCCGCGAGGAACACGAACTGGGACTGGACGCCAGCCAGGCCCAGACCGAGGCCGAGGTCGCCCACAGCGCCCGCACCATCGTCACCGGATTTGGCCTCGGCCTGAGCTACAAACTCGGCGAGGGCGTCTTCAAGCTCTGGAAGGACACTCCAGAGGCCGTCTTCAGCGCGCCGCTGGCCAAGGCCTCGGTCGCCGCCGAGATCTCGCCCGAGCTCCTGGGCGTCGGCTACATCATCGGCCCGAGGATCGCCTCTGCCATGGCCGGCGGCGGGGTGCTGGCCTACATGGTGCTCATCCCCCTCATCCAGTTCTTCGGGTCCGCCACCGGGGCGATCATCGCGCCCGGCAAGGTCCCGATCTCGACCATGTCGCCGGGCGACATCCGCAGCGCCTACATCCTCTACATCGGCGCCGGCGCGGTTACGGCCGGGGGCCTGATCAGCTTGGCGCGCGCCATGCCCACGATCTGGCGAAGCCTGCGGGCCGGCGTCTCCGACATCGGCGGCAAGCGCGACCAGTCCGCCGCGCCCCTCGAGGTCCCGCGCACCGACCGCGACATTTCGCTCAAGTGGGTCGCTCTGGGCGTTTTCGCGGTGGTGGTCGGTATCCTGCTCGCCCACTCGCTGCACATGAATCTGCTGGGCGCCGTCCTGATCGTGCTTTTCGGCTTCATGTTCGTGACCGTCTCGTCCCGACTGACCGGCGAGCTCGGGTCGTCCTCCAACCCGATCTCAGGCATGACGGTGGCGACGCTGCTGCTGACCTGCCTGATCTTCCTGGTGCTCGGATGGACGGGCCCGACCTATTACGTCACCGCATTGTCGGTGGGCGGCATCGTCTGCATCGCCGCCTCGAACGGCGGAACCACGTCGCAGGACCTGAAGACCGGCTTCCTGATCGGGGCGACGCCGCGTTCGCAGCAGCTGGCCATCCTGGTCGGAGCCTTCGCCTCCGCCCTGGCTCTGGGGCCGATCCTGCTCGCCCTCAACCAGGCCGCCACCGTCTATGTGCCGGTCGCCCCGGCCGCCGCCGTGCTCAACCCCGCCGCGGTCTCATCGTTTCCCGTTGAGTCGCTGAAAGGTCCGCAGCGGGTCCAGGACGCCGGCGCATACCACGTCTGGCAGAAGGCCGATCCCACCGGCGGCGCCGCCACCCGCTATCTGGTCCGCGACGACGGCACGCTCGCCTATATGGTCGACCCGGGCATCAACGGCCACGTCCACACTCGCCCCGACGGCACCCGCGTCACCAAGTTCGACGCCCCCAAGGCTACCCTGATGAGCTACATCATCAAGGGCATCCTCAGTCAGCAGTTGCCCTGGGCGCTGGTGCTGCTGGGCGTGATGATCGCCATCGTGCTGGAGATGTGCGCTATCCCCGCGCTGGCCTTCGCGGTCGGCGTCTATCTGCCGATCTCCTCCTCCCTGCCGATCTTCATCGGCGGCTGCGTGCGCTGGCTGGTCGACCGGCGCAGCCGTGACGTGCACGCTGAAACCCTGTCGGAGGCGGAACTGTCGGCGGCGTCCGACCGCAGCCCGGGCGTGCTGATGGCCTCGGGCTACATCGCCGGCGGCGCCATCGCCGGCATCGCCATCGCCTTCAGCGCCGGTGTGCTCGGAAACTTCGACCGGATGCTCACGACGCTGATGCAAAGCGCCAATCCGTTCTTCGCTGGCCGGCACGCGGACTGGCTGTCGCTGATCCCGTTCGCTGCGCTGATGGCCGTCCTCTATCGATCGGGCGCCCGAAAGCCAGGTCGGCTCTAGCGCCGCGAGCACGACTCCGGCCAAACACAACCGCTAGGGACTCGCGCGACTCCAAAAGTTCTGCTTTTGTTCTCGCTCAAGGGAGGCGGACATGGCGGACGGCGCGCATCAACTACCGATCTCGGCGGCATGGCCGTCCTGGCCCAGACTCAGTCAGGCGCTGGCGGCGCGAAGTTCGCTGTGGGCGATCTGCGGCTGCGGGCGCGAGGCGCCCATCGATCCCAGGCCATGGGTCTCGCAAGGCCTGGCGCGCCAGGCGACGGCGCATCTGGAGACGCGGCTCCGGTGCCTTTGCGGCGCGCGCCGGGCCCGCCTAGAAATCCGCGGCCTGGCCGAAGCGCCTGCCGACGGCGCAGGCGGGATCTACGTCTTCCGCTAACGGCTCACCTCGTCCCGTACATCCGGTCGCCCGCGTCGCCGAGGCCCGGCAGGATGTAGCCGTGGTCGTTCAGCCGCTCGTCGATCGACGCCGTCCAGATCTTCACTTGCGGGTGGTGGCCGTGGAACTTGGAGATGCCCTCCGGCGAGGCCAGCAGGCAGGCCATGCGGATCGATTGCGCGCCGGCCTCCAGCAGCCGGTCGACGGCGGCGATGGCCGTGTTGCCGGTCGCCAGCATCGGGTCGATGACGATGACCGGACGGTCGGCGAGGTCGGCCGGCGCCTTGAAGTAGTATTCCACACAGGCCAGCGTCGCCGGGTCGCGGTAGAGGCCGATGTGGGCGATGCGGGCCGCCGGCGCGAGTTCCAGCATCCCGTCCAGCATGCCCATGCCGGAGCGCAGGACCGGGGCGAACACCAGCTTCTTGCCGGCCAGTTGCGGCGCCCGCATCGCCGTCAGCGGGGTCTCGATGTCGACCATCTCCAGCGGCAGGTCGCGGGTGACCTCGTAGCAGATCAGCGCCGCGACCTCCTTGAGGAGCTGGCGGAAGCTCTTGGTGGAGGTGTCCTTCTTCCGCATCAGGGTCAGCTTGTGCTGCACCAGCGGATGGCTGACGATCGTGACGCCCTTCATGGGACCCTCATCTAGAACACCGTGCCGTCGCTGATGACGGTGATCGGCGAGCCGCCGTCGTCGGGGCGAAGCTGGCGCGCGATCCGCCGTCCCGCCGCCCAGGTGCCGCCCTCCAGCACGCGGGCCAGCGGGAAGGCTTCAGGCGGGACGCCCAGCCGCTCGCGGACCATGGGCGCGACCTTGTCCAGCAACGCCACCGTCAGGCCCCGCCAGCCCACCACCAGCGGCCCCTCGACGGGATGAGCGCGGCCGGCGTCGGCGGGATCGTTCAGCACCAGCACACCTGTGTCCACGAAGAGACCGCCGTTGCGGTATTCCGCCAGGCCGGTGAGCCCGTCGACATCGACGACCTCGACACCGGCGGCCTCCAGCGGCTCGATCAGCGAGTAGGAGAGCCATTGGGAGAGTTTGTGGATGGGCATGAGCCCATCGGTCGCGTCGCCACGCTTGATGGCGTCGTGCGGCCAGCAGTCGCCGAGCGGCACGCCGCCAAGGCTGAGCCGTCCGGGCCAGATCGGTCCCAGGGCCTGCAGCAGCACCTCGAGGATCACGGGCGCCGGCAGCTTCCCGTTCGAGGCGCGCGCGGCCATCACGTCGAACAAGGCGCCCGGCCGGCCGACGGCTTCGCCCAGCTTGCGCAGCAACGCCGCGCGGCCTTCGAGGCCCACCAGCGGGTTGTCGGGCGTCACCTGGAACGCCCTGGCCAGCAGGTCGGCCGTCACCTTCTGCAGCCCATCGGCCCGCAGTGGATCGGCCGGATCGGCGGACATGGCGCCGGCCTCGAACATCCGGAACGAGGCGATCCCCAGCCCTTCCGAGCGGCCGAGTACGGCGCCGGTGGCCGCATCGTTGTAGCGCCAGGCGGGCCCGGCGCCGGCGTCCAGCAGAACAGAGGTGATCGCCAGGTCGAATGCCGCGCGGCCGAGGTCCTTCGGATCGGACCAGGGCTTGTCGCGCTCCGCCCAGAGGTCGCGGCCCTCGACGACGAAGTGCCGCCAACGGGCATGGAAGGGCACCCTCAGGTCGGGATAGGCCTCGCGCACCACCTCGGCCGTCAGATCCGCTGCGGCGGCGAGCTTGCCGAGGTCGACCCGCCACTCCGCCAGTTCGCCCGCCAGCGCGGCGGTCAGCAGCTCATGCGCCCGTTCGCGGACGGCGGCGGCCGACAGCAAGGAACGCGCGGCCTGCGCGTCCGGGGTCTTGGAATCAGGCAACACCTCGGGGACCTCAGAATTCCTTGAGGTCGCGGCCGACGACCTTTGAAAGGTCCGCGGCGCTCGGCGGCTTGTCGGGCGTGAAGTATCCGGCCGCCTTCTTGGCCTCCATCTCGACATTGGCGTCGTCGGGCACCAGGCCGTCCGGGATCGGCACGCGCTCGCCAATCTCGATCCCGCCCTTCACCAGCGCGTCGTACTTCATGTTGGACATCGAAACGAAGCGGTCGATCCGGCGGATGCCCAGCCAGTGGATGATATCGGGCATCAGCTGCTGGAAGCGCGCGTCCTGCACACCGGCCACGCATTCGGTGCGCTCGAAGTAGGTCGACGCCTGGTCGCCGCCGGGCTGCCGCTTGCGAGCGTTATACACCAGGAACTTGGTCACCTCGCCGAGCGCGCGGCCTTCCTTGCGGTTGTAGACGATGAGGCCCGTGCCGCCGGCCTGGGCCTGGGCGACGCTCTCCTCGATCCCATGGATCAGATAAGGCCGACAGGTGCAGATGTCGGAGCCGAACACGTCGGAGCCGTTGCACTCGTCGTGCACCCGGCAAGTCAGCGTGTAGCGCTTGTCGCCCAGGTGGGTCGGGTCGCCGAACATGTAGAGCGTGATCCCGCCGATCGGCGGCAGGAAGACCTGGATATCGGGTCGGGTGACCAGTTCGGGATACATGCCACCGGTCTGTTCGAAGAGCGTGCGACGAAGCTGCTGTTCCTCGACCTCGAAGCGCTCAGCGATCCCCGGCAGATACCAGACCGGATCGATGGCCGCCTTGGTCACGGCCACGTCGCCGCCCTCGTGGACGATCTCGCCGTCGATCTTCAGCCGACCCTTGGCGATCGCCTCGTGGATCTCCGGCAGGCTGATGCGGGCCTTGGTGACCGCGATGGTCGGACGGATGTCGACGCCCTCGGCCAGCTCCGGCGCGAAGTCCTCGGCGACCCGGTGGCCCCAGGGATCTAGGGAGACGATCTTGCCGGCCTCGCTCCATTGCGGATGCGGGCCGATGGGCGTGACCGGGTAGGTGTTCTCGAGCTCCGGCCGCGTCTGGGCGCTCATGGCGCCTGAGGAGATGGCGAGCGCGCGGTAGATCGAATAGGCGCCGCCGTGGGCGCCTACGGCGTTGCGGTCCGCGCCCGAATTCGGCGTCGCGATGACCGGGCCGCGCGCGCGGGCGGTGGGGGCGTCCCAGTGGATGGGAAAGCGGCTCGCCGACCCCGTGCCGGGGTGCGAGGTGAGCCGGATGTGGGATGTCCTGTTGCCGGACATGGAACGGTACGAACCTCCAGAATCAAGAAGGCCCTGCCGCCGGTTCGCCGGCGTAGGGCCTTTGAGGGCGAATAGTGCTCCCGGTTATTTTGCTTGGCAAGAGTTACGACTTTGCTGCGAAAGGGCCGCGGCGAGGCCGGCGAAGTCCGGGGCTGATCTTCGGCGCCGCTTGCGATGACGCGGCTCTGCTTCCTGACGTGCATTTTTGGGCGACGACGCCCACCAAGCGGGCGCCGCACCTTGACGCCGAGCGGGCTAGGGCCGTCTGCTGGACAGGGGCGCCGGGCCCTCAGCAGGCTCTTGTGGTGATCCAGGATCTCGCGTCCGACAACGAACCGATCCCGCTGCAGCGCGCTCAGGGCGCCGGCCGCATCGCGGTGCGCGCCGACGGCCCGGTCACCCGGCTCGCACGCCTCTACCAGGACGGCTGCGCCAAGATCCGCCTGCCGACCGACCACGCCGCAAGCACGCTGGAGGCGGTGCTGATCAACTCCGCCGGCGGCGTGACCGGCGGCGACCGGATGAACTGGCGCGTGGACGCCGAGGCCGGCGCCGCGCTCACCCTCTCCACCCAGGCCTGCGAGAAGGTCTACCGGGCCCGCGACGGCCGGGCCGAGATCGCGGTCTCACTCAACGCCGCGGCGGGCGCGAGGATCGACTGGCTGCCGCAAGAGACGATCCTGTTCGACGGCGGGGCGCTCGCCCGCACCCTGACCGCCGACCTTGCGGCGGGCGCGCGGCTACTGGCGGTGGAAGCCGTGATCCTCGGCCGCACCGCCATGCGCGAGACGGTGCGGGTGGGCGAACTTCGCGACCGCTGGCGCATCCGCCGCGAGGGCAAGCTGATCTTCGCCGACGACTTGCACTTCGGCGGCGACGTGGCGGCGCTGACGGCCCAGGCGCCGGTGCTGGGTGGCGCGGCCGCCTTCGCCTCGATCCTGCTCGTCGCCGACGACGCGGCCCGCTTCCTCGACCCCCTGCGCGCGGTGCTGGGCCGCCAGGGCGGGGCGAGCGCCTTCGACGGCAAGCTGTTCTGCCGTGTGGTTGCGCCGGACGGGCGAGTGCTCAGGCGCGTCCTGACCTCCGCCATCGCCTGCCTTCGCGACGGCGCGCCCTGCCCGCGCGTCTGGGGGCTCTGAGATGAACCTGACGCCGCGCGAGAAGGACAAGCTGCTGATCGCCATGGCCGCCGAGGTGGCCCGCAAGCGCCTGGCTCGCGGCGTCAAGCTCAACTACCCCGAGGCTATCGCGCTGATCTCCGACTTCGTGGTCGAGGGCGCCCGCGACGGCCGCACCGTCGCCGACCTGATGGAGGCCGGCGCCCACGTCATCGCTCGCGACCAGGTCATGGAAGGCATCCCCGAGATGATCCATGACGTCCAGGTCGAGGCGACCTTTCCCGACGGCACCAAGCTCGTCACCGTGCATCACCCGATCCGTTGAGGGACCAGCCCATGACGCGCAACTCCACCCATCCGATCGTCTTCGCCGCCGCCGCGAGCGTCCTGCTGACCGCTGGCGGCGCCCTCGCCCACCCGGGCCACGCCGGGCACGAGGCGCTGGGCGTCGGCGCAGGCCTGATGCATCCGCTGACCGGCGTCGATCACATGCTGGCCATGGTGGCGGTGGGCCTCTGGGCGGCCTTGCGCGGCGGGCGAGCGTTGCTGACCTGGCCCGCGACCTTCGTGGCGGCCATGCTGGTCGGCTTCAGCCTCGGCGGCGCGTTCGGCGCCGTCTCAGGGATCGAGCCGGCGGTGCTGGCGACGGTGATCGTGCTGGGCGCGCTGACGGCGGCCAATGCGCGGATGCCGGACGGCGCGGGCCTGGCGCTTGTCGCGCTCTTCGGCGCCTTGCACGGCTATGCGCACGGGGCGGACACGGGGGGCGGCAGCCCCACCTTCGAGGCCGGAATGGTCGCCACGACAGCCGCACTGCATCTGGCCGGCATCGGCCTGGGCCTGGGCCTCAAGCGTTTCGGCTGGCCCGAGATGATCCGCCTGCTCGGCCTCAGCGCCATGGCCGGCGGCTTCGCGCTGGCGGTCGCGGGATGATCCCCGGCGAAGTCATCGCGGCCGATGGCGACATCGAGCTGAACGCCGGGCAGGCGACGGTGACCTTGCAGGTGGCCAACACCGGCGACCGGCCGATCCAGGTGGGCAGCCACTACCACTTCTTCGAGACCAATCCGGCGCTCAGCTTCGACCGTGAGGCCGCGCGGGGCATGCGCCTGGACATCGCCCCCGGAACCGCCGTGCGCTTCGAACCCGGCCAGGCGCGGGAGGTCCAGCTCGTGCCCTTCGGCGGCGACCGCAGGGTCTACGGCTTCCGCCAGGCCGTGATGGGCGACCTTTGAGATGCCGGCCCGGATCAGCCGCGCGACCTATGCCGCCATGTTCGGCCCGACCACCGGCGATCGCGTGCGCCTGGCCGACACCGAGCTGTTCATCGAGGTCGAGCGCGACCTGACCACCTACGGCGAGGAGGTGACGTTCGGCGGCGGCAAGGTGATCCGCGACGGCATGGGCCAGAGCCAGGTCACCCGCGCCAAGGGGGCCGTCGACACGGTCATCACCAACGCCCTGATCGTCGACCATTGGGGGATCGTGAAGGCCGACGTGGGCCTGAAGAACGGCCACATCGTCGCCATCGGCAAGGCGGGCAATCCCGACACCCAGTCCGGCGTCGACATCGTCATCGGCCCCGGCACCGAGGCCATCGCGGGCGAGGGCAAGATCCTCACGGCCGGAGCTATGGACTGCCACATCCACTTCATCTGCCCGCAGCAGATCGAGGCGGCGCTGATGAGCGGGGTCACCACCATGCTGGGCGGCGGGACGGGCCCGGCGACGGGGACCAACGCCACCACCTGCACGCCCGGCGCCTGGCACCTGGCGCGGATGCTGGCTGCGGCCGAAGCGTTCCCGATGAACATCGGCTTCTCCGGCAAGGGCAACGCCAGCCTGCCCGAGGCTCTGGTCGAACAGATCGCCGGCGGCGCCTGCGCGCTGAAGCTGCACGAAGACTGGGGGACCACGCCAGCCGCCATCGACTGCTGCCTCTCGGTGGCGGACGATCACGACATCCAGGCGATGATCCACACCGACACGCTGAATGAGAGCGGCTTCGTCGAGGACACCATCGCCGCCTTCAAGGGCCGCACCATCCACGCCTTCCACACCGAGGGCGCGGGCGGCGGCCATGCGCCGGATATCCTGAAGGTCGCCGGTCTCGCGAACGTCATCCCCTCCTCGACCAACCCGACGCGGCCCTACACGCGCAACACGCTTGCCGAGCATCTCGACATGCTGATGGTCTGCCACCACCTCGACCCGTCCATCCCCGAGGATGTGGCCTTCGCCGAGAGCCGCATCCGGCGCGAGACCATCGCGGCCGAGGACATCTTGCACGACCTGGGCGCGCTCTCGATCATCGCGTCAGACAGCCAGGCCATGGGTCGGGTCGGCGAGGTGCTGATCCGCACGTGGCAGACGGCCGATAAAATGAAGCGCCAGCGCGGCTCGGCCCCCGGCGACGGCGCGGCCGACAACGCGCGGGTGAAGCGCTACATCGCCAAATACACCATCAACCCGGCCATCGCCCACGGCATGAGCGCCCACATCGGCAGCGTCGAGGTCGGCAAACGCGCCGACCTCGTGCTGTGGAACCCGGCCTTCTTCGGCGTGAAACCCGACCTGGTGCTGCTGGGCGGCTCGATCGCTGCGGCGCCCATGGGCGACCCGAACGCCTCGATCCCGACGCCTCAGCCGGTGCATTACCGCCCGATGTTCGCGGCGTTCGGCAAGGCGGTGATGCGATCCTCGGTCACCTTCGTCTCGAAGCTGGCGGTGGAGAACGGTCTGCGCGACAGGCTGGGCCTGGATAAGCAGCTGCTGGCGGTGGAGAACACCCGCGGCGGGCTCTCCAAGGCCTCGATGATCCACAATGACGCCACGCCGGTGATCGAGGTTGATCCCGAGACCTACGAAGTCCGGGCAGACGGCGAGATCCTCACCTGCGAGCCCGCCGACGTCCTGCCCATGGCCCAACGGTATTTCCTGTTCTGATGACCACGACCCCGATCACGGATGTTCTGCCCGCCCGCGCCTGGAGCGGGGTCGCCATCGACCGCGTCGTGCTGGACTACGACGGCCGCCACCGCCGCCGGATCGTGCTCACCGGAGCGTCGGGCGCCGAGTACCTGCTGGACCTCGCCGAGGCCACACACCTGCGCCACGGCGACGGCCTGGTGCTGTCAGGCGGCGGCATCCTGCTGGTGGTCGCCAAGCCCGAGCCGCTGTTTGAGGTGCGCGCCGCGTCGCCCGAGGCCCTCCTCAAGCTCGCCTGGCACATCGGCAACCGGCACCTGGCGGCCAGCCTGCAGGCCGACCGCATCCTGATCCGCCGCGACCACGTGATCGCCCACATGCTGGAGCACCAGGGGGCCAAGGTCCGCGAGGTGGAGGAAGCTTTCGATCCGGAAGGCGGCGCCTATCAGGACCACGGGCCGACGGATCACCACCATGACCACTGAGGCCCAGCTCCTGCGGCTGCTGACGTGGCTTTCGCCGGCCTTCCCGGTGGGGGCGTTCGGCTATTCGCACGGGCTGGAGACGGCGATCCGTGAGGAGACCGTCCGCGACGCCGAAGGCCTTTCCGCCTGGATCGCAGGGCTGATCGAGCACGGCGGCGGCTGGACGGACGCGGTGCTGTTCAATGCCGCTCACAAGGGCGCGGGCGACAGCCTGGCGCTGGCCGAAACCGTCGAGCTCGCCGAAGCGCTGGCGCCCTCGCTGGAGCGCCGCCGCGAGAGCCTTGGCCAGGGCGAAGCCTTCCTGATCGCCGCGCGCGCCTGGGGTCCACAGCCGCTCAGCGGCGCAGTTCCATACTGCACCGCGGTGGGCGCCGTTTGCGGGGCGGCGGGCATCGCGGCGCAGAGCGCACTGGCCGCCTGGCTGCACGCCTTCGCCGCCAACCTGGTCAGCGTCGCGGTCCGCGCGATCCCCCTCGGCCAGACGGCGGGCGTCGCGGTCATCGCCGAGCTGGAGCCGGTGGTCCTCGCGACAGCCGCTCGCGCCGCGAATTCCTCGCTGGACGATCTCGGCGCCGCGGCCATCCTGTCCGACATCGCCGCCATGCGGCATGAGACCCTGGGCGTGAGGCTGTTCATCTCATGAGCAAGAACGGACCCCTGCGGGTGGGGATCGGCGGCCCGGTGGGGTCGGGCAAGACGACGCTGGTCGAGAAGCTCTGCAAGCAGATGCGTGATCGCTGGAGCGTCGCCGTCGTCACCAACGACATCTACACGCAAGAAGACGCCTTGATCCTCAACCGCCTGCAGGCCCTGCCCGAGGACCGCATCCTGGGCGTGGAGACCGGTGGCTGCCCGCACACCGCCATCCGCGAGGACGCCTCGATCAACCTCGCCGCCATAGCCGATCTGAACCGTCGTCATCCCGACCTCGACGTGATCTT
>Ga0307513_10011878_pt1 | contig 10789 bp, 8 predicted proteins | sample 15_EM_MG_FD_202174 | JGI IMG/M metagenome (GOLD analysis project Ga0307513, IMG submission 202174) | Populus trichocarpa ectomycorrhiza microbial communities from riparian zone in the Pacific Northwest, United States - 15_EM | ecosystem: Host-associated > Plants > Roots > Unclassified | place...
ACATCCAGCCCGTCCGGCGATTGAGGACGAGCGCGTTCAGCGCGATAAAGGGGGGTCTGGGGGCGCAGCCCCCAGGGGATGGGACGGGTAGGGGCGGCGGGGGCGAAAACAAACCCCACTACGGACCGCACCCGTTTCAGCCACCCAACGCGACCCGCAACCCCTCCGGATCAGTCGTCGGCGCATCACACGTGAAGTTCCGGCACACATACGCCGTCGGCGCACCCCCCACCAACGGCCGCCCCGCAAGCAACGGCAACTCGTCACTGTCCGCAGCCCCCACAGCGACAACAGCCCCCGGAGCGGTAGCGAGAAGTGCCGTACGGTGCAGCGCAACTGTGGCCGGATCCCCCAGCGACGGCCCGACCACCGCAACCTCCCGAGGCCCGTCGAGCAACGCCTCGGCGACAGCCAACCCCCACCCGATGAACCGAGGCACACGCGGCCCAAGCGCCTTCACCACCCCCAACGCCCGCACGGCGGCAGCCCGATGAGGCTCGGCCCCGGTCTGCGCGGCGTACCCGAGCAACGCCCCCGCAGCAGCACTCCACCCGGAGGGAACCGCGTTGTCGGTAGGGTCCTGAGGCCGCCGGATGAGCTGCTCGGCGTCACTCGCCGTGTCGTACAGGGAACCTGACTCCGCGTCGACGAACCGCACGAGCACATGGTCGAGCAGGAACCCGGCGAACTCCAGCCACACCCCCTCCCCCGTCACGGAGGCCAGCGCGAGGAACCCCTCGGCGACATCGGCGTAGTCCTCCAACACCCCGGCGTTCGCCCCGACTTGACCGTCCTTGCTGGTACGGGCAAGGTGCGCCCGGTCGTCCAGGTGAACCCGTACGAGAAGATCGGCGGCGGCCAACGCGGCGTCCACGAGGTCGGGCCGCTCGAAGTAGGCGCCGGTCTCGGCGAGCGCGGCGACGGCGAGCCCGTTCCAGGCGGCGACCACCTTGTCGTCGCGCCCGGGAGCGGGCCGCGCGGCACGGGCGTCGAGCAGCCGCACCCGGATGGACTCGACCTTCTCGGCGTCGAACACCCCCTCGTGCTGCGGAAGTTGAAGGACGGAGGCCCCCTCCTCGAAGGTCCCGTCCGCCGTGACCCCGAAGTAGTGCGCGGCAAGCTCCGCGTCCTCGGCCCCGAGCACCTCGACGAGCTGGGCCGGAGTCCAGACGTAATAGGCACCCTCGACATGCCGACCAGCCCCGTCGTCGCTGTCGGCGTCGAGCGCGGACGCGAACCCCCCTTCATTCGTGCGGAGTTCACGCACCATGAAGTCGGCGGTCTCCAGAGCGACGCGCCGCGCCAGCTCGGAGCCGGTGGCCCGCCAGAGGTGGGCGTACACACGGCACAGCAGCGCGTTGTCGTACAGCATCTTCTCGAAGTGGGGCACCACCCACTCCCGGTCGACGGAGTACCGGGCGAAGCCGCCACCGAGCTGGTCGTAGATCCCGCCCCGGGCCATGCGCTCACAGGTGTCCTGGGCCATCTGCAACGCGCCCTCGGCCCCCGTACGGGCCGCGTGCCGCAGCAGGAACTCCAGCACCATGGACGGCGGAAACTTCGGCGCCCCGCCGAACCCGCCGCGCTGGGCGTCGTACTCCCGGGTGAGCCCGAGCAGCGCCCGCGCCTGCTCCTCCTCACCGGGCGCCTCGGTACCGCCGTACTGGATCTCCCGCTCGGCGAGGTCCCGCGTGATCTTCCCGGCGACCTCGGCGACCTCGTCCCGCCGGTCGGTCCAGGCGGCGCGGACCCCCTCCAGCACCTGCCGGAAGGAGGGCATGCCGCTGCGGGGCGCGGGCGGGAAGTACGTACCGAAGTAGAAGGGCTCGGCCTCGGGCGTGAGGAACACGGTCATGGGCCAGCCGCCCTGCCCGGTGGCCGCCTGGACGGCCTCCATGTACACGGCGTCGACGTCCGGCCGCTCCTCACGGTCGACCTTGACGCTGACGAAGTGCTCGTTGAGATAGTCGGCGGTGGCCTGGTCCTCGAAGGACTCGTGGGCCATCACATGACACCAGTGACAGCTGCTGTACCCGACGCTGAGCAGCACCGGTTTGTTGCCCCGCCGCGCCTCCTCGAACGCCTCGGCCGACCACGGCCACCAGTCGACGGGGTTGTCGGCATGCTGGAGGAGATAGGGGGACGTCTCATGGGCCAGTCGGTTCGACATGACCTCCATCCTGCCCCAGCAGAACGCGCCCGTCTTTCAGGGGCGCGGGGAACTGCGCGACCAGCCCCCACGGCGCCGCACCCGGCAAACAACAGAAACCAGATCCACGAGTAGCCCCACCCCCGACGCCCCCTCGCCCCAATGCCCCCTACCCAGCACACTTGACCAAGGCACCACCGAGGACAAGCCGTTGTCGTCAGATCGCTGTCAGAGGGGGACACACCATGCGGGACAGCCACCGGGCGGAAGCCGAGCGGCTGTTGGTCCGGGCCGTCGAGGAAGAGGTACGGCGGTCCGGGGGGCGTACGGACGGGGGCGTGCTGCTGACGCGGGCGCGCGGCGCGCTGGACGCCATGGCGCAGTCGTCCGCGGAGGAGTACGAGGCGTACACGCGGGCGCTCGACGAGGCGAAGGCCGGACAGCTCACGTTCGGACAGCGGTACGCCCGGGAGGGCGCCGGAACTCCCTTGCTGGTGGCGGCCGTTGCGGCCCTCGCGGCAGGCGTCGCCGACCTGGCGCTCGGCACCGGCACGGGCACCGCCGTGGGCGCGGCGCTGACCGTGGGCGTCGTGGGCGCCGCCGCGACCGTCCTCAAGGTGACCGCCTCCCATGTGCCCGCCGCCCATCACCGGGCCGGTGCCGTGAGCCAGCCCGGCGGGCCCGAGCAGCTGCGGCTGACCTGGCTGACGGCGCTGGAGGTACGCGGCATCCGCCCGTTCCTCGACCAGCAGCGGGTGCTCAGCGCGTCCACCGGGCCGAAGAAGACGGGACCGAAGCTGCGTGGCAGCGACAAGAGCGCGGCGGCGCGCAGCCGTAGCGTCCTTGAGCAGTCGTTCGCCCAACTCCCGGACCCGGACGAGCCGTTCGCGGGCCGGCGCCAGGAGCTGGCCCGGATCCGGCAGTGGGTGCACGCGGCCCGGGCGAGTACGGAGACCCGGCCGACCCTGGTCGTCCTGCACGGCGCGTCCGGCAGTGGCCGCAGTGCGCTGGCGATCCACGCGGCGCACGATCTGCGGGACCAGTTCCGGGGCGCGTGCGTGGTGGATCTGCGCGGCGACAGCCGGGAGGAGCCGCCGCTGCCCACCCGCGACGCCCTCCTGCACCTGCTGAACCGGCTCGGCGCCTCCCGCGAGCAGCTGCTCTTCCGTGAGCGTTCGTCACCGGACCAGCAGGTCAGAAGGCTGGGCGAGCTGTACCACCAGCACCTCACCAGGGTCCCGGTGACCATCGTCCTGGACGACGCCCAGGACCCCGAGCAGGTCCGCACCCTCATCCCGGAGCGCTCCGACAGCCTGGTCATCGCCACCACCCGGGAGCCCCTCGACCTCCCGGCCGACCTGCCCTTCTGGGTCCATCAGCTGCCCGTCGAGGCCCTGGACGCGGCGGGCAGCGACGAACTGCTGAGCGCGTCCGCGCAGACAGAACCTGGGCCCCCCGACGCCGAATCCGCCACCCGTATACGGGAGTTGTGCGGCGGGCTGCCGCTCGCGCTGCGTATCGCGGGTTCCGCGCTCGGCCCGCGCAGCCCGCGCCGGCTGGCGGCGGACCTGGGCGCGTACGGCCCCGTCGAGCCGGTCGAGCGGGCGATGTGGCTGCGCTACACCGACCAGTCGGAACAGGCCCGGCGGCTGCTGCGCAGGCTGGCGCTGGCCGGACGCGCCTCGCTGGGCGTCGCCGCTGCCGCGTCCCTGCTGGGCACGGACCGGACGGAGGCGACCCGTCACCTGGACGCGCTCGCCCGCGCGGGCCTGATCGACCATGTCCGGGGCAGCCGTTACCGGCTGCACGACCTGGTCCGCGCCTTCGCGCAGGCCCGCCTCCTGGACGAGGAGCAACCGGCGGAGCGCACGGCCGCGCAGGAACGTCTCATCGTGAACTACGGCGAGCTGGCCGACTCGGTGCTGCGGCTGGTCGACGGCAACATGTCGACCCGCTCGGACCGCTTCAGCCCGCACGGCTTCACCTCCCTCGACGAGGCGCTGCGCTGGCTGGACGACGAGTCGAGCTTCATCACGGCGACCCTGCGGCACGCGGAGGGCGTCAACCAGGCGGCCGTGCTCAACCTCCTGGGCGCCCTGTGCGACTACTGCCTGCTGCGCGGCGACCTCTACCGGCTCGGCGAGATCAGCGAGCTGGCGGAGTCCGTCGACCAGGGTCTGCTGGTCCGCTCGGTGCAGTGGCGTACGGGCATCGCGGCCCGCCAGCTGGGCGAGCTGGACAAGGCTCGTACGACGCTCACCTCGGTCGTCGAGCTGTACATGGAGGCCCACCACGACGCGGGCGCCGCCCGGGCCCTGTGCTCGCTCGGCATCACGCTGCACCACCAGGGCAACCTGGTCGAGGCGGCGGCCAAGCTCCAGGAGGCGCTGGATCTCCAGCAGGCCCCCGAACTGGCGACCGACCGCGCCTGGACGATGCACGCCCTCGCCGCCGTGGAACGCGACCGCTCCCGCCTCGCCGAGGCCTGGGACCTGCTGACCCGCTCCCTGGTCCTGCACCGCGAGGGCGAGTCGATCCACGGCGAGGCGTGGGCCCACTTCCAGCTCGGCCAGCTGGCCCTGCGGATGGGCGACGTACCGCGCGCCGAGACCGAACTGCGCACGGCCCTCGATCTGTACGGCCGTACGCGCGACGCCCGTGGCGAGGCCTGGGCCCTGACCCAGCTGGCGCGGGCCCGGCTGGTCGCCGGGGACGCGTCGGCGGCGGTGGACGGGCTGCGGCAGGCGGCGGCGGTCCACCGGGACAACGAGGACGCGCGCGGCGAGGCCTGGTCGGTCTACTACCTGGGCCAGTCCCTGGAGGAGACCGGCAACCTGGATCTGGCGGTCCGCGAGCTGGAACGTTCCCGCACGATGTTCTCCCGGATCCGGGACGTCTACGGCCTGGCCTGCGCCCGCCATCACTCGGCCCGGGTCACCCGGGACCAGCGGGCGGTCCAGACGGGCTCGCTGCGCAACTCGGGCTTCGCCCGGCAGCTCCTGGTGGACGCCCGCGCCGACTTCCAGCGCATCGGAGTCGCCCACGGCGAGGCCTGGACCTGCCTGGAGCTGGCCGTCGTCGACGCGGGCAACTCCCGCACCCAGCAGGCGCTCGCCCTGTGCGACGAGGCGATCGGCCTGTTCACCTCGTACGGCGACCGGCGCGGCGAGGACTGGGCCCGCTTCCTGCGCTGCACCCTGCTGCCGTACGCGGCCCCCGGCGGCGTCGACATCGGTACGGCGGTGGCCCAGGAGGAGCTGTCCCAGCTCTCCCGCGCCCGCCACCCGTCCCGCGACGAGAAGCTCGACGACTTCGCCGAGGCCTACCAGCTCCTCCTGGAGCGGGGTGTGGCCCTGGAGTCCGGCTGGCAGGCGTGGCGCCTGGGCATGATCCCGAACCGGCACGCCCGGGAGGTCATGGGGGTGCCGGTGGCGGCGGCCGGTCAGCGGTAGGGACGTGGGGGTGAGGCGCCCCGGGTGCCGGGCACCCGGTGACCCGCCTCACTCCCGCGGGGAGCCCTTGGCCGCCGCCCCCTTGACGGCTTCCTTGGGTGCTTCCTCGGCGGCACCGGAGGTCTCTTCGGCCTCCGGTGTCTCCTTGAACTCGATCCTGCCCATCTGCTTGTTCATCGACTTCATCAGGCCCCACACCGCGAGAGCCATCACCGCGAACACGATGAAGCCGAGGACACCGGGGGTCACCTTGTCCTCGTCGACCTCCGCCGCGAGCGGGACGAGATGCGTCATTGCCAGGCTTGCGCTTGCGCTCATGTCAGGCATTGTCGCGGATGCCCGCAAAGAGGTCGTCCTCGGGGAGGGAAGTGTCCACGAGCGACTTCGCCAGCTCGTACTCCTCCGTCGGCCAGACCTCCCGCTGGAGCTCCAGCGGCACCCGGAACCAGCCCCCGTCGGGGTCGATCTGGGTGGCGTGCGCGAGCAGCGCCTTGTCGCGGATCTCGTAGAACTCCGCGCACGGGACATGCGTGGTCAGCGTGCGCTCGGTGCGCTCGAACTCCGACCACCGCTTCAGCCAGTCCCCGTACGGCGACTCCATCCCGCGCTCCAGCAGCGCGTTGTGCAGCGCCTCGGTACGCGGCCGGTTGAAGCCCTGGTTGTAGTACAGCTTCTGCGGCTGGTACGCCGGGCCGTACTCCGACTCCGGGTAGGTCTCGGTGTCGGCCGCGCCCTCGAAGGCCACCATCGAGATCTTGTGGGTCATGATGTGGTCGGGGTGCGGGTACCCGCCGTTCTCGTCGTACGTCGTGATCACCTGCGGGCGGAACGAGCGGATCTGCTTGACCAGCTCCCCGGCCGCCTTGTCCACGTCCTCCAGGGCGAAGCAGCCCTCGGGGAGCGGGGGCAGCGGGTCGCCCTCCGGCAGGCCGGAGTCGACGAAGCCGAGCCACTCCTGCTTGATGCCGAGGATCTCGCGGGCCTCGTCCATCTCCTTCTTGCGTACCTCGTGGATGTGCTCCTCGATGTACTTGTCGCCCTGCAGCTTGGGGTTGAGGATGGAGCCGCGCTCCCCGCCCGTGCAGGTCACGACCAGCACGTCCACCCCCTCGGACACGTACTTCGCCATGGTGGCCGCACCCTTGCTCGACTCGTCGTCGGGGTGCGCGTGCACGGCCATCAGTCGCAGCTGGTCAGTCAAGACTCAATCCTCGTAGGTCGGTGCCCGGTGTGAGCGGGTGCGATGAGCGGCTTCTATAGTGACCGAACCTGGCGGCCAATAATTCCGGGGCCCGGCTTTCCAAGGCCCTCGCGGAGAGGACGATCATGAGTACGGCGACCACGCGACCGCCCGAGGGACGGTACGGCCGCTCCACGGACGAGCGCGCCGACCACAGGCTCAGGGTCGCCGCCGCAGTCCTCGGGACCGTACTGCTCGTCGTGCTCGGCTGGTTCGGCTACCACTATGTCGTCGGCAACAAGATCAGCGCCGAGATCATCACCTTCAAGACGTACAGCACTTCGGTGAAGGTTCACCTGGAGGTCCGCAAGGACTCCGGCACGGACGGCTACTGCACGGTCCGCTCCCAGGCCGAGAACGGCGCCGAGGTCGGCCGCGCCGACTTCCGCTTCGACGGCGACGCCACCCGGATCGACCAGGTCGTCACCCTCCGTACGACGTCCCAGGGCACCTCGGCCGAGCTGCTCGGCTGTCACGCCGACTGAGGCCGCCGCCAGGGCCCGGACCAGGGCCGTCATCGGGGTCACTCTCATCACATAAGTGCTGACCTGCGTCGATGTTTTTCTGATGGCTTATGTCCTCCCCCTGCCGCCGCCGAATTGTTAGGCTCGTGGTTTCGCCCATCCGAGAAGGAACATTCTTCTGGGTAGGGCGATGCTTTGTATTCCCAGTACCTACGAGGAGCACCTGTGACCCAGACCAGCGAGAACGTCACCTGGCTGACCCAGGAGGCGTACAACAAGCTCAAGAACGAGCTTGAGCACCTTACTGGTCCTGCGCGCACGGAGATCGCCGCCAAGATCGCCGCTGCGCGTGAGGAGGGCGACCTGCGCGAGAACGGCGGGTACCACGCGGCCAAGGAGGAGCAGGGCAAGCAGGAGCTCCGTGTGCGCCAGCTGACCCAGCTCCTGGAGAACGCGAAGGTCGGCGAGGCTCCGGCGGCGAACGGCGCGGTGGCGCCCGGCATGGTCGTGACCATCGCCTTCGACGGCGACGAGGACGACACGCTGACCTTCCTGCTCGCCTCCCGCGAGTACGCCAGCTCCGACATCGAGACCTACTCCCCGCAGTCCCCGCTGGGCCGCGGAGTGAGCGACAAGAAGGTCGGCGCGGACGCCCAGTACGAGCTGCCCAACGGCAAGCTCGCCTCCGTGAAGATCCTGAAGGCCGTGCCCTACCAGAGCTGAGCCTCCACCCCTTCACCGTCCCCCGCATCAGCCCTTACGAGCCCCCGGCGCCTTTCCGACGCCGGGGGTTTCGTCATGACTGGGGCGTCGTCATGCCGCGGCCGAGCGGTACTTGCGGACCGCCAGGGTCCTGAATATGAGGACGATCAGAACCGAGTAGATGACCGAGGCCCACACCGGGTGCTGCATGGGCCAGGCGTCCGACGGCGAGACACCCGGGTTGCCGAAGAGTTCCCGGCATGCCTGCACGGTGGCGCTGAACGGGTTCCAGTCGGCGACGTGGCTCAGCCAGGGGGTCATCTGGCTGGAGTCCACGAACGCGTTGGAAATGAAGGTCACCGGGAAGAGCCAGATCAGCCCGCCGGAGGTGGCTGCCTCCGGGGTGCGGACGCTCAGGCCGATGAGCGCCCCGATCCAGGTGAACGCATAGCCGAGGAGCAGCAGCAAGCCGAAGCCTGCCATGACCCTGCCGAAGTTGGTGGACACCTCGGAGCCGGGACGCCAGCCCACCAGAAGCGCGACCACGGCCAGGACGAACAGGGTCAGCGCGGTCTGTACGAGGTCGGCGATGGTTCGACCGGTGAGCACCGCGCCACGGGCCATGGGCAGGGAGCGGAAGCGGTCCACGAGGCCCTTGTGCATGTCGTCGGCGATGCCCGCTCCGGCACTGGCGGTGGCGAAGGTGACGGTCTGCGCGAAGATGCCGGCCATCAGGAAGTTCTTGTAGACGTCCGCGTCGGTGGAGCCGCCGATGTTCATCGAGCCGCCGAAGACGTACGTGAAGAGGACCACGAACATGATCGGCTGGATCAGCCCGAAGACGATCATCTCGGGAATCCGGCTCATGCGGATCAGGTTCCTGCGGGCAATGACCAGGGAGTCGTTCACGGCGCTCACTTGGCGGTCTCCTTTCCGTTCTCCCGGCCGTTCTCCACGCCGTTCTCCTCTTCTTTGCCCTCGGCCAGGTGGCCCGTGAGGGAGAGGAAGACGTCGTCGAGGGTGGGGCGGCGCAGGCCGATGTCGTCGATCTCGATGCCGCGGGTGTCCAGTTCCCGGATGACCTCGGCGAGGAGCTTGGCGCCGCCGGTGACGGGCACGGTGAGCTTGCGCATGTGTTCCTGGACGGTGACCTCGCCCTGACCCTTGCCGAAAGCGTTGAGCACCTCGGACGCGGTCGTCATGTGCTCGCGCTCGTGTACGACGACCTCGACGCGCTCGCCGCCGGTGCGGGCCTTGAGCTGGTCGGAGGTGCCGCGGGCGATGACCCGGCCGTGGTCGACCACCGCGATGTCGTGCGCGAGATGGTCGGCCTCCTCCAGATACTGGGTGGTCAGCAGCAGCGTCGTCCCACCGGAGACCAACTGCTTGATGACCTCCCACAGTTGCTGGCGGTTGCGCGGGTCGAGTCCGGTCGTCGGCTCGTCCATGAACATCACCGGCGGCGAGACGACCAGGGCCGCCGCGAGGTCGAGCCGGCGGCGCATACCGCCGGAGTAGGTCTTCGCGGGGCGGTCGGCGGCATCCGCGAGATGGAACTGCTCCAGCAGTTCGACCGCGCGGGCCTTCGCCGCCTTCGCCCTCATCTGGTACAGCTGACCGACCATCTGGAGGTTCTCGCGGCCGGTCAGATACTCGTCGACCGCCGCGAACTGGCCGGAGAGGCCGATCGAGCGGCGGACGGCGTCGGGGTGCTTCAGGACGTCGATGCCCGCGACGACCGCAGAGCCGCTGTCGGGCCGCAGCAGGGTCGTCAGACAGCGGACCGTGGTGGTCTTGCCCGCTCCGTTCGGCCCGAGCAGGCCGAGGACCGTGCCCTCCGGGACGTCCAGATCGACGCCGTCCAGAGCCCTTACGTCACCGAAGGTCTTCACCAGGCCTTCGGCATAGATGGCGCCTGGCATATCCGTTCTCCACGTCGTTGGGGATTACCGCAAGAAGCCTAGATTTTTCTCGTTTGCCCCACCCGGCGACCACGAGGAGCATGGGAGGGCAGAGCCTTCGCGTGACACACACCATAACGCGATGTATCGCGTCTCTCAATGCATTTTTCCCGGGTCCACCCGTCCGAGTGAGAGCAGCGCCCTGACCTCAGTCGATGACCGTGTAACCGGCCTCGCGCAGCGCCAGTCCGACCTCGGCGCAGTGCTCCGGACCCTTCGTCTCCAGGTGCAGCTCGACCTCCGCCTCCGTGAGCCCGAGCCGCGGATCGGTCCGGACATGGCTCACGTCGAGGACATTAGCGTCGACCACTGACAACACCCCGAGCAGCGTCGCGAGGGCGCCCGGCCGGTCCGTCAGCCGCAGCCGGACCGCCAGGTAGCGGCCCTGTGCCGCCATGCCGTGGCGCAGGATGCGCTCCAGCAGCACCGGGTCGACGTTGCCGCCGGACAGCACCGCGACGACCGGTCCCTCGAAGGCCCCCGGCTCACTCAGCAGCGCCGCGACCGGGCTCGCCCCCGCCGGTTCCACGACGAGCTTGGCGCGCTCCAGGCAGAGCAGCAGCGCGGCCGACAGCTCGTCCTCGCTGACCGTGCGGACCTCGTCCACCAGGTCGCCGATGATGCCGAACGGCACCGCGCCGGGCCGCCCGACCTTGATCCCGTCGGCCATCGTGACCGGGTTCGCGACCGACACGGGCCGCCCGGCCGCCAGCGAGGGCGGATACGCCGCCGCGCCCGCCGCCTGCACGCCCACGATCCGTACGTCGGGCCGCACCGACTTCACGGCGACCGCGATCCCCGCGGCCAGACCACCGCCGCCG
>Ga0307513_10011879_pt1 | contig 10788 bp, 19 predicted proteins | sample 15_EM_MG_FD_202174 | JGI IMG/M metagenome (GOLD analysis project Ga0307513, IMG submission 202174) | Populus trichocarpa ectomycorrhiza microbial communities from riparian zone in the Pacific Northwest, United States - 15_EM | ecosystem: Host-associated > Plants > Roots > Unclassified | place...
TTGCTCTTAAGGGCTGTAAACGGCATGGAGGTGGAGGGGTGGTGGGTGTGGTAGGGTCAAAGTTTAGGGATCGAATCGGGACTTGGAGAAATTTTATGTTTCCTGGCAATGCCCCGTTATGATAAAGGAGGGGAAGGTCGATGGATGGTCGAGTTTTCTGATTGGCTTGAATACACGTCCAGAGACGAATTGAAGCATCAACTGGCCGAAGCCTGGTATGTCTCTTTGTCGACGATTTTGATTGGCTCTGTAAACGCCACTCTACTAAATTTGCGAGGTATTTGAACCGCTTGGAACGTATAAGAGGATGTGGGAGTGAGGGAGAGACAGGGGACTACTTTGAGTAGCGGTTAACCGATTCCGGGTTCTCCTCTTGTCGTGAGGCTATTGATCTCCTCCCTGGCCGCCTGTCTCTCAGCGATCCTGTTCTTCGATGGTCAATCTACTTTTTGACTCCCTCCCGAAGCTCAACCTATACGAGAAATATAGACCTAAATTGGTGTTCATTCATCAGAGTTTGATATATTACATATACCATCTAAATGGTGGATATCTCAACCGAGGAAAACAAATATCTCATGATCGTTCAAGGTGTTACCATCGTATCACACTAGACAGGTGAGCTGGTAGCCTGCTACGGATCCATCGTATAGGCGACGTGCAGGCGCCGTCCCGTGCGTTTCTCGTATCGAGTCGCCGCGTTGTCTCGCGGGACCGACTTTCTCCTAATGTACTCACGCTTCGCAAGTTTGTACAGCTCGGCGAAAACGAGGTATAGAACAAGCTGTCCAAACACCAGTCCCCAGTGCCAGGTGAGTCCATCAACTTGGAAGACTCTGTGGTTGACTTCAGGAATGTAAATGATGCTGAGAAACGTGTGAACAGAATTCGCTGAAGAGCATATCACAATACTCACGGGAACACGGTGAGAGCGAGGCATCCAGCCGACCACAGGAGGAAGGTATTCTCGAAAAGATTCATATGGAAGAGGCTTCTAGTTAAGTTTTTGCACTATAGATTGGATCGAGTTAGTACGCAATACAAACGTTAGCAGATACGCACCGTAAGGCCGTGTACCATGAGTATCAAAAGCAACGTTGCAAAAGCAGTCCCTCGAGCTTTAAACACCACCTCACATCCGGGCTGGAGGCCAACAAGGGGCTCGTTGCACTGGGAAAAGCAATTCGGGTCAGCGGATTGAATAGGTTATGTGGACTCGTGGTTGACCTACCTTGGGATCAATGTCGGCGGCACCATTGGCAACTCCGTATTGAACGATGACAAAATTCGCCAAAGACTGCGCACCGATGACTACCCCATACCCGATCGTGTCCATGTACCAGCTCGCGGTGAATACCTTCTGGAAGTTTTCAGGGCCGATGTCCATGGCATCCTTCGTGGTAGGTTCCACTCCCAGGGCCAACGCTGGAAGACCGGCTGCGAGTGTATTGATGTACAGTGCAGCAGGTGGGGCGATAGGGTAGACAGCAACACCGTCGCGGCGGAAGGCAAGACCACAAAGAATGACGACGACCTATAGAGGTTCAGTTCGGTCAGAAAGCCAGCCGGTAAGGGTTTAAGCACGTACTTCAGCGACGTTGCCGCTCATAAGGTATACAAGGAACTTAGCGAGATTCTGGAATACCGACCTGCCCTTTCGAATAGCTCGGACGATCGTAGAGAAATTATCGTCTGCGAGGACGATATCCGCTGCGCCTTTGGCAACGTCGGAACCATTAAGGCCCATCGCAACCCCGACAGAGGCCCTAGTTGTCACAGTGAATGCGGGCCTGCTAACCAGATCCAGAAATCGCTTACCTCTTCAAGGCAGGGGAATCATTAACACCATCGCCAGTCATAACCGTCTTACGCCCTGAAAGGGAATGAGAAAATGAGCCATCCAGAGCGATAAGCAACATACCACGACGGTACAGCGCGTCGACCATCTTGACCTTCGTCTCAGGAGAGCATCGAGCCACGACAACAGGCAGTTCCGGCAGAGCGTCGATTTCAGCATCAGTCATGGCGTCCAGCTGTTGTCCAGTCATGCAAGCAGCAGGGCCATGCTGTTCGGTGAGAATACCAACAGACCGGGCGATGGAAGCGGCAGTTGCAACCTAAATCTCAAGGTGAGCGCTCATTTCAGCAACCATCGTTCACCTGCCGTACATGATCTCCGGTCAGCATGCGGGGCACAATGCCAGCACGGTGAGCATCCATCACGGCACCCGCAGATTCCGGGCGAGGGGGATCGCTAACAAGGAACATGAGAGCTGAGTCAACATTCGAGCACGGAACCACTTACTATATCCCGACTAGGCCGAGGACACCACAGTCTTTCTCCAGATCGGCACGAGGGGTGGTCTTGATGGAATCCCTCTGTGAATGCGGAAGCTGCGTACCAGCGAGGCAGAGGACGCGTAGGCCTTCATCTGCAAGGGCACCCATATGCTTGGTGATATTGTCCCTATCTTCCTGAGTAATAAGCCTCTTTGATCCGCCAATCCCAATATACGAGCAACGATCCAGAATTCTTTCAACTGCACCTTTCATATCTGGTCGCACATTAGTCAACCTTTCCAAGAATAAATATAGAAGGGAACGTACAGAAAAGAAGATCATAGTCCTCAGGGTTCTCCTGATCATCATTTGGAATAAATTGCCAAACGGTGGACATCCTCTTAATCGTAGAGTCGAATGGGTGCTCTACAATCAATTCGAAATGTCCGTTGATGGGAGCTCGTGCAATATCACTCTCCGTGGACTTGACTCTCTCCAACTTGATTTCCGGTGGCATGATGCGGTTGGCTAAAGTACGGGACAGGTTAGGACGAAGGGATTCACTGGTATTCGATTGGCGTCGACGGCGTATATGAGTTCTATCGAAATAGGGTGAGTGTTTTCTAGAACCCAAGAACATGCTGGGCCTTACAAGTGCGTCTTCCCATGCCCGACCTTGTGTGCGAAGACCTGGATCGCGACCTCCGTTGGGTCACCAATTGCTTCCCAGTTTCTACCCTCTTCTCCACGTTTGAGAGTGGCCATATTGTTGAGGGCAGCGGACTGGGCGAGCTCCTGGAAGCATGGTTCTAGATTGTCGATGTGGACAACATCCTCAGCAGTCATATCGTCTTCCTCCAGCAAGTCATCTTCCGGGGTGGTGTCAATACCATCTGGGCTGTGTGCCCGGATTATACCACGAGGGTAGAATGGACTAGTGGCGGTGTCAGAAGCTGAGCGATAATGAATGCCTTGACGTACTCTCTTCCGCTCTCCACGGCATATAACTGGCCGTTCACAGTGTCATAAGGTGCTCGCATGCCTCGAGCTACGAATGCGGAAGCAGTGGGGGTCCAGACTTTTTTGAGGACCATCCTTCCAACTGTGATCGTCCCAGTTTTATCTGAGCAAATGTCGTGGACGCCACCTCTGACTCAGAGTTAGACAGATTACGCGATTGGAAGAGAAGGGCCACCTACAGAGTCTCCACGGCATCCATGCGTCGGACAAGTGCATTTCTCTTGGCGAGGTCCTGGCAAGCAACTGCAAGGGTCAAGCTCACGACCGCGATCAAGCTAGCAGGCAGTAAAGACACCGCGGCGGCGACAGCATAGATCGCAATCGAGCTGGGAATATCGTGATATCCGGTGCTCGAAACAACGATGACGGCAAGAATGCATGCAATCAAGAGAATCCAATAGGCTAGCTTGTTTAGTTTGATTTGCAACGGAGTGGTACCTTCAAGACCGAGGGCGCGTCTAATCTTTTCCAGATACAGTCGGAAACCGGTCTTGCTAGACTCTTGTTTATTTTCGAGAGCCTCGGCGATTTTTCCCAACTCCGTAGTCATTCCGGTCATAACGACAACGCAACGAGCGCGTCCTTTGGTGACCTGGGAGCCGGCGTAAACCTTAAAAAAGAAGGGGGATTACATGAGGTGAGGTCTTGAAAGTGAGAAGTTAGACGGTACCATATTCGTGCGATCACCAACCGGACAGTTCGGATCCTCAATTGCGCCTGCCGTCTTTGACACGGGGAGGGACTCGCCAGTGAGCAGCGCTTCGTCGCACTCGAGGTTGCTGAGGTACCCAGACAATACCCTTGCATCAGCGGGAACGATGTCCCCGATCTTGATGAGAATGATATCACCAGCAACCACCTCTTCATTTGGAACTGTGCTGATCTGGCCTTCCCTGCTCTTCCCCTTCTTCGCAGGATCCTGACGGAGAACAGTTGCAACAGGACTTCCAACCGAGGCGAGAGCAGCGAGTGTATTGGCCGCTTTCCATTCCTCTGTAAAGCCTCGGTCAGCAGGGTGTTGATAAGGGGTGGGAGGCACTCACGCGAAAAGCCGACATAAACGTTGATAACAACCAGCAGGGCGATGACACCCCCAGATATCCAGTCCGTTGTGGCGAGCGACACGGCGGTTGCAGCCATGAGGACGATGGTCATTGCGTTCAAGACTTGAGCGAGAAAGATTTTCATGCGAGAAGGCTTCTGAGGTGGTTTGAGACGATTTGGGCCATCCTTTAGAAGTATTTCTTTTGCCCGATCCATGGTCAAGCCCCATTTGGGATCGACTCCGAACCTCGAAAGAACTGTGCCGGCGGGGAGAGTGTGGGGTGGGGCATCATCTGCAAGCGGTCCCTTATCAAGGACAAGCGTAATATTGCTTGCAGGTTCTCCTTTTTCGTTGGTGGACATGGTAATGCTGCGCGGGAGTGAGCTTTGGAAGGGCACCAACTAAGTGCCGTTGGACTGTCGTTACTGAACTGGGAGTGCAGAGGATACTTCAACAAAGTTGTTGAAAACTGCTTTGCTCATAGAACGCGTCGGGAGCCTATAGGTGCGACGGTGGGGAAAAGGGGAACTGTGGTAAGATTCCAAGTGACTCCAGGTTTGGCCAAGTGTGGAGCCTTTTTTGCAGCCCTCGCCGATTCCGCACAGAGGTCACAATTCATTCACAAATAGATCAACCGAACGCACGTGCATATCTCGTGCCTCTCTCCATCGTTTTTACACCATCCAGCCACCCAAACCCACCTGACCAACGTGCAACCAAGGCCAAATGATGAACAACGTTCTTGTAACATATGGTATTCCTGCATGGGACTATACCCCTGGTTGCAAGGCCGCTGTGAGATTGCTTACTTTTACACCTCTTGGACGCAGGACACGCCAATAATATGTTTCCAACTCGATTGTCGAACGAACACCTCTCCCACACCAGTGCTTATTAGCGCGTGCTACTTATGTTCAAGCAGGCTGCCGCGGTCCATGACAAGCGAATACGAGTTTCTGTCAGGATTTTGGGTTTCCCTGTTTTAGTGTACTGCTGTATATCCGTCTAACTAGTTTATTTTATCACATCTGACTCGTGTTCGGCCTCAACTCCTTGAACTCTCAGACCGGAATTGGGTCACACATGTGCATTATGGCGTTGCAAACATGATTGTTAGTATATCAGTATTCAACAGGTTACGATAGTGCAGGTTGCCGGGTCCAACTGAGTCGCTCCAATGTTCCTACGTGGCTGGCTGCCTTGCTCTCTTCCTCCTAATTGACCTTCTGGACCGGCGCGTTTTGTGCGCGACAATGCCCTCGCCACTACTGTACACGCTCTTTCTATTCTTCTTCTGCGCCGTTCTCGTTTCCGCCGGTGCAGACTACTACAAAATCCTCGACTGTATGCCACTTACACAATGCGGGGATCGTAAATGTAGTCTTTTGACGTCAAACCATTTGTTCTATGTGCAGTACATCGTTCAGCATCAGATGCGGACATCAAGAAAGCATACAAACGGCTCAGTAGAAAGTACCATCCGGACAAGAACAAGGACCCAAATGCAGAGGAGAAATTTGTGGAGATTACCCGCGGTATGCCATCATTGTCTGTGCGATAACATGTGTTTATCTTGTCTGTCCTCTTCCACAGCATACGAAGTGTTGTCGGATTCTGAGGTGAGTTCAGTGGAGTTAGCAAAGCGCTGGGGACTCAGTTCTATTGCGCAGAAACGTAGTATTTATGATAGACATGGAGAGGTCCGTCAGCTATACTACAATTTTGCCTTATATTTAATCTACCCACAGGAAGGACTAAAAGCGCATGAAGGGGGAGGAGGACACGCGAACCCTTTTGATGTATTCTCTAGCTTCTTTGGTGGCGGTCGTAAGTACCCTTATCGTGCATGTAAGTGCTCAGGCTCACACACTGTAGACCGTGGCACAGGCGTTCGTAAAGGCCCGACCATGGTGTCGGAGTTTGAGGTTCCATTAGCTGATATGTGAGCGGTTCTCTTCATGACAAATTTTTCATTTGTAACACGCTATATAGGTACAAGGGCAATGCCGTCGACGTGAGAGCTCGCGTCAACAAATCACGAGATATGTCATCTCACCGCATGACAGTTCAGAATCAAAAAGAAGATTCTCTGCGACCACTGCCGAGGTACTGGTGCGGCTTCTGATAACGCCATTAAGCCTTGCGGTGGCTGCGGCGGCACTGGCGTCAAGGTCGGGCGACAACAAATCTTCCCTGGTATGTTTGCGCAAACCCAATCAACGTAAGTGGCCTCCTTATGCGTTGTGTAGCTTGTGCTGAACCCCTTTGACGTTGTTCGTAGTTGTAACGAATGTGGTGGCAAGGGCAAAGTCATCGTTCAGGTGTGCCACCATTGCGGTGGTGCGAAAGTCATGGAGCACACTGCACAGTATACTCTTGACGTCTTGCCTGGTATGCCGGAAGGATACGAAGTTGTCTTTGAAGGCGAGGGAGACCAGAGCGCTGAGTGGGAAGCAGGAGATGTCGTCCTCAAAGTGAGGAGTCAGAAGCAGGCGGGTAATTTCAGGAGAAAAGAGGCTAGTCTCTACTGGAAGGAAGTTATTGGTGTCGACGAGGTTTGTTGTTGCTTTCCCCGTTGCAGAATTTTGGCTGATCATCAAATTTCATTGCAGGCGTTATTGGGTTTTGAACGAAATATCACTCATTTAGACGGCCACGAGGTACGCATACTCCGAAAGAGTGTGACGCAGCCAGGTAAGTAGGAATAGTCTATGATCCGTAGGTTTCGGAGGTTGAATCAGCGCCCTCAGGGTTTGTCATGAAGGTACCCAGCGAGGGCATGCCTATGTTCGAAGGCCACGGCCACGGCGACCTCTTCATCGAGTTCAACGTTGTGCTGCCCGAACGGATATCGCCCGAGCTTCGTAAAAGTGAGTCGGTCGCTAATTGAGGCTCTCCGCTCTGGCTAATCATCCGCCCTCGTAGAACTCGCGGATGTATTCATGGCAGAGGGCAAGTGGATAAAGGATGAATTATAACCAATTTATAGATTGTCTATATTACTTTGCTTGCTCTGTAAGCCCACGGTGGTGCCGTTACTAAGCGCATGGGCGAGGCGGATCACGACCGGTTATATTTAAGGGCTTGCTCTGTTCGTCGAATCATGACTTTACCCCGACTTCGTGCGCTCGTAGGCGTATTCCACAAATCGTATACGACCATGTCTAGCCACGCCCCACTTCACCTCTACACCGCTGGAACCCCCAACGGTAAGAAAGTGGGTTGTTCTTTTGTCATTCGAATCGAAAGCGGCCAATAACGTCGGGCCTCACAGCCCTCCATCTTGCTGGAAGAACTCAAGGCCGCGTACGCTGGGTTCGATTATTCGTACGAAAAGATTGACCTTGGTAAGAATGTACAAAAAGAGCCCTGGTTTATCGAGGTGAGTCCGGGACAATTCCTGAGTCACCGCAAAACTTGCTGATTTATGTGCACGCATCAGATCAACCCGAATGGACGTATTCCTGCTCTCGTCGACCACTCTCGTAACGACTTCGATGTATTCGAGAGCGCTGCCATCTTGATTTACCTTGTCACGCACTACGACAAGGATCACAAGTTTACATTCGACCCCGCCAGTAATGAATACAGTGAGGCATTACAATGGATAACCTTTGCTGTATGTCTACGTTCCGAACATTTGGGAGGTTCCTCATTTCGTCTTCTAGCACGGTGGTGTCGGTCCAATGCAGGGACAGGCCAATCACTTCTACAGGTTTGCCCCCGAAAAACTGTGCGTAGGTATCATTGGATGAAATGCGTGACCTAATGGCTCCTCAGTCCCTACGCAATTAAGCGTTAGTGCATTTGCCTTTGGAATTGAACGGACCTTTGAAGAACCTGTTAACTATAGGCTATCAGGATGAGACCAAACGTCTTTACGGCGTCCTGGAGATCCGCTTGAAGGACAGAGAGTATCTCGCTGGTCTTGGCAAAGGAACGTACTCAATCGCGGACATCAACGTCTTCCCTTGGTGTGTTCAAAACATTTTACTCGTATCCAAAGTTTCTAATCCACACCCTAGGCTCAATAGCCACGTCTTTGCGGGCATCGAGTCTTTGGACGAGTGGCCGGGAGTGAAGGCCTGGTTTGAGCGCGTTAAGGCACGCCCTGCTGTGCTAGCAGGATTGCAGGTGCCTGCATAAAGAGCCAACTCATTGAAGAGTGGGAGGGAGGGGAACTTTATGTGGAAGATAACAGTTTGCTACTGTGTCGTCGTGTTATCCGACGCGAGTTGTAGGACTTGAAGCTCTATCAGTTCTTGTCTTAGTCAATTGGCCTGTTCGATAGAGATTTTACAAGTTGAACACGCGTGCAACCGTGAACCCGTTTGGCTGCCGATCTTGCTTTCTATCGCGACAACCATTTCTTGGACCGGCGACAACGATGCCCACTGACGTTTCTGTCGTGGAGGCTGCGACACAGGAATCATGGAAGTGCGTTTTTTCTTGTCTCACTCTCACCTGGAACGAGGTGTTCCGATGGGCTCAATGGTTGGCTTAGTGGCGATTATAACGAGACTTCAAACGGCTCAGCAATGCTGCGCTATGCATTAGCATCACGTTCGGAAACACGTACAAACCGCAGAAAGGCTAGCGTAGAGTCGTCTGCGTCCGCAACGTTCTCGGAAGGCCCAAGTTCTAGCGACCTCACGCAACACATCGGCTTTATCCAGCCCCAGGACACCCCTCGAATGATTTCTCAATCGAGCTCCAACCCCTTTGCGCAAAACCCTGCGAAACATCTGGCCGACTTGACAGAGGCACGCCGATCAATGGATTTGCATGGCTCGCAGAGGGAGAATGCACAATCACTCCCTTCGTCTGGAGCCTCACACCGGAATCCCAACAGCGAACTTGCAAGCATGCTCCTCAAGCTTCGAGCGCAGCCCATGCCCGGTTCTCCACTCTCAGGTGGAGGGGTTACAACCCGCGGCCGTATACCCGTGGAATCGGCACTTTCACCAACTCGAAAACAGTCGCAGGAGTCTCCCACACGCCACCGAATCCCTCAGTTCATAGAGCCAAATTTACTTGCGAAACCCACGCACCCTGCAATCAGTGCAACCTCTTCGTCAAAGAAAAGTCCTGGAAAAAATCAATCGGCTATTACCGTCCCTTTGCAGCCCGAGGACGAGAAAATCCCTTACTTCCTTCGCTTGGCGAACCTTCAGAAGGAGAACACCTCTGATGTGACGCACATTAGCCCTTCTTTCATCACACAAAATACTGCCGAAAACTGCGAAACGCAAGATTCAAACTCACAACGTAGCGACCGATACAACCCCCTTCCCCTTACAGTGGAACCAATGCCGCTGATCGCACGGGGCGGCGGCTTGCGAATCTCACAATCGAGCACAGAAGGTTCTCAACCCTCTCGAGGGAGATCCCCTCCTCCTGGTCAAGGTGGTGTTCTTGTTCGAGGTACACCATCATCTGCACCCAGTACACGATCCGGTCGCCGGTCATCACTCAGTGCTGATGGCTTCGACTTGGACATCACCCAAACACTTGACCTGGGAGTACACCCTTCCAGGCCACTTTCCGAGTTTGACCCGACGCAGGCGACGCGGATACTATCCGATGGAGACGTCGATCCTGACGCGCCAACTCAAGTGTTACCCAGTCAACCTATACTCCGTCCGTACGAGGATCCTCGGGCTCAAGTGCAGGGACGTGCAGCTCCAGTTTTGGGTATTCCTGGTGCAGTTCCTCTCCGAAGACGGCCTCCAACACGTCACGAATCAATCTTAAACCAGGATTCAGGCACGCAAGAACTTGTTAGGAGGCTTCCATTGACACAAGGTTCATCATTTCACCTTCCAGGTCTTGAACCAACTCCACCAGTCTTCGAGCCTCCTCATGAAGCCGCTGAACCCACTACACCTCCTTCTTTCCCTGTTCCCCTCCCCGATTTAAGCCCCGGAGTTGTACCAGATTCTGAAGACGGAAGAAGGGCGCAGAGCCTCGGTTTGAACTCCGATACAGAGGAAGAGGAGACGCGACCTCTTAAACATAGAAGTTATTTTCCCTACGTTCAGACACAGGATCAGGTACGTTGTTATCATGCATATGAAGGACACACCGACTCACTTCATGTCATACAGGGCGACGATGCATCGGTGCGAGTACAGGCTTCTGGACAAGGCACTTTGCCACCTACCCAACCACTTATGGAGTCTCTACGTGACCGTGATGCATCGCCGTACGAGAGCGCTAACACGATCGAATTGCCCGAACCTCCTTCGCAAAAGAACCGCAAGCGAAAAGACAGGGCACAAACATATCCTACGCGAAAGGTCACCAGGGCCACGACAAAAAGAGAAGAGGAAACCTCTGATGAGCCTGACGATGAAAACGATGAGGATTATCATTTAAAACCACCCGATCCACGCCGTGTTGCTATGGCTCGCGGTGGGAAAAAACGTACCCCTCATTCTCAA
>Ga0307513_10011880_pt1 | contig 10787 bp, 10 predicted proteins | sample 15_EM_MG_FD_202174 | JGI IMG/M metagenome (GOLD analysis project Ga0307513, IMG submission 202174) | Populus trichocarpa ectomycorrhiza microbial communities from riparian zone in the Pacific Northwest, United States - 15_EM | ecosystem: Host-associated > Plants > Roots > Unclassified | place...
TCGGTCGATCTGGCGGCACCGGTGGCTTATTGAAAGGGCATGGGTTGTCCAAACGGCGGGGGTGGGCTTTCGACAGGGCGCCGGTTGGCTTTGAAAGGGCGCGGGTTGTCGAAAGGCGCAGGTTGGGTTTTGAGAGGGCGCGGGTGGGTTTTGAACAGGTGGGGGTTGTCGAAAGGGCGCCGGTGGCTTTGTGAAAGGGCGCGGGTTGTCCAGAGGGAGGCAGTTGGTTTTTGAAGGGGCGGAGTGGGCTTTCAAAAGGGCGCTGGGTGTCGAAGAAGCGCCAGTGGGATTTTTGGGCGGCGATCAGTGGTGTCGACATGGCAGCCGAGAGGGTGGAGGCGAGGGCGGTGCTGACGTGGCAACCGAAGCGGGGGCAGCGGGCGACCACGGGGTCGTCGGTGACGTGGCACGTTGTGGGGCTGCAAGAAGACGATGAGGAGGGCGGTGGGGGGCAGATACGGGGTGCGACTCACCTGGGGGCACTCTGTTTCCTCTCCTGCTCGCTGCCCTGCTCGTTGTCGCCGAATCCATCGTTGTTGTTGTTGTCGAATCCGTCGTTCGCGGCCATCGTCGCGGTTGTTGACGTCTGTGACGTGGCAGTCGCCTGCTACGGGTTTTGTGGTCAGCGAATGGGGGGATGGTGATTGGGGGGGGGTTACTCACCTTGGGACGTCGTGACGTGGCGAGTGGGATGGCGCGAATGGCGGTGGAGAGGACTGGTGGTGGTGGGAAGCAAGAGGCTGACGTGGCAACCGATAACCGCTCGTATCCAGATTTGGGACACCGCGGGCCGTGGGACCGGCAGATGGTCACATAATTGATTAAATATCCAATGTTTACAATGCTGGCATGGTGCAGTGGACTTGAGCGCGCGCTTATGTGCGCGCTTGGTCCCGAGTTCAATTCACGTATGGTCCATTTTTTTTCTAGTACCAATAATATAATTAAATCATTACAACTACTGTTCTGTATTGATTTGTACTATTATTTCTATTATTCTAATATTGGTTATTGAGGATTCCACCTGGATTCCATGTGGAAATTCCATGTGGAATGGTGGAATCCACATGGAATCCACATGGAATCCACATGGAATCCACATGGAATCCACATGGAATATAAGTGGAAGGAAATCACCAAAATGGGTGAGATCTCAGCCAAAACATATTCCATGTGGAATGGGCAGATTCCATGTGGAATAAGGGGGCATGGTAAAGACCTCCCTTTGTCACTGCCATGTGACCAGGTTAAACATCAATCAGAAGAGGACACCCCCGTTTTTAATGTTCCTGGCCTTTTGTACCACAAACCCCTGGAAGTTATCAAAGCCGCATTCCAGGAACCAGCTGCAGAACAGCTTCATCTCTCCCCCTTTGAAGAATATTGGAAGCCGGTGCCAGATTCCCCTCCTGAGCACATCTACTCAGAGCTTTACAACTCGGATGCCTTTATCCTCGAACACGAGAAAATCCGCTCTCAGTCTAACCCAGAATGTCATCTTGAGATGGTTATTGCAGCGATTATGGTATGATCAGACTCAACGCACTTGACCAATTTTGGTAATGCTTCATTATGGCCCATTTACCTTTATCTTGGAAGCCTGTCAAAATATTTCCGTGCTCAGCCCTTATCGTTTGCTGTGCACCACCTTGCCTATATTCCAAAGGTAATGTGTCTACCATTTATCCACCATTTTTGTCGTCCTCAATTGAAGTTTCAGCTTGGCAATGCCATCCAGGATTTCTACCAAGAAACCTTTGGTCAACCTGCAATGGCCGATATTCTTACGCACCTCCGGCGAGACCTAATGCATGCGGTTTGGTGACTCATCCTGGACGATGAATTTCTTGATGCCTATGTCAATGGAATTATCATCACCTTTCCTGATGGGATTCAATGAAGACTTTTCCCTCGTTTCTTCTCTTACTTGGCGGATTACCCTGAGAAGTAAGTTCGAATATCTCCCTTTAATATTTATTCAGAGACTTACCAATCTCATGTAGAATTCTTTTGACATGTATCAAATACCTTAGGAATATGCTGTGTCCATGGTGCCTGATTAACAAGTGCGATATTAAGGACCTTGGGACAAAACCGGATATGAAGTGATGTGAGACAAAGAAACGGGTTGACGATAACCGGCAAAAAATGCTAGTCGAGACAGCTCGAGAGATGGTTTATACCAAAGGCATACGGCCAGGTGCAAAATCTATTTCTAACCTTGTGCAGTCGCATTGATAGGATGGTTATGCAACCAGCCCTGAAAATCGCGAGATTTTGCGATTTCTCACCTGAAATAATGTCTACATGGTTCAGAAGGATAATAGCAGAGGCACGCGATGAGAACCCGGTCGACGAGCCTTCGATGACTAAGGTTTCTAAGAAAAGCGCCCAAACAGGGAGTGACAGTAGCAACAGCATGCATGATCTAAGAAATATGTCACGTCTGTAGACTTGGAGACATCCCGGAGGAATAGGCTACCTTAGAAACTGCTCTAAGACCTAATCTTCCAAGTTAGGAAACTAGAAGCATCGATTACCAAGGGGGAAGTGAAGAATAAACTTGCCGAAGATCTGAAAGAATCTTAGAAACTGATGATTATATTCTGGGGACCCGATTTCTAAGATGAAGAATCATCTAAGACAGAGACCGAATGGAAGTCGTCGAAGATATAATGTATCTAAGAAGATGCGCGAGTAGTCAAAGACAGCGATCTAGCGTATTGAGCAGCGAAGCCGAATAAGGTTGCCGAAGATCACTCATATCCATAATCGGAGGTACTGATTAAAGATAAGAAACATGATCGCACAAGAATAGATAAGACGGCACAAAGAGGCATCAAACAAATGCGATGGCAATTACCAGTTACCTTCTTTGGTAGTGGTAGCATCTAGCTAAGAAAATGGACCAGAGACTGAAAGCAGCTTCACAGCTAGGATAAGAAAGCTATCTAAGACAAGAATTGGGTAGAATCCATTCAAGATAGGCTTGACTAAAGGAGTGCACACTGAAGACGACGGTCCTGCATTCTGACTCTAGAAGACGGATGCGGTGGTCGAAGATCGTCAGTGATTTTGATCAGAAGCTAGATCAAGAGATAACAGTCATGCGTGGAAGGATCAGACAAGGCGTGGTGGCGTCAAATAAATGCGACGGGATCTACTGGTTGCCTCTTTTAGATAAAGGGGATGCATGACGAATTGAGATAAAGAAATAGGAATGTGTAGACAGCAAGGCTGCATACGTGGTGGACCAGAAGGACCGCCAAGAACTGAATAAAAGAAACATAGAACGCGCATCTCAGGTACTGCGACTTAGATAGTGTTCCTTGGAATCCTCAAGGTGTCTTGGACTTAGAAATAGGTCAGGTGGCTCACAGATCTCTAAGAAAGGAATACATGCGACGTTTGGACGGGTTTTCGGATCGTAGAATATATTTTATTGTAAAGATCGAGCCAAACAGTTTGTACAGTATATAAGTTCAAGTATTTGTAAAAATAAAGCAAGCAACCTTCTTAGCTCTTTTGTTGGTCAATTGGGTAGAGCCCCAGTGCGAGAACAAAAAGACTGAGATGATTGGCTTCATTGCGAGAGATCAGAACGATATAGAATGAGATTTTGTGATCAGAACAGACAAGACATTGAGCTCCAGCACTTAATTGGTTTAATTGTTGCATCAGACGGCTAAAACAGGCCTTGTGAATGGTTGAAACAGACCCCAGAGCATACAGAACAGCATCTACAATCTAGAAATTGCAGGATATCCTTATATCTTCGAAATTGAGCAATACAACGGGATCTACACATTTATATTCAATAAACCTTGCATAAAAATTGTACATCTTCGGAAGAACACTTCTAAGACCTCCCAATCTTAGAATTGGTTGTGAATAACTCCTCACCACAATAAACGAACTGCGAGGTGGCAAACGAACCCTTTGCATCATTGAAAGTCAAATAAATTGCATACCCACAGTCACAGTCAGGATTTATTAGTGTCTTTGACACTAATTTTGTGTGGATCGCGTCGCTCAGTCATTGAGCCTCGCTCCGCTTGTGTGTGTGTTTTGTGTTTGTTGTTTCTTCGGTCAGACTCACGTCGCACCTCTCAGCGTTTATCGGTACCAACTCGCGTGAGTGACTTGGATCATCTTCCATTGATTTCTAACTTATAAATTATTCCACCGTCGCATAGAACACCTTTTCTGAAAAGCTTTCACCATATGGGTTTGACTTCCACTCTATGTTTGTTGTCGACCTGATGCATGAGTTTGAGCTTGGTGTTTGGAGGGCAACCTTTACTCACCTTTTGCGAATTCTCTATGCTCAGGGAGGTGATGGAATCCAGCACCTAAATAAAAGGTGTCGTACCTGTGTTTTATTTCCTTGATCAGCTAATCATAATGCTCAAATTAGATACCAAGACATCCCAACCTTTGGCCGTGGTACAATCCGAAAATTTGTAAACAATGCTTCTGGAATGAAAAAGTTAGCCACACGCAATTTTGAAGATCTTCTTCAGGTATGTCCAGAATGGTTATATAATGCCTATTACGCATCCAACATCTCTTCAGTGTGCGATTCCCGTCTTTGACGGACTACTTAATGACGAAGATCATGCTACCGTACTGGACCTGCTGTTCAAGCTCACCACATGGCATGCCCTTGCAAAGCTCCGCCTTCACACTGATTCTACCCTCTGATCCCTCGAAGGTTCAACAACGTGACTCAGTCAAGCCCTTCGGAAATTTGCCTCAACAACCTGCAAAAAATTCAACACACAAAACCTGCCCAGTGAAGACACAGCTCATGGATGGCGTAAGGCTGCAACCAAGTCCAAGAAAGGAGCAACCATGGCCTCAGTGAAGTCAAAGAGCAAAGGAAAAGCGAAGGCTCAGCTGAAGAGCACCAAAAAGAAAAGCCACCACCCAAACGCCGGGAGTTTAACCTCTCAAGCTATAAGCCTCATGCCCTCGCAGATTATGCTAAAACCATCTGGTTGCTGGGAACGACTGATGGCTATAGCACACAGACTGTACGCTTACACCTTTTCTTTTCTTTTTTGTTGTATTTACCTATAATTTCACCATTACAGGGAGAGCTTGAACACCGCTGATGCAAACATTTTTATCCACAGGTACACAAAGGGAAATTTGTCATTGGAATTGGAAATCAAATTAGGCGAGAATGAATTCTTCGAAACGCAGGAAAGGATCGAGGCCTAAACATTACCTGACCCCGCAAAAAGCAAAAAAAGTCTTCACATCCCAACCCCGACCTTTGACATCCCGAGTCACTGTCTGCAGCGCCACCTCAACAACATTATCAAATTGCAGATGACATACACAATTGGGTTGATATCTCTAGGTTCCTTGGCGAACATCATGGTGATCCAGCAGTACATGTAAGCTTTCAATTGGACTTTTTTGATTATTATGAAAATCAATGGTACTAATAATGAGGCAATAGAATTTTCTGCCCGACCTCAAGGACTTTGCCCTCAGTCACATCCTTCAAAGACCCTACGATGGTGGTGACTTTGCATATTCGAGCAGCGACTGTGCTTCGGTTTCTTTCATAAATAACAAGCTCTATGAACACAAGGTTTTACGAGTAAACTACATGACATACGACATGAGAAGGGAGCAGGACTCCCTCAATCCCGTACCCATGCCAACATCATGGTCCTGTCACCCAAGGACGACCCCAGTGCCCACCCATATTGGTATGCCTGTATCATCGGGATATACCATACCCTTGTCCACCACGAGAGTTCACCTGACCCTATATGCTTGGATTTGCTTCAGGTTCGCTGGTATGGTCTTGATCCTGATCATCACCAGCAGTTTAGTTGGAAAAGGCGAAGATTACCCCATATAGGATTCATTGAAGACGGCGCTGACCCGGAATCGCCAGCGTTTGGGTTTGTCCACCCTTCACAGGTCATACATGGGGTCCATATCATCCCAAGCTTCAATGACAGTCTCACTGGGAACCTCCTGGAACCATCTCTCGCACATTTACCTGATGAAGGCGATCTCGATTTCAAGTTTTACTATGTTAACTGGTAAATAACAGCCTATTTCTTGTGTATTGCTTATTTACTTTTTCCTCCATAGTTTCGTTGATCGGGATATGTTTATGCGCTTTCGTGGCGGAGGAGTTGGCCATTGCAATACCCAAGATGCTACAAATTGGTTTATGGCCGATCACCACCCTCTCGACCTAGCCACCAATGACAATGAGGATCAAATTGAGAATGAAGAGGAAGACACACTGGCTGGTAACATTGAGCGAGAGGGTGAAGAAGAGCAAAGGCCAATGGATCCGAGTTGAAATGAAGGTGGAGACTCAATGGCTGTATCCAATGATAGTGACGAAGATATGGAGGGCCACGTTGATGGGTTCCATGGCAACGGTGGTGGCAATGACAAAGAGGGCCATGATGATGAGGGTCAGCATGGAGGAGATGAGGAGGAAGAAGAAGCAGGAGATAACTTACTGGATGAAGAAGAGGAGGAGGAGGAGGAGGATTATGGCTATAAAGTCAACCTTGACCGCGTCGATGAGGACAGTGACGAGGAGCGGCTTGAAGATGACATCTCAGACAACTCGGACTCTCAAGTTGGACCAGAGGATGATGATGGCGATGAGGACAAGGTGAATCAGCTCGGCTTTGCAAACTTATAGTATATAGGACCATAACTTTGATTTTGGATACTGAAGAACATTATAAAAGACCCACAATATGTAAATAAGGGACAGTTTTTCTATTTATCAGCCCCCTCTTGCTCAGTATGTATTGGATTCCCTGTGATTCCGAAGCTCGAGAAATATTCCATTCCATTCTAACATAGCGTAAAAATTCTGTGCCATTGTGATGACACAAAAGTTTTTTGAGCACACAGAAGGTGTCCAGAATTCTTTTGGCCAGGTGAAAGGTCAACGAAATATTTATATTACCTTATAAGATCCACAAGACCTAATATACATCTCGCCTTTTTGTTGATGTTGATCATATTCAATGAACTTTAGCAATTAAATTAGCTACTGCCTAGGCACATAAATATTTATTGAACATGATGAAGAATATAACTGAGTCCCCTGTGAGAAAATGCAAAATGTTGGCACCTGGCTTGGCACCCACAAGAAATGGCACAGACAAATATCAATTTCAGCAATTAAATTAGCAACTGCCTAGGCATGTCAATATTTATTGAACATGATCAAGACTATAACTAATTCCCTAATGGGAAAATGCAAAACTTCAGCACCCATGCCTAGGCACCCAGCTCAGCTCTGCACCCACAAGAAAAGGCACAGACAAATATCAATTTCAGCAATTAAATTAGCAACTGCCTAGGCATGTAAATATTGCTGAAGTTGGTATTTGTATGTGTCCCGATGTTTTGAGTTTTCTCATGGATCCCTGGCTACAGACTGTTTCACAGTCATCTTCATCCTCCCTATCTTCCACCACACTCATCGCAGGGGCATCCTCAGCACACCAGCAGCAGCTGATGAAATGATTTTGTCCCCTCACCTTGCAATGCCTTGGCTTCTGAACTGGCATGGCATCTGGGATTTACTTGTGTCCTGCACATGAATATGTCAAATCAGTAGCACCAAATGATATGTGGAATAGCAAATTTCTCATAATATTCCAACCACAGCTGAAATTAAGTACACAGCATGCTGGAAGTGATGGATCATGCAACTGTGAACTTAAGGAAGAAAATTTTGATATATCATTGACTGGTAGACATACTCTCCACCAATATTTTGAAATAGTGAGACATGGCATGGTTTTACAATTATGGAGTCTGCTCGAACAATTTGGGGACCATACTACACTCAGCATCACAGCACCCATATTTCAGCAATGTGATTGGACCTTATAAAAGCAACTGAGCGACATGTAGTAAGGTGTAAAAATGTATTACTAATTGATATCTACAATTGTCAGAAGACACGAAAGAAATCGGGAGAGATGGTATGTCACACGCATTGGTGATATTGTTGATATTCATGAATTGAGCAAACTTGATGTTTCAACAATGAACTTGTAATATCTCCACAGCCATGCCACATATTGCCCCTTGGTTTGTTTCAGACTGAAACTGTGGAGCCAGGCTACATTTGAGGCCCTTCCTGAAAAGGTTTGAACACCTTATGAGTGTGCCAGCTTCGGCACCCATATTCTGGCAGCATGTCTACATCTCAGACAAAACCACCCTACGACATGCAGGGAGTTGTAGAAATGTATTACCAATTGATATCTCAAGTTGTCAAGGCACTGCAATAAATTACAAGATCAGAATCAATGGTGGTAATGGTGAATTCATTCTAACATGATGTTTTAGCAATAATCTTGCAATATCTTGGCGATCATTCTGCATATCACTCCATGGTATTTTGTAGATTGAGACTGGTGGGCAGGGCTTCAATTTGAGCCCCTGCTTGATGTGATTGGGCATAATACTGGGCTTGGAACCTCAGCACTCATGACTTGGCAACAACTGGTGAAACATGAAGGACCATCCAGAAGGGGGTGGGATAGTCCATGCATGTATTCCTGGTCTATATCTATTGCTAACAATGAGCCCAAATGAAATGGTGCCACAGGTGCCATGGCACAGTAGGGCACCCCACAAGTTAACCTGCGGGTCTACCTGCACCTGACCTGCAGGTATTTTAAAATCAAAAATTGAAACCTGGATCTGTACAGATAAATTCCCATGGATTACCTGCATCAACAGGTCAAGTACCTGCAGATATACAGGTAACCTGTTGAATACAGATTTCTGCAGGTACTTACAGATACTCACAGGTATTTATAGGTTGACTTATAGATTTTATGAATAATACAATGCATTATGCTCTTTTTATTACACTATTCTTCACTCAAGTGGTCTGAATAGAAAAGGCTCCTTGATCCACAACCACCACCACATCACACTTTCCCACACCCGTAAAGCAACAGAAAATGAGACTCAGGTGAAGAACGGCGTCGAGTACAGAGTAATACACCCTTCCCGTACATCAGATAAACACGTAAACCCACCTAGCACCCTACACACCCCCGGCCACCCACCAATAACATCCGAAATCCTTGTCATGGAACCCGACAATGTCACCACAATGATGGCAGATACCTCGGCCACGAGGGTCACTCGAAAGAACAAAGAAGACCTAGTGCGAGAATCACAACTCACTATCACGGGTCACAACTCCGCGAGGAAGTGGTTAATCAACAATGAACTAACTCTCAAAGGCGAAGTCCCCACCATGTCCTCACTAATTGCCACGCTTTTTCAGTTATGTTCTGGTAGATTTCTTCTCCCGAAAGATATGGTTAGCGGCATGAGAGCAATAGCTCTATGCATGGAAGAAACAATGCAAACAAGACACACTAACACTGCGTTGGACACGGTTAAAGAGCAAGTCGAGGAGATGGTCAAGGAAGCGAAAGAATCAATAGAAGAACTGGTAGGAGAAGTGAGGACGGCGATGAAGGACACCGAAGAACGATTAAAAAAGCAAACAGGTGGTATTGACAGCAGCAATGTGGAGAATATAATCGAAAAGGCTGTCAACTCGACATCGATACCGACATATGCTCAGGCCTTAACTGCCGAACAAGACTCCTGCACAATGAGCAGAGACCTTCAGATCAAGAACGATGCCAAAATTCAGGGACAACTCCAGCGTAAACAAATCATCTTAGACAGTGACGATGCAACCAGAACGCAGACAGCAAAACTTACCCTGAAACAGCTCATCACAAAGGCAAACCTGGCGCTGGAAAAGCTTGACAGAGACATAGGTGACACTTTAAGCGAGGATGACAACGAAAGACCTCCCGACACGGAATTCGTGGCAGCAAGACTGCTCAAGAATGGTGGTGTCCTATTCGAGATGGAGACCGAAAGTGGCACCAACTGGCTCAAGCAAACCGAAATAACCAAGGCCTTCGAGAACTGTTTCCTAGGGGTCGTAACAATTAAAGAAAACAACTACCAGGTGGTCATACAGTCCTTACCTATCACTCTTAAAAACCATCTGGATGCACATTGCGCAGCGATCGAGGAGGAAATGGCCTCTCCAAGGGCTCAATCATCAGCGCAAAATGGCTGAGGAACCCCGCCAACTGGGGCACAAACCAAACAAAGGCACACGCCATATTCTCCATCAAGTCCCGGAATGAAGCGAATGACATTATCACCCGTGGAATGCTCATCGACGGATCTCGTCACGACACCAGAAAACTCGAAGAGGATCCCAAATGATGCTTCAAGTGTCAAATCATCGGCTCGGGATACACCGCTGCCACCTGCAAATCAAAAGAAACCTGCGCCAACTGCGCAAAGGGCCACCCCACCAGAGAATGCAGAGCCACACGAGCCGACTTCCACTGCGCCACCTGCAAGAAAGACAAACGCCAAGATGATCATGCCGCGTGGGACAGGCAGTGCCCTGCGTTTCTCGAAGAGAAGGCTCAACTAAGGGACAGGAAGCTGGAAAATCACTTCAGGTTCTACCCATCGGAATGGGACTCCTGGACGTGGGTAAGACATGACGACAGTTTAGCTGATGGCTATACCGACAGATGGACAGGTAACGACCCCAGAAGAGGAATCCAACGACCAGTGGACACATGGTGTCAACGTGAATATAGTTTCACCTGGGTTTCACCGAATCAATATATAATTGGGTTATTCCAGTTGTTCGTTGGGAGGTTACTAAATAGCAGTTATCCTATATTCGAGTAGAAGTATGACGACTG
>Ga0307513_10011881_pt1 | contig 10786 bp, 13 predicted proteins | sample 15_EM_MG_FD_202174 | JGI IMG/M metagenome (GOLD analysis project Ga0307513, IMG submission 202174) | Populus trichocarpa ectomycorrhiza microbial communities from riparian zone in the Pacific Northwest, United States - 15_EM | ecosystem: Host-associated > Plants > Roots > Unclassified | place...
ATGAATTATTTTCAACGTCGTGTTCATATGGAACTCTCCTAGCCCCTCCAATTCAGATACGCAGGCAATTGCTGCGGATTCACTGGCTCAGTAAGGTGGCAGGCTCTCGTGGACATCTCCAATGCACATCGCCACCAGTTGTGTTGAATATCCTGGTCTGGGGTCGTTGGTAGAGCTCCCGTCCTATTTGGGTCAAGTCGCTGTTTCGGTGGGCAAGTTTTTCGGTTACACATATTCAACCAAGTAATACTGTAATATACTGTTTTGAACAGCCACCTAACCGTATTTATTTGAGCCTGCTTTTGCTTACTCCAGCTCCGTGCCAGCACCTGTCTCGGGGCAACTGTGCTTGCCGGTTTCATGTCAGCCCGCTTTTTTCTGGTTGGTGCTTGGACCCTACTTGCCCAACAACTATCTCGCCAACCCCCAGCATCGCTCTGAACGGTGTCTGTATCAATTTCGACTGAATCATATTCCTATTCTGTTGCCTTCAAGATTCTGGCGCTCGGCCTCCACACCGCCCTAACGCGGCGCCGACGCGCTAGCGTACTTCTGAGTCTCCCCACGGCCCAACAACGCCCAGGCTGGCTGTAATATTGCTCTGATTATCCTACTTTACTCCCCCATTCCAAACCGACTCGCCTTACAAGTACGACTTTTGAGCCCGCCTCGCCTGGCAAGCTCACAGCCCCACAGTAGCCGCGGAGCTGACCTTTTGTTGCACAGTATCCTAAATTCCGCACATAAGGCTGACCTGCTCGACCAAACTACATACATCCGACCGTCTAATCTGCAACCTCTTCATCGGACCCCCGATATACATACATACCCGTCCGGCGTCAACAACCGCTTCATATCCTCTGCCTTGATTGTGCCGGTTCATCAGCAATCTTCGTCCAGAATTTGTCTTGCTTCCTAACAGAAACAGACCTGAGCTTTCGGTCTACACACTAGAGAGTACAATCTCGTCAGTACAACTCCTACCATAATATGATGACCATTAATACTCCTCTCATAGGCACCCTCTGGTTTCTGCTCAAGATGCCTTCCTCCGTCTCAGAGGTACCTTCCCGGGTGGATACGCCAGAGAGCGCACATCCAGATCCTGACACCTCTCTGATTGGAAATCTTGCTCTCAACCCCTCCAGCACGAGCGCTTTGCGCGAACTCATTAGTATTGAAGAGAATGACCTGTCTGCTGCACAGGCGTCACTTGTCCCTGCTCTGTCGGCGGTTTCGGCCGCAAAGTCTCGCATCGCAATACTCCAGGAACAACTGGCTTATGAGCAGTTCACCCTCAAGCTTGCCCAGCAAACGGCCGATCGAATCCGGTCACGGATCATGGACCTCGAGAAGAGCATTCAACAGAGGCGCGGCTTCCTCCATCCCATCCGTAGGCTTCCCGTCGAAGTCCTCCGGGAGATCTTCATTTGGAGGATCGAGGAGGAAGAGAATGCAAGGCGCAACGCCGTCGATGCCGCCTCGAAGCTCGTTGATCTGGGACTCCGCGGTCCCATGTCCCCTGCTCCAGGGTGCTGGATTGAGTTCTGCCCAATTGCGGCGGCGTTTTCCCTTACAGCTGTGTGCAAGCATTGGCGCGAAGTCGCCCACGCCACGCCATGCTTGTGGAAGTATATTTACGGGTCTCTCAGTGGCCAGCCGCAATCGTCCCACTACGACGTTTGGAGGACCTGTCAGACGCGCGTTGCTGGATTAGGCGGGATCGACCGCCCGTTACAGCTGGTGTTAGAAGGGTGGGAAGATGGGAATCATCCTGCTCCCGTGCACCGAATAGAGTGCCTGATGAATGTCCTGATTGGGCATGCCCTCGGCCTCCAGAAGGCAGCCGCAACCAGGGGTGACAAGTCGACGTCACTCACAGCTCGGGAGATGGTGACTCCCGACGAAAGTTTGGGAGTCACCACTGATGACAGGCGAGCTTCCTTCACTATAGCGCGTATGGAAATTAGCTTTCGGCGAGCGCCTCGCGCCCAATTTGGAGAACTACGTCAGTGGAGCGCGAGCTATCCTGTACCACAGGAACTCGTTCTTATCAACGTCAATGGTAAGAGTCCAACGGAAGTTCCACCCTATTGTTCCAGCCTATTTCCTCAAGTCACAAAACTTGCTTTAGTTGGGATGAGATACTCCTGGCCTGGTGGGGTGGATTATAGTAACCTGAGGTCTCTGTCGCTGGACGCGATCTCAGCGCACGATCTGAATGCTTTTCTTCCGATTTGCAAAGACCACCTGACGGAGCTGGAATTGCGCCGCGACGTATTTGGCCTAGGCAATTTGGGGCCCATGATCACGCTTTCGAAGTTGGAGAGTTGCACAATGAGTCTCCAAGTGATGGTGGAGTCTTGTTTGGCGTTGAGCATGCCAGCGCTGAAGAAGCTCACGCTGCTCAACTTGTCGTCGAGGCGACAGAACCTTATTCGCATTGTTCAACAGTACGCCGACCTTCACATGCCCAGCGTGAAGGAGCTCCGTATATGCGCTGGTTGTCTCACGAGTACCACCACGCGCACAGCTGACACCATGGTCGTCCATGCTTCGGATCCGCCTCCTGAACCTCTTACAAACCTCGTTGAGGTTCTATCGGCATTCAACAATATCATCACCCTCTGCCTCGACGTTCTGGCAGTGCGGCCAGTTTTCGAAGCCTGGACCAACCTGCCCAACGCGAGCCATCATGAGCTGTGGCCGAAACTCGAGGGGTTGATACTAGAAGGGGATTTATGTCCTCTGGATATCAGTTACCTCCAAAGTGCTAGAAGCAAACGCAAAAACATAGTTGCGCAAGGCACCTCCGAATCCGTCGATTCCAACTTCACCGTCAACGGTATCCCTTCTGACGATTTCATAACGTCCTTTAATCGTCACAGGGGGTCACATTGACTTGTGGTTGGTAGTGGTGAAACCGTGTTATCGCCTCCAAGTCTCGAAGGTGGTTCCTTCACCACTACCGCCCCATCGGCAACCTTGCTCCGGTCGCTCACCTCTCCGCTGTACTCTCCTTCACTTTCACCGCGCCCTCATACTCGCCCCATTCCTATGACTGTCCCGGTCAGTCAGCGGATTAATGGTTGGCTTCGTCACACTGTGCAAGCCTTAAAACTACGGGAATTCTGCCTCTATACTCTTGCCGTCGTGCGAGCCTGGACTCCATGGCGAGTCGCCGCTCTATTTTCCACTACCATTCGAAACAGGTCGTAACCAGATAGCGGATGTCACGGGCTTATCCGTAACATTACAATCTGTCTCTCGCCCTTGTATCTCCCTAGTCATTCGTTTACATGCTACCCCCGACCAGTCATTGAACTCGTTCTCATTTATTGGCCCCCCATGTCGTTTGTTGGCACACCTTCGCGACTACTCTAACGTCGTACATTACTCGCACCTACTCTCGTTACTCTCGTCTCCCATGTGCTCCAACACCGTGTCCCATCTTATCTGCCCTCCTTGCTGACTTTTGCCCTCGGACCTCATCCACTTGCTTCGGATGGATGTGGACATTCTTGTACCACTAGTATCATACGTATATTATAGATCAACTAGTTTCATGATTGGGGACCTGGTATGACCCGGTCCCTTTCTGAGCCACCGAGGTGGCTATCAAACTAGACTAACCCATTCCGCCTGAGATACCTACCACGCCAGAGAACAAGAGCTTAGCGCGTTCGTAGCACTTCTACTATCCTGGTCGACTTCACACTCTTCAGGACCAACACCCCAGCTTTCTGATTGGCTCTATGTTGACTCCTATATTCGCTGAGTGGACCTGATGCAGTGGAGTATATCTCTAATTGATCGGCATGAGGGTAATATGAACCGATGCGATCCCAACATAATGGCATCACAAGGATCCCCATTAACTCGGGCGCAATTTGGAATTAAATCTGAACCATTTGTACTGGTGGCAATTCCTTACTCATTTACCACTTAGCCTATGTTACTTAGGACAAATTAAGGAAGTCCGGGATGCCATTTATGGCTTTCACCAAAGGCTCGAATGTGCACATGAAAGCTTGTACGGCCCAAAAACAAGCACTATAATCCGTCCAAAGAAGCGTTCCAGAAGCGTGAGAAGACTGCTGAGTGATTTTAGTGAAATGACGAAATTAGCCATCGTTCTCCTTGGCGGGTTCCTCATCATGAGTGGGGGCCTCTTCCGTTCCAGAGGTTTCACCAGCGGGGAGTGTTTCAGGCTCCGACTGGCCTTCGGCCACGTCGTCATTGGCTTCCTCATTTTCGTGCTGGGTAGCGGTTTCCCCGTCTTCCGTTCGCTCAGGGATGGGTGGCTGATTAGGAAGACGCTGACAAGGGCGAATTAATTGAGCGATCAGAATAACGAAGGCAAGAGATTGTGTACCTTGAAAGCAAACTTGACGACCTTGAACCGCCCAGGGTTGTTCCCAGGTTCGATCCAAGCCTTTTCGACAATATACAAGCCATCATAACGATACCTGTAAAGAGTGTGTCAGGGTGAAGTGAAAAACCAAGGCCAGAACAAGACACTGACCCACTCTCAGGGGCGTATTCACTCGGTAGCTTGTACCCGCGGATCACACGAACTGGCTTGCGGGTTTCCGCTGAGACCTGAAGGGCACGATTATTTGAATTGTCAAAGGTTTGGTCGGATGACTGAGGTGCAGTTCGCAGCTTCGCAACGAAACGTGTATCAGCCAAGTGGAACGCGGGTTAAAAAGAAGCCCCTACATTTTTGGGTTGCTGCTTGGTACCTTTAAGGTCACGTCCTCCACTTCCGGTATAGGTACTGAAGGTAAATAAGATGCGGGTTCAGGAAACACGTTGCTAGGGAGATACGCACAAGGCATAGCCAAGGTCTACATCGTCATCATAACCGCCAGATAGTGCAACAGAGTAAGCGCCCTCAGTCAAGTTGCCAGAAATGCCAGCGACAAAAGGCGCATGAATAGCATCGGTAGAACACTGCGCTCTGATGGAGGTGAGGTTTATGGCGAATGGAGGTCAAATAACATATACCTGGTTTCCCACCAAGCCCCAACTTCGACCCCTGGGATCGAACCGAATTGTTTCCTGCGGAACGAGCTAGGATATCAGTGTCAGGGAGCATTTAGCTATCGGTTAACGCACGGGTCATGCTTCCTCTTCCCAAGCCTGTTGCCGACATAACCTGCAGCGTCTTCTGCCCTTTCCTCTGCTCGTTCTTTCTGTTGCTCTAAATGCTTCTGCCTATTATCTGCCAGTTTATCTTCGTTGTAGTCAAGTTTGACGGCTGACCGCCTGGAGGACCGTCTGCGAGCGGTGTCATCTTCATTGTGCAAGCGAGCAATCTTTGCTTTTCCGTCTTCTGCGCCTTCATCGACCTGTTCTGCCTTTCGTTTAACTGCCGCTGGCTTCGCCTTTGGTTCTGGTTTGGGCTTCGGTTTCGCGACTGGCGCCGAAACTCGAGGGAGAGCCGCACAAAGAACATCGAGACCTAGCGACTCGAGGAGCTTCCTGTTTGCCTCGATATTTTTGAGCCGCTGACGCTCGTATTCTGTCGACATCGCAGTTCAGAAAAGGAGCGAGTCCAACGTCGAGATTCGGTTCTTCTGCCTTTGTTTACCACCTCGTGTCGAAACCGAGGCTGAGCGACAAGCTAACAGCGTCCATGTTGAGTACAATGTGTCCTATACCATGGTAAGAGCACACTGCATGTATACATCGCCTTGGGTCCCCTTTCATTATTGAGCAGGATAACTGACATCAAGCAAATGCTTGACAGTCACAATGATCACTAATCACACATCGGTTACGTATCCTGTTCCACCCTTAGATTTTCACAACCAAATCCAAATCAGCCACTCTTGAAAGTCAAAAAGGGTATGCAATTAGTAAAGTAGTAGTGCACACTGGACTTTTGGTGATAGATCAGAAAACTGTATGCCCTGCTGAGATATTATGGTCATCAGAGGGACAATTTGCTTGCATGCACGTGACCTGTTGCAACAAAGAAGCTATCTAAGCCCATGAAAATGTCCAAAGGGAAGGCCCTCTGATCTGCGTAGGCTGCAGACTGCTTCATCCACTGACCTGAGTCGGGGACCATGTGCTCCCTGCTCCCGGTGAATTGAATGTAAGTGGAGCCTGGAATGACCAGTGGTGGAGATGGAAGCTAACCAGATCAAGGATTAAAATAGAAATAACTAGTTACCAAGAATACAGTGATGAACGAGAAAATCAAACATGACGAGCATCTACAAGGGACAGGTTCCTGGATCAGTAGAAGCAAGCTTAAGTTCCTGGCACTGGAGATCATCTGATTAATCTGGATCGAAGGTCATAAACTTTTTCCTGTTCCTCAAGAGCCCGCCTCGCCTCCTCAGTCCGGTTCCTTGCGAGGATCAGAGCTTGCATGTGCAATCGTTCCACCCTCTCTGCTTCCCCCAGCCTCCTTTTTGCCTCGGCATACTTCTTTTCTTCTTCATCCATATCCTCCCTTCTATCGTCTTCCACAGGAATGGGAGCACGTGAAGGTTCATACGGATCGAGCAAACCACGTGCGGCAACATCGCGCTGGTCCCACCCGACGACCAAAGGCAACGAGTACGGCTGACTTGAAGGTAGGACCCTGTGGAGATATAATTTATTTGTAGCTTCAATAAAAAGCGACAAAGGAACATACACATTCGTGACGTGTCGTTTTGACCTTATACTTGCATTGAGTTGTGTGAGGCTCTTCAGTTCGTTGGTCATTCCACCTCCCTTGGGTCTACTGCTACTAGAAGATTCTGGTTTTTTCGTGAACATCTGAATGCGAGGCACCTCAATGACCGCACTGGCTGTGCCCGGACGATGAGGTACATTATTGGCAGCGGGGGTGGAAGGAGGAATCGGAATAGTTCTCCCAAACTGACAAGGGGCTGGTGTAGCGATACCCTTCGTTGAATTCGCCACACGACGAGTGCTTGATTTCGTAGACATTGTAACACGCTTTGGCTTTGTAGGTAAGCCGTCGTCGGAAGAAGACTTAGAGGGTGGTGGAGTCGGAAGGACTGCGGACAGGTGGCCGCAATTTTTCGGTCGCCGACGAGGCGGTAGCCTACTTTGCGAGCCACACGTAAGGCTGGTCAGTGAGAGAGAATCACAAATAAATGCCATTTCACGCACTTAAGGATGGTTTTAAACGGATTAGTAAATATGCCGCGGGAGGTTGGTGTTGGAACTCCTGTCACATCAAATTACTTGCGGTTTCGAACAAGGGCAAGAATACGCACTGCTCGAACTGGTACCCAAGAGAGGTTCACGAGGAGTTGGACTGGCGACATTCTTGGGAGCATGGCTGGTTCTAGCGACTTTGCGTGGCCGCAGCGGACTATCGGCCCTTGATGATTCGGAACTATCGTCCAATAAATCGTCCAGGGGTGATGATGGCTCCTTCCTTTTCCCAAGCGTGGGGAGATTTGAAATGCTGTTTCCCGCTTCATCCCTTTCAGGCCGATTGGCGACGTTCCACTTCAAAGGAGCACATTCGAGGATACAGGTATCAGAGCGTTTGGAGAGAGTGTCCACTTGAGCAGTTTTGATAGAAACGACACCTCGATTTTTGCTGGAGTCAATTTGGAAACGTGGATCTCCCTTGCCGGGCTCAGTGGCCACGGGAGTGGATGAAGGGACTTGTACCATAACCACAGACATGCGAATCCAGTGATTAGAGTGAGGAAGACGGATTGCACAATTTGAGTTGCAGGGATGAGGCAGGGGTCAAGGTGTGTCTTTCTTTATTGCCCACTCATGTGGCTCATAGAACCGTTTGGTGCACCAGTGACCCCGGAGAGCAAGCGCTTGGCAGTTAAGCAAGCGGTGCCCAGGGTCATATCCTGTATGCACATGAGCGCCAAAGACGACGTGTCTGGCTCGCCGGCTAGATTCCGGCGGGGCGATTCATGGAGCCAAGTTGATAGGTGTGACTCGAGTAAATGTTCGAGCAAGTTATTAATACACGATTTCCAGGTCCTGATCGGCTAGTATGTTCTGCACAGAACCATCCTTATATTAGTCATGATAAGGAGAGGGAAGGCAACCGAATGCAGGCTAGAGTGCATGTAAGGAACGAAAATGTTCATTGATGAAGGTAAAATGTCTGCTGGTCCCTCTCCTGACTTCGCTTGCGGTGATCCTCCTCCGTGGCACATCGTTACTCCACAGGCAGTATAAACATTGTCACATGGAATGTCTAAGGGTCATACCTGTGCATTTCCGCTAGTTGTATGTACATACACTGGTTTTTCTGTCATGACGTTGGGCTCGGGGACCGGCAGGCGAACAACCAATGGAACAGATGAACCCCATACCGCCTATCTAGTGGTATCTAAGGGTTCTTTTTTTCGTGCAGGTCTGCCTTTGGAGTCAACCTTCATCCGCCTCGTCTTGCAGGTGCGCTCCAACTGAAAGCACCTTGGCCCACAATGCCAGAAATGACTAGCCTCCGGGCTAGATGCAATGAAAAGGCAGTTCAAGCTTGTGTACTAAGACGCCGCCTGTTTTATATTCTTCGTGTGACACCATTTCCCACGACAATGGCCATGGCATATCGGCTCTGGCCACTCCACCCTAACCTGGTTGTTTCTATGAGTCCATATTCCTCGATTATGCACATGGGCACCTGTAGCAAATCATTAATGAAATGTGTTTATGTAATGCAAGTTGTCCAATCTATTGTACCAGATGTGTATATAGAGCGCAGTCCGTGAGAGGAAGAACATTCTTACCGTTAATCGTCTCCCGCTCGCTGTGGGAATGTTCAGTACTCCGGTTCGCTGTAACAGAAATTTGGACTTGATGACGGAGAATTTAGGATAGGTAGATGATAAAGGTGCTTTGCGTTACTCCAACACTGATGGAGATTGAGTGTTAATTGTGCCGATGACTAATTGAATGTGAAGCATAGTCCAGATGTGCCACAGCGCAATGATCCTGTCAGCTTGCGCAGATAATAAGAACCAAAGAAAACTAAATGCGTTATCGAAAGCTTTCATTGCAACAGCAGAATAATAGGCCCGAAGCGGGAATGTCATTGCAACTTTTGCGTCGCAGGGAACGTGCTCTGAGGACATTACCAGATATTGGAGCTGGTTATAATTCCCAATCTCTGCATGGCACGATTAGCGCTGACAGCCGCCGCACCAAGCACTCCCTGACTACGACGAAAGCGCGCGTCCAGTAAAATGAAAAACCGGCATCACCAGCCCACTTGTACTCTATTCCTACTCTTTAATGACCCCGTATACCTCATGTATGTATTGATACCGTAAATAATATGAATTGAACGTGAACTAAGGGGAGAGATAATTGCCTCTGAGTTTGTGAGGTGCAGTGAATATCTTATCAATTTCTGATTCAATCAGAGCCGAAAAGCAGCGACGTTGACGGAAGGCGCGTCAACGGATGAATTGGTCCAGGTATTTTGTACATGGGTTACAATGAGCTTTGTTTTATGAAGATATAGATCCTCATTAGCCTATATAACTCCCAAGATCAGTCAGAGATAATACATCGTTAGGTCGACTCGTGCAGCTCACCTCCCCGTGGGGGATGCAGGCGGACGAAGTCATTCACAACCTAAGCCCACCCTTTCCCACATTTGAAACTCGTAAGAAACTCCATTCTCCTCCTTCATGCCCTCAGGAATTTCAAACCCAGCCCAAGCCCTCAATTCGGCGGTTGTGCACCTCCTCCAATTGGCCTTATTCCGTAAGTCCGTACCAACAGCTCCATCCAGGTTGTTGGGTTCAGACTTTGACTGTCCTGTCCTCCCTGCGTCTTCCGCTATCTGCTCTGGAGACCGAAATTCCGGCATGAAAACATCGCACTGCGAAAATTCAGGATGGTAGATGCGCGTCATAAGGATCCGGTCGATGGTGTATAAGGGTTGGACCAACGGTTGCGACAAAACGTGGCGATATATTTGGGCGCCCCCGATTAGGAAACGATGGTGTATTGATGAGTTGGTGGATGAAGATGAGAAAGTTTCATTGTTAGGACTAAACGAAAATGCTTCATCGATGCTTGACACCTTGAACGCATTTGGGGAATCTCTGCTCCAGGCGAATCAATATCAAGTATACCATGAGAAGTCAAACGGAAACGAAACTCAGGTGTCTCACATACAATTTCATGTCGTTCTGTGAGAGGATGATGTTGATTCTTCCTTTCAAAGGACGAAATGCGGGTGGAATGCTCTCCCATGTACTTCTCCCCATGATGACTGCATTCTTCCCAGGTGTAGTTTCTGCTGGGTGTGTTCCTTCGTTCTCTGATGAGGCAGTTTCTGGCACGATGGTCGTGACCTTTGCGAAGTACGCCATTTCACGCGGAAGGCGCCATGGTAATCGTCCAGATGACCCGATCCCATTGTTCATAGTCGCAGCTACTATTAAGGTCACCGAACAGCGATGGGTCATGGTATTCGAGAAAATGAATAGGCGCAGTGGAATGCAGGCTTTAATTCGTTATTTTCCAAAAAAGAACAACAACATATTCCGGATCCTCAGTTTGCCCAAGGTCAACTCATCCTTTACATCCTCACCATCTGACCAACCAACCATTCCTCATCGTATACGCGATACTCACGCCGCCGCCTCCGTCTCACATCTCCAATGATTATCGTCCTCGCCTTCGCCTCCATCGGAGTGTCATTTAGATCCTGCTTAAGGTCCTCCAGGGAGAGTAAATCATACAACCAATCATCCATAACCAGTTCCTTCAAATCCCAGCATCGTAGTCGAAGACCCTGTACCCACTGCGAGATCCTATG
>Ga0307513_10011883_pt1 | contig 10785 bp, 11 predicted proteins | sample 15_EM_MG_FD_202174 | JGI IMG/M metagenome (GOLD analysis project Ga0307513, IMG submission 202174) | Populus trichocarpa ectomycorrhiza microbial communities from riparian zone in the Pacific Northwest, United States - 15_EM | ecosystem: Host-associated > Plants > Roots > Unclassified | place...
ATCTTAGCCGTCTGGGCATCCCAACCATGGATGCTGTGTGGCCAACTACATTTACCAAAAACAAAGAGAGGATGGGTGCGGAGAGAGCTTGTGGGTGGGCAAGATCGTTATGTGGGTTTCTAATTCTATCAGCGCTTGTCCTTCGGTCAGCTCGGTTTCGTTCAACTTTTAGCCTATTAAGTACTTACTTCTATATCATGACATCTTCCATATTACATGTTAGAAGAATCCCTTTTAGTAATTTTAAAAGACGTGTTTTAAATCATATTCGCTTCGGGTGCTGGGCCACGTAAGAATTTAATAAGGAAACGAGTTAGTCTATTTCTCAGGTTGACAACCCTACCAAAATCACCTGTCTTTGACGAGTTTTTATTTTTCAGAGATGGCGAGGTGTGCAGATGCGTAGAAGCTGTTATAGTCGAATATTATGCGGCGGGTGTGTGCTTTAAGAATATGTAGAAATAAGATCGGGAGGTGGATCTGAACGGTCGTATACAAGAAAAAGATCGAGTCAGGAACGACTTCAAAGAGAGAAGAACGAAACGAAACACTTACCAAAGCCAATGTACAATTAAATTTATCGTGGATACAGCGCTGAGCTATCTAAGATCCTCGAGACATATTTCTAAGAATTGGTCATATGGCATCTGATACTGTGTCCACGCATCAGCTCGCGCGTGCTCAAAGGATATCTTGTCTATTCACCGTGTCTCCTCGCATAGGATCGAGGACAGGAGTTGTGCGACAGACCTGTACGTCCTTCCTGCTAGAAAACTTCCTCTACTAACGATGTTCCGCCAGTAACATTGGGAATTGGCCGTCATTTATCGTCCCACAAGTCGTATCCTCGGAGATTCGATTCTGGGGGGCAGGGATGCCTGACAGCGGTTCGTCGCATTCTCGTTACTGCAATTATACAATAAAAGTATTTTCGAACCGATACCATTGTATATCTAGGGCGTTATAAACTTGCGGGCGCCCACCCGACTTCGATTCAACCTGACATCCAGTTCGAGCTATACCGTACTGCGATAAGTGTCGTATCCAAGAAAGCTCCCGTGACAAATTGCCTAGCGCCAGAATTTTGCCTAGAGTCGGCTACAGGTAAGCATGGTTCACACTAAATTATTTCCCGAGGTGAAAGTATGAGTTGAAGCACATAATGACTGTACAACTGTAATGTAATGGGAATGAGATACCATCACTAAATATTGTTCCGGCCGCAGCTGCTGCTAACAATGGACACCCAAAATCGAGCTGTGGTTAAACGTTGAACTTTGAACTTATATTCGCACTCAACGTACTGCTCATTTTTCGAATTATGTAGCGGTAAAATTGGAATAAATTCATTCTGTTCTGTATATATATATAAATACCCGCAAATGATGGACCAGTCTACAAACGGGTTGGAAGCAAAGCGGAATAGGAAGAGGAGATAATACGAAGGATCGAGAACAAAAAATGAAGTAATATAACGTAAACTAGTCAGTATATGTTAGCTAGTCCGAGTCCATGGATCCCGCATGTTTGATGATTCCACTCCTCTTCTGCAGAATAGACATGGGAATCCGTGTTACTTATCGGATGATTTTCGCTGACAGTGACATTGGCCGTGACATTTTTGCTTGCGTTCGAATTACGCCACACGCGTGCTGTTGTCACGTTCCGCAGGTATCTTGACAGAAATCTCGATCGCAGGCTATCCCCTAAATCTGGGAGTGAGAACGAGGCAAAGGGCTGAAATCATCTGGGGGACTAAAGTCATCGAAGTCGAAGAAAAACTGGGGGCTGGAGCGCGACGACGACGCCGATAATGATAACGACAATGAGCGGCCTCGTGCAGGTGCCGGAGGGAGGCCGTGGAAGTTTCTAACATCCCAGGATCCGGGACCTGAGTAAATCGCTCCGACGGATTGACTCCTTACGAGTCCATCGACGTGGGTTCCTACGCTATCACTGGCGTTAATTGGCATGGTTGTATAGAAGCTGTCGAAAGCGCCCGTCACAACCGCATGGTCATCCGAAGCGGAGAACACGGATATGGAGTCTGGCGTGAGCGGCTCTCTCCGGCAATCGTACCCGTCCTCGCGATCAATGTCGCACTCGCATGTCTCTGGCGAACATTTACAAAAGACGCCACAGCAGGGCTGGATTCTATACTTCCCCTCGGTGTTCGAGGGAGGCTCGGTTATTGGAACAAGGTAGCTGTCCCAGGCGTCTTGCTGCTGTTGCAGTGCTCTACCCGATGAATCTTGTGGGAGGACTTGCGTGACCCAATTATCGATGGACTCGACTGGGTAAGCATCAAATATTGACAGCGAAGTATCGGACGAGAGGGACGGAGCGAGCGAGAGAGGCATGCAATCGAGGCATGTGTTGCATACGCCTGTGCTAGCGCCAGAAGTGCTGTTGTGCTGGGGGCAATCGGGGCAAGAGCAGCTATCACCGCACCTGCAGACAGATGGGTACTGATTTAGGGATCTTCGCTCCTCGGCGAGTATGGGTGGGGGCGGCATGGATAGATTATCTTGCATCACGATGTTCGGGACTGACCTATTGCGGAATATATTGTATGGATGGGCGATATTGTGGGCCTGACTGAGAAGCAAATGTTCCTGCGAATGATGACGAGCGTGGTACCCATGGGTGAAATCCGACGACAAGTTATGCAAAGGCCTACTGGGACGGGGCAGCACCGGGCGAAGCTCGGCGAGACGTTGAGAACTGTCAATGGGTGATTCAGCTTTCATTGGGTGGGTCCCCGAAGCGCTGTTCCTCCTCCTTGTTCTGGGGGCCCCCTTTCGTCGCGTACAACAGTTACAGGACCCCGTTCGTTTGGACATACAGCCTGCGGCTTTATCAGAATTTCTTTAAAGAAATCATGGCCTAGAGAAAGTTGCATACCGCCACAGTCGGACTCAGACGATGCTGCTTCCGGAGCTTGGAGTGCGACTAGCCCCAGGGCTCCAGGTAAGCCATTGGGAAATGTCGCACTTTCCGGAATACTAGTGTGACCTTTCATGAAGGGGCATTTTATCGATAAGCCAAATGTAGAGCGAGCAAGCGTTGGTGAGACGCACCTTTTTTTAAGGCGGGAGGTAGGACCAAATTGGTGCTGTCTTCTTTTCCTTCACATATACATTTGACATGGAGTTGCTTGGTTTTGCGCAAGTGGCGACAATTATCGCACTGGGTGACCGGGCGCCCTTTCCTTTTAATTTCGAAAAGTGCACGATTGGTGTGTTGACAGGTGGAAGATCTGTGGCCTTTGATGCAAGATTCGCTAAAAGGAAAATGGAAAAGAGGGGAACGTGTCAAAGAGACGTAATGTGAGCAAGTGGTAGTTTTAGAAATGCACCATGCGTATTTATTGCCATCGACAAGTACCTGGAAGACGGGAGACACTTCAGCCGCCGCGAGTCGACGTCGACTGCTTATGGTGGACCTACCATCTTGATATAAAGCGCCGAGGTGGAATCGCCCCGCCACCTAAGTGGAGAGTTGTGTTATTGAGCGATGGGGATTATCAAGTGACGAGGGTGTTGAGCGCCAGACAGCATTAAGGCGGATGGTGATGGTAGTGTTTAGAACACTGGTTGTCGGTGATGCATGTGATGTATTGATGACCGTGGGTAGATATCCACGTGCACATCGGACCCGGTGTTAACTTCCGTTGCTGGTCCCTGGAGGAAGAGTCGGAGAGGGAGAGTAAGCGAAGATCGATTATACAAGTGTGGAGAAGGTGTTTATGGGCGGGAAACATTATTTTGAGTTGAATTTTTATACTACTGTATATATAACTTGGTTTTGGGCCCCCGCCGCCACGAAAAAGGAGAGAGGGTGACTCTGAAAGGGACTGGAAATCAGCAAGTTGTGGACGTGGAAGAGTATCTTATGGGTCAAAATATTGTTTCTCAAAATTTTACGGCGAAGAGGACGACAAGCTCACGGGAATGGTTGGGAATCAAAGTTATTTAGACCTGGAATAAAGTGTAAAGGAGTGAACGTCATTAACTCTTTTTACTTTCTTCCAGGCCTGCAAATGGTGTCTTGGCATGCTCAACTATCGTGGCGCACCATATTATGATTTGTCAAAGTTAGACTACAGATTATATGTGCTCATGCATGAATCCAACAAATACAAAAGGCTTAGGCTCATCACGGACGAACTGTGGTTCCAGACGCTATTAGCGTACGCCATTTTCACAGGAAAGTCCGGGGAAACAAAGAATGAAGAGCTAAGGAAGGACATGAATTAGGGAAAGTAGGTGTAGAACGAAGTGAGAGGGTCCGCTGGTTGGTCCGACAGGATAAGGTTCAACATCAAGGGCGAGGTCGATAAGAGGAGCTCGCTGTAGTTGCCGTTAAGGGCCGGGATGGCAGCCGCTCAGCGCCAGATCCTATACGGAAGTTCTTCGTATGTTGAATGGAAGGCGAATATCAGCCCAACACCAAAAATATTGATAAGGTGACGACCTGACTCGCGCAGGATGCCAACAGTGAATCTGAGTCGGGCGGACGCCTAAGTACGGGCTTCCAAAATCCTAGGTGGAATTATCTCGGTTGAAAATGGCCTCAGTTAATTACAGCAACAAGAATTGAACGGACCGCAGCTAGACTTCGCCAGTCAATAAATACAGATTTCCCGAGGATGCGACTTCTGGAACGACGATATGTCTCCGGACAATGCCCAAGGAGTCAAAGAATTCAAGACTATTAAGAAGTATTTTGAATGCGCCGGCAGGATTGAGGAAGTCCTTCTATTCGCAATATGAACGATCAAGAAGCAGAAGAAGTGGCTTGTCGAACCCCGAAAAGACAAAGGAATCGTGAGTTGAAAGGGGCAAAGCGGGCATATCGACTCAGGGAGGGATTTTCTAAGGTCGATGTTTAAAAGTCACTAAGAACGTCTCTCAGTGATGATGTTGAGGCGTCGTTGGGGTGGTGGTTTGTTGGAGGATACAGCGAACTGGCATGTTCCTCGGGTACACATACGCAAGAAAAGGTGGAACGTAGACCTGCAAGTAAGTGTGCATGTGGATGGGGGGTGGGGTCCTAGGGTGCTTGGATAGGGATTTCGGTAGATTCTTACCTGTACTAATCGTGCTTCCTTTCGTCATTCCTTCCTAGTCCCTCGTATGAGAGCTAGCAAGGTTTGGTTTAGGCACATCCATCCATTTCCTTCGTCGTCAGAGATGAGGTTGGCGACTTGATGAAGTAGACCGTGAACCCAGGAGCGGGGTAAGGGCCGAAATCATGGACCAGTTTCCAGTGATAAAAGACGAGCAAAGGAAGCCAAGTGACGATCAACAGGGTGAGTTCGGAGTGAGTAACACCCCGAGTCGCGACTTAGCTGGAAGAACAAGTCGTTACACCCTGCGGCGAGGAATTTTAAACCTCTGTGTAATTTTCTTATCGGTACTTCTTGTCGTGAACACAGGATCAGGCTTGTTCGTCGGCTCAGCCATTATGGGAGTGAAGAAAGGCGAATACCGTTGCAACGGAATTTAGGGATGACGGGCCGGCGATCACCGCCAGTTGATCGCATCAAGCAAGCATCAAGAGGCAGTGGATTAATCCGTGGAATTTCGCTGCTACACCTTGCTGGTCTTATGGTTGGGGTTGTTTCCAGGGTCAGGAATCCAGCCGAATTCCAGTGGAATTGGAATACTTAGGGTATTAGGAGATGCTTAACGATACCAGTCATCGGTCTCTGAACTGTTAAATTGTGAATGTACTGTCAAGTTCTCGGCTCTGGAATTTTGCTCTACAAATCCTATGTAACCACAGAAATCCGACAAGTTGTTTATCCCACGTCCATACGTCTTCGAGGATATAAGCGGGAGGGGGTCGGTTCCTGACAGACAATTGTCAACTTTTAAATCATTATATCAGCACGATGGATACACACCTAGTTTTGACAAACAACCCAAACATTACAAGCCCTGTTGTTGGCATTCGAAACGGTATCAGAGTCGCAAAGTTCGCTTCCCGAGTACTCGATATAGCAGAGCGCCACCGTAACACCATTGTGATTAATTCCCCCAATTTGATACCCATTGTTACGGGCATTGTTGTTAATGTCGGCCACACTGTGGATGCAGTTGAAGTCGTATCTGCCTGGGCTGGGGTTGGTGATGATATGCCATTCGGTCCAAGGACCGTTGCAGATGGCTCCGACGGTGGTGCCGGAGTTGGATCCGGACAGGTAGGCAACCTCGCGAGGGTTTCCAACGTAAAGATTATTATACTGACGAAGGGAAGGGAGAATTAAAATAGGGTAGGATTTTGTTGAAAAGAGAGAAATATGGAGCGAACCTGACGAATATTCCAGCCAGTATAACCAGAAGACTGGTACCCAACCACCCACGCCGTAGCATGAACGGCGCTGGCGCCCAAGGCAAGCACACAAATGAGAGCTGAGAAAAGCTTCATGGTTTGTTGTATCTGAGAGATGTAGATGGTAGTACTCCTAGATAATTTCCAACGGTGGCCTCGCTGGGCTTTTATACTTGAGAAGTCAGTCAGAAGGGACTAATCCTGGATACGGGCTTTGAATATTGAATCTTTGATGCTCGCAGGTCTTTAGGTGGCTTTGGAAGCTTCGCAGTTGTTCGCTTCTATAATTTATTTTTCTAGTAACTGCCGCGAAGACCATGTAACCCGAACCTGGCACAGCTTCAGAGTCGCCTATATTTTATCAAGTATTTGAGCTTAAGTGAGAACACTTTATTTATAGATCCTCTAATATTTGCTCTGCTCTCTCATCTTTCCTTGCACCGTCCTATGTCTGTAAAAGTCCAAATTCTGATACTCTCATCTCCCGTACCTTCAACGTCCTACTAAGAGCAAAGCTTTTTATTGTTGTGCTCACGAAATGGAAGGCTAGCGGGTATTAGCTTTTGGAAAGTTAGCTGCGTTATGTACATGCCTTTTCGGTGGTGCCTGCACTGGGATCGAACTTGATTCTTTCGGGCCGCCAGGATCAGCGTTGACGACAGGGGCTGATCATCGAAGACTATGATGGTGCTCAAGGAATATATATTTAACTACGGGCGTTGATATGGTCTCTAAATAACTGTACATTGTACGCTTGGGGGCACATGAAGTTGGGATAGATCGCCGGTATACAATCACCCAGCGGCCAGCGCATCCGCATAAAGCAAAGCCAAACCTCGATGACGCAGATGAAGGGACCAACCGATCCAAAGATCCGGACGAGCTGCTATCGAGCAGCAGCTCAGTGATTAATACATCAATTCTTCTTGCACTCGTGAGAGGTTTGGTAGGAAGTCGGTGTACCATGAAGGGGACACACCCCGTCTGAAGCTCAGCAGTGGAGCCAGGAGCTCAGCAGCGCTCATTAATACTCCCTAGATTACCCCATTCCATTGCGGGTCAGTTGAAGAATTCCACGTAAACATGTACTACACAATGGCCGTTGCCGCTGCATCACAGGCTGGACAGGTGAAAATACTAGTAGGGATGACAGCAAGTCGTCATAGAATGGAATATCGTCCTTGATGCATGCCGGATGTTTCAAGGTTGGAGAAATCGAAACCCGGTTCGGTTCGTGAATTACGGAAGGTCCTCCGGAATGTTCAAGGCCACTGACTAACCAGTATGCACATCCTGTCACCATTGAATTTCGGAGGGAAGCCCTTGTCGTACTCAATGCACAGGCTGTTGTACCGCTGGAGGAAACAGGTCGGGCTGGGTATAGTCAGCGCTGGTCGTTCCTCCCCGTTCTAATTGGTTCTGCCTTCTCTCGAGCTCGTGTCTTGGATAGGTATATATTTGCCTGGATATCTGTTATACAATAACAGAACAGGACTAAGCCACTCAAAGCGTTGGATCAGGGGAGCCTGTCTGATTATTAGATTAGATCTGTACACGTGATTATGTAGATCAAGCTGGAAACTTGAACGCAAGTTGACTACGTTGGCGGGAAAACCAGCGCTGATCACAACCCCATCTGCAGTTCTTTTAGACTTGAAGTTATCCTGGTCCTCACAGGGCCCCTCCTGATAAGGATCCTTTAAAGTATCCACACCAGCATCTGTCACCGGCACTCCAAACACCCAACAAACATTACCGACGTATACGGCAAACCTTCACTCTATGTAAAATTCGAGTCACCTTCCGCGTCTCCGCGTCGATTCTTTACCAGTCCTCCTAACACCCCGGTGTTCGAGTACAACCAACACTTTCTGACTCCCAGTGAGAGCGGGATCTGAGCCAATGCATAATGAACTGGGGTAGGTGTGAGCTACACCAACGTGTATTCTAACTCCAACCACCCTAACCATTTTCTATTCCAAAATCGTAACTCATGAATCGTGGGCGACGACTAATCGCACGAGATTTCTACATTTCCCCCTGCTTCTGGATGATGGGCAGGTGGAATGGGGGCATGCGGCTTGACAATACAGTCGGCATTCTACATGGTGGACGGCCCAGACAGTAATATGTATCATACCATCGTAAATGTAACTGCTGAAACAGTTCAGTTCAACCCCAATAAAAAAATTATCGACATTATAAGAGTCATCTAAAAATCGTGCCATGAGACGCGGAAACGAACAATTCTGGGGAGGTCAAAGGTTTACAATGGGCATTTTCGGGCTGCATGTCGCGAATGGTGATAATGGGCAAGTTGCAACCCGGCAAATTGGCGTTGGGATCCCAAAGTCTTGAATAATTTGTAGTTAAAATCTATTAGGCTTGGCCCCGCGAAGGGGTATGGGTTATGGTCCTTATGGATTATTGCGGACTGGTGTGTGGTATGAAATTCCCTCGTGACTCGGTCGGTGAATCCTGTTCGATTAGATTAGATCTATACCCGTGATCTATAGATAGAGAGAAAATGCAGATAGAGGGGGAAAAGAGAAAAAAAGAGCAGGGGGTGATAAGGCCACAGCAGGTTCCATCAGGAGAGTCACAAGGTTCATCGAATAAGATATGTAGGGATAGAAAAGAAAACCGTCAGGGAGAAAGAGAAAGAGAAAGAGAAAAACAGAATCATAACGAGAACGTGGGATATCAGTGACGAAAGAATAGGATAAAGGTAGGTGCCGAAGGATGGCGACAAGTAGGTGGGCGAGCAGGGCTCGGGCACAGACCCCGACGACGACGAGAAGGCGAAACTGAATCAAACCTCATAAACCCCACCAACACCCAACACCCTCAAAATACCCATCTCCCTTCATCCCCTCCTGGCAGCCCAGGTGCTTCTTCCGTGCGTCCAGGATCAAGCAGGTGAGATGGCATCGGGAGTAAACAGAGGAAGCACAAGTAGGGGTCAGACGCGCGAACAGGGTGGAGATCGGGATGCTGGAGATACCTGTGTCGGCGCGCAAGGATCGTTTGGTTCGAGACGGCTTCCAGGAGCGATAGGAAATGGTGGCGGGGATTGGAACGCCAGTCGCAGGATGAGCCTCAGGCTTGCAGTTTGGTTGCAGCCAGAAAGCGTGATGGAGAATTCGCCGTCTCTGTTTCGTCCATCTTCTCCTCTTCCTTTGATGCAGGGAATTTCGGCTCGTAAGACGCGGGTATCATACTCGGGAAGACGACCTTCAATTAACGGTGCGGCGAATACACAGGTGGAAGAGAAGGCTTCCAAGTTACCAGACTCCGATGACGCCCAGTAAACTTGTGAAGAGCAAGAGTTTGGGGTTTGTAAGGTTGGGATATGAGCGGCCTCATGTTGGAAATGCAACCGAGGAAAAGCAACCAGTAGGAAAATACCCTGGGTTGGGGTTGGGGTTGGGCCGACGTGTGGACAGCGATGCCGAGGAGGATTATGGAAACCAGCAGCAGCGAACGAGGCGGAAATCATTCTCGAGGTTGTTACTCGACCGCGACAAGCCCAAGGATCGAGAAGACCACGGAAACGCCTATCAAGGAAGGGTCGCGAGGGTTCATGGGCTCGGTTTGGCTAATCAGCTTGGTGGGGAAGCATAAGAGGGCGCAGTCTAAGTGGTGGATTCGTTGTACCTTCGCCAAGTCCTTCGATTGGAGGGTTCTTCAAAGTAGTGGTGCTATATCGTCGTCGTCGGGAAAAAGAGCTGTGCCACCCCCACTGCCGTATTCCCTCCCTCCAAATTCGGGCAGTCAGTTGTTGTTACGCCTTCCTGAAGCGTCTGGGTCGTCTTATAGTTTGCATCAACACCAGCAACCACTTACCCATCCGAGACGGATCGTGTCTACCTCTTCGGGTCGCAGCGGCGGCACGAGCTCCGTGTTTCCTTCGTCGACGGTTTCTGGGGGGTCAGGTTCTGTGTCTGAATCGCATTCGCTGAGCATGGGTGGAGCGGTGCGGAGGACGCCGTCTGGGAAGGTTAGGCAGCGGTCGAAGGCAAGGACGCGAAGGTCGGAGGATGAGCGCCGAGGGCAGCAAGGCGGCGCGACTGGACTGGCTCGACTGGCAACCGTGAAGACAGAACGACGCGTTAAACCGATTATGGATTCGCAGAATGGCAAACTCATGGAGCCGACGAATGGTGGCTTCTGCGTTAACTGCCTTTGACATGCACACTCTGTCGTCTGGAACACTCTCGCCTACGTTCTCGCCAGTACCTATAAATATTATTTAGTTATTGTGGTCTGTTATCGCCTGAGATATCAAATACTTGAGGCATAAAGAACGCCAGCTAGGGGGAGAGGGTAGTCCCAACGATAACATTCTCGTCTTAGCGCAGCGTAGATTAGAATACGGACTAAGGACTTTGAACAAGCGGAAATCACGTGACAAACCACCATCAATGCTGACCCAAACAATGATGA
>Ga0307513_10011884_pt1 | contig 10785 bp, 7 predicted proteins | sample 15_EM_MG_FD_202174 | JGI IMG/M metagenome (GOLD analysis project Ga0307513, IMG submission 202174) | Populus trichocarpa ectomycorrhiza microbial communities from riparian zone in the Pacific Northwest, United States - 15_EM | ecosystem: Host-associated > Plants > Roots > Unclassified | place...
GCGATTGCTCAGACGCGGAATATAAATATCGAAGCATCTTCGCTGCTATTAGACACAACAAGCACGGAGAAGAGATCTTATCAATATAATAAGTTATTCTACACTTTTATATCGTTACCAATACCTCGACGATCTATATCGAAGCAAGTTATTATATCTAGCCTACATTACTCGTGTCTTCTTAACGAGTTCTCCGATATAATTACGATTAAAGGTCCTAGCTGTCGGAATACCTTACGCCGAAGCTACCACCTAACAGAAACTGTGGCTTACGAAGAAGAAGGACAGTAGGTAGGAAGGATAGGGAGAGAGGAAGACGGGGGAATACAATTGGAGGACCTGCCAAAGCCATATTAGCAGTATAAAGAGCTTTTTGAAGAGAAAAAAGCTGAGATGTTCAAACCTCGAAGGACATTCGACCACGCCATCAACCTTAAGGAAGTGGGTGAACCTCCGTGTGGTCCATTCTATCCGATGTCGGCATACCAGTTGAACCAGCTGCACAAATATATTAAGAAAATGCTGGCACAGGGCAAGATAGTGGACAGCGAGTCCCCCTACGGAGCCCCAATCCTTTATGTGCCAAAGCCCGATGGAAGTCTACGACTATGCATAGACTATAGGAACCTCAACAAACTGACGATCCTGAATAAGTACCCATTACCCCTCATGGAGGAGCTCCCAGACCATGTTGCCGGAGCCAAGGTGTTTACGAAACTTGACCTAAAAGACAAATATCATCTTATTCGAATGAGGAAAGGCGATGAACATAAGACCACATTTCGTACAAGATCTACACAGTACAAATAGAAGGTCATGCCTTTCGGGCTCGTAAACGATCCTGCAACCTTGCAGACAATGATGAATAAAATTCTAAGTGAATCCTTGGACCATGGAGTAGTCGTCTACCCAGACGACATCCTCATATACTCCGAGAATATCGAAGACCATATTAAATTAGTCCAACAAGTCGTCAACCGACTTGTATAACATCATCTGGCAGTTTCGTTAAAGAAGTCGGTATTTCACGAAGAGGAGGTTGAATTCCTGGGATACATTGTCAAGACAAGTGGAGTTACCATGAGTGTTAGGAAAGTGAAAAGTCTTCCAGAATGGGCGCACTTGAGATCGGTTAACGAATTCCAAATATTCATTGGATTCGCAAACTTCTATTGACGATTTATCAAGGATTTCTCACAGGTTTGCAAACCGATCACAGAAACGCTAAAAGGGGACGCAATGAACTTTCACCGGGGAAAAGAGCAGGAGGAGGCATTAGGGGAATTGAAGAGGAGGATTACGACAGCACCGATTTTATCCCATTTTTACGGGGGAAGAAGGACGGTGGTTGCGACGGACGCCAGCAATTTCGCGCTGGGATGCATATTCTCTCAGTACTAAGGAAGGCGGCTTCATCCGGTGGCATTCCATTCACGAAAATTGAACAGCGCTGAAACAAATTACGAGATACATGACAAAGAAATACTGGCAATAATGGCAGCATTCAGAGAAGGGAACCGGTACCTCACATGACAAAAAGAACCAGTGACGGTATATACCGACCACCAAAACCTACAGTCCTTTTTGACCAAAAAAGTCTGGAACCAGCGACAAATTCGATTGGCACAGGAGTTAACCGATTACAACGTCAAAATGGGCTATCGACCTGGAAGCAGAGGAGGAAAGCCAGACGCGTTAAGAAGACGGCCGGAGTACCGTCCTGAGGAGGGAGCTCATCAGAGTGAACAGTCAATTCTGAAATCTGCAAACTTTCAAATTTCAGTGATTCATCAAAGACAAAGCGCAGAGACAGCCCTCTCCCCAGAGAAACGCGAGTCGACAAGCCTGAGAATAATGAAACTCTCAAGCAAGGCAATAATTCCAACAAAAGGATCAGGATTCTCAGCCGGTCATGACATTTACTCCCTAACAGACTCACTGGTACGAGCAAAAGGACAAGTAATAGTGGAAACGAGTATTGCAACAGGACTGCCGTAAGGAACCTAGGGAAGGCTAGCGGCAAGAAGTGGTATGGCTAGCAAGATGGGAATAGCAGTGGCTAGTGGTGTAATAGGTGGAGATTACACCGGAGAAGTCAAGGTTATACTTCGAAATCATGGACACCCGGACGGCTTATAGAGAGCAGGGGATCCGATAGCTCAACTTATACTAGAGAGAATTGCCGATGCCGACGCCAGGGAAGTGGATAACCTAGGAACAACTGAGAGGGGAAATGAGGGCTTTGGGTCTAGTAATCTAAACCCCAAGCGATCCATCACGGCTAAAGAAGAAGGAATAAAGATATGTTTCCTTCACGCAGAGAATGGGAACACCGAATTCTTTAGCGCAACCGATATTGGCTATCACTCTCGGTTAATGAGAGAAAGAGAAATGTTCTCCAGCACTCACATCAACGCAGCCATGACGCGAACCATGAACTATCCATTTCTAAACAAGATTAAAGTGTGTGGGAAGAAGAACAAACAGTGGCAGGAATGAGGCCGTGAACTGGTCAGGTTAAGGAAATGCGGAAAGAGGATGCCAAACGAATGGAGAGAAAAGGACGGGTTATTATATTACGAAAATCGACTATACATCCCCCAGGACGAGTCCCTACAGACGGTGATAGCCCAATCCTGTCATGACTTCTTGGGAGCAGGACACTTTGGCCAGGAAAAACCAATCGAAATAGTAACAAGAGATTTTTACTGGAAAGGGCTCGCAGACTGGATCAGAGACTGTGTACAATCCAGCGACGAATGTTCACAAAGTCAATCCCCACGTCATGCAAACTATGGACTACTTCAACCTTTGGAAGTACCCTATGCCGCGTGGACCTGCATTTCGAAAGACTTCATCACACAACTACCAGAATCTCAAGGGAGAACCCAGATAATGGTAGTGGTAGACTGGTTTACAACGATGGTTCACTTTGTTGGCGTCCATGAGAACGCGACTGCAAAACATGTTGCGGATACATTCCTCCAGGCAGTGGGAAACTTCATGAATTGCCGACCGAAATTATATCAGATATGGACGCGAAGTTTTCCGGCGAATTCTGGCAATCATTGTGCATGGTGCTAGGAGTTAAGCGACACATGTCAATGGCGTACCACGCTCAGACTGACGGAGAGACGGAAAGACCCAACCAAGTGCTGGAAGGTTACTTACGAACGTTTGTCAACTACGATCACAATGACTGGTACCAACTATTGCCGTTAGCAGAACATGAGTACAATAACTCACCAACAAACACGCATAAAATGACCAAATTCATTGCCAACTATGGCTATCACCCACAGACAGAGTGGATGAAAGAAAGGGAAGCTCATGATCCCAGGGCGAGAATGTATGCTCACTGGATGCAGGCCATATATCAAAAAGCGAAACAGACCCTAGAAAACACACGGGAAGTGATGAAGAAATATTACGACTGCAAGGCAACGGAGCAACCCAGTATCGAGGTTGGCAACTTGGTAATATTGAACACAAAAAACATACGCACCAAACAACCCTCAAAGAAGTTGCGTCCGAAACTCTATGGCCCCTTCAAAATCTTAGAAAAGAAAGGAAGCCAGGCCTCCAAGTTAGACATATCACCAGGGTGGAAAATTCATCCTGTGTTTCATGTTTCCTTATTGGAGCCCTCGCGATCCTGGAACCGACCGAATCGCAAACAACCAGTAAGAGATCCTGAAGACATCGAGGGAGACTGGGAGTGGAAGATAGAAAGGATCGTCAAGAGTGAGCTCATTTCATATACGGGAAAGGTTCGTGGAAGGAATAAGGGGATCAAGGAGCTTCAGTATTTGGTGAGATGGAAAGGCGGTGCGGAGGATGAAAAAACATGGGAACCAGATAAGGGTATGCAGAACACGAAGGAAGAGGTGGAACGGTTTCATAGACAAAACCTAGAGATGCCGGGCCAGGGAGAGGTCAAGTAACATAGGAAACGTTCTTCATCGGTGGACAAGTAAACACCAGTGGTTTTTACCTATACTATGTAGAGGTTGAAAAGGAAGTTGAAATTGTAATATAAAACATAGAGTATTTGGGACGAACACTTTGAAGAGGGGAGCTCGTGTTAAGTGCACTGACTCCCTGTACAAATTTAGGAAGCAAGGTTACCCTACCTTCACGAGCACGAACTTCGAAGACTTAAGATAACAGTCCGCTCCTGCGCAGGGGTTGGGACGGCGCGTCATCACTCACAGCCTTGCTAGTTGCGTCTCACCACCAAAGGCCACTATAATTGGAAGACATCCTATAACCCTGGATACGTCGCGGCTGTTGGTCCGACCGGATCCTGTTCGCCGGGTATATGAGGGGTGACCTCCGCGCACCTTATGCCAGGGAAGCAGGTGAATGGGAAGATGGTGCACCCTGTTGCAGACACTTGAAGACAGGCAGTTGGAAGGGTGGGTCGAAGGTAACAGGACATTTGGCTCGCAAGGTAGGCCCCTCTTACCTACCAAGGCGCGTATGGTATGAAGGAGGTGCCTATGCCCAGTAAGTGGATCAGGTAAATCCACAAAGAACAGGTTGGTAAAAGATGGAGTCCGAGGGAAAAAACCCATAGGTGCGATCCCGAGGACAACTCATTTAATGCTAGAAGACCAGAATACGACCTGCTGTTGCATGCCAAATTCTCTACAGAACCAACGTAAGACAATGGGCAATCTGCTGTCCAGCGAGTGAGAGTACATCCGAGAAACACGGAGGCAAGATGATTCGTAACCACTACAGTCAAAGGATAAGCGGATCAGCTGACACCTGATGTCGTCTTTCACACCATCAGGACTAACAGAAGCACACACCCATAAGTTGACTATGGGAGCAAGAAGGTGTGGCTGAGAGTTTTCAGGGTATACGGGTGTTTGCAATCAGGGGGTGTTCGCAGAATCGTCAGTGTTAGGCGCAGAGACTCCCCAAAAGGATTTACAGGGCAGAGTTACCCTACCTTGACGTGCACGACCTAGCCCAGTCGGAATAACAAGTGACTTCTTTCAGAAGGTCACGTGTTCGACGCACACGCGCGTCAGGGTTGGCCTGACCACACGACGAATCCTTATCAGTCTCTATCCAGGTACGTGAGCAATGCAACTGGGGGGTTTTTGGTACTTGGTATAGAAGAAATATTTCTCTATCGTATGGAGTCGAACAGGGAAGTCCGAACGGTTTGTTCTGAAGATATGGCATCTCAAAGTTAAGCGGACCGACATATGTAGTCTGATAAAAGTAAGATGTAGGCATATGATTACACGGCAGGAGAAATGTTGATCACGACATGACCGGAAGGAACAACTGGTATGATAGCTAGCCAGGCTGCATATACAGACTAAGTTCATATGGCCTGAGAATCGAGAACCAGTAATTGGATGCAATTACCAGGGCAAAGATTATAGCCGAAGTGGTGTGTGAGAAGTCAGGGTCAAACCGGGTTCGCACATTCGCAGAAGCTAGGAGAAGTTGGAAATGGTGCTTCCCTGATATGATAGACAGATGTACCAGGGGAACGGGTATAAGAAGCGGGCACGAGCCCGGAGTAGATAGAGATCAACAAGCACGAAGAAGAGATCTTATCAATATAATAAGTTGTATCTTATTGTGACCTATACTTCAACGATCTATCCCGAAGTCTACCATTCTAACTAGTCTACATTACTCGTGTCTTGTTAACGAGTGTTCCGATATAAAGCGATTCAGGTCCTATGTTAGGTGGTAGCTTCAGTGTGAGGTATTCCAACAGCTAGGACCTTAATCGTAATTATATCGGAGAACTCGTTAAGAAGACACGAGTAATGTAGGCTAGATATAATGATCCACTTCGGCATAGATAGTAGAAGTATTGGTAACGATATAAAAGTGTAGATAACCTATTATATTGATAAGATCTCTTCTCCGTGCTTGTTGAGTTTAATAGCAGCGAAGATGCTTCGATATTTATATTTCGCGTCTGAGCAATCGCAGTATACATGCTAACTCTATACTAATTAAGTATCTTGCCCGCAACTCTGCGAACTTCACCTGAGTGCGAACACTCGGAGACCCTGAAAACTCTCTACCACACCTTTTGCTCCGATGGCCAACTTATCGGTCTGCGCTTCTGTTATTCGTGATGGTGTGCAGAACCCTTCAGGTGTCAGCACATCTGCTTATCCATTGACAACGATGGTTACGAATTATCTTGCCCTCGTGTTCATCCAGGGTAGTCTAACTCGCTGGACAGAAGATGGCCAATCTTGTTTGGTTCGTTCCGTCCAGAATTCAACCTGCAACTGCATGAGGTATTCTGGGCTTCCGGCATTACGCGACTTGTTCTCGGGATCGTACCTATAGGCTTTTTCCCTCAGACTCCATCTTTTACCAACTTGTCTTCTGTGGATGCACCAGATCCACTTACTGGGCATGGTTACCTCCTTCATACTCTACCCGTCTTTGTAGGTACTAGGGGACTAACTTTCGTGCATAACGTCCTGTTACCTTCAACCCACTATACTGACTTTCAGTCTTCAAGTGTCTGTAACCTTATGCGCCGTCCTCCGATCCACTTGCTTCCACCGGCATAAGGTGCCCGAAGGTCCCCCCTCATAGACCCTGCGAACGGGATCCGGTCGGACAGACGGCCGCGACGTATACGGTATTATAAGCTGTGTTCCATCGATTGTGGTCTTTGGTGTTGGGACGCAACTACCCAGGTGGCCAGTGATGACGCGCCGTCCCAACGCCGGGGCTGGAGGGGGGTGTTTATCTTTTTCCTTCAAAGTTCGTGCGTGTCAAGGTAACGTATTTCACCAGGAAACCGCCCATCACGCGGAAGCCGCCCACTTTCCCCCACCAAATCCAATACGAAAAATGTACAAGAAATAAATAAAGGAAAAATACAAAAAACAAAGGCCCACTATCATAGATCAATTAGAAAGTCCCTTGAAGCTGACTGCAGGTGATTCGCTGTAGTTGTGGTTGGGTAACATGCTTGCTTGCCCCAGGATACCCGGAATCTGAACCACTATCAATCCATTCAGGATCTGAATCTGAGCCTAAATTTAAATTTCCCAGAGCTATAACCTCTGGGCTCAGGTTAATGGTAACCTGGTTTCCAGATTTTTTCTTTCGCTTAGGTGTAGGAGAGTTGGTTGGCCCGGATTTGGTAGCTTTAGTAGCCCGTCGTTCTGCTGTTGTTGCCTTTCTCTCTGCTTGATCACGATCCTTTGCCTCCACCTCATGCCGTACCCGGAGCACATCCTGCAGAGAGATAACCCGCGCTTTCGACATCTCTTTTCTGCCCTTTGTCTTTGCTCTATCAGCCGCACTGCTGGCTTTTTCTAGTAGGTTTGGATTCTAAATTGCAAGAATAACATTATCTGCAGTAGCCCGGGCGGCAGCATTAAGCAGCTTAGTAACTAAAGCATGGTTATACTGACTTCTTGGTGTAGATTTAGGAAGCGCATTGAGCGTTTTCCTGCGATGGATTAGTATACTTCTACAATGGCTAGGTGTAACGGGAACTTGGAACTGTGGCTTCGTTGCTGGTTGCTGAGATTCGAAAGTGAAGGTAGATTTTTCGGGGCTTCAAACACGGCGCTCATTAACAGGAACAATTCCAGTTGCTTCAAAAGCGCTCTGAATATTCTTCTTTGTATAGGTCATTTTCCTTGCCTTAATCAATAGCCTGTCAAATATTAGCATAGATAAAAGGTATTAAAAAAAATTCAGATTTTTCAATTCATGGTTGACGGACGGATAGAAGTCCCCTTTATTAATACCTGTCTCTCCTCCCTCTGTATAGTCATCCAAGCAGTGACTATAATTCCGTTGCACTGGACCAAATAGTCTCACACCTAAAGGCTGAAGGATATGGGTAGAGTGGGCTGGTAGGCATAGGGGAATTATATCATTTTGTAAACAATAATCCAAAAATTCCCAACTGACATGCGAGTCATGCCCATCCAGGATAAGAAGACGTATAGCTCCATTAGCCCTATTCTGTATTCAGTAATAATCATTGTTCACATATCAAGAATCTTAGAGCTCAGATGTATGCGGCTCAAAGTTCTCAGTCAAGTAATCAAGCCCGATAGACCGAGAGGTCCTTCCCTTGTCCAAAATTGCGAAGAAAGCTTTATCTCCCGCCTTCACCAATGCTGTCCAACCCTTGTAGTATTTTTGTTTTTGTTTTTGTAATCATGCGTTCATTGTTTTAAGGTACAAAAGGCCTCATGCAGTGCTAGCTATGGAGAGAACAAAACCTATAAAGCACAAAACATAAACAAACGAAAGTTACGGCACCAAAAGATTTCTACTATCGCGAAGGTTTCTCCTCCGCCAGGCCATTGGCCACTGTCACAAATCGTGACTAAGCAAGGCAGATTTCACATGACTCATACTTATGAGTCATAAGATATGTTGGATTTTACACTATGACGTTACTTGACTTATAGTTCTCACATGACTATGCACTTGCGAGTCATTGTTATGTTATGATTGGTTGATTGTTTCATGACTCACGATTGTGACATCATATGATGTAATGATTTTTGCACATGACTCATACTATGAGTCATAGGTTTCACGCAGGTGACTCGTTTGGGCACATGACCTGGTTTATGAGTTTTGATTGGTTAACGGAATGTTGTGCGATGACTCATATGAGTCATCGATGGATTTCGCGCTATGACTCACTATGAGTCATAGAGGTTTATGTAGCGCAAGGTGATGAGTCACCAGGGTTAGGGTTGTGGGAAGATGCCTATATAAGGCGCTTGGTTCCGACCAAGAGATAGGGCCGAACCATCTCTCGTCCACCTCCGGCGATTGAAATCTCAACACCGCGGGAAATCATCGTCACTTTCCCTCGCCCACCTCTCTTCTCCCACGATGGCTACTGCCTAGGAGTTGACGTTAAGCCATCTACCCTCCTCCGCTGTGGCCTCGGCCTCCCCTCCCTGGGGTTCTCGTTCCTGTTCGTCGTTGACTCCCGCTCATGATGTTCGGTTCTCCCCCTTACCCCGCACTTGCTTTGCACCTCGCTTAGCATTTTGCACGGTCGGAAAGCTTCTCGCTTCGCTGACGGTCGGCGTTACGGTGTCGGACTCTCGGTCAAAGTAAGGCTTCGGTTCTGCTGGGCTTGTACCTCTGATGGGGAAAGCCTCGGTTAGTAACATCACGGTCCCGCTCGGTTTCGCTGTCACCCCAAAAGCCCTTGCTATGGCCCGTTAGTCGGTTGTGGCTAGCCCGCTCGCGATCCATCCTCTACCCTCCTCCCGGTTCCGTCCGCTGGCACGGTACTGCCCCATAAGCTGGCACGTGACTGCTAAAAAATCCTCCTCCGGCTGGCACCCTACTGCTCACCCCCCTCTGGCTGGCACCCTACTGCTCCCCCCCCTCTGGCTGGCACCCTACTGCTCATCGTCGTTGGCTGGCATCCCCTCTGCCCGGTGGCTCCGCTCGCCCACCTGCCTCTCTCCCTCCTGCGATTTAATCTACGGTCGCAATCCTCGCTTAGGTTACGGTTGATCATGGTATTGCACTGCCTCCTTGGTCTCTCCTAAACGCCGACGCGTCGCCACCTTCCGGTCACTCCCGACCGTTGAGCCGCCGCCCCAACCGGATTTCACCGTACGGGTTCTTGGATTTGGCATATTGGCAATAGTAGTTACATCTAGGCGTTTCGTTGATTCTTTTCTTAGTGTTACCTGGGGGCCTGCTGAAGGGTTTGGGTCTCTCTCCTGTACGTTTCTATGAGTGGTTTCCCTACGTGTCTGAGGTGCGAGTCTTAGGTGCTAGGAGGGGGAGGTTTCTTCTATGGTCTCGTGGGGGTTTGATTTTTCCGATGATGAGGTGAAGCTGGCGGGATGACGTTTGCTTATAGGTTGTTTATCTCCATAGCTAGCGCTGCATGAGTCTTTTCTACCTTTAAACATAATAACGATTTGATTACAAAAAAAAAAAAAAAGAGAAAAAAAAAAAGAAAAAAGGACCAAGAGATAGGGCACGAACCATCTCTCCTCCACCTCCGGTGATTGAAATCTCAACACCACGGGAAATCATCGTCGCTTTCCCCCACCCACCGCTCTTCCCCCATCATGGCTTCTGCCTAGGGGTTGACGTTAAGCCATCTCCCCTCCTCTCCTGGGGCACGCATGCCTCCCCTCCTTGGGGTTCTTGTTCCCGTTCATCGTTGACACCCGCTCATGAAGTTCGGTTCTCCCCCTTACCCGCACTTGGTTTGCACCTCGCTTAGCATTTTGCACGGTCGGAAAGCTTCTCGCTTCGCTCACGGTCGGCGATACGGTGTCCGGACTCTCGGTCGAAGTAAGGCTTCGGTTCTGCTGGGCTTGTACCTCTGATGGGGAAAGCTGCGGTTAGTAACATCACGGTCTCGCTCGGTTTCGCTGTCGTCCCAAAAGCCCTGGCTATGGCCCGTTAGTCGGTTGTGGCTAGCCCGCTCGCGATCCTTCCTCTACCCCACTCCCGGTTCCGTCCGCTGGCACCGTACTGCCCCATAAGCTGGCACCTTACTGCTATTTCACCTCCCCGGCTGGCACCCTACTGCTCAACCCCCACCGGCTGGCACCCTACTGCTACTCACCGGCTGGCACCCTACTGCTCATCATCGTTGGCTGGCATCCCCTCTGCTCGGGGGCACCGCTCGCCCGTTTCCCCCTCCGATCGTTCGGCCTCTCCTCGGTTACGCCTAGTCGTGGTATAGCACTGCCTCCGTGGCTTTGTCCAACGCTTGGGAACGATGTAATGACCTGCCCGACCGTACATCATGGTTTTTGG
>Ga0307513_10011885_pt1 | contig 10784 bp, 8 predicted proteins | sample 15_EM_MG_FD_202174 | JGI IMG/M metagenome (GOLD analysis project Ga0307513, IMG submission 202174) | Populus trichocarpa ectomycorrhiza microbial communities from riparian zone in the Pacific Northwest, United States - 15_EM | ecosystem: Host-associated > Plants > Roots > Unclassified | place...
GGACTGAACATATTTGGCGTCTCCGGGAATTCTTGCGATACAACATTACCACCACCATCCAAACCCCCGTCTGTTGACGGGGTATCCGGATCGCTTAGTCGGGGTGTCACAGTGATTTTGTAGGCATTCGCGTCGCGCGAATCTCGCACGACCTTGATCGGACTCGGTGCGCTTCCTGACCTCTGGCGATTGAAAATGGTACTGAGTTGGGGCGGTGTTAGAGGAGAAAGGAGGTCTGAGCCCACAGACCCAAAGGAAGAGGAGCTCCGAGCGACGGAGGGCGAGGGTGGTTGGGTTATAGAGTTCGGACGTTCTCCTGGCGGGGGTCTTGACTGGCGTCCATCGGAGGGTCGGCGGGGTAATAACACGGAATCGCCTCGTGCTAACAGAAAAAGAAAAACCAACGTTAGAATATCATGATTTTTAGATGGGAGAGCGAGCGTCATACCACGAGGGGTGCCTGATAACGGACTTCGAGCTCCAATGGGTATATTCCTTTGCGATTCACGCTTATCACTTCTATACGGCGTCGGAGGTGACAACTGTGAACTTGATTCCTCAGAAATCGGCGAAAACGCAGGCCGGTAATTGCCATTGGTTAGTAGAAGTGCTGGAGAATCCGGAAGCGAGTAATAATTTAACACATCCTCCAAATTCTTTGCCGAATGTGGGTCCTCGGAAGAGACTGTAGGTGACAGCATGTCGAGGTCAGGGGATACAAGCTGCGAATCCACGGGAAAGCGCTGGGTAGCTTCTTGATATTCGTCCGGCCCACTTTCTCGTTTGGAGCTACTATCGTCTTCCTGTAAGTATGCAAGCTTTGGCGTAGGAGGCAAAGGCGAACGCGGAAATGGTGGGGATTTTTGAGATTCAGGCGACTTTGGCAGAAGCGAGGCGATATCGAACTCCACCCCAGGACTGAGAAGCGCGCTGCTCGGCCGCGTAGAGGGTGTGGGCGTTTCTGGTAGAGTTCTTGCCGCGAGACTCCCCGTACTAGATCGCCTCCGCAAATTCTGCTTCCGTTTCTCTCTTAGCTCTGCCGCAGCCGTTCGAGGTTTCTTGGGTGGCTCGTAGAGAAAACTGGCATTAGAGGGGATGGGAGGTGCATCTGGTCCGATGGAAAATCGATCATCATTGTACGCTGCACCGAAACTGTGCTCTGCACGGGGAAGAGTGGTGGAATCTGAGCGAGTAAGCCCTACCACCCCACTGCGGTATCTTGAAGACCGATTATCGTTTAAAATGAAGCTGTTAGAGAGGAGGGCGCGGGCAAGTGTAGTTCCAGACACAGCGGAAGAAGTGGGGGTGTCGCAAAGCGAGATTCGCTGGTTTCGTAAGGGTGAGGGAACGGGACTTATTGGTCGCCTGTTAGGTTTGATAGATATTGAGTTTGGAATATTCTTTTGGGTCGATGTTGATGGTTGCTCCTGGAAAAGAGTTGAGACGAATTGGTTTCACAAAATTGGAAGCGCTCACCAAACGGTTGAAGTCATCGTATCCTGGTAATTTCCCAAAATGCGAAGGCTTTGTAGAAGCGATAAATTAGTTTAACAATTGTGTCAGGCTTATGGAGAACTCACATCCATTGCCCTAAGGTTTGCAATAATATCTTCTGATGAAGAAAGGGAGGAGCTCCCGCCATCTTCGTCGCCGTTTCCCGTTAAACTATCTCTCCCTCCATTCAGGAATCCTAAGCCTCCCGTGCTCGCCGATGTGTTCGCAACCCCATTCCGAAGGCCCCTTCCGCTCAGCCTCAATCCCTCCGCAGCACCATTGGATCCCTCGGACTGTAGCAAATCAGCCGGAAACCAATCTCCGAGAGCGGGTGAAAAATCGATGTCCAGCTGAACTTGCGGTGAAGAAGTCCCCACTCCTTGGTATGGCGGCTCTTGGTCCACGATGGGGTTTTCGTAATCGTCTATGGGTTTGCCTCCGTCAAAATCCAATGAATACCGTGCGTTTAGGTCATGAATATCGATGACTTCTGTTGACTCATAGCTCCGTGGTAGGTTCGCTGTCGCGGTTGATGTCGAGGATTCTCCGCGCAACAAAGAGAAAGGTGACTTGATCGCCTTGGTCCTCCGCCCAGACCTATAGTTGATGAAGGAGGGTAACGCAGGCATACCGAACCCGTCCAAGTTGTCGGCTGCAGTGAAGAGGAGATGGACCAAGCTCCCTCGTCTGTCCGGAAGATATGGATATCCTGCCAAGGATGGCAAGGAAACCTGGTTTGCATCAGTCAAGTGTTTGGTGATGTGTGACACAGTCCATCAACCTAATCCCACGGCGAGCACTGCCGCGGCAGCTCCCACAACTTTTTCTATGAAACGTTGAAGGCGAAACACATGAATTATTCCTTCTTCCTGGCCATCATCCATGATTTTTTGAGGCACATCCGACGTAAATTTCCTATATGTGCCATGACAAGATAGTTCAGTCCACAAATTTCTGCCAACTCTTCAAGCTCTCTTCGGCAAAACGTGTGAAGGGCGTACCTGATTTATGCCAACTCTGGAGCCAAATGGGTTTCAGAAACCTCTGGATCCATCATGCGCATCATAATCATGATTTTCACGACGCCAAAATACACTAGGCAATGCATACGACCAGATTCCGCCGGTAAAGAAGCAACGGTCCAGGTCACAGGACCCATAGACGATGGTATTATTGCCAGTGACTGAGCGCTGAGCCGAGCTGGGGAAGCAGTTCATCAAGCTCTTCCACCTTCCGTTCCTTCGTATTTGCGTTGGCGGTGGAAGTCGAGATGGTTGTATTGGAGAAGAGGTGGTCGCTCGAGCGATCGAGTCGCGGTGAATGAACCTGGTTACTTATGTAACGAAGACGTGCCCTTAACCACTTGAACACAAACCAAACACTAACCACTTTCTTTCATTGCCCCCCTCAATTGATCAAGATCAGTTTCAAGGCATCTTGGGACTGATTAATTACTGATTCTTCCTATCCAAGAATTCTTTTCTTGCTAATTAAAGCATTGGTTGCGGTTGGAACTCGATCGAAAAGCTGTTTCACCTCAACCACCTTGCCCCGCAACATGGTATGCCGTAGCTGGCCTGGAAAGGACGACCTATCCATCCTTAATGCACATATTACATCCCTCTCAAATTATGCACTGGCTTTGCTTAAGCTGCATGTGTTCAGCTGCGAACCCTGAGATACTAGAATTTCCCCTGTTCCTCCCTTCAACACTTGTTCAAGGATGCCATTATATATGCGATAACTATATCCTGCACTTCAAGGGACCACCCGCAGATTCTGGTTATTTTTTATCTTTTAAATATCCCTGATCATGTTGCTGGTGTCATCCCACAAGCTCGAGCGTGTATTGCAGGCGCTTATTCCGGGCTGATGATTTTCTCAGGTCGGGCATTTCCATCTCTTGGGTACTCTCAGAGCGACAAATACTGAATTTGAATGGTCGGACTTGATGGCTAGGGCACCAGCAGTTAGAATACCTGTTTCTCGTTCGAGCCAAACCCTGGGAGTTCCTACTCTTCCGACCCTATACCCAGCCATACCCTCGCCCTCCCAAATATTGCGGTGGGTGTCTTCATCGGGTCAAAAAAAAAGACAACCGTGTCAATTTCTCGCCTTAGTTTCCGAGCTGTTCCGCTACTTGGCCTTCCAGATACATGACCTGAACCACTGCTCTGGTACCACGCAGGAAATATGGTTCTTCCTGCGCTGCATATGTGGTGATATCAGTAAGTACGTACTTGCCCACATGTTTTGCCCGATCATGGATCCCGACTGTCGCCTTACTTGATCAACAAAAATATTACTTGGCCCTCACCTTCAAACACACGACGCCCACACGATAAACAAACGCCCGTGCGCTGCTAAAATGTCACGCCAGGCGCCTGCGTGGACCTGCCACCTTTGCAAAATTCTCTCAACCCTGTTTTGCTTTTGTTGTAATTCATCGCTGACCCGGCATATATCTAGATTCCACTGGATAACCACCGAACGTTTATCGGGTCTAACAATCAGCGACAAGATCCCGGCGGTACCGCAATTTTTTCGAAGCCTCGGGAAGACGGGACGGGTTGTACGGGTGCACACCAGACTGGACCTTGACGGATTGGCATTCCCAGAGAATCACATCTTGTCGGGCTCCGTGTAATGGTTCCGTAATCATCCAAATATAGGTTGTGAGCCTCATGTTCACGTTAGTTGTCACATTGTTGAAGGTACACGTCAGATTAGTGTTAATTAATGTACCTCGGTATGACACCAAACATACCTTTCTGATACGCCCAATGATTGCGCCACAGGTCCCCTCACAACGCAAGGAGGCTTCTGGAGGCCTTGTCAAAATTGCACCGAGAACCGAATATCGAGGTCGAAAAGGGCCCATCTCTTCAATCTGGCCATGGGGGACAAGTGTTTCATAGAAACTTGACCTCATGCACTGTACTCATGATGTCCGTATACTTAAATCCGTCAAACAGCTGGAAAAGAAGGCCTATGACACTTCCTAGGCCCCGTGTTTTGTAGGTGCGCAATTAGAGAGGTTGGCAGCTTCCCAACGAATAAAAATTCACTGAGGGAGTTTTAGAACCATGGGCAGATCATTACTCATGTCCTTTTGCGACGTGGTGGGAATAATCTGCCATGTAGAACAACAAATCTCTAGAAGGTGAGATGAGGATTTGATAGCACACGACGGAATTCGGACCTGATAGCGACCTCGCTGAGGCCTGGCCACCTGGGTGACAACTCTGCCGCGATTTGCCTTGCATTAACTATGTTGCGTTATTAGGAGTCTAGCCGCCGGATGTCATTGGGGCCCACTTTTTTCCGATGCCAGAGAGGTCTCAAGGATTCTTATTGTTGTTCGCCGGGTTATGAGATGGGCATCTGATGGGAACCCGTGAAACTATCAATAATTGTCGATTGTCTGCCCCTCGACTGGTGCGCAGTTAGAAAACCCATCTCGCGCCATGAGCGGCTTATCGATTTCTTAAAACAAAAGAGAATTCAGCGAATAATCATTTCAAAGAATGAGTGTGGTCTTCAAAGACATTTTAAAAAATCCGAGCTTTCGAAGCCTCTCAAAACTTGTCACTATCTGGGAGGATCTGTGACTTGGATGGATGGCATTAGCACCGACCGAAGGTTTAGAAATCCATCTAGAACCACGAAAATTAATCCAGGTCCTCATCTGTCCTCATAGTAAGTTTCGGCCTTAACCGATATTCACCAGAATGAACACCGTACAGAAGATCACAATCGTGAAGGAAGGCAATCAGGGGAAACTATCTGGACCGAACAAGGGATTGAAAGAACATAAGTGGTTAATAAAGATCTTTTCGGTCGTTGGAGTGTGGCCGATGGATTTATCATGACCAAGCTTTGAGAACCAAATCTCCTATACCAAATTTGCGACAAGAAGCAAGATATTAAGTGCCCGTTGGGGTGCCACCATGGCGTAAGTGACACCACGGTCTTGGATCTGCATCTGACACCATAAAATAGATTAAAAAATTAGTGCTCAATGTAACTTGATAAAAAAAAAAGGACTCACGACTGGTCACTTTGGACCATGGCACACCGATACACGGGGGTAATAACCAAGTTTTGAGCGCCCTCCATCAAACAACTACAACTTTAAGTCCATCATCCACACTGAAAGGGAAGGATCAGGCAGACATATACAGGTTCATAGCATGTGCAAGGTGGGTACATTGGACTCTCTGGGCCAGGCAGAAGTGACCACCGTTCTAGCAGCCAGCGACTGGGACTGGGACGGCGGAAGCAAAGTGACAATCAAGGATCCGCGCTGTTCAGCTCAACCAGGACCCTTGAGGCGATCAAAAACCTGGGCCTATCAACCTATCTCTTTATGCCAAATAAAGCTGAGCCGCCATAGATGGCCTAGCTCAGGGGAGGCCTACTTCCCAACGAGATTTCATCGGCATTCGTGAAATTCCGTAAACCTGCTGATTGATTGCTGCCCTCGCAAACCGGCAGTTGCGACATGAAAGACCCATACATCTGGCCTTGTGGATAATTTGAGCGCCCGATTTTTTGAGAAAGCTGAAGGTGGAATGAAAAATTGAGGGCCGTCCGAGGTCGTATCGAGGGAACAAAGGGATTTTTGAGTTAGTTGGGCGGAGGTTACGAACGGGCGCTGCATTTCAAGCGAAAGCAGTTGAAAAGGTCTTCAAAAATGAGGGACGCATGGGAAATGACTACGCATTTATGCGCCAAACTATCGGGTTTGGTATGTCGAGAATGGAAATTTGAAAGTTGCGATCATTTTTGTTGAAATTTCCAAGAAATTTCTGGCCGCGACAACCTAGAACAACCTTCTCATCCTACATACGACCTCGACATCATCACTCGTCGTGTACTTGTTTGCATTTCAATTTTGCGCACCATTCGTGATCAATTTACGACGCCTCGGCAGCCCATAGTTTCCCGGGGTGGTAGTGTCAAGCAGCCTCTTCATTAAGGCATTTGGGGTACCTCATCTTCATTTCATCAAGGTTTTGAGCTCTGGAGTGGCGTGAGCTCCAACATCCACGCATCTTGGTCATATGTTACCTGCCCAGTATGCTCTAGCTGAGAACTCAAAAGTACCCTGCAAGAATACCTTTTGTCTACCGGGGAGAGGTAAGCATGTGCTTTTCCCGTTTCCAGACGCACGGGACGCACCCATTCACCCTGGATATATCGTCATCCCGGTTTGCCTGGGGCAGAACTCATTCGGGGTATCGGGGTAGTATCGGCCCACGGGTAGGGTTGTACTTGTTTCAGCAGACGATATCCCTGGAAATGTCATTTGGCGCAAGAATTCAACCATCTTGACGTCGTATTGAAGATCCTCCTTGCAATCTGCCAGAGGCCTGGTTTAACAAGTCCCATGTGCGCCCTCAAGCATCGAGCTGGCATGACCAGAGGCACACTAAGGATAGGAACGACATCGAGATGCTTAGTCAGATAGAAGATATCGGCGATGATGCAGGGTCGAACACTCGCTTATCTGGAAAAAGAATGTTGATAGATCTTCTGAATTTTCATGAGGTGTGGGATGCAACAGGTTTCGCGTCTTGAGCCTTCTCCTGGGAACTGGTGTGGGTTCTAAGTTCAACCTATTCCTCCTCGCCCTCTCTCCGATATCCTTTTCGCTCTTCCTCCTTCCAACTTCCCATCACTCCATCTCACCGGCTCCAAACCTATTTTCGAGCCCGGCTTACTTACGGCAAGAAAGGGCAGCCTGGAAAACAGCTCGGACATTTATAAAACCCCACGGGACCACTCAATTGTCTCCCCAATCGCCGTCGTCTTCATTGACGGACGCGTCGTCTACCCTTCCTACCTTTCCCTCTACTTGTTTTCCAGGGCCCACAATGTCTGGTCTTTCACCTACTCGTCGCCTCCGAACGAAAACCTCAGACCTCACAGAATTCTTTCGTGGTAATGGAAACTCCTCCAACCAACCCCGGCAACCTCAGAAGGATGTAACGACCTCCACCAACTTAGAGGTTCCATCCGGCGACGAGGCAGCCTCGGTCAAGAAAAAGATCACGCGTATCCCGTTATTTGGCCGCTCCCGTAAAAAGTCGAACCAGTCGAGCTCCTCAAGCCCATTCGCGTCTTTTGTGCGCGACTCTTCAGATTTGGGAGGGCCGTCGGGCGCTAGCAGACCACCGAGCGCGGATTCGAGGTGTGCTGGCATTTCTTTCCCTTTCATTTCCTTTTTCGGACCAATGTTCTTATTTGAGACGGCTGGCGATACGCATCACTGTAGCTTGGATCTTTTTTTTTGAGAACAATTTGCTCCTTCCTAAACCACTCTTTTCAATTTGATGTACTAATATGGTCCCTCGATAGACGACCCTCTGTGCCTTCCGTCGTCAATGTACAAGTTCCTCCACTCCCTACATCCAGCAAGGTTCCTACGCCATCTCTTAGCTCAAAGTTGGCCGCCCACTTCTCCCATTCTCGATCATCGAAGCAAACCTCGACCACACAGCCTTCGTTCACCCCAGCTGAGCCCCCGGCGGCCTCCTCGGGGCTTAAGCCTCCAAGCACTCGGTCCGCATCTTTTGAATCTGGTTCTTCCACTGGGACAAAAAAGCGATCCACAACGCCTCGTCCAGCCCAACCTATGATAACGGTTTCCTTGTCTCCTGACGACCAATTCATGGACTTGTTTACTCGACCGAAACGAAAGAACCTCGCAGAGCCTTCACAATCCGTCGACAAAGTGAAGAAAAGTAGTGCTGTCATAGATCCTGGTATTACGCCCAACGCGAGCCCACCTGCTAGCCCTCGAACTCGGTCTTCCGAACAATCGATCTACAGGCGTGGGTATACTCCTGCATCCGCGATTGCTGCCGCTGTTCGTCACCAACAAAATTCCAGCATTGGAAGCGATCGAGCACCAAGCACTTCCTCAAAGACTTCGAATTCGAGGAATAATTCTGACTCTGATAAGAGTAACGAAAAAGATGAGGGGTCATCCACGCCACGCCTATCTGAACCTCGTGAATCTCCTCGGCCTTCTCTCCTCGAAAAAGAGAAAGGCCTCCCGCCTTCTCTCCAGCGGCGGCCTTCTGTGGCAACAGGGTCCAATCACCATTCCGACAACGGGTCGTCTACTGTACGATCTCGGATGAGGCAGCCATCTACTCCGGCGAGGAGTAGGCCACCTTCGATGCCCCTTCCCCTCCCACCTACCCCCAATTCATCTCCTGCCACTTTCCCGGGTTTTCAAGGAACGCAAGCGATTAAGAAGGAATCGGCATCCGCAAAGGCTATCGTCCGCCCTCGGGCCCACACCATTGGTGCTGTTGTCGATCTCTCTACTCCCCTTGCTCCTCTCTCTCAGCCAGCCGCAAACAAACTGATTCCGCCGACCATTACGGCTACCTCTTCCAAGGCTGACAGTGAAATACTTGATATCGAGAACGCTTCTGCGGAGGAGCTCCGGAAAGCCCTCAAATTCCGCAATCTGCAATATGACGAGCTCGCCAGCTTCATCCTGAAGATGACAGAATCGCACATCGCGGAGGTTACGGCGCTGGAGAAAAAGATCTCAACCTTAACGAAGGACGCACTGAAGCGAGAGAAGCAAATCAAGGGATTCACCCTCTTGCTCAGCGACGAGGAATCATCCCACTACCCGAAACCTCTTCCTCCTGGGATACTGAACCAATCACGCTTCGCTTCGTCCATGGAATCTGACCCCGACAGGAACACATCTCAAGGAATATCTCGCAAGTTTAGTTATCAAAGCGATTCGGGTGCCGAATCCCATGCGACATCTGGTGCTGAATCGCTCCGCGCCTCTGGTGCCTCTGGTTCGGAGTCCATGACCTCTATGATTCGGAACAAGAGACTGCGACGACCATATCCTCTTGGGGACCAAGCATACGCGGCCAGTCGCACGGGTACTGCTCTGCGATCGTCGAGGCTTCCTCCTGGGGTTGGCGGCGCTGACAAAGGATCGTCAGATATCCCGCATTCGAACGCCAAACGTTCATCCATTAGCTCAATATCCGGATCCCCCTCTTCATCAACTTCCTCCTTACTACCCCCAAGTCCGAGCATCACAATGTCCTCTCTTTCAGCAATTCCGGAAGGCCCTACCGCCACACTTCGACTTCCTAGCTCCGATCAACAGGAGGAACGACGAGCCCTGCGAGCTTCCCATCGCACTTCCACGTCGTCCTTAACATCGTCCTCAACGGCAGCTAGCAGCTCATATTCCACCAATATCAAACGTAGCCGCCCCCCGTCGATCGCTCAAGTACTCGAAAAGACGCCCAATATGGACGACGTCCTCGAAAAATTACGTCCATTCTCGTAGTCCCTCATGTATCATCGTCCAACATTGTCGTACGACACCCACGCTCGTTTTTCATTTCGCCCTCATCTTTCATCGCATACTGCATCACACCCGTTTTCTTGGCTACCCTATTTTATGACCGCATGGTTTCGGCACTCACGCTCCTTCCATCAATATTTTCTTCGACCCGCTACGTATCTACAATTTTCCTTTATTCTCCACTCTAGTCTCCTTCTATTACTGGCATGGAAGCTCTTGGCCACAAATGGTTTGGCCGGGTTACTTCTCGGATCGGATTGCTCACTCGGACTTTTGTCTTCGTTCTGATGGCACATTCTCCGCATTCTGTTGTATAAAATATCAGCCACGTTTTGCTCTATTTCGCTCATTTAGTACCAATATACATAGTAACTCTATCTACGGCATCCTCTTCTGATGGTTGGTTCATTTATTCTTCCTTACTTTAGCCTGTGCGTACAGGAATGATTCATATATTACAGGGATACTACTGTAAATAAATTATTATATCATTGGAAATATTTCCTTCCTACCTCAGGAAATTAAATTTCTGGTCGCTTACATATCAAGCTTGGAGATCCTATCGCACTCGCCGATTGTTGAACAGGCTGTGAATTATATAAATGAAAGTGTAAACGGGTAGAACTCAACGCGAGCTCGGCCCGACTTGCCTTTTTCGCCTCTAGCGTTCAAGCCACCATCACGATTCATTCTTCAATTCAATCGCTTGCATTAATCCCAATACCACCGACATTATCGTTATCGCTTTCGACACCCTGTCAATGGATCTGTCACCTAGGTCCTCCTAGGTCCCTGCCTCATTGACATCCAGTCCAAAAATGCGAGGGTTGAAACGTCAACGTCGTTCTTCTTTCTTCGGATCGTGATCACGGGCTGAATATGAAGCCCTGTAAATAATGAATCGAGCTACGGGAAATCATCCTAGGAT
>Ga0307513_10011887_pt1 | contig 10784 bp, 16 predicted proteins | sample 15_EM_MG_FD_202174 | JGI IMG/M metagenome (GOLD analysis project Ga0307513, IMG submission 202174) | Populus trichocarpa ectomycorrhiza microbial communities from riparian zone in the Pacific Northwest, United States - 15_EM | ecosystem: Host-associated > Plants > Roots > Unclassified | place...
CGTTGACGGTGGTGATAGCGACGATCGGCGCCGCCGTTTTGATGAAGACGCCCGGCAGCCAGCCGGTGAGAAAGGCATTGCCTTCGGAAAGATCGGTCATGGAAAATCCGTGCGATATCGGGCGAGGCACAATCCGGCTTAAAATCTCATCCGGATATGCGCGGCCTGAAAGGATGGAGAAACGATTTAAAGGTCGAGCACCAGATGCGGCAGGCCGTTCGAGGTCTTCCTCGGCGAAACGCCGTCCGCATCAACCTGTGCTGTCACACGCCGGCGAAAGGCGGAAAAGCTTTCGAAGGTCACGACATCCACCGGCTCGTCGAAATGGATGGTGATCCTGTGGAGATCGCCGCCCGGTGAGGCCGAAAGCGCCAGAACCTCGCCGGTAAACGGCTGGTTGAGATAACGGCCGCGAATATGCGCGCCGACGAAGAGCGGCGTCTTCGCAGCCGCATTGGGCTTTGCGGCAAGGGCCGCGAGCGTGTTCCAGTCGCGCGCGCCGTGCTGGCGGGCAATCAGTTCGAGGGCCGCGCTATGGGTCAGCGCGGTGCCGCGATCGTTCATCGCCTGGCGCAGGCGTTTCGCCTGAGCTTTCAATTCTTCAATGGCAGGATAGGTCGTCGTCATGGAATCAGCCTTTGGAAGGCATGCTCTTCGACTGCGGATGGGAGCTCGCATTGCCGCCAGTCAGCATGCATAAGGGCCGTGACCATGATCGCGAGGACTTCACCATGGATTTTCATCCGCGAGCGGCCGGTGCCTCGAACCGGCCTTGGTATGCGCGATCGCCGGCGGCATGTCAAGAATGGCGCAGGTGGGTAAATATTGAGCACATTTGCCGCAAATATGCACGAAATCGATGCGATTTTCCTGCAAGCTTCGCATAAGCCTTCAATCTTAACGATATTCTTCAGCAACCGTCAGCATTCCTCAGCTATATTCTGTCGTACAACAAGCGGAGGCTAAAAGGGCCTTTCAGATGCACCTCGACACAGAACACGCCAAGCCCGAACGGTCTTACCGGGAATTCAACCTCGACCGGCCCGGCAACATCATCTTCGTCGGCCATCACCTCAGCACCGGCACGCAGGTGCGCTGCATAATCCGCACGATCAACCTTGGCGGCGCACTGCTCGAAGTGAGCCCGAGCCTGGAAATGCCGAGCCATTTCTTCCTCGAAATCCTCGGCATCCATGACGAGATCGGCGCCACCGTGGTCAAGCGCGAGGGCGAATTGGTGACGATCAGCTTCAACATGCTGCTCAACCCGGAATTCCTGCACCACGTGCTGCGGCTGAGTTTCGAAACCTGAGGCTTTCCCCGGTCTTCCCGTCCTTGCGGCGCGCGGCCTCTGCGCCGGCGCTCCTTCTTGCGGCCAGACGTGCGATGACCGGAACGGCCCATAAGAGACCGCGCCATTCCGGCCGCTCGAGCGGATCGGCAAAGGGATCGCGGCGGGTCCGGCGATCGCGGCTTTCGAATTCCCTGAAGAGAACAACCCAGTTGAGAAGCATTGCTTCATCCTCCATCTATTGCTGGAGCACTTGAGCTAAGCCTTCGCGCCCTTCCGATGTAGAGGCGCAAGGGAAAGGGGGTTTTCATCCATGAAAGATGCGAGCTGGGACGACCTGCAGCTTTTCTTCCATGTCGCGACCGGCGGCGGGCTTTCGGCGGCGGCGACACGCACCGGAATTAGCGCGCCGACGATCGGCCGGCGCATGCTGGCGCTCGAACGGGCGACCGGCCGCTTGCTCTTTACCCGCGGCCCGACCGGCTACCTGCTGGCTAGGGATGGGCAGGAACTGCTCGACCGCGTCCGGCTGATGCAGGATGCGGCGCGTGCGATATCGGATTGGCGCGGCGAGGTGCTGACGCTGCCGATCGTCTCGACGGCCGCCGACAGCTGGACCTCGCGCTTCATCGCCGATCACCTGGCCAGCGTCTGGACACCGAAGGACAGCTTCCGCATGTGCTACAAGACCTGCGACGCGAGCGTCGATTTCACCTATCGCGAGGCGCATATCGCCATTCGCCATAGCCGTCCCGACAATGGCAATATCGCCATCCGCCGCTCGGTCAAGGTGGCCCATGCGGCCTACCAGGCAGCCGGCTATGACGAGCGCAATTGCAACTGGATCTCGCTCGGCACCGATATTGCCATCACGCCGGCCGACAAATGGACTTTCGAACAGCCGGATTACTGGATCACCAGTTGGACGAATACGCCGCATATGCTCTTTTACCTCATCCGCGGCAGCGCCGGCCGCGGCGTGCTGCCCTGCTTCATCGGCGATCAGGAGCGCAGGCTCGTCCGCGCCGGGCCTGTCATCGACGAGCTGACCTACGACATGTGGCTCGTTGCGCATGACGACGAACGGCAACGGCCGGAGGTCAGGATGGTCATGGATCGGTTGGCGGCGCTTTTTACCGAAAATGAAGAGCTGTTTGCCGGGCAGAGACCGCCGACCTGACGGGGAGCGCGAAAACGCGGGCCTCTCGACCCGCATTCTCCCAGTTGGACGGCTCAGGCGGCGAGATGCCGCTCGATCTCATCGACCGGCATATTGGTATAGTCCTTGGCCACTTCCACGGAGATCGCCGTCTGCGTATCGGGGCCGAGCGCCGGCCGCAATGCGCCGAGCGCCTTCGGCGGCGCGACGAGGACGATTCGTCGGGCGCCCTTTTCCTGCACCAACTCGTCGAGCTTTTCCGCCACCTGTTTCAGAAATTGGGTTTCGGCCTGATCCTGCCAGCTGGTCTCCTCGACAGCGCTGCCGCTGAGGCCGTCGGCGGCATGGGTCCGGCCGGGCTTATCGGCGCCGATCTCGCGATCCGGCTCGCTCGGCTGCGTCAGGGTTTCCAGCACCTTCAGGTTCATCAGTTCGGCATCGCCGGCATTCTGCATGATCAGAGCCTTGGCTCCATCGCAGACCACGACCCATGATTTCCAAGGGACTTTGACGTCGGTCATTTTCACTTCCTCGCTGTGGTCATTCGAAGCGCGCCCTGCTTCATCGATCAAGACAGAACGCCCGGCCGTTGAAAGAGTTCGGGAAAATTACGCCGAAATCGACCCGGCGGCGATCCGACCGGCCTTTCCTGCGTAGAAAGGCAGGTTCGGGAGATTTCGATGAAGACAGCGCTGATCGCCTATGCCGGCACCTTTCTCACGCTTCTCGTCTGCGACGGGATATGGCTCGGCCTGGTCGCCCGCAGCTTCTATCGCGACCAGCTGGGAGCGCTGATGCTGCCCTCTCCAAATTTCGCCGTCGCAGCACTCTTCTATCTTTTCTTCGCAGCAGCAGCGGTCGTGCTTGCCGTACTGCCGGCGCTTTCTGCAGGCTCGATCGCCACCGCGTTTCTCTACGGTGCCATTCTGGGATTGGCTGCCTACGGCACCTACGACATGACCAATCTCGCCACACTTCGGAACTGGCCGCTCGCCATGAGCCTGGTCGACATGGCCTGGGGCACGCTGCTGACGGCGCTCACCGCCGCAGGCGGCTATCTGGCTGCCAGAATTTTTGGCTGAAGAGAGCTTTCGGGACGAAAGCCGAGTCCCATTCATGGACAGCAGGCGTCCCGCTTGGGAACAAAGTTTCAACTCGTTAGAATTGTAATTTTATATTTGACGAATGTGCAAAACATTCATGTGACCTTGGCTGAGATCAAAACCAGCTTGCTCGATCAAGACCCGCTTGATTGAGATCAAAGACCCCACAATGCGTTTTGACTGACGGAGAATGCGAAATGTCTATGCTCCGCGCTACACACCTTGCCACGGTCAAGTCCGCTGTCTACGACCTGCGCTGGGAAGAATTCATCGTCAAGCGGCCGGCACGTATCGTTGCCGTCCGGCCGTGCCTCACCGGCGTCTCAATGCGAAGCGCCGAGATCATCGATATCTCGCAGGGCGGCGCCACGTTCATCGTGTCGACCACTGCTGGCCTGCCGAAGCATTATTATCTCAATATTCTCGGCCTCGCCTATCGCATCGGCTGCGCGGAGGTCTATCGCAACAAGGAACGCATCGGGGTGCGGTTCATCAACCTCATGGATATCGAGGTTCTGCGCCGTGTCGTCCGCACCGATTTCCTCGTCGGGAACATGGAAGCCATCAACGCCCGGCGGGCGCCGATCTTCCGAGCATGAATGAGCCGGCGGCAGTGCAACTGTCGAAATAATCTTGCTTGCGTTGGCGGCGCCTGGGCCTATTGTTGCGCCGATTTTCAACTCCGGGAAACTGCCTTCGCATGTCCGCCTTCTCGCGCTTCACGCCTCTAGCCAGCGCCCTGCCCTCCACAGTTCCCTTCGTCGGTCCCGAGGCCATCGAGCGCCAGCGCGGGCTTGCCGTTTTGGCACGCATCGGCGCCAATGAGAATGGCTTCGGCCCCGCCGCTTCTGTCCTCGCAGCGATGCGCGAGGAGGCTGACAATGTCTGGAAGTACAACGATCCGGAGAATTTTGCGCTCAGGGAAGCACTTGCCGCCCATCTCGGCGTCTCGTCCGCCAATATCGCCATCGGCGGCGGCATCGACGAATTGCTCGGCCAGATCGCCCGGCTGGTGATCGAGCCAGGCGCGCCCGTCGTCACCTCGCTCGGCGCCTATCCGACCTTCAACTTCCATGTCACCGGTTTCGGCGGGCGGCTGGTGACGGTTCCCTACGTGAACGACCGCGAGGATCTGGACGGGCTGCTTGACGCCGTGAAACGCGAAAATGCGCCGCTCGTCTATTTCGCCAATCCAGATAATCCGATGGGAAGCTGGTGGGACGCCGACAGCATCGTCGCCTTTGCCCGGGCGCTGCCTGAGACCACGCTGATGGTGCTCGACGAGGCCTATAGCGAGACGGGACCGGCAGATTCGCTGCCGTTGATCTCTTCGCTCATCGACCTGCCGAACATCGTTCGCACCCGCACCTTCTCCAAGGCCTACGGACTTGCCGGTTCACGGACCGGCTACACGATCTCGACAGCAGGCACGGCGCAGGCCTTCGACAAGATCCGCAACCATTTCGGCATGAACCGGCTGGCGACGGCAGCAGCGCTCGCAGCGCTGGAGGACCAAGCCTATCTTGCCGAAGTGGTCGGGAAAATCCATGCGGCACGGGAGCGGATCGGCGGCATCGCCCGGGCGAACGGCCTCGTCCCCCTGCCCTCGGCGACAAATTTCGTGGCGATCGACACGGCGCGCGACGGCGCTTATGCGCGGTCGATCGTCGACGGCCTGATAGAGCACGGCGTCTTCATCCGCATGCCGGGTGTGGCGCCGCTCAACCGCTGCATCCGCATCAGCGTCGGGCCGGAAGCAGATATGGCGCTGCTCGAAGAGACGCTGCCGCAGGTCCTGAAAAAGATCGGTTGATAAAACGGAAAAACCGCGACCGGTGGAGGATATCCGGTCGCGGTTCTCTTCTCCCGGCGTCGGCCCCGTCCAAAGCGCCCCGCCAGCCCCCTCTTTTTTGAGGTTGTTATTGCTGCTGTTGTCGAACTCCTGATCGGAGGTCTTAGTGGACCGTCATCCACTCGCGGGCGGCGCGCAGCGCTGCTGCGAGCTGCATCTTGTCCATGGCGGCGGCCACGTCGGCGCGAAGCTCGGCAGCGCGATCGTTGCCCTTGATTGCGGCGATGTTCAGCCATTTGTGGGCAGCGACGAGGTCGATTTCGCAGCCGCGGCCGGTCGCATACATCAGACCCATTTCGCAGAAGACATCGGCGCTGTTGTTGTCGCCACCCATGGTGGCCGTTTCAGCATTGTGCATTTCAAAGCGTGCCATCGGTTTTATCCCTGTTAGCCTGTTTGTGACTGACCCTGTTTTACCTCTGGGCCTTGCCGTCTGTTGCGGCTTGCGGCCCTTTCGGTCCGGCGGGTTTGCCCCGCTCGTTTGATGGGTTCACTATGCCAAACGGCTTTCAAAAAACGCCTAAAATGCATGATTAATTTGAGACAAACAAAGTGCAAACACTTGGTAAAATTGGATTTTCGTTAAACATCGGACTCCCTGCGAATTAAGGATTTTCGCGCGGATTTTACGAAAGATTCAGATTTGAAAATAAAGGGATTGTTCATCATGAAAACAGCAGGCGATATCATTATAAGCTCGCCGAGCGGCTTTTTTCGGTTTTCAAGCGGCCTGCGAGAGATGACAATCGAGCTTATTTACCTTTACGTTCGCGTCAGTTATTTTCGCGGCCCACCTAGGATATCATGGAGGAATAGATGATCCGTAGCCTCGTTCTCGCCGGCGCCATCGCATTGACGTCAGGCATTGCACATGCGGATGAGCCAATCGTCGGCAACTGGAAGACGGCCGCCGGCGATACGGCGGTGATCGCGCCCTGCGGCGGCAGTTACTGCGTGACGTTGAAGACCGGCAAATATACCGGCCGCAAGATCGGCAGGCTTGCGGGAACCGGCGGCAGCTACGCCGGCGAGATCACCGACCCGGCCGTCGACAAGACCTATAGCGGCTCAGGCAAAGTTTCCGGCAATTCGTTGAGGATGCAGGGCTGCGTGATGAATATCCTGTGCAAGTCGCAGACCTGGACGCGGCTCTAAGGCCAAACGACGCCCCACGCAACGATCATCCGAAACCCAGAAGCGGCCGACGGGTCGGCCCGCACCGAAGCCCCATGCGTGTCGCGCAAAACATCGTCCGTTACAGGATTTCAGGCAACCGGCCACGAGCAGAACGTCGTCAAGGCCTGCCCCGCAAGCTGAATGGCGGATGAACCGGTATCTCAGCACCTGTTCAGCCGCAGTATGGCAAAACTCATGTCACGATAGAGTGCGTATCGGGGGCAAGAGCATGAACATCTATATTCTGGCAAGACGATTCAGCATCATCACACTGTTTGCGGCGATCTTCGCGATCACATTTTCGGCGGTCGTGGTGCAGAATGGCGGCAGCGGCGCGCAGTCGCATTTCGGGGCGAGCTATACCTGCCTGGAGACGAACGGCACCTTCTGCGCGCCGGTGGTGCGCTGACCGGTATCCCGCGCGGAACGGGAAAAATAATCCGGATTCCCCCGCTGCGCGTCGTTTGCTTGTCAAGAACAACTCTCTATAATGCGCCATGAGCAAACGAATCTCCCCTTTATCTCCCCTGGATGTATCCTCTCCACCCCCTTTTCAGCCGCAAAGTTTCGATGATCCCGCCAAGGCCGTCGAGGCGCTGACAGCACTTTACGAGCGCAATACGACGTTCCTCATCGAGAGCTTCAGCCAGCTTGCGCAGGGCGCGGAGATCACTTCGCGCTATCGCGCCTTCTACCCGCAGGTCAGCATCGAGACGACGAGCTTCGGCCATGTCGATTCGCGCCTTTCCTACGGCCATGTCACCGCACCCGGCATCTACACGACGACGATCACCCGTCCGAAGCTCTTCAAGCACTATCTGAAGGAGCAGTTGGCGCTCTTGATGAAGAGCCACAATGTTCCCATCATCGTTTCGGAATCGACGACGCCGATCCCCTTGCACTTCGCCTTCGGCGAGGGTGCGCATGTGGAAGCATCGACCAACGCCTTCGTCGATATTCCGATGCGCGATATCTTCGACACGCCCGATCTCAACACCACCGACGACGAGATCGCCAACGGCGAATATATCCCGCCGCCGGGAGAGCCCTCGCCGCTTGCGCCGTTCACCGCGCAGCGTATAGACTATTCGCTTGCCCGCCTGTCGCACTATACGGCGACGCATGCCGAGCATTTCCAGAATTTCGTGCTGTTTACGAACTACCAGTTCTATATCGACGAATTCTGCAGCTGGGCGCGCAAGCTGATGGCAGAGGGCGGCGACGGTCATACGGCCTTCGTCGAACCGGGCAACATCGTCACCCTGCCGGGCTCGAGCGTGCCGGAAACGGATGCGACGCTCGCCCGCCTGCCGCAAATGCCTGCCTATCACCTGAAGAAGAAGGGCCATGCCGGGATCACCATGATCAATATCGGCGTGGGCCCCTCCAACGCCAAGACGATCACCGACCATGTCGCCGTGCTGCGCCCGCATGCCTGGCTGATGCTCGGCCATTGCGCCGGTCTTCGCAACAGCCAGCGGCTCGGCGATTATGTTCTCGCCCATGCCTATATGCGCGAGGACCATGTTCTCGACGACGACCTGCCGGTCTGGGTGCCTATCCCGGCGCTCGCCGAAGTCCAGGTGGCACTGGAAGCGGCCGTTGCCGAAATCACCGGCTATGAGGGCTTCGAGCTGAAGCGCATCATGCGCACCGGCACCGTCGGCACGATCGACAACCGCAACTGGGAACTGCGCGACCAACGCGGGCCGGTGAAGCGGCTTTCCCAGGCGCGCGCCATCGCGCTCGACATGGAATCGGCGACGATCGCCGCCAACGGGTTCCGCTTCCGCGTGCCCTACGGCACGCTGCTCTGCGTCTCCGACAAGCCGTTGCATGGCGAGCTGAAGCTGCCGGGCATGGCGACGGCCTTCTATCGCACGCAGGTCAACCAGCATCTGCAGATCGGCATCCGCGCCGTCCAGAAGCTTGCCGCCATGCCGACGGAAGCGCTGCATTCACGCAAGCTCCGCAGCTTCTTCGAAACGGCCTTCCAATAGGCCGTTTCCTTATCTCTCGGTCACGACAGGCGTCGAGCCATCCGCCAGCATCTGAGGCCTGCCGAGGGCAAGGTTCAGCCCTGATATCAAGACAGTGAAGGCCACGAAGACGAAGACGATGCGCAGAAGAGCTTTCCGCACATTGGCATCGTCGAGCTCCAGCTGACGCTTCTCACCGCGGCGCGCCCAGATCTGGCTTGCCAGCGCGATTTCAAGAATACTCATTACCATTCTCCTCGACAGGTTTCGATGAAGCCTTGTCGAGTGCTGCCTTGCGATTTCGACATCCGACCGGCACAAAGTTTTTTTCCGCCGCTGTCGAAATGCGCAGAGGCCGGTCGTCCAGGGTTATAGAAACAGCGCAAGTAGGATGTCCGCGATGAAATATCTCTGTCAGGTCTGGTTCGATGGCGGAATACTCGACGCCATGACGAAAGAGGAGAAGGCTGTGCTCGACACGAATTCCTTGAACTACGACAAGGACCTCGTCGAAAGCGGGCATATGATCGTCGCCCAGGCGCTGCAGCCGCCGAAATCGGCAGTCACCGTCCGGGTGCGCGACGGCGAGATGTCGGTGACGGACGGCCCCTTCGCCGAAACGAAGGAGGCGCTCGGTGGCTTTATCCTGATCGAAGCGAAGGACCTCAACGAAGCAATCCGCGTTGCCGCCGGCATCCCGCTTGCCAAACTCGGCGCGATCGAGGTGCGGCCCATTCATTCTTTCGGCAAAGACGCGTGAGGAGACGGCGATGAAATATCTCTGCCAGGTCTGGTTCGAAGCCGCGAAGATCAGCGCCATTTCCGCCGAGGAAGGCGAAAAGCTGACAAAGGATTCGATTATCAACGACGACAGGCTGCGCGACAGCGGCCACTTGCTGGTGGCGCTGGCACTGCGCGAACCGTCGACGGCCGTAACCGTCAGGGTCCGCAACAGCGCGGTGACGGCGACGGACGGCCCTTTCGCCGAAATCAAGGAACATCTCGGCGGCTTCGTGCTGATCGAGGCAAGAGACATGGAAGAAGCAACGGCAATCGCTGCCACCTTTCCCGTGGCGCGATACGGCTCCATCGAGGTGCGGCCGGCCTATTCGATCAAGGAGGAGTGCTGAGCCATGCGTTACATCTGCCTGATCTACAATTGCGCCGACACCGACGGCACGCTGACATCCGCCGAGACCGATGAACTCATCAGGGCGCATTTCGCCTTCGACGAGGAGCTGCGCCGCGACGGTATCATGGTCCACGCCGATGCGCTTGAAATGCCTGACAAAGCGACCGTGCTGCGTGTTCGAAACAACACGCTGTCTGTCACCGACGGCCCTTATGTCGAGACGAAGGAGCATCTGGCCGGCTTCTACGTTATAGACGCGCCGGATATGGCAAAAGCCAGGGAGATTGCAGGGCGAATTCCTTCGGCGCGTTTCGGCGCGGTCGAACTCAGGCCCGTGCGGATGCTGACCCTGCCGGATTGAGGTGGCGCCCTTGGAAAGCGTGATTGAGGAAATCTACCGCACGCAGTCGCGCCGGGTGCTGGCGACGCTGATCCGGCTGCTCGGGGATTTCGACCGGGCGGAGGAAGCGCTTCACGATGCCTTCGCCGCCGCCGCCAGGACCTGGCCCACGGACGGCATTCCCGGCAATCCGGTCGCATGGCTGATCTCGACGGGACGTTTCAAGGCGATCGACACGCTGCGGCGGCGGGCGCGCTTCGATGCCTCGCAGCATCACATCGAGGACAGCCTCTATACGCCTGAGGCAACGGAGGTCGGAGACATGGAACCGATCGAGGACGACATGCTGCGGCTGATCTTCACCTGTTGCCATCCAGTCATTCCGGCCGATGCGCAGATGGCGATGGCGCTCAGGGAAATCTGCGGGCTGACCACCGAAGAGATCGCCTACGCCTTCCTCATTCCGGCGCCGACGGTGGCGCAGCGGATCGTGCGCGCCAAGAGCAGGATTCGAACGGCGAAGATCCCCTACGAAGTGCCCTCGCGTGAGGCCCTGCCGGAGCGGCTCGACCGGGTTCTGCATGTCGTCTACCTCGTCTTCAACGAAGGTTATTCCGCCTCCTCGGGCGAAGAGGTGGTCCGCGCTGACCTGACGGCAGAGGCGATCCGGCTGGCGCGGCTGCTGCTGGCGTTGCTGCCGCATCCCGATGTCTCCGGCCTTCTGGCGCTGTTGCTGCTGCAGGATTCCCGCC
>Ga0307513_10011888_pt1 | contig 10783 bp, 8 predicted proteins | sample 15_EM_MG_FD_202174 | JGI IMG/M metagenome (GOLD analysis project Ga0307513, IMG submission 202174) | Populus trichocarpa ectomycorrhiza microbial communities from riparian zone in the Pacific Northwest, United States - 15_EM | ecosystem: Host-associated > Plants > Roots > Unclassified | place...
GAGGCTCAGCCGGAGCCCCGCGAAGATGCGCGGCAGCGCGGAGGGCAGAAGCAGCAGCCAGAGCCGTTCGAACGCGGTCAGGCGCAGCACGGTGGCGACTTCGAGCCGCAACGGGTCGACGTTGCGCGCCCCCTCCGCCGTGTTGATCAGCACGGGCCATACGGCGCTGAAGGCGATCGACGCGACCTGCATCTGCGTACCGAAGTCGAGCACGACGACGAAGACGGGTACGAGGGCCGGGGGCGGGACGGCGCGCGCGAACTGGAGGACCGGGTTGCACAGCGCGTACGTCCGGCGCGACCGCCCGACCGCGATGCCCAGGGCCACCCCGGCGACGGCGGCGAGAGCGAACCCGGCGGCCATCCGGCCGAGGCTGGGCAGGATGTTGTCGACGGCGGCGTCGGTGAGGAAGAAATGCCGGGCAGGGCCGGAGAACCACAGATCGTAGACGTGGCGCGCGATGCGGCCGGGAGGAGGGAAGTAGACGCTGCCGTGCGCACGGGCGGCGAGCTGCCAGACACTCACGACGAGGGCGAGCACGAGCCAGCGGAGCAGCGCGCCCCGGGCGAGGGGACCCGCACGGGCGGTACGAGAGGCGACGGGGGTCGGGGAGGCAGTACCGGTCCCGACGGCCTCTGTCCCGACGGTCCCTGTGCCGGCGGTCCCCGTCTCCTTGTCGGTGTCCGTGCGCGGGGGTTTCCCGGCCGTGGGTCCGGGGCGGCCCCTCATGGGTGGACCTCGTGGTCGGGGTCGGCGGCGGCGGACCGCTCGCCTCGCACCGGCGCGGACGCGTCGCGTGGCCGGTGTTCGCGGGTGCGCTGTGCGCTTGTCCGGTGTTCCGGCGTCCATGGAAACGCTCTCCGTTCGCACCGTACGAGCACACCGTCGACGACCAGGCCCAGGGTCCCGGCCCACACCACACCGGCCAGCACGTCCCGGGTGCCGTCGGTCGCCGTGCCCGCCTGGGCGATGAAGATGCCGAGGCCCTCGCCGAAGCCGGCGAGGATCTCCGTGGCGACGGCGAGGATGAGGGCGATCGCGGCCGAGATACGGATACCGGCCGCGATGAAGGGCGCCGTGCCGGGGAGTTCGACGTGGAGCAGCACGGAGAGCCGGCCGAAGCCGAAGGCGCGCAGGGTGTCCTTGGCGAGGGGGTCGGTCTCGCCGAGTCCGTAGACGGTGTTGAAGAGAATCGGCCAGACCGAGGCATAGGTGATCAGCGCGACCTTGGTCTCGGTGCCCGACCCGAGCAGCAGGGAGACCAGGGGGATCAGTGCGACGGACGGCAATGGGCGCAGGAACTCGACGATCGCGCGTACGGCGTCGTCGACGACCGGCACACTGCCGAGCAGCAGCCCCAGCGGGATCGCTATCGCGCAGGCCAGGCCCAGTCCCAGGGCCCATGCGCGCAGGGTCGCCCCGACCCCGTCCAGGAAGGCCCGGTCACCCGCCAACTCCACGGCCCGGGCCAGGACTTCGGACGCCGGCGGCAGATAGCTGCGCCGTACGATCCCGGCCCTGCTCACCGCCTCGCACACACCGAAGGCGAGGAGCACACCGAGAACACCGAGCACCGGCTCCTGCCGTACGCGGGCGCGTATGGGTACGCGCCCCCGTCCCCGCACCCGTCCGTCGACTCGTACTCGTACCCGCTTCACCGCACCAACAGCGTCGACGGATCGATCGCCTTCTTCAACAGCCCTTGTTTCTGCATCAGTTCGGTCAGCCGGGCGATCTGGGTGGCGTCCATGACCGGTGGAAAGGCCGGCAGATCGACGGACTTCGCCTGGTCCGCCGTCACCTTCGTGTACGTCGGCACCACGGCCCGTACGGCCGACGGGTCCTCGCCGGCGATCTGCGCGGCGGCCTTGATGGCGCGCTGGAAGGCGGCGAGGGTCTCCGGGTTCTCGGTGGCGTACTGGTTGGTGGTGATGTAGCCGCTGAGGGGGATCGCCTCGACGGGCGGGGAGGCGCCGTCGATCAGCACCCTTGCCTTCAGTTCGTCCTGGATGACGCTGTCGAAGGGCTCGACCGCGTGGACGGCGTCGACCTGCCCCTTCTCCAGAGCGGCCCCCATCTGCGGGAAGGGGACCTGGCGGTAGTCGGGGCGCTCGGCGCCGGCTGTCTCCAGGACCTCGTTGAAGGTCAGCGACTGGACGTTGTTCAGGACGTTGACGGCGAGCTTGCGGCCCTTGAGGTCGGCGACGGTCCTGATGTCCGAGTCCTTCGGCACCAGGACGTCCATCATGTGCGGCGCGGCTCTGATCGACTCGGCGACGATACGGATGTCGAGGGTGCCCTTCTCATGGGCCTGGAAGTAGGTGACGTAGTTCGCGCTCGCGACCACGTCCACCTGGCCCTTCGCCAGCGCGGGCAGCGCCTGGAGGCTCTGCTGGATCTGCGTGATACGGACGTCGAGGCCCTCCTTCTCGAACAGACCGCGGTCACGCGCGACGTAGAGCACGGCGCAGTCGATCAGTGGCAGGGCGGCGACATCGATCCGTTTCCCGCCGCCGCCCGAGGAGGACGAGCCCGAGCCGTCGCCGCTACAGGCCGCGACGGCCAGAGTCAGGGCGGCCAGCGCCGCCGCGAGTTTTCCTCTTGCGAAGCTTCCTGAGCTTCCCGGAGTTCCCGAGCGCAATGGACGTAACGCCATGCGCGCATACCTATCAAAGATTTGACATGATCACCACAGGTCGATGCGTCGATCGGTCCGGCGCACCGCCGCCGCAGCGGCTACGACACCTGAATCACCGCACGCGTGCCGCTCGTCCGCCAGCGCTGCCCCTCCGCCGCGACGAGTGCGGACTCGGTACGGGCGTCGAGGCCGACGATCACATCCGACTTCAGGGTGCGCAGGGCGGCCACCGGTCCCGGGAAGTACGCGGTGACGTCCGCGAACGGTGTGGTCGGGGGTCGGAGTCGGTCACCGACGAGACGGCGGTAGTTCAGGTCGCCCTTCATCACGGTGACCGTGGCCGAGGCGAAGTCCTCGCGCAGGTCGTCGGGCATCGCCGCGTACGGGAGCGGGGCGCAGGAGAAGGGGTGGGCGCGTACCTCGAGGCGGCCGTCGGCCATCGCGGACCAGAGGCGGCGCCCGTGAACGGCGGCCTCTCCCGGTGCACGGGTCAGTCTGCGCAGAGCGTCGACGACGTCGGCGGTGGTCGCGTCGGAGACGAAGAACGGGTGCGGTTTCACGTGCAGGACGGCGCGTTCGGCGTACCCCCGGGTCAGCAGGTGGTCCAGGAGCAGCAGGTCGGGGACGAGTTCCCGGCCCGCGTTGTCCGCGACCAGGCAGACCGTGCCGGGGTCACGTCGGGTGGGCCGGAGCAGTGACCAGAAGGACTCGCTGTCGTCGGCGACGAGTCCCGCCGCGTCCCCGCCCTTGTCCGCGCCCTCGTCCGTCCCCTTGTCCGCGCCGGAGAGCCGGAAGCCGAGGTCGGCCCGGTTGCCCCACAGCGACCCGTGGAGCAGGGCGCGCGCCTGTTCCTCCTCGGGCCTGCCCACCAGGTCGTCGAGCGCGGCCAGTTCCTCGTCGGTCTCGGGGGCGTCCAGTTCGGCGAGCTTGAAAGGGCGGAAGGGGTCGATCCCACGCCAGGCGCCCCCACTACCTCTACTACCGCCCTCGGCTCCGCCGAAGTACCCGACTGCTTCGAGGAGTTGGCGGTAGAAGTACCCCTCCGCCCACAGCCACGGCACGTCGAACCAGGACCGGCCCGCGTACTCCCGGGTCCCCCACACCTCCCACTGCTCCCGGTCCTCGGCCTCGGTGGGGAGCGGTTCGACGACGCCCTCGGTGCAGTTCTTGAGGAGCGCGTCGAGCGCGCGGTGCTGCTCGGGGCCGTACGGGAAGGCGTCCCGCACCTTCCGGATGAGCGCGGGATGCCGTTCGGCCAGCACGCTCCAGGGGAACGACCCCGGCTCGTTGGAGAGGATCACGGGCGGGGACACGGAGTCGGAGACAGGCATGCGCCTCACGCTACCGCCCTGGGGAACCCCCTCAGGGGCGCGGGGAACTGCGCGACCAGCCACAACTGACCAGTCACCCGGCACTCAACCGCAAGCCCCTCCCCAGTAGCCGGCCCGTCTCACGCCACCACCCTTATCTCCCGCTCCAGTTGCGCCACCAGGCTCAGATACCGCGCTCGCCTCGGCGTCGGCACCAGGGCCCGGATGGTGAGCCGCCACATGTCCGCCGTACGGCGGGGCTGGCGGGCCACCGGCTCCACCGCGCGGCTGACGACGCGGCTGCCGACGAAGAAGCTGACGAGGGAGTGCGCCATCGCGTCGACGTCGACGTCCGGGTGGACGTCGGACTCCTTGACCGCGCCCAGGAGTTTGCCGGACGCGATCTCCGACCACTCGCGGAACGGGTGCCGCAGCGGCGGCCGTACGACGACGTCGCCGGCCGCGAGACGCAGGCCCGCCCTGGAGATCGGGCCCTCGACGGCCATCCTGGTGATCCCGAAGGTGATGCGGATCAGCGCTTCGAGCGAGGAGTAGCCGCGGCCGTCGATGTCCCTGGCCATCCGCCGGGAGGTTCTGGACTGGATCTCCAGGATGGCGTGGGCCAGATCTTCCTTCGCCGCGAAGTGGAAGTAGAGGGCGCCTTTGGTGACATGGGCGTGCTCGACTATGTCGCTCAGGCTGGTCGACTCATAGCCGTGGCGGTCGAACAGGTCGGCCGCGGCCGTGATGATCGTCGCACGGGTCTGCTCGGCGCGTAACTGCCTCGCCATCGGCGCCCACCCCTTCCCACACCGTCCCGGCGCTCCCGAACTCCCTGAAGAAAAACGGGATATGCCGTTTGTTTCTTACTCCCTGTACAAGATAGCCGACCGTTCCGCGGTGCCCACCACACACTCGAAAACCGTGTGTCCCTCCTGTGTTCCCACCACCTTCAGGGCCCCGTCACCTTGGTCCGTGGACTCTATCCAGGTGGGCAGGTCCAGTTCGGCGAACTGATGGAACGTCGTGTCGAAGGACACGGGCATCAGCCCGCCGTCGGGACCCGTGCGCGCCAACGCCGCCTGGCGGGCGGCCTCCAGGAGCAGCATGCCCGGTATGTGATCGAGGGGATGGTCGAAGAAAACAGCATGACCGGTATCAACTCGCAACTGCCAGTCACGATCGGCCTGTTGATGCGGCGCCAGGACGACGTCCGCCGCCGAGTCCCGGCCCACGTCAGCGGCCGGCAGCCCCGGCGGAACGGGCAACGCGGTCACGTCCGCCGCCGTACGACCGCCGCGCAGCCTGCTGAAGACGGCACCGCTGGTGCAGGTGAAGGCGACGTCGGCATGCGCGACCAGCTCACCGTCCCGCAGGACGTCGGCCGTGTAACGGGCCGAAACCAGGCGCTTGCCTCGATGGCGGATGTCGGAGAAGGTGATGTCGATGACGGGTTCGGCAGGGACCGGCCCGACGCCCAAGTGCTCGGGGAACGTGGTGATCCGGAACTCCTGGAGCACGAACTGGTGGTCCAGGGGCACCTTGTACTCGGTGTGGTTGAGCAGGGTTCCGGCCTGGCGCACGGTCTCCACGACGAGCAGTGGATCGTACGTCGTCCGGTCGGGCGACACGTGTAAACAGTGGACTCGCGGCCACTGCGCGGAGACGCTGAACCGGTCGGTCTCTGTTCGGGACCAGCCGGTGGGGAACGTTTCCGCGATCGCCGCACGGTGCACGAGTTGGCGCGGAACGCTCGCCGTCATGGCTGGGATTTCGGCAGACTGCGGCACTGGAAGCAATGTCTCTCCCTCGGTCCCCCGAATGGCGTGGCAGACGGAAAGGCGCCCGCTCCGGTGAGCGTTAGAGTACGAGGCGACCGGTTTGTTTTCAACGAGATCAGTCGGTCCGGCCCTATGATCGGCGGTCCCGGCGCACCTGACCACGCGCCGTCACACACCAGCACGGCACTGAATACGGCACCGAATACGGACACCGGCCAACTGGGCGCCAAGGAGGGGCTCTTATGGCGAAACAGGAGCGCGCCATCAGGACGCGCAGGGCGATCCTGGAAGCCGCGGGCGCGGTTTTCGACGAACACGGCTACACCTCCACGACCATCGCGATGGTCCTGGAACGGGCCGAGGTCACCAAGGGCGCCCTGTATTTCCATTTCCCCTCCAAGGAGTCCATCGCCCAGGCGGTACTGGACGAGCAGGTGCCGTTCGGCACGGTCCCGGAACAGGCCTGCAAGCTGCAGGAGATCATCGACATGACGTTCGTCGTGGCGCAGCGGCTGCTGACCGACTCCCTGCTGCGAGGCAGCGTGCGGCTGACGGTGGACCAGGCGACGCCCCCCGGGGTCGACCACAGCGGACCGTTCCGGCAGTGGGGGGAACGGCTGATCGTGCTGATGGAACAGGCCGGCGCCCAGGGCGAGTTGCTGCCCACGGTGAAGCCGCAGGACACGGTGGAGCTGCTGGTGGGGGGCTTCGCGGGCATCCAGTTGATGTCGCGGGCCCTGACCAACCGGGCGGACCTCGCGCACCGTATCTCGGTCCTGTGGTCCCACATCCTGCCCGGCATCGCGGTACCGGGGCTCCTGCTCGGACTGGACAGCCGGGCCGACCGCGGCGTCCGCATCCTCTCCGCGGTCCCCGTCCCGTGATTCTGCTGACGGGGGCCACCGGCACCGTCGGTCGGCTGGTCGCCGAACGCCTGGCGGGCACCGGCCCGCTGCGCCTGCTCACCCGCGACCCGCACCGCGTCACCCTCGCCGGTCCCGGAATCGAGGTGGTGCGCGGGGACTTCGACGACCCCGCCGGGCTGCGCGCGGCGCTGGTCGGCGTACGGTCCGCCCTGCTCGTCACCGCGAACCCGCTGGCGCCGGCCCAGGACGAGAACTTCGTGGCGGCCTCCCGAGCGGCGGGGGTACCTCAGGTGGTGAAGCTGTCGGCCCAGGCGGTGACCGACCCCGGGGCCACCGACCTGATCACACGGTGGCAGCGGTACAACGAGGAGCTCCTGCGCGCCTCCGGCCTGACGTGGACCTTCCTGCGTCCGCGCGCCTTCATGTCCAACACCCTGGGCTGGGCCCGCTCCGTCCGGGAGGAGGGGGTCGTCCGGGGCCCCTACGGCACCTCGCGGAACGCGAACGTCGACCCGCGGGACATCGCCGACGTGGCGGTACGGGCGCTCACGGACCCGGAGTCGCACGCGGGGCGGGCGTACGCGCTGACCGGGCCCGCCGGGGTCACCCCGGTCGAACAGACGGAGATCCTGGGCGAGTTGCTGCAACGGCCCCTGAAGTTCGTGGAACTGACGGAGGATCAGCTGCTTCGGGGGCTGCTCTCGCGTTATCCGGAGGCAGTGGCCCACGCGCTCGTGGAGAGTGCGGCGCGGGGGCAGGACGGGGCGAAGGGGCAAGTGGAGCCGACGGTCGCGGAGTTGCTCGGGCGGACCGCTCACTCGTACCGGGAGTGGGCAGCGGAGCATCTGGCTGAGTTCAGCGGGGGGTAGCTCCGCTGGATGGGCGGTTCGTTCGCTGCGGGTCGGTGGGGGCTGGCCGCGTAGTTCCCCGCGCCCCTATCGGGCGCGGTTCCCGCACCCGATATCCCCAAGTCATCGCGTATGGCACATGACAGCGGCGGGCCGGCCGGCGTCCATCCACGCCTGCCGACCCGCCCGTCTGTGTCACACCTTCAGCTCACTGGTTCAGAAGGTGAGCTTCCAGCTGTTGATCGTGCCGGTGTCCGAGGCGGCCACGTCCTGGACCCGCAGCTTCCAGGTGCCGTTGGCGGTCTCGCTGGAGGCGTCCACCGTGTACGTGGCGCTCACGTTGTCGGCGGAGTCCGAGGTGCTGGAGGCCTTCAGCGCGTAGACCGTGCCGTCGGGCGCCACCAGGCTGATGACCAGGTCACCGCGGTAGGTGTGGCTGATGTCGACGCCGACCTGGAGGGCCGAGGGGGCGTTGCCGGTCCGGCCGGTGACGGCGATCGAGGACTCGACGGCGGAGCTGTTGTCCGGGATCGAGACGGCGGTGCTGGAGGAGAAGGTGGTCCCCGAGGTCGTACCGCTCACGGCCTGCACGGTCTTGGTGGCGTCGGCCAGGCCGGCGCCGCAGCCGCCCGAGCAAGCGCCGGGCAGGGCACGGGAGTTGGTCTTGATCGCCGACTCGATCTGGGCCGGGGTCAGCGAGGAGTTCGCCGACTTCAGCAGCGCGGCGAGGCCCGCGATGTGCGGGGCGGCCATGCTGGTGCCCTGGTAGTAGGCGTACGACTCGGTGGACGGGCCCTGGGTGCCGGAGTTCAGCGTGGACAGGATGCCGTTGGCGGTGCCGGTGCTGGTCTGGCCGCCGGGGGCCGCGATGTCCACGGAGGCGCCGAAGTTGGAGTACGAGGCCTTGGCACCCGTACGGCTCAGCGCGGCGACCGAGATGACGTTGGCGCAGCTCGCCGGGGAGTAGTTGGCCGCGTTGGCGTTGCTGTTGCCCGCCGCGACGACGACCGTGGTGCCACGGTTGACGGCGTTGGTGATCGCGGTCTGGGTGGCCGTGGTGCACGCACCGGAGCCGCCCAGGCTCATGTTGATGACCTTGGCGACGTTGGCGTTGGCCGGGACACCGGAGACGGTGCCGCCCGACGCCCAGGTGATGGCGTCGATGATGTCGGAGTCGTAGCCACCGCACTTGCCGAGGACGCGCAGCGGGGAGATCTTCGCGTTGTACGCGATGCCCGCGACACCCTTGCTGTTGTTGGTGGCGGCGGCGATGGTGCCCGCGACGTGCGTGCCGTGCCAGGAGGAGTTGCTGGAGCCGGTGCCGGTGCCGCACTCGTCGGTGGCGTACCAGTCGCCCGGGTCGGCCGGGTTGCTGTCACGGCCGTTGCCGTCCACCGAGACGGCGGTGTCGGCGATGAAGTCGTAGCCCGCGACGATGTTGGCGGCCAGGTCGGAGTGGGTGACATAGCCGGTGTCGATGACGGCGACGGTCACGCCGGTGCCGGTCGCGGTGGTCCAGGCGTCCGGGACGCGCATGCCCGCGGTGGTCTCGAAGAGGTCCCACTGCTTGCTGTACTCGGTGTCGTTCGGGTCGGCCTGCGGCTTGTTGAGGCGGTCCGGTACGACGTAGGCGACCTGCGGGTCGGCCTGGTACTCGGCGATGACGTCGGCGACGTCCGCCTTGCTGAGCTGCTCGCCCAGGTCGACGAGGGCGGCACCGGTGCCGAGGCGGCGCTGGAAGTCCAGACTCTCGCCGGCCTCCTTGCCCTTGGCGACGGCGTCGGCGTCGGCGGCCTGGTTCGACTTCGCCTCGGTGGCGCCGGCCTTGTAGCCGACGATGAGTCGTTCGGCCGGGGCGGCGACCGCCAGTGCGGCGGCTTCCGGGGCGGCGGCGGGAGCGGCTGGCTCCTGGGCGACGGCGACCGAGGTGGTGGCGGCGGCGACCAGCGCGGCGGAGACCGCGGCGACGGATATCAGCTTCCGCCCCGAGACACGGGTGAGTGAGGTACGCAAGGGCTTGCCTTTCGTGGCCGTACTCCGGGCAGCCTGGAGGGCGGCGCGGAGTGGCGGTCGATTCGCTTCGTCGTCGAAGCGGCGGGGGGTGCAGTCGAAAAGCGGCGCGGCGGCCGGCCAAGCGCGAGCGGCCCGTTCCGGGGTTACCTGTGGGGCGGCTGTGGTGGAACAGTAGGCAAAGAGAAGGTCATCCGGATACAGGGGAAACCCTCGATCCATCCGGTTCCGCACCCTTGAACACCGGAAACCGACCCTGAACGACGGCCAGTTGACCGGGTTGGGCGAGTTGCGGGGGATTGGCCGCGCGTGTGGCGTGCGTGCAGCGGGGCGAGTGGCAGTGCGTGTGGCGATTGAACGCGGTCTGCCCGTTTCCCGTACTGCCCGAAGGCGGACCCGTTCCCGGGTCGGCCCGCAGCAGACCTGTTCCCCCCTCGGTCGAGGAGACATCCCGATGACCGCCCACCGCCGTACTCTCTCGGCCGCCGCACTCTCCTGCACCGCCGCCGTCGCGGCACCGCTGCTGCTGACGTTGTCGGCGGCGGCTCCCGCCCAGGCGCACGGTGCGCCGACGAAGCCGGTCAGCCGTGCCTTCGCCTGTTCGCCCGACGGCGGCAGCACGGCCGGTACGGCGGCCTGCAAGGCGGCGCTCACCGCGAACGGCGGGGCGCCCTTCACCTTCTGGGACAACCTGCGGGTCGCGAACGTGAACGGCCGGGACCGCTCGGTGATCCCCGACGGCAAGCTGTGCAGCGGCGGGCTGCCCGACTACCGGGGGCTCGACATCGCCCGCGCCGACTGGCCCTCGACCACGTTGTCGCCGGGCGCGCGGCTGACGATGACCTACCGCTCGACGATCCCGCACACCGGCACGTTCAAGATGTTCCTGACGAAGCCCGGGTACGACCCGGCCGGCCCGCTGAAGTGGTCCGACCTGCCGGACAAGCCGTTCGCCGAGGTCAAGGACCCCTCGATGACGGGCGACGCGTACCGCATCGGCATGACGCTGCCGTCGGACCGGACCGGCCGCCATGTCCTGTACACGATCTGGCAGAACTCCAGTACGCCGGACACGTACTACTCGTGCTCGGACGTGGTGTTCCCGGAAGCGAAGAGCGACGGGGGCAACTCTGCCAGCGCCGGCAGCTCCGACGCGTCCGCGACCACTGCGGCGCAGACCAAGCCCACCCAGTCCCCCACGCCGACCGATGCGGCCGAGGAACCGTCGAGGACGGCGGAGACGGAAGAGGCGGCGGAGTCCGCCGACTCCGCCGCCCCACAGGCCGGAAGTACCGTGGCCGGCGCCCCGGTGGCGTCCACCACCGACGGC
>Ga0307513_10011889_pt1 | contig 10783 bp, 8 predicted proteins | sample 15_EM_MG_FD_202174 | JGI IMG/M metagenome (GOLD analysis project Ga0307513, IMG submission 202174) | Populus trichocarpa ectomycorrhiza microbial communities from riparian zone in the Pacific Northwest, United States - 15_EM | ecosystem: Host-associated > Plants > Roots > Unclassified | place...
TGAGGGCGAGCTGGACCAGCGGGCCGCGGGTGTTCTGGCCGATGAAGCGCTTGGCCGAGTGGATGACGTTCTGGGGCTCGCTGAGCCGGTAGCGCTTGGCGTCGGTCCCGACGACCACGCCGCCGCTGGTCGGAAACGCGACGACCGACGGGTGGACCCGCTCGCCGCGCGCCCCGAGGATGAACTCGACCCCGGTGGGCGTGGCGATGGCCGCGACGGAGTTCGTCGTTCCTAGGTCGATGCCGAGAGCAACTGCCACCCCGGATGAGTGTTACGCGTATGAGGGTGGGGCTGTCGAGTATTCGTGGCCGCGCGGCGCGGGGTCAGGTGGGGTTCTGGCCGGTGAGGTGGCGGGCGATGATGCGGCGCTGGATCTGGCCGGTGCCCTCGAAGATGTCGTAGATCTTGGCGTCGCGGTACCACTTCTCGACGAGGTGGCCGGGCTCGAGGGCCTCCTCGCCGAGCAGGACCATGGCGCGCTGGGTGACGGTCTGGGCGGTGCGCGCGGCGTGGGCCTTGGCGGCGGAGGCGTCGGCGACGTTGTCGAGGTGATGGTCGGCCATCCAGGCGGCGCGGTGGACGAGCAGGCGCGAGGCGGCGATCTCCATGTGCATGTCGGCGAGCTCGAACATGATGTGCTGGTGGCTCGCCATCGGCGTGCCATGGAGGGAGCCGCCGCGGACGCGATCGAGGAGAAATTCGTAGGCGGCGCGCGCGATGCCGACCGCCTGCGCGCCGACCGCGGGGCGGGTGGAGTCGAGCATCTTCTTGGTGTCGGACAGGCCGCCGGCGGGGCCGGCGCCGGTGTGGGCGCCGCCGAGCATCAGGTCCTTGTGGATGCGGACGTCTTCAAAGTGGACCTGCGCGGTCTCGGAGGCGCGGATGCCGAGCTTGGTTTCCTTCTTGCCAGGAACCAGGCCGGGTGTATCGCGCGCGACGAGGAAGGCGCGCACGCCGGCGCGGCCGGCCGCCGGCTCGGTTTGGGCCCACACGACGTAGGCGGAGGCGGACTGGCCGTTGGTGATCCACTGCTTGCTGCCGCGCAGGACGAAGTGATCGCCGTCGGGGCGCGCGGTGGTCTTGAGGCCGGAGATGTCGGAGCCGGTGGCAGGCTCGGACAGGGCCATCGCGGCGATCCGGATGTGGCCGTGCGCGTCGTCGCCCTTGAGCAGGCGGCGAAACTCGGCCTTCTGCTCGTCGTTGCCCATGCGCGCGATCGGCGAGGCGGCGAGGCCGGAGCCGCCGAGGGCGAGGGCGATGCCGGCGCAGCCCCAGGCGAGCTGCTCGGACGCGACGACGCCGATCCGGGCCTGGCTGCGCGGCTTGCTGGGGTCGGGGTCCTCGTCGACGCCGGTCAGGCGCTTGCGGCCGTCGAGGACGGCGGTCTGCGACATGCCGACGGCCTGCGCGGCCTTCATGAGGACCCAGGGCATCGACTCGTCGCGATCGTGCTGGATCGAGATCGGCCGCATCATCTGCTGGGCGAACGCGCCGAGCATCTGGCGGACGCCCTGGAGCATGGGGTTGTCGTGGAACAGGTCCATGGGGTCTCCTCGCAAGCGAGCTAGCGCGACAGCTCGGCCTTGGCGGCGAGAACGCGGCCGAGGCGCTCGTCGCCGTACAGGGCCTCGAAGGCGCGGGCGTCGCGCATCAGCTTCTCGACCGGGTAGTCGGCGACGAAGCCGTAGCCGCCGAAGATCTGGACGGCATCGACGGTGGCGCGCGCGACCACGTCGCCGGCGAGGACGCGGGCGCGGCTGGCGGCGTCGACCGCGGCGGGCGCGCCGGGCGGCAAGGTGTCGATCGCCCACGCGGCCTGGAGCGCCATCAGGCGGGCGGCGGCGGCGCCGGTGAGGGCGTCGTCGCGCAGGCGGATCAGCGACTCGAAGCTGCCGATCGGCTGGCCGAACTGCACGCGCTCGCGGGCGTAGCGCTCGGCGTGCTCCATCGCGGCGGTCGCGACGCCGGCGGCGCGCGCCGCGAGCGAGGCGCGGATCCACGACAGGATCTCGACGGTGGCGGCGGTGGCGGCATCGCCGCGCGCGAGGACGAAGTCGGCGGGGACGGCGTGGGCGTCGAGGCGGGCGGTGGCCCAGCCCGCCGCGCGCCACCCCGACGGCGTCACCGGTGTGCGCGCGAGGTCCTCGGTCGCGAGCAGGAAGACCGCGCCGGGCGCGGCGACGACGACGTGGGCGGCGACGGCGAGCGCCGGGACCGGACCGATCGCGCCGGAGACGCGCAGGCCGCCGGCCGCGTCGCCGATCTCGAGGCGGTCGCGGCTGTCGTGCGCGAAGGTCGCGAGGCCGCCGCTGCCGAGCGACGCGAACAGCGCGTCCTGGGCGGCGGGCGAGCCCCACGCGGCGACGGCGAGCGCCGGCTCGACGTTGGTCTCGAGCAGCGCGGCGAGGCCGGCGCAGCCGCGGCCGAGCTCGAAGCCGCGCAGCGCGCGCGTGGTGTGGGCGTAGCGGCCGTCGCGCAGGCCGCCGGCGGCGACCGGCACGGCGTCGACGAAGCAGCCGAGCTCGACGCCCGCGGCGCGCAGGCGATCGGGCGGCGCGCCGGCGCGGTCGGCGTCCACGCCCCAGCTGCGCAGGTCGCGATCCACGAAGCGGCGGACCGTCTGGACGATCATCTCCTGCTCGTCGTCGAGCCCAAAGTCCATGCGTAGCTGTACCGCGCCGCGCGGCGGCGAGCCGGTGAACGCGCCAGAATTTGCCAGCCGCGGTGGGCGGCGGCGCCCGGGAATCGTCGGGCGACGGCCAGCGTTGCAGCCACATGACACGCCGCTTCGTCGGGCTCGCGCTGGTCGCCGTGGCGATCGGCGTCGGGGTGCTGCTCTATCACGGCCCCGGACGCGGGCTGGTGCGGGGCCACGTCGGCGACGTCGCGGCGACGATGCTGGTCTACGCGATCGTCGGGCTGGCCTGGCGGACGCGGCCGCGCAACCTCGCGCTGGCGACGCTGGCGATCGCGACGGCGATCGAGCTCGGCCAGGGCGTCTGGCACGTGCAATCGCGGGCTGGCGCGCTGCTCGCGGGCAACACGTTCGACGGGTGGGACTTTGTCGCGTACGTCGTGGGCGTCGCGGTGGCGGTGATGTGGGACGTGCGCGGTCGGCCTGCCACGCCGACGCTGGCGCTGCGCTCGTAGCGCCCGGACTCGACGACCCCGGAGGTCTCGCGCCTTCGAGCGACGATTCCGTACGGGTTGTCGCCGGTTACGGTGACAGCCCGATCGAAAGCAGACGTGGCGACACGCCGACGAAGTCAGCTTTGTTCGAGACGTCTCGCGTCGGTTGTCGAATTACAGCAGGTCGGGTCGCCTCACCCGCATGGGCAGGTCGAGGTGGGGCGGCGGAAGCGCGATGGCAGCGTCGGCGGTGCTTGCACCCAGCGACGACCGATCGTCGATCGGGACCGTCGGGCGGCGCGCCCGCGCGGTAGCCGCCGAAGGCCGGCGTGGTGTCATCGCGACGCTTCCGGTAACGTGTCCCTTCGTTCGGAGGGGACATGTCTGAGCAAGACGGACTGTTGCGGGCCGTCGAGCCGGCGCGTCGTTCGCGCGTGCGGCTCGGTAGCGTGGTGGTGTGGTTGTTCGGCCTCTTCGTCGGGCTCTTCCTCGCCGATGGCGAGCGCGAGCTCACCTGCGAGGCGGCGGTCCGCCGCGGGACAATGGGCCTCGCTGCCACGGTTTGCCAGCGCGAGTACGCCGCGACCGGCGCGCCGGGCACCGGCATCCGCCTCGCGGACAGCCTGATGCAGAGCGATCGCCTGGTGGACGCGAAGCTCGTCGCGCAATCGCTGGTCGGAACGTCGCGCCAGGCCGACGCGTGGCAGGTGCTGGGCCGGGTCGCGTGGAAGGAGCACCAGATCGACGGTGCCCTGGTGTTCCTCGAGCTCGCGCGCGTGCAGCACGCCGGGCTGGCGGCCTCGGCCGACGCCGCGCGCGACCACGTCGCCCGGGCGACCGCGTCGGCCGACGTCGCGCGCGACAGCCTCGCCCTGGCGACGGTGCTGCGCGGCAGCGATCGCTACGGCGAGGCGCTCGCGCTGCTCGAGGACTGCGTGACCCGGAGCCGCCAGGCCGCGGATCCCGGCGTCGAGTACTACTGTCACCTCGCCGCCGAGAGCGTGCTGCGCAAGGTCGGCTTGCTCGAGCTCGCCGCCAGCGAGCTCGAGATCGCCAGCGAGGTCGCGGCGGCGATGCCGACGTACGGCAGCCGCGAGCAGGCCGAGCTGGCCTACATGCGCGGCATCCTCGAGCAGGAGACCGAGGGCGGCGGCCGCCGGCGTAACCACGGCGAGCTGGCGATCGCCGCGTTCCAGCGCTCGCTGCGGCTCAACGAGACCGCGCAGCTCACCCTCGGCATCTCGGCCGAGCGCAACCTCGCGATCTCGCTGGCGAGCGCGGGCCGACTCGACGAGGCCGCGCACCACCTCGCGCGGGCGCGGGCGGCGGATGTCCAGGGCACGCGCGAGCCGCTCGCGATCCAGGTCGAAGCGCAGATCGCGTACCGGCGCGGTGACACGGCGCGCGCGTTCGCGCTGAACGACGGGGTCTACGACCGCGTCGACGACAGCGATCGGGTCGACCTCGCGACGATGCAGGCGCGCATCGCGCTCGCCGACGGCAAGCCGGAGCTCGCCGAGGAGTGGGCGCGGCGCGGGATCGCCGCGGCCGAGGCGATCCGCGGCAAGCAGCACACGCTGGAGCTGCGCCCGTGGGTGCTGTCGCGCCGCCGCGTGCCGTACGAGCTGCGCTTCGTCGCGCTGGTCCGCGCCGGCCGCCTCGAGGACGCCGTGACGACGCTGGATCAGTGGCAGGGCCGCACGCTGCTCGACGCGCTGGCCACGCCGGCGCCGCAGGACGGCGTGCCCGGCGCGGCGCGCGAGCTGAAGGCGCTCGGGACCTGGCTGCCGGTGGCGTCGCGCGGCGCGTTCGCGCGCGAGGCGGATCGTGGCGGCGTGCTCGCGACCCTGCGCACGATCGACCTGCTCGCGCTGGTGGTCGCCGACGGCGACGTCTGGTGCGTGACCGCGCGGCACGGCGAGCTGCGCGCGCACGACCTCGGCCCGCTCGCCGCGCTGCAGGGCCGGCTCGACGCCTTCATCACCGTGCCGACCCAGCGCGCGCTCGCCGCCGAGCTCGGCGCGCTGATCCTGCGCGACGGCATCGCGCGCCCGACGACCGCCGCGCTCCACGTGATCGTCGACGGGCCGCTCGCCGCGCTGCCGGTCGCCGCGCTGCGCCTCGCGGCGCCGCTCCGCGATCCCGCGGTGATGACGCTGCATGACGACAGCCCGCCGCTGATCGCGGTCCGGCCGGTGCTCCGCGTGCCGCGCGTCCCCGAGCTGCGCTGCGTCGCGGCGCGCCGGCCGACCCACGCCACCGTGCTCGCGGACCCGTTCGACGACCTGCCGCGGGCGCGCGACGAGGCGACCGCGCTGACGAAGCTGTTCGTCTTGAACAGCACGACGAGCCTCGGGACCGGCGCGACGAGCGCCGCGCTGTTCGCGACGTCGCCCGGCGATCTGTTGCACCTCGCGATCCACGCCGAGGTCGGCGCCGGGAACGGCGTGCTCGTGATGCGCGATCGCAACGTCTCGGCGCTCGAGATCGCGGCGCGCAAGATCCGCGCGGCCCTGGTCGTGCTGTCGGCGTGCGAGTCGGCGCGATCGGCCGACGACGACGTCGAGCTCGCCGGCTCGCTCACCACCGCGTTCCTCGCGTCCGGCGCGTCGCAGGTCATCGCGACCGTGCGCGTGGTCTCGGACCCCGGCGCGGCGGCGCTCGTCACGCGGTTTTACCAGGCCGGCGGGCTGACCGATCCGGTCCGCGCGCTGGCCGCGGCCCAGGCGCAGCTCGCCGATACCTCTGATACCGACTGGCCTCGATTCGCCATCTTTGGACACGATCTCTGTTTGCCTACGCCCTGAGGAGAATGGTCATGCGCACCGCGATCTACGTGTATGAAACGAGCGAGCTTTCGATCCACACCTCCGAGGCGGGCCTCGAGCTCGAGGCCATGGATGACGCTTCGCGGAAGCTCGTCCCCGCCAAGAACCCGCTGACGCTGCCGCGCGGGGTCTATCAGGTCAGGTCGAGTGGCTGGATCACGGTGAGCGTCGAGAGCAAGATTGCAGTCGACATCGTGACTGGCAATGATCAGGACGAGGTCCCCACGCCGCGTCCGAAGCTGATGCCCGATCCCCGCGACATCGCGGCGACCGAGCTGTTCAAGCGCAAGCTCGAGGCGTTCTTTTCCAAGGCGAAGGCCGCCAACGACTAGTCGCCCACACGCGAGCATTTCGCAGCGCCGCGTGCCGACGACGGCGTGACGGCGCGCCGCCGCGAGCAAAAATGCACGCACACTGAACTCGCCCGCGGCACGCCGCTGCGCGAGGACGTTGTCACGGTCCTGCGCTATCGTGAGAGGGTGACGGCGCGCTCGATGACCAACCCGCGGGTTGCATCGCGCTTTCGTCGGACCGGGCAGATCGTCGGCATCTGGGTGATCGCGATCGGCGTGGCGGTGAGCCTCGGCTGGATCTTCCGCGTGCCGGCGTTGCAGCGCCTGCACCCCTGGCTCGGAGCGATGAAGCTCAACACCGCGCTCGCGCTGATCCTGCTCGGCGCGGCGCTCGCGCTCGCGAATGATCGATCGATCAGCCGCGGCGCGATCCGCGCGCTGGCAGGCGGCGCCGCGGTGATCGGCGCGGCCACGCTCGTCGAGTACGTGCTCGGCTACGACTTCGGGATCGACGAGCTGCTGGGCCGCGATCCGGAGACGATCGGCGTGCGCGGCCGGATGTCGCCCGCCACGGCGTGCGTCGTGCTGCTGCTCGGCGTCGCGCTTGCCTGGATCGATACCTGGTGGGCGGAGTGGCTCGCGCTGCTGGGCGGGCTGCTCGCCCACCTCGCCGTGCTCGGCTACCTGTACGGCGTCGCCGACCTCTACGCGATCGGCCCGTTCTCGTCGATGGCGCTGCACGCGGCGGGCGGGCTGTACGGCGTGGCGCTGGGCGCGCTGTTCGCGCGGCCCGAGCGTGGCGTGATGCGCTTGGTCGCGAGCGACACCTCGGGCGGCCTGCTCGCGCGCCGGCTGTTGCCCGCGGTGGTCGTCCTGCCGGCGCTGCTCGGCGTGCTCCGCCAGTGGGGCGAGCACGCCGGGCTGTACGGCACCGGGGTCGGTCGCGCGCTCCTGGTGGCCAGCAACTCGGTGATGTTCGGCGTGCTGGTGTGGCGGACCGCGGCCGCGCTCGCGGTCACCGAGGCGCGCCGGCGCGTCGCCGAGGACGACCTCCGCGCCCGCGAGGCCCACCTCGTGCAGGAGCAGCGCGACTCGAGCCTCGTACGCGTCGAGCTGGTGCGCAGCAACGAACGCCTGCGCGCGGTCGCCGCCGTGTCGGGCACGTTCGCGCGCGCCGCGACGAGCTCCCAGGCGCTGCTCGATCAGGTCACGCGGACGATCGCCGATCTGATCGGCGACGGCTGCGTGGTCACGCTGCTGTCCGAGGACGGCCGCTCGCTGATCAACGCGTCCAACGCGCACCGCGATCCCGCGCTCGAGCTCGTCTACCGGCGCTACCTCGAGGGCGTCGCCCTGTCGGCGATCGACAGCCCCGCGATCTCGGCGGCCGTGGCGCGCACCGGCGTGCCGCGCCGCGCCGAGATCTCCCCCGCGGCGATGGTCGCGCAGAGCGAGGACGCGCTCAAGCCGCTGATCGAGCAGCTCAACGTCCACGGCTTCGCGGTCGTGCCGATCCGCGCGCACGACCAGATCCTGGGCACGCTGTCGCTGGTGCGCAGCGGCCCCGGCGTGAGCTACGACGAAGACGACGTCACGCTGCTCCAGGACCTCGCCGATCGCGCCGGCCTGGCGATCGAGAACGCGCGGCTCTACGAGCAGCTCGAGCGCCGCGTGCGGTCGCGCACCAAGCAGATGGAGCACGCCAACCGCGAGCTCGAGGCGTTCAGCTACTCGGTCGCGCACGATCTGCGCGGGCCGCTGCGCGGCATCGCCGGGTTCAGCCAGGCGTTGCTCGAGGACTACTCCGATCGCCTCGACCTGGCCGGCCGCGACTACCTGACGCGGATCGACAGCTCCGCCAAGCGGATGGCCGAGCTGATCGATGACCTGCTCCGCCTCGCGCGCGTCAGCCGAGTCGAGCTGCGCCGCGCGCGCGTCGACGTGACCGCGATCGCGCGCGACGTGCTGGCGCGGCTGGGCGCCGCCGAGCCGGCGCGCGAGATCGAGCTCGTCGTCGAGGACGGCCTGATCGCGCAGGCCGACGCCGGGCTGCTCGAGATCGTGCTGACCAACCTGCTCGGCAACGCCTGGAAGTTCACCGGCAAGCGGACGCGGCCGCGCATCGAGCTCGCGACCTCACCGGACGAGCCGCCGACGACCTACGTCGTGCGCGACAACGGCGCCGGGTTCGACGTCGCGTACAGCGGCAAGCTGTTCGGCGTGTTCGAGCGCCTGCACGGGGCGGACGAGTTCGAGGGCACCGGCATCGGCCTCGCGATCGTGCAGCGCATCATCGACCGCCACGGCGGCCGGATCTGGGCGCGCGGCGAGGTCGGCCAGGGCGCGACCTTCTACTTCACGCTCGGCCCACAGCGCGACGCGCCCGGCGCGCGGTAGCCGACGCGCTCAGTACAGCCGGTACTCGGGCGGAATCTGATCCGGCGACTCGACCACCATGCCGAGGTCGCGGATCAGGCCGTCGCTGAGCGCGTAGATCCAGCCGTGCACCGTGACCGCCTGGCCGCGCCGCCACGCGTCCTGCACGATCGTCGTGTGGCAGACGTTGGCGACCTGCGCCTCGACGTTGAGCTCGGCCAGCCGGTTGGTCCGCGCCTCCAGATCGGTGATCGCCGCGAGCTCCTCGCGGTTCCACAGCAGGACGTCGCGGATGTGGCGCAGCCAGTTGTCGATCAGGCCGAGCGGCTGCGCCGTCATCGCCGCGCGCACGCCGCCGCAGCCGTAGTGGCCGCACACGATCACGTGCTTGACCTGCAGGACGTCGACCGCGTACTGCAGGACCGAGAGGCAGTTCACGTCGGTGTGCTCGACCAGGTTGGCGACGTTGCGGTGCACGAACAGCTGGCCTGGCGCGCGGCCGATGATCTCGTTGGGCGGCAGCCGGCTGTCCGAGCAGCCGATCCACAGCAGATCTGGGTTCTGCAGCTTTTCGAGCCGCTTGAAGAACTCGGGGTCGTCGGCGAGAGTCTGGGCGGCCCAGCGCCGGTTCGCCGCGAAGCATTCATCGAGGAGGCGCACGGCGTCGATGTACCATGGACTCGGCGCGGCCAGGCTCCTCGCGCGCCGGGCATGGCCGGCGGGGATCTCGGCCGGGCGGCCAGCGCGGCCGGGCGAAACCTGACACAGGCTGTCACGCCGGGCGCGCACGCTGCACGCATGACCTCCACGCCCACCACGCGACGCGATGACAGCGCCGTCCTCGAGCTCCGGCGCTACACGCTGCGGCCCGGCCGCCGCGACGAGCTGATCGAGCTGTTCGAGCGCGAATTCATCGAGTCGCAGGAGGCGTGCGGCCTGCGCGTGCTCGGCACGTTCCGCGATCTCGATCGCGCCGATCACTTCGTGTGGCTACGCGGCTTCGCGGATCTGGCCGAGCGCGCGCGCCAGCTCGACGCGTTCTACGGCGGCCCGGTGTGGCGCGCGCACCGCGAGGCCGCGAACGCCACGATGATCGACTCCGACGACGTGCTGCTGCTCCGGCCGGCGCGCCCGGGCGGCGGCGCCGTCGCGCTCGACGACCGGCCGCCGATCGGCGCGGCGCCGCACGGCTCGATCGTGGTGGCGACGACCTACCTGCTGGCGTCGCCCGTCGACGACGCCATGCGCGTGCTGTTCGAGCACGAGCTCGCGCCGCGCGCCCGCGCCGCCGGCGCGGGGCCGATCGCCCGCTTCGAGACCGAGGCCGCGCGCAACGAGTTTCCGCGCCTCCCGGTGCGCGAGGGCGTTCATGCGTTCGTGTGGCTGACGTCGTTCACGAGCGTCGCGGACCACGAGCGCTACCTCGCCGCGCTGCGCGCGCAACCCGGCCACGCCGCCGTCGAGGCCGCGCTCGGTCGACGGCTCGCCGCCGATGTCCACCACGCGCGCCTCGCCCCGACGGCGAGATCGCTGCTGCGCCACGCCGATCCGCCGGAGACGTACACGCTCGCCCGCACCGGCGACGTCCGCGACTTCGACTTCCTCGCCGGCGCGTGGACGGTGCGTAATCGCCGGCTCCGCGCGCGCGGCGCTCGCTGCGTCGAGTGGGACGAGGCGGTGCACACGTGCCGGGCGCAGCTGTTGCTCGGCGGCGTGGTCAATGTCGACGAGAATCATTTTCCGAACCGCGACGCCGCGCTGACGTTCCGGATCTTCGACGTCGCGAAGCGCCAGTGGTCGATCTACTGGATCACGAGCACGCACGGCGTGCTGACGCCGCCGGTGCACGGTGGCTTCGTCGGGGATCATGGCGAGTTTTATGGCGAGGACGAGGACGCCGGCCGCCCGGTGAAGGTCCGCTTCCGGTGGACTCGGCTCGGCCGGGATCAGGCGCGCTGGGAGCAGTCGTTCTCGTCGGATGGCCGCGCCTGGGAGCTCAACTGGGTGATGGACTTCGCCCGCGCCGAGGCGTAGCCGCTGCCGTTGCTACGGCACGACCGGGCAGGACTTGAGTCGTTCCTTGCAGAAGCTCTGAGGCTGACCGCACGCGTCCTGCGCGCCCTGGTAGGCGCACGGATCGTCGCCGTGCGCGCTGCA
>Ga0307513_10011890_pt1 | contig 10783 bp, 9 predicted proteins | sample 15_EM_MG_FD_202174 | JGI IMG/M metagenome (GOLD analysis project Ga0307513, IMG submission 202174) | Populus trichocarpa ectomycorrhiza microbial communities from riparian zone in the Pacific Northwest, United States - 15_EM | ecosystem: Host-associated > Plants > Roots > Unclassified | place...
GAGCTGAAATCAAATCAAATAAACCAAATATAAATCAACTAAACATAGGAGATCCTGCACTGCCCGCTCCTGTGTACCGTTACCGGAACATGTACACATGTTACAGCATTGATGTTCCTACCCTTTACCGCGCACTTCGCGACGCGTCTCGCTTAGCGATTTGCACGGTCGGCGTGCCTCCTTCCATCGTCAATACACGGTCGCTAGTTTCGAGCTATCGGTGAAGTAGTTGCCCTGGTGGCCCTGCTCTCTGGTATTGCACTCTCTCGTGAGTTGCTCGGTCAGTACGGTCGGCGTTTGCAAATCGTGACCTCGTCTCCGTCCTCCGTATTCGTCGGCAAGCCTTCCCTCTCCCGCTTCCCACGCGTTGGATCCGCTTGCATCGTACTGCTGCGCCCCTCCTTAGCTGGCCCCTTATCTGCCTCCTTGGCTGGCACCCTATCTGCCCCTCATGATAGCTGGCACCTCCACTGCTGAGTGGCTCTCCTCGCCGGGTGGCCCCCCTCGCACTCCTTATCTGCTCCGGCGATTTACTCTACGGTCGCAAACCTCGCATTAGGTTACGCTGTGTCATGGTATAGCACTACCTCCTTGGCCCATGCTAAAGTCCGAAGCATCGCTGATATTCCGGGCAATCCGCCTGTGACAACGCCTGCCCCGCAGCCACATTGGTAGGGGACATACCGTTAGGCATCCGGCAATAGTAGTTTTATCTTCCCTCTCCGTCGGCACTTGGTGTCGTGAGAATCTTTTCTTTTGTTTTGGGGGACCGCCGAAGGGTTTGTGTCTTTCCCTGGTTTCTTTTCTATACTTGTTTTTCCTTACGTGCCTGGAGGAAGGTATTGCTCCGTCTTGCTTTCGTCTTAGGTGCTATGAGGGGGGAGGATGGGCTCTGGTTTAGAGGGGTTTGATTTTTCCCATGAGGGGGTGAAGCGGGTCGTTGGATTGTTTACAGGCTTTGTTTCGGTCATAGCTAGCGCTCCACACTGTTTCTTGTACCTTAATCAACGAATACATGATAATAATAATAAAAATAAAAATAAAAATAAAAAAAAGCCACCTATTTCCTTCATCTTTCTCGTCCGCTCCACCTCGAGCGATTGAAATCTCAACACCATGGGAAATCATCGTGAGAGTGTCCTCTGCCTCTGACCTACCCCATCCGTGGCATCTGCTCCGGGGTTTGTCACGCCTTCATCTCCTTCCTCTCTCTGGGGCCGGTTGGCCTCCCCTCCCGGGGGTTATGGATTCCTTTCTGGTTCCGTTCGTCTTCATTGAGCCCGCTCTCGTTGATGTTCCTACCCTTTACCCCGCACTTCACGACGCGCCTCGCTTAGCGATTTGCTCGGTTGGCGACCCTCCTTCCTCTGTCAATACACGGTTGCTAGTTTCGGACTATCGGTGAAGTAGTTGCCCTGGTGGCCCTCCTCTCTGGTATTGCACTCTCTCCTGAGTTGCAGGATCGGTACGGTCGGCATGCGAAAAACTGTGACCCGTCTCCGTCCTCTGTGTTCGTACTTCTCGGTTGTTTGGCGAGCCTTCCTCCTCCCGCTTCCCACGCGTCGGATCCGCTTGCCCCATACTGCTCCATCCCTCCTTAGCTGGCACCTTATCTGCCTCCTCGGCTGGCACCCTACTGCCCCTCACGATAGCTGGCACCTCCACTGCTGAGTGGCTCTCCTCGCCGGGTGACACCCCTCGTCCTCCTCCCGCTCCCGCGATTTCCTCTACAGTCGTGAACCTCGCATTAGGTTACGCTGTGTCATAGTATAGCACTACCTCCTTGGCCCATGCTAAAGTCCGAAGCTTCGCCGCCCCCTGGCATTTGCCTCGTTGGGATATAGCCTGCCCCTGTAGCCTTTTGGTTTGGGGTTCGATCCACTATTCGTTTAAGGTTGAGCAATAGTAGTTTTTTCTTTCCTCTCCGTCAGCACTCGGTGCCGTGAGATTCATTTCATTTGTTTTGGGGGGCCCGCCAAAGGGTTTGTGTCTTTCCCTGGTTTCTTTTCTATACTTGTCTTTCCTTACGTGTCTGGAGGAAGGTATTGCTCCGTCTTGCTTTCGTCTTAGGTGCTATGAGGGGGGAGGATGGGCTCTGGTTTAGAGAGGTTTGATTTTTCCCATGAGGGGGTGAAGCGGGTCGTTGGATTGTTTATAGTTTTGTTCACGCCATAGCTAGCGCTCCACGCGATTTCTTGTACTTTAACAACGAATACATGATTAAAAAAAAAAAAAGCCCCCTATTTCCTTGGTTCTTTACGCTATCTGGTATTTCTTTCACGACTCCTGTATTTTAGAATATAACGTCTTCTATTCTGATATCCAAGATCCACGCCAAGGACCCACGAACCCTGACCCTGATCTGCCGTTACGCGATCAGCCCTGACCTGAGATTATCATCTCCAAACCCTCACGCTAAACGACTGTTATCGTTTAGGACCTTCCTGTCGTTGTGTGCCTTGGACTAACGTCCAGTGCCAAGACCCCGTTACAATAAGAACATTACCCAGTAACAGGAATCAAATAGCAGGAGCCTTTTGAGAAACAGTCTCTAAATATCCTTTTAGGGACATTCTAGACTTTTATCCCAAGTTTTTTTACCCAGTACTGCAATGGGAAGGCAAGCAAAACGTTTCCCGGGGCTAGTACTCGTAATTGCCTGACGTGTGTAAAAACAACTGCTATTGCATATGGGCAAAAAATTTCCCAGAGCCCCAATATTTTGCCCATATGCAATAGAGCCATTTGGCCCCGGTGCCAAGGTCAAGGTTTTGTTGAAAACTTTTGACCCAAGAGATTGGATCGGCTGAAAATTAATGCCTAAAATGGAATAGTAAAATCTGCTAATCAGTTAAGTGGGGTGGGGTAATCTCATGATGAGCCAATAGAATTTATGTAAACGTAGAGTTGAGAGAGTGCACAGGTGCTACTTTAGATCAGGATTGAAGTTAGCAATGGCTCTCCCCCTTTCGGTCCTGTGGCTTGCTTTTGTGCTCAGAAATTTTCAGTCGAAAAAAATGAGTTTAACGGCAGGGGCCAAACCCCTCTAATAGCAGTCATTTTCACAAACGTCAGGCAATTACGAGTAGTTCTCAGACAGGTGGGGGACATTGCGGATTTGATTGCATATTTAAGGCGAGCCTATGGTTGTCTTTGCCGGTTCCACTCCCAGTGCGATCGGTGCGTAGCTTAGTGTCTTTCCTGAGGCTCTGGTTGAGCTTGCTCAATGGCCGGTGCTATCCTGGTGTGCTCAAAACCGGGTGGTGGTTTAAATGGGGGTTGGCGCAAATAAGCATGCCCAAGCGGAAGAACCATAGTTACACTGGAGGACAAAAGTGCATGAGTTTTTCCCCATTGCAACCAGCGGAAAAAAAAGATCTTCACATCCGGAATACAGTACACAGGGCACCAATCACCGCCACCATGTCTCTACGAGCCCCTTACATTGTGTCCGTGCATGCTTAAATCAAGTCTCTCTTAGAACTAGCAATTTTTTCAGTCAAAAATGGGAGTTGGGCTGGGATTGTGGAGCCCAAGGTCCAGCACTTACATATTACGTTGATGGTATTTGCCGGGTAACTTAACCTGCTCCCAGCAGAAGACTCACTCTTAGCTGCTTGACTCGCACCTATTTCCACCATTTTTTGGCCTAGAAGACTAAGTTTTAGAAGGTAATGCAAGGCCTCTGTAGTCTTATCAGTACTATTTCTTGAGCGTGTGTCACTAGATTGTGTTGCTGGTGTTATGTTGGATTTTGACCTCGCGGGTGTTGGGGAGATTATTTTTTTTAGCGATGGTTGCATTGTAAGAAAACTCATGCACTTTTGTCCTCCGGTGTACCCTACCAATTTTACTTCGGCGACTTGTCGTTGTCGGCCAGCGCACCATTTGGCGACCGAGTGAAACCCAATCGTGTCCGTGGTGTCAACACCCTCCTTGGTTGGTGTTATGAAATATGTCTAGGGAGCTGGAGATCTAGAGATCGCTTAGCATATTCGCGGGTGTGGCAGCGTCGGGAAGCTCTATCACAGAACGGTGGAAGCTCGGAAATCCTGCCTGGGTTACAGTAGTACTGGTATTCGCATGAGGGTGCTTTTCTTCGAGAATGAATAATTTCAGAAGTTGGCACAGGCTACAAATGTGGAGTCAGATTTGGATGTTGATGTGTTTATTGCGATGGTGGGGGCTCCCTTGCAGTAGGAGATGGGTCTTGTTGAACAAATTGTGCTTTTGTTGTAACGCTGCGAAAGAAGAGATTTTTTCTGTCGCGGATGTATGGCAAAGTTCAGCTGTAGTTATGTCGTACAATTCAGCCCTGCAGATAAGGCGTTCTATATGAGCTGATTGGACAAGGTGTTCATCAACAAAATGGCAGGATAATGGTGACCCCACTTTTCTTCCGCCTCGAGAACTCTATAAATTGGCACTGCCGCACTCAGTAACACATATTCTGAATCCTCTGAGCTCTCTAAGCCCTCCAAATCCTCCAAATCCTCTACCTACTCTACAGACTTTCCAAACGGCAGGAAAAAGGCGAAATGTTGCAATTCCGTGCTGGAGAAAGTAGCAACTCTTTCAATAACACCAATTCTTTTAATCATAATACCGATACCTTCAATCATAATACCAACTCGTTCAACAATACCATCAACAATACCACCACCAATATTACCAACCATATATCTAACGTGAATAGCTACGGTAGTGCCGACGAGAGGGATAAGATCCTCGCATGGTTATCCCCACTGGAACCCCGAATACGGCACCATGATATTAGAGCCCACCGGGTAGAGCATGTGGGAGACTGGCTCTTACAGACGGAGGAATATCGGAATTGGTTCGATGGCATTCGCGGTGGGGAATCCGGTGGTTCGGCCTTGTTTTGCTACGGAGATCCTGGGGTCGGCAAGACCCACATCAGGTAAGGAACTATGCTATACCATCTAAGAAGGGAAGATGTTGCTAAGAAGTTGCGATGCCAGCTCCTTGGTAGTAGATAGGTTATGCGATTGGGCAGGGGGGCGGAATGCTGCGGTTGCGTGCTTCTATTTCGACTTCGCGGCCCAGAAGGAGCAATCCCCAACGAATATCCTAAGTTCCCTCCTGAAGCAGGTTGTTGGAGGACTCGAAAAGATCCCGTCAAAGATCACCGAAGCCTTTCAAAAGCAGGAAAAGGTGATTGGAGGCCGGAAGCTGGAACTCGGCGAAATTGTAGAGATGCTCTCCGATATCTCGTCCTCGCGACGCACCTTCATATGTATTGATGCGGTGGACGAATGTGTGGCGGAGTATCGGAGAAGGCTGCTTGACTCACTGAAACAAATTCTACACAAGTCCCCGGACACTCGGATATTTCTAGCCGGGAGATTACATATCCGGGACGAGGTGGAGAAATATCTTGCTGGGAGGGTAGTGGGTGTGTCGGTTACACCTACTAAGGATGATATAATTGAATTCCTACGAGTGAGGCTGGGAGAGGATACTATATCGGAGGCGATGGACAAGAGCTTGGAGGAGGATATTATGAAAAGTATTCCCGAGACGGTTTCAGAAATGTAAGTAAGGAGTAGGGGAGCTGGAAAAAATAAGTAATGTCATGCGCTGACTGATCTGGATTGAGATTCCTGCTGGCATCTCTAAATATCAAGGCGATCCTGCAAGAAACGACCCTCCATGGAAGGCGAGAGAGGCTTAATACAATGGCAAAAGGGTTGGGATTGGGGGGCGCATACGATACAACTATAAGGCGCATAAAGGCACAAGAGGGGGATAGAGCAAGACTCGGAATGGACGCTCTGATGTGGATTTCACATTCTGAGCGGCCATTGAATGTAGGTGAGATATGCCACGCCTTAGCGATCGAGACAGGGTCAACCGAAATGAACGCCAAGAGTGTACCTGCGATCCGGACAGTGTTAAGCTGTTGTCAGGGACTTGCTGTCATCGATGAGGGGTCCTCGACTATTAGGCTGATCCATTTCACGCTCAAAGAATACTTTTCTCGTCATGACACCTTGTTTGACAGACCACACTCGAGGATAGCGGAGACTTGTTTGACGTATCTCAATTTCCGTGCCATTAAGGACCTTTCGGTCAGCTCCTTTCATGACTTCCGAGGCCCACCCTTACTAAAATATTCTTCGTTGAATTGGGGAACCCACATGAGAATGGGGCTCTCATCCTCCTTAGGACCCCTTGCACTCAAGTTCCTTGGCCGATTCGATAATCACATATCTTCCGAATTACTTTGGGTGTCTCTCAATGGGAGATGGATTGCTGACAACCTTAAATCCTTAAGGCCTTTTTCTGCGCTACACTGTGTTTCGTATTTTGGTATTGCCGAAGTTGCAATTGATTTAATAAAGATGAAAAGGTGGGATGTAAACAAAAGAGACAGTATAGGTCTGACGCCACTCATGTGGGCTGCGAGACATGGGCGTGAGGAAGTAGTAAAATTGCTCTTGCAACAGAAGCATATTCACCCTGACATACGGGACGCGGAGCATGGTCATACAGCACTCTCATGGGCCGCTCGATGTGGACATGAAGGGGTGGTTAGGATATTTCTGGGTCCACTATTTGTCAATCCTGGGAGCATCGGCCGTCTGTGGGGAACACCTCAAGCAATGAGTCTACTGTTTGGAAGGAAATACATCAACCCTGACAACCTGGACAGGTATGGCCGGACACCGCTCTCGCGGGCCACCAAGGGTGGGCATGATGGAGTAGTGAGGCTACTGTTGGGGCGGGAAGACGTTAGCCCCGATAGGCTAGACAGTGATGGCCAAACACTGCTCTCGTGGGCCGCCTCGGGTGGGCATGATGTAGTGGTGAGGCTACTGTTGGGACGGGAAGACGTTAGCCCCGATGGGACAGACAATTATGGCCGAACACCGCTCTCGTGGGCCGCCTCGGGTGGGCATGATAGAGTAGTGAGGCTACTATTGGAACGGAAAGATGTTAGCCCCGATAGGCCAAGCAATAATGGCCGAACACCGCTCTCGTGGGCCGCAAAGAATGGGCGTGATGGAGTAGTGAAGCTACTGTTGGAACGGGAAGACGTTAGCCCCAATAGGCCAAGCAATAATGGCCGAACACCGCTCTTGTGGGCCGCCTCGGGTGGGCATGATGGAGTAGTGAGGCTACTGTTGGGACGGGAAGACGTTAGCCCCGATAGGCCAAGCAATAGTGGCCGAACACCGCTCTTGTGGGCCGCCTCGGGTGGGCATGATGGGGTAGTGAGGCTACTGTTGGGGCGGGAAGACGTTAGCCCCGATAGGGTAGACGATTATGGCCAAACACCGCTCTCGTGGGCCGCCTCGGGTGGGCATGATAGAGTAGTGAAGCTACTATTGGAACGGGAAGACGTTAGCCCCGATAGACCAGACAATAGTGGCCGAACACCGCTCAGGTATGCTGCTCAGTCTCGGAATGATACAGTAGTGAAGCTACTCAAGGCCCGGATGGCAACGGCGCCCACCTACTATAAGGCTCTGAGATACAACCCCTCTAGGCGTCTTTGAGTCCGACCATGCGTCCCGTCTACAAAATCAATCAACGCTTTAATATTCTTGCTATCCTCTCCCCTGGTTCTCCTTTAAGATCCTAGAGCGATGACATTGTCTTGAGGATATCGCCATTTGTTAGTACCAAAAATGACAGGTTAACAGGCAGAGTTTCTATCGTCAGGCCTTAGATATGTACATTTGCTTTTTTATTTCCCTTTTCCTTTTTCTGGTGTTCCGGGAACTGGCATTAGGGGTTTTCTCGGATGGGTTCGGGTTTCTGCAGTTGTATTTCATTATTCCTTTGCTTCACAGTGGAACGGACTCGGGTTGGGGTGTATCATATTGTATCATGGCGGAAATGCTTCTTCGGGATCTCTTAATCTTGTCTCTCATATATTTTATATGTACGGTATAATGAGGGGACAAATGCCATTATCTAGAATATCATCTTAGATCTATCGAGCTCCTTTCTTCCTCCTGCCCTATCCCCTCCCCCCTGCCAACGGAGCGTACTAGAAAAGCGGGGCAGAAGGGGCTGAAGAAAGGAAATAATAAAGAAGACAAAGCAGAGTCGGTAAATATTGCAAACTTGGTGGAAAACTCGGGGGAAGCCTGAAGGGGGATCTTCATAATATCTAAGGATTGTGCATTATTGGGCAGCGGGCACGGGGCCAAGTACAAATGGAGCTAATTTTTTCAATCCCTTGGGTTCACAAGGAACTGCACTGGCTTATACTAGATTGCCTATAGGGAATGGAGTTATGTAGTTATGCGGATATACAGTTGAGCGGATATGTTGATATGCGGGTAAGCGGATAGGCGAATATGCGGGTAGGAGATGATTAGTGGTATGGAGTGTGGTGTGGTATGTGACGACCAGGGATAACTTGGTAGTAGGGGTATTGAAAGTTGAAAAACTCGGAAAAACTTAGCTTACTTTGCTGTTTCATGTAAGCTTGGCACAACCAAAAGTATCTAATCTACCATCGCTTTACCTTACAAAACGATACTATTTTTCATGTTGGGACCGCGGGTAAAAGGACTGTAAAATATCTTAGTAAAATATGTAAATTAGCTGAAGTGAGAGACTTGTAGTCAAACCATCAATGAAGAATCAACAAGATGGCCGGACATTTGTAGAAGTCGAGTCGAATCATCCTTCTGATCATAAGATAGATTGTAAGTGTATCCTATTTTAAAATTTTCTCCTGACTACAATGATTTTATGTGTTTACCACAGGTTCAGAAATGTACTAGTAGCTACAGTTTTGGCTGATTGAAAAGAGAGGGCATTCCGAGGTTGGATTAAAGCCTGCATCTCTTTCATTGCCTACTAGTATACCGAAAGTCCTCTGGGAATTTGTAACATAATTGCTCACCATTAGGGGGTCTCAGACCGCCGATTCACCACGGTTCGAAGAGGTGGTTTGTGGTTCATGAACCATGAACTGGAAAAATGAAACGCGGTACTAGTACCGGCTCTGGAGGTGGTACTCGGAATGGTTTGATGGTTTGGCGGTTGGTAGTACACTGTTGACTTGCACAAAAGAAGGCATAATCATGAGCAACTAGTCGTGAAAATTTTATTAGTATAAAAACGTCATTAGTGTGAAACTAATTTCTTCTGATGGTAGATCAAGGGGTCTATCTTTCGATGGAAAAAGAGAAATATATCAACAACAGGAGTTGAGTTCTTCAAAATGCCTTCACCATCTCATCATGAGTGCGTTATCCAAGAATTACTTATTTTGACCGTTTTCTTTCGGGTGATTGAGAGATGCCGTCCAGATCTCACCACTGAAGTGCCGAATTCTCAAACCCTTCTCCTATTCCTAGAGAGAGTCCTATCACGGCGCTATTTGCACACACAAAACCCGGTTCCAAAAACGGCTGCTGGGATTGACCGTTGTCTAAATGTCTACCGAGACTCTGCAAGGCCTGAACTTGCTGGACATTTTCGTACCTTTGTCCGCATGTTTCCCACAACCTTCAACAAATCACCACTATTATTGCCTCTTCCTCTATTTTTGCAAATCAATCCTCAAACCACGAAGAGCAAATCAGTGTTGCCCGTCAACTCCTGATTACCCTTTATCGATTTGGGTCTTTTGGCAATAGTGCCTCAATCCGACAGGTCGCATTATGGGCAGGGATTGGTGAAGGTACTGTGGTACTTTGTACCAAGCGGGTCTTGTATGCTATTCTATCTTCTGGCCTTCGAGAACAGTATATTTCCTGGCCTAAGGGAGAAGAGAGGAATCCATACAAGGAAAGAGTAGAGGAAATTGCAATTCCGGAATGGAGGAATGGTTGGGTAATGATCGATGGCACATTGATCCCCTTATATACAAAACCGAGTTACTATGGCGAATGATTTTTCGATCGAAAGTCCAACTATTCACTAAATATTCAAATTGTCAACACACCAGACAGAAGGATAATCGATTACGCTCTTGGGTTTGTGGGAAGCCGGTCCGACTCCTACTGTTGGAAAGAAACACACCTTTATAGGGAACATAGCACTTTGCTTGGGGAAGGCTGCTGGGCTTGGGGTGATGCTGGGTATCCTATGCAGGAGTGGCTAGTAATACCTTATCAGAAGCCAGAGAAGGATATAGCAGAGAACCGAACATTCAACTACCAACTTTCACGTATACGGGTCGCAAGTGAGCATACAATTGGATTGCTTAAAGGTCGGTTTCAGTCTTTGAGTGGACTAAGAGCAAAAATTCATAATTTATTGGATCTCCAGTTTGTTCATTTATGGTTACATGGATGTATTACTCTTCATTGTTTTTGTTTTATTGAGGAGCATGGCTTGGATAATGGTGACTTTTTAAGGGAAGGACTGGCAGCGGAGGAGGAATTGGCAATTCAAGAGGGGGGAGGGGTTGGGTATGATTTGGAAGAGCCACGCAGTATTGCTCTTACTGTCACAAATCGTGACTAAGCAAGGCAGATTTCACATGACTCATACTTATGAGTCATAAGGTATGTTGGATTTCACACTATGACGTTACTTGACTCATAGTTCTCACATGACTATGCAATTGCGAGTCATTGTTATGTTATGATTGGTTGATGGTTTCATGACTCACGATTGTGACGTCATATGATGTAATGACTTGTTGCACATGACTCACATTAGGAGTCATGAGTTTCGCGCGTGTGACTCCTTTGAGCACATGACTTGGTTTATGAGTTTGATTGGTTAACGGAATATTGGGTAAGGACTCGTATGAGTCAGTGATGGATTTCGCGCTATGACTCACTAT
>Ga0307513_10011891_pt1 | contig 10782 bp, 15 predicted proteins | sample 15_EM_MG_FD_202174 | JGI IMG/M metagenome (GOLD analysis project Ga0307513, IMG submission 202174) | Populus trichocarpa ectomycorrhiza microbial communities from riparian zone in the Pacific Northwest, United States - 15_EM | ecosystem: Host-associated > Plants > Roots > Unclassified | place...
TCCCTAGCTTTAATTCGTTTACTGTTTTTTCCCCGCCCACCGACCGTGGCTGCAAGCCCCGCGTCGCCTTTTACGTTTATAATTCCTTTCTGGCCACGGTCTCCCTCCTGCCGCGCTTTTTCGGAAGAGGTGATGTTATGGCACTGGACCTCTTCACCCCTGACGGCTTTTTCAACCCCTCCACGACTGGTTTCACCATTATTAACTCCTACAGTACGAAGGGTCGTCTCAACAATACCCGCTCCGTCTCCCCGAATATTATTTTTCCTATGTCCACTCTCCCCACGCTGACGCTAGGGGACCTTAACATTCACCACCCCACGGCCGACCCCCTGAGAGTTTACAAGGAGGATGAGATAGCTACCTCGTCCCCCTACTTCGACAGGGCCACAGAGCTGGGGTTCACCCTCCTTAATGTCCCGGGTGTGTTTACTCGGTTTTCCATGTCCCTCATTGGGCGCCCTGGCGTCATTGACCTTGCCTTTGCGTGCCCCCTCCTCGCCCCCTACTTCACAGAATGGACCGACCCCCTCCCCTCGACGGGCTCCGACCATATCCCAATCCTCCTCCGATTCGAAGCCCCACTGTTTAGGGCACCCCCCCCCACCCCGAATTGGGCACTGACGGACTGGCCCACACTGGAATCATCTCTCAAAGCAACTTGCATTTCGCCTGTCCCAACCATAGCAACCACCCTCTCAATGGACATCTGGTTTCGGACCAACCTGGACAGGATCACGGCCGAGCTGGCCCTCCACACCCCGGTCAAGAGGGTGACGTTCCGGTCGAAACCTTGGTGGACCGACCTCCTCTCCCAACTCAGGAGAGCCTACAACTCCGCCCTCCGCTCCTCCAAGGTGGACAGGTTCGATGCGGCACTCCTTGCCTCGGCAAGGGCCGCTAGGACAGCCTACTTCAAAGCAATAAAGAAAGCCAAGAGGGACCACTGGTCCACGTTCCTGGCAGCAGCGACCCCGCAGACGGTATGGACGGCGAAGAAATTCGCTGTGGGCCGCCCCCCCCCTCGTTTCCCTGAGCTCCCGGGTGCCGCAACACCGCCGGAGCTAAACAAAGCCCTCCTGGACCATTTTTTCCCTGGCGACCCAGTCAGTACCCCCAACTCAATCCTGCTCCCGTTCACGGACTGCCCGGCGCTGGCGGCAGAAGAGATTAGTAGGGCCTTGGCCCGTTCATCACCATCCTCCGCGCCGGGCCCCGATATGACCCCCAACTCAGTCTGGAAAAGAGTGCATCGGGTGGCCCCGCACCTAATTCAAGACCTCCTAGCCCCTCTGGTGGCCCGTGGCTTCCACCCCTCAGCCCTCAAGAGGGCCGATGGTATCGTTCTAGACAAACCTGGAAAGCCCTCCTACGACTCACCCTCCTCCTTCCGAGTTATTGTCCTACTACAGACCTTCTCTAAGATCCTGGAAAGGATCATGAATTCAAGACTATCCTGTGTGGCCCGCGTTGCCGGCCTCCTTAACCCCCACCAATGCGGCTCGCTGGCAGGCTTATCGGCGTCAGACGCGGTCTCCACACTTACCCACGAGGTAAGGACCCTCCAGATGGCAGGAAAGAAGGTTTCGACGCTTTTCCTGGACATAAAAGGTGGGTTCGACAACGTGAACTCTTCAACTCTCTGCAGCATGCTCAGGGCAAAGGCTGTCAACCCGTACCTCGTTTCCTGGACCAGGTCCTTCCTCACGGGCAGGACATGCCGCCTCCGATACCAAGGGTCGCCCAAAGTATTTGCCCCAGTGGCTGTGGGCACTCCACAGGGCTCCCCCGTCTCACCGCTGTTATTTGTGATCTATGTATCCAGACTCCACTGCGAGATCCCCCAAGGCCTCACCCTCTCCTACGTCGACGACTTCGGTCTGACAGCTGCCTCTACGTCCTATCGACGTAACATCCAGACCCTACAAAGACGATACGCGGTGCTGAAGGCAAGGGGTGCCAGGCTGGGCGTCGGCTTCTCAATCCCAAAAACTGAACTCATCCACTGGAGGACGAACAGAGACAGGGGTCCTGTGTCCCGCTCCCCAATACACTTAGATGGCTCAATTTTCCCCCCCAAGGACGAGATCCGATGGCTTGGGTACTGGTTTACTCCCTCGATCTCGACTACAACGCACTTCACCAAGAGGCTGACGAAGGCCCAGGCAGCTTTCGTGGCCGTTCGGAGGCTTTCCCCCCCGGGTATGGGCCTCCCCCCTTTTCTATGCCATAGGTTGGCATCATCGCTCCTTTTCCCGATACTCAGTTATGGCGCGGACGTGTTCAGCCCGACTGTTCATATGACAAGAAAGATGTCGGCCTTCTGGCATAAAGTCCAGAGGTGGTCGACGAACTGTTTCGTGTGCACCCCTACCGACATCCTGGCCATTGAGGCCTGCCTTCCCCCGCTCGATCTACTCCTCGCATACAAACGCAGACTGGCCAACCTCAGGGTGATGTGCTCCCCACCGGAGATAAACCCGGCGTCGGCCAGGCTCCCAGCCTCCCTCCAAACACCATCATTAAACCGCCATGCCCCTGACCACAGGGCCCTCTCCCGCAAGAATGCGGGCAGCCGACTACCGCTACCTTGGCTTCAGCCGAGGCCTCCCTCGAAGAACAGGGCCCACCTCCCCCTGGACGCCCTCCCCCACTCGATGCTGTTCCTCCTTGGCCCTGATGGTCACGCCCCCCTTCCGGTAACCTCCCAGCACCTGCTAGGCGAGACGTACCCCGCTCCCCCCCCGGGCCGCACATACCCGCTGCTTAAACTCCTCTGCAGGAAACTCCTTATGGAAGAGTGGGAACTGGCCTCGCCGGACCCAGAGAGGTACGCGTATCGCCCCTCGCTTAGACCGCACCCGTTCATGGGCCTCCCCAAGTTTGACGCAGGTCGCCTTCACCAGATGAGATCTGGAAAGAGCTACCTCCGCGCCCACCCGTCCTGGGACGACGATGGACCCACCACCTGCCCTAGTTGCTCCGAGGCCCCTGAGACCTTTGCGCACGCCATCCTCCTCTGCCCAGCAAAAGAACCTGCCAGGACCCGCCACCTTCAGGGGGTCTCTGAGCTCGGTCCCGATGCCCCCGTCTGGTCCTCAGCTGCCCTCCTGGGCGCTCTCACACGCTTTATCAGGTCTACCGCCACCGCCTTCCCACCGGGCATGTTTTCTCGCCCATCATCTTCCGCTGGCTCAGTTTCTTCCCGCTCATCTAATGTAGTTTCCTTTGGTTACTTTATGTCGTCTCAGGAGGGCTAGGTTTCAAAATTTTGTTTTTCATGCTGTCCGCTGGTATAAGGAGGGTTTCCTTTGATTTACTTGCTTGAATTTCGCGCCCGTATGTGGGCCTGGGACCGGTACGGACCCCAGATGAAGAGTTTTGGTCCGGATGTTTACTTTGTTAGTTCGTTTTGGCTTTTGGGTTTTGTTTTCGCCATAGCTAGCGCTCCATGCGATTTCTTGTACCTTAAACAACGAATATATGACTTAAAAAAAAAAAAAAAAAAAAAAAAAATCACCATTTGCCCGATGGCGAATAAAATTGTGCAATGCACATACAACCAAAACCAATTGGGCTTGTATTGCAAGATCATATTCTGGTCTTGAATTCTGAATATGAAACCGACGACGAAGAACACAAAAGAGTCTTTCAATTACATTTCGTAACTGAGCATGACGAAGGTTAAAGAGCTCCTCTTTTGTTTGAGGACGTAGACGGGCAAGCGACTGCTCACGAAGATGATATCGAACGGTACGGTATGGTGTTAGAAAGCCTCTCCTCAGTCAATATCCAGCATCTGCAAGATACAGTGCATTTTCTTCTCTTGGAAAACCATTAAGTTCAGCATTTTCCAATACTCTGGCATCATTGGCTGACCCTTCCCACCCGGGGCAAACATAAAAGAAGTACATATCCAGGCTACAGCCTGCAAGTACATGTTGTGAAATTTCACCTTTTCGATTCCGGTAGGCCACACGTTGAGAAGCAGGAACATGAGCAAGGACATGCGTGCCATCGATAGCACCCCGAATATCTCCAGATGCTGACATTTTACTGGAGTCATTCGGAATCCTCGCTGCAATACTGGTAGGTGGAGGACGAACGAATGTTGTATAAAGGGGAAGCAGCGCTTTTAAAACTTGATGGAAGTAACTAGTTTAACAGCATATATTAGCACTTCAAATATTACAAAACAAGTATAATTGAAATAACTTACTGTGAAATTGTTTGGGTACTATGTTGAAACTGCTCAGCAGCCTCTCTGGTAGTTGCCCCACGGCCAATTATCCATAAAAACATTATCAACTGTTCCTCAATTGATATAACCCGTGTCGATTCAAGAAGAGCCCGGTCAACTACCCAATCACGTAGATCCAGCAGTGTTGTAATTGGCATACGGATGAGATCGATTACACGTCGAGGATGTGCCTGGAGAATTTCTTCTGTATATTGATTTCCAGTACGGCTAGAGGTATAAACAGGCCACATAGGAAGAAAGTAATGCAGATAGATTGCCGAGGCAAGTGCAAGTCATATTCGCTGTTGAATTATAGCATGAGTAACCCGGTCTATATCACAATTGATGGCCTTTTCATTGCTTGAGAGCGAGGTTGATACTCAGTGGAGATAGTTAAAAACTGTTAATATTACAATATTATATGAATAATTATTGTTTAGGGCAAATATTTTAATCATACATGTTTACATAGCAACCATGTGGTTGCCACTAGTTAGAAACGGAACCGTTGCTATGCTTGGTATCAAACGGTCATTTTGTTTGTACCATTTCACAACTGAAGGTAACGGTCATTTGTATGTGACAATAGAACGGAACCATCGCAATCAAACAGGGCCTAAGTCCAACATCCGTTCGAGTGATTTGTTGTGATGTCATGTGAGGGGTTTGTAACTTTACGCTGGGAGGTCTAAATAAAGAAACATGCTATCCTTGTATCATAAAATAGGTATGGTACCGGTAGCCACCCCATCACCGCTCACAAAGGCAACTCTCCGGGGGGGGAGAGAAAAAAAAGATCTTATATTACCAAACAGGCCGTGCACAAAACTCCTTTCATTATCTAAAACCAGCTCAATCAGAGTTAATCTAGAATGCAATTAAGGTATCAACTCCACTAGGCAAACAAAAATTAATTGAATAATTGAATAAAAATGCCCAAGCTCCCAACATCGGATAACTCTCCTAAGCTGAATCACCGATTGTGTAATCTGTGCTCCGCATCGCTAGGATTTAAAAAATGGTTTGCGGGGACGGCCCTTGGTACTCCTAGGCTTCGAGTCTTCTAATTTTCGCAGTTATCGATCGGCAGCTGGTTTAATCTCACTCAGACAGCACCGCCGTCAAGCTGCGGACCCTCCAATGGTTCCTTCTCGAAGCTTCTGCTCTGAATACCCGTCGACCGATCCTGGATTTCATTAGCCTTAGCTGTCCTCTCCGATGGGTCGCAAAGGTTTTTGTGTCGGAATTTTAGATCTCCACCTTGGTTTCCCCGAATCGCCATGAACCACCGAGGGAACTTGGTGATATACTCTTTGACATTGTCGGTCGCTTCTTGCGAGAACTCCCATCTGTTATATCCGCGGCGAGAGTACCCCGAGAGTTTGAGCTTCTGAGCCTCGAATTTCCAGTTTGGCTATGGGTTAAGACGGTTATCGACAATGACCGCTATAAACTTGATGCAGTCTTGCTAAGAACAAACTGATTAGGTTAAAGCACACTAGCAATGGCATATGGGCGTGTGTGACGACGGGTAAACTGCTGAGCTTTTATAACAATACTATTGTTGGATTGCCTATAGGGCATGCGGTTAGAGGGTTTTGCGGTTAGAAGGGTTGTGCGGATATGCACCTATGCGGATATGCGGCTAGAGGAGATGCGGTTTAGGGCAGACGGCATTTTGGATTTCCGGCGGTTAGGTATTTTCCCGCGGGTTGTTGTTTCCACATCCTATGCCGCTAGGCATAGGATATTTCCTTTATGGGTTTGTTGATGTGTTTGGCCGTCGGGTATGAGGTATCGGATATTTGGTTTATGGTTTCTTTCACACCCTTTGTCACTAGATATACGGGAGAGGGCACACCAGCAGTACGGCAGGGGCTTTAGGATCATGGGTTGCGGTATTTGGATGCGGATAGATTGTTTGTGATCATTCAGGATCAGGTTTAGTTAGCTGCGTGTGTTTCTTTAGATTGCGTTGAGTTTCGGGAGTGCCTTGTCATTGTTAGTTAGATGGAGAGATATATCTCCAGGCTTGTCCGCAGCTAGAGAGAGAGCAGCCATCTAGTCTACCGCTTCTCCCTCACGTGATCGCTCCCCTTACTGTCCGTCGTGATCGCTTTTTTCGTTTTGTTCATCTTCCGTGCTTTCCATTAGTTTTATCAACTATTACCCAGATTCGGCTCCCTCCCTTTCTGCACACCGTTAGCATCCACCTCATGCACGTACCCGAAAAATAGCCACCCACCATAGTAGATATCCACGCTATCGGAATCATGTTTAACAGCTTCCAAACGATTACCATTGTTGAATTCTCTCTGGAAAAATGTACGAGAACCCTCAGGAAACCCTTCTGCGAGAGGAATGGCACATTTCTCAAAATTAACCTCCGATGTTCACCAAAAACCTCTTCAACAACAGTTTGGGCAGCGTAGTGAGTTCCACCGTGTAGCCCAGACACATTCCTTGCCCATAGCCCCTTCGCCTCCTCTTCAATCCCTTCAAGATATCAACGTACAAACTGACACCAACAGTGCCAATGACGATACCCATCTTTTTACATTTCTTATTCTCCATTCTCTTTGCCTTTAGTCCCTAAGAATTCATCTCAGTTGGGCTATGGGGAACGGGAATTACCAGACAGCTTGCGTCCCCGTAGTGTCGGAATAGTTAATCGAATACTGTTGGCAGGACGTCGTTGTATTGAGGATGGCGACGGTGCGCAGTATGGCAATTGGGTATTGAGCATGGTGGGGTTGCTGGTGGTAATGGGGTTTAAGGCGATGGCGGTGGTGCCGGCGATGGAGCTGGTGATATAAAAACCTTGGAGGGAGAGGGCAACTCGCTGGGGAAATATACTCGAGTACGATGGTTGTGGATCATGAAGGCTTCTGTACCAAAGCCGGTAATTAAGGTTTCCAAGACTCCTCCGTTATATCATACCTCATAAAATCTGAGGTTGTAAAGTTAGAAATCGGTTTTATATGCAATATGGAAATGTAACATGCCACCAGTGAGACATTTCCGCATCCCATTCAAAACCAACCCCTAACCTTACAATTTCAGATTCTATGAGGTATCCCGGAAGGGTCTTGGCAGCCTTAATTGCCTTGCCGGCTTTGGTCCAGCAGCCTTCATAATCCTCAACGACAGTACTCGAGTCTCCCAGCCAGTCACCGTCTCCCTTCAAGGTGTTTGCATTACCAGCTCCAACGCCGGCACCCGCCACCGTCTTTAACCCTATCACCACCAGCAACTCCACCATCGTCGGCACACCCCACTATCATCGACACTCGTATCATCGCCGGTGCCCCCACCATCGTCGATACCCCACTACCACCCTGCGCACCGCCTTCATCCTCCATACAATGAGGTCCTACCTACCGTACCCGATGAACCATTCTGATACCAGAGGGAGGTCAACGGTCAGGTAATTCCCGCTCCCCATAACCCAAATAAGATAGACGCTTGGTGATAAAGGCTGAGAGAGTGGAGAATACCTAAAGCAAAAAGATGGATATCATAATTGGCACTGCTGATGTCGGTTTGCGCGTTGATATCTTGAAGGGATTGAAGAGGTCAGGTGAAGGGTCTATGGGCAAGGAATATGTCCTGGCTAAAGATTGGAACTGACTACGCTGCCCAGACTGTTGTCGCAGAGGTTTTTGGTGAACATCGGAGGTTAATTTTGAGTAATCTGTCATTCCTCTCGCAGAAGAGTTTCCCGAGGGTTCTCGTACCTTTTTCTCCAAGAATTCAACAATGGTAAGCCTATGCAAGTGGTTAAACATGATTCCGATATCATGGATATCTACCATGGTGGGTAGTTATGCTTCGGGTAGGTTCATGAGATGGATGCTAACGGTGTATAGGAAAGGCCCTAGCCGAATCTTGGTAAAGATCTTTTTATAAAAGCCGCGCAGTTTACCCGTCACACACCGCCATATATCCTTTCTAGTGATGGACACGATCATGCTCGATCATAAATTTTTGGTGTGATCGAGCTCGATCAATGCTCGAGCATGGGCCAAATTTTCTGCTCGAGCATGATCGTGTCCATCACTAATCCTTTCCCGCCTGCTTAAACCTAATCTGCTCGTTTTTAGCACCACTAAATCAATTTCTAGAGCAGCCGCTGACAATAACTCTCTTAACCTACGACTAAACTGGTAATTCGAGGCTGAGAAACTCAAAAGCCTCGGGGTACTCTTGCAGCGGATATAACGAATGAGAGTTCTCACAAAAGGCGGCCGACATTGACAAAGGGTATATCACCAAATTCCTCCAGTTGTTCAAGAAGATTCAGAGTAACTAACAAGCAGATCCTTATTCAGACACAGACTTTCGCAACCCATTAGAGAGCAGCGTTAAGGTTCATGAAATCCAGGATCTGTCCTGGAGCATTCAGAGCAGAACCTACGAGAAGGACCCATTTGAGGCTCAGCAGCTTGATGGCGGCCATGTCAGTGAGAGATTGAGCCATCTGCAGATCAATAATTGCCAAAATCGGAAGACCGAAGCCTAGGAGTACCAAAGGCATTCCCTGCAAACCATGTTTAAATCCTAGTGATGCGGAGCACAGATTACGCAATCGGTGGTTCAACATGGGTGATCTAGTTGTCTTCATTCAGGATTCCGGCAAAGTTCCAATCACCACGAGAAGAAGTCTTGTCTTTCTGCCCAGGACAACAAGACAGTCCCCATCGGATGTAGCTTTTGACCAAACCTTTATGAGCTGCACAAGGCTCAGTCACATGTGCTCACAATTTTCCGAGGAATGGCACTTCCGGTCTCGGGTGTACTAAACCTTACCAATCGCCAAAAAATTGTGGAATCTAAAAGTCATTGAATTAGCCAAACCCCCTCATGCCACCGCTGCTCTTGATAGGCACACGCCCTCTCCCACACCACACCAACACATAGGCACCCTTATCACAGCTGCCACTGAGGGTAGCCGCAGTAGCTCCCAGGGCGCAAACTCGCCCCATCGTGGAGGCAGCGGGCTTGGCCGTGCAAGAATTGGATTGAACAGTTAGAATCACAGCCTTCCACCGCGATCTCGCAAAAAAAAAATCAGTTGTCTCTAGGTGTGCTCGTCCCCACCAGGCGATGACAGGACAGCAAATCTTCCCGCCTAGGGTGGCTCCCAAGTGATCTTGCAGAGACCCCAGTTCTCCGCTGACGACTATAGGACTGTTTCCGCACCGCGGAATCTAAATACTCCAAGGCGCGGAAGTAGCGGGAGGGGTGGTGGAAGATCCCGGTGGCAGTGGCAATGGAAATGGAGTGAGGGCGGCAACAAGAGGCACTTATCATTCGCAGAATTAAGAGAGCCATCCCATAACTGGGAGGTTGTTATGAATTTTCATCAATTATTGACTTTATTTTTGTTTCCCCAGTGGCGCCGATACCTTATCTATATTCTAGTTTGAGTTGGTTTTTGCATAATGAGCGTTTTGTAGGTAGTATGCTTGGTAATACAAGACCTTGTTTTTCTTCCCTCTTGGAGAGTTGCCTTTGTGAGCATCTATGTTATGATACAGGTACGATATGACATGTTTTTTTGCGCGCTCTCTGTTTAGGCCTCCCAGCCTAAAGGTACAAACCCCTCACATGCCATCACAACCAATCACTCGAACTAGAGCCTCACACCAACTCTGTTCCCTAGCAATCTAAGGACCAAACCCCTCATTAAGCAGCAGAAACAAGACCTCCCTCTTGTTCTCCCCCCTCATCCTCCACCCCGTCCCCTTCCATCTTTTCAACTTCCCCCCTATACTATGATACCTATCCCTGCTCACACCCACATGCTCAAAAGCGCCCTGATCCACGCGTATTTTCCACCCATCCAGTAGCTCCTCCATAATATCCTTCAATGCCCTGTTTAGATGCAGGTGTTCAATTTCCTCCTGTCAGGGGAGGGGTCTTTTACCGGCGGCAGTTGTGCTCTTGGCCTTCCGGGTGGTTCTCAATGGTTGAATTCTGTGCTGCGATTGACCACTTTTTCTAGGTCGAACTTCGACCTGCGCTAGTGAGGTTCTTATGCCGTCTACATTGCCCATCTTGTAGCTGGTGAATACCGGGCGCCTACTGTATGGATACTCGCCATCGTCGGTGAAGCCCCCCATTGTGAGGGAGTTTGAAACCGGTGGTATCTAGGTCAAAATAGGAGATCGGGATGATGATGGCGGAGCTGCCGGCGGTGCCCTTGCTCATTGGTTCAAGACTAAGGGCGCGTGTTAGGATGCGGCATAGTGATGGCCACGATCAGATCATGATCGAGTTTTGCTCGATTATAATCTGCTCGATCAGCCTCGATCATAGGGGTCCCTCGATCAGATCATGATCGAGCAGAGCATTCATGATCTGATCGATTTGCTCGATCATGGGTACTACTCGATCATGCTCGACTATCATAGAGTATACTCGAGCATCTTGAATCATGACCAATCACTCTTGTAACCTGTTGGAAATATCGCGAACACAAGAAGAGATTCGTATTGCAATTAAGTGTAAAGAACCGCAAAAGAAAGATAGGAAGGAGA
>Ga0307513_10011892_pt1 | contig 10781 bp, 14 predicted proteins | sample 15_EM_MG_FD_202174 | JGI IMG/M metagenome (GOLD analysis project Ga0307513, IMG submission 202174) | Populus trichocarpa ectomycorrhiza microbial communities from riparian zone in the Pacific Northwest, United States - 15_EM | ecosystem: Host-associated > Plants > Roots > Unclassified | place...
CGACTCCGGCGAATCAACGACGAAGGAGGCAGAAACGATGCGGAGGACCCCGCCGGGAGGAGAGCCCGGTGACAACGAGTGCACAGCGGCGGCGAGTTGAACCCAGGAGGGGGGAGGAGGACGGTTGATGAGGAGGAGGACGGTCGAGGAGCGAGGAGGGTAGAGGAGGAGGAGGGTAGAGGAGGAGGAGGAGCGTCGATGAGGAGGAGGAGGAGGAAGGTCAACGAGTAGGAGGAAGGTCGACGAGGAGGAGTGTCGACGAGGAGGAGGAGGAGGAGGAGTGTCGACGAGGAGGAGGAGCGTCGAAGAGGAGGAGGAGCGTCGAAGAGGAGAAGGAAGGTCGACGACGAGGAGAAGGCAGGTCGACGACGAGGAGGAGGAGGGTCGACGCAACGATGGGAATCAGCGGCGGCGAGTCGAATCCAGGAGGAGAGTCGAAGAGGAGGAGGGTCGATGGATCGAGCAGAGCCGCCTGCGGCTCTGCTCGTTTCTTTCCCTTTTTTTGTAAAGAAAAAACAACCACATTTCATGTACCCATACACAACTCCAAGGGAGGGGCTAGCCCTCCCTTAGAAATATATATCTTGCTTAAATCATGATGTGAGATCCCTTTAACTGCGAAACAAATAAATCCAAGGTCATCCACCCATGCCTGCCTCTCTGGAGCCATAGAAAGGGGTGTAATTCATATAAATGTATTGAATCTACTACAATACACAAAATTTTCTATGGAAACCGAGCCCAGCGAACCCAGTACCAAAACCGAGCCCAACTGGAAGCGCTTGCCTAATTGGGAAGGCATCATCCGAACCCACCTTATGCCATCCACCCATTCTTGCCTGCTCAGACATTTAGAAAACACTATATTGTATGTAAATATACTGTACTTACTACAATACACATTTTTTTCTATGAAAAACCGAGCCCAACGAGCCCAGGAGCAAAACCCAGCCTGAGCAAGTCCCACTGGCACCGCCTGCCTAATTGGGAAAAAATTGATTAATATGGGACCGTATATATGCTCTGCAGCCTCCTCCCGCTCCCCCTCGGGCGCCAAAACATCCCAGATGGGTGTACATCAGTAATTTGACAAATCAATTTCCAGGTTTTCGGTAGTTTCCTGGATTTTCCAGGTTTCAAGAAACCCGGAAATCTCGAAACCTCGAAACCCGTTACAGTGAATTATGTAGTATAGTATTCGACAGTAAATAGACTACTTATTAAGGAGAATCAATCAGAAACTCGAACGTATGATGGTCTACAAATTTGTTTACGAAGAAAGACTGAAAACAGTCCAATGCATCGTGATGAATAAAATCTTCGGGTACTCGTGAAGAGCCGTAAACAGGTAAGAGATGAGCTCCTCGAGCAATAGAGTTGATGTCAATAATTTGGAAAATTGGTCGCTGTCCGAGTTCATCGTGTTCCAGTTGTACAGTCCACATGTCTGTATCTTTGTCGGGCTTTTCATCAGTTGTAACAAACCAGTTCACAAGGGCACATGAATAGTCATGCCGCCGATAATTGAAAGAGAAAAAAAGGAGAACTCGTGCGATGACCATGCCAGCCATCCTGGGCTTATCCTCATCCAAGACGACGAACACTGTGTCGAAACGTGGGTGACCAAAGAAATGTGGATTTGAGCGAATTCTCTCTCGGTGCAGGCCGCCCACTCCACAAAGATCACTTGGTGCAACGAAAGTGGTTACAGCAGAATGATGAACATGAATCCGGCCTTCAAATTGCGGGCAATCGTCTTCATCAGGTTGGAATCGTGAAGTAGGGTGATCAATTTCGTGAAGGAATCGTCGAAAAGCGAGAGGAAAATCAGGTTGGTTGATGTGGCGTGAAAGATCATACAGATCAGCCGGGTATTGTGATCCTAGCAGACAGGGAAATCAGATAAGGAAAGGCGCAGAAGACAAGACAACGTACGAGCGCGTGAAGAGAGCTTGATATCAGTGAATGACGGAGTTGGTGGGGTCCCTGCAACTGCTCCTGAGTCCTCTTCTTCTTCGTCGACGCATGCGGTATCAATCAACTCGTCTTCAAACACAATACTGGCCATATATGATGACGTGGTCCCTACCATCATGCCCTGTTCAGCAAATTGGCGACGTAGCGTGGTCATTTTCTCCATGCGCGTAAGTGCTGTCAGCATCTGTGATAATGCCTTATAGCGACTGGATCGTCGCCAAGGTTCCTTGACAGCCTTGATATGTTTTGACTCTGTGATAGACGAACAAAGTCCATTGGGCGAACCAAAGAGTTGAATGGAATAGTAATAGTGCATTAACGCATGCTGGCGAGGCAATGAGATTGAGGAACGGACGCCGACAGTGATGAAAATGTTGCGGAGTTCATGAAACTTATTAACACAATCCTTGAACTTCTCCAGCATCGGGGCGGATATAGCATTCTGGCGGGCAATGTATCATGCCTCCATGAACGCTGATAAACACTGAACCATTGCGGAAGGAACATATCCTGCAATAGCTGCGAGGTATACCTAGATACCATGTGAATCAATTTATCAACGGAATTCGGTAGGTAATGCGAATACGAACCTTCATCAGAGCTTTCGAATCATCACCAGTCCATTGCGTGAAGTCCCGACCATCTGGAAATCGACGAAGGCCGGGAAAGGGAGGTACAGCCGAAATACTGGGTCAAAAATAATTTTTAATTAGTCGAGCACTTCACATAGATTTGGTTACTCACCGATGATCAATGTCCTCGATAATTTCTAGTGCCCGCGCTTCACCATGCCTATGGTGTAGGTATTCGTTGACCCATGTCACGAGGTGATCCTTGAAGACACCTTTGATGAGCTGGTGGAGGAGATCTGGTGACAAGAGTTCATGAATATCTGCGCGTGGAAAGCCATGTGTGAATGGCTATAGAAAAGGTTAGAACGAAATGTAATGAAGGGTAAAAATTACGAACCACAATGTCAGCTCGAATTCCATATTCATCCCATAATATACCAGGATTGAAGTTTTTGATAAGATAATCCGTTTTCTCATGACTGCGCCGATGAGAGCCAGGAGCGTCAAGATCATTAGGTTTGGCATCACACCTGCCAAATATAAGAACTAAGAACTTGTCGAAAACATTAAATACGTACTTTGGGCACCAATCCTGAACAGTTCCTGCAAGCCAAACTTGTTCTGGGTAATCGGCAATGTACGGTCCAAGGCTGAAAATGGCGCGGCGGAAATGGCCATCAGGGCATTTAACAACCTTTGGTTTTTCCATATATGGCTTCAGAGGTGTGAACGCAAACTCAAGGCACTTATGATACAGCTGTCGGCAGAATTTCTGGTATGTGGGCTTCTTTCGCTGCGATTTGCTCGCTGAAATATAGAAGATTTAATGTGATAAAGGGCGGTTGAGTGAGTGTGGCATACCTTTCGGAATTGGAAGAAATGCGAATGGAACGACACCATTACCATGTCCTCGACGAGCAGTGTTTGATATAATACCTGATGAAGCGTAAACTGGATGATATTCCTGATGACCTGTCGCAACGGAGACAGTCGTCTTGTCGCTCCCCGCTATGACTGGCAGAAGCATGGCACCATGATTTGATCTTTGGCCAGTTCATTCTACACAAAGGAACATATACATCAGTCCGCGGTAATATGAAAGCCATCAAAGAATGTTACTGCTTGCCGGTTGACCCAGTCACCAGACATCAGGTTTGACCAAACCCGATTACCTTGAGGATCAAACTCCATGTATGGGGCATAATCGGATTCGTCTTTGAACTCGGGGGATAAAAGCTCCGCTTCGAAAACCTTCAAGATATCCCGAAGATTAAGTTCGTACTCTTCCTCCATCCAACGTGGCGGTGTTGTGGGCTTAGGTCCAGTATATCGAAATTTGTATGTTTTCCACGGAGCACTACCGGTTTGGATAGAGTCAATGGTGGCATGTAACTCTTTCGCAGATTTCCACGGCAAACCATCACGAGAACCATACTTAATTGCCATAGCACATAACAAATCCAGTCCCTTGGCGATCTCACCCTCTGAAGACTGGAGTTCAACATAATGGTATTGTGCGAAATCGAAAGCGACTCAGTCTTCAAAGGGAGCCCATGGGTTTCCTGACGGAGTATCCATTGGGTTGTTGGGGATAGGTTCGGGAATTGGTGTTGGCAAAAATGATCCATCAGCAGCGCATGGTCGCCCTGGGATTCATGAATGTTGAGGATGTGATAAAAAATAATAAATATGCACATACCGTTAATGTGAGGGTGACGAATACGGGTATAGCGAGTTGCTTCCTCTGGGAGTGTAACATTTGGATGCTTGGATTCTCAGTGTTTAAGAAGACCACCGCTACTACGGCATTTCTGGTCACAGAGCAGGCAGTCAAAAGATTTAAAATGAGGTAGTTGAGGTGGCATCGGTAAAGAAGACATAAAGTTATGGGAAAAGTTACAGCAAGATGGTTTGTTGCGTGTCAGAAACTGCACGTGAGTTTGAACTTGTGAAAAAAAAACTGCTTACTTTTACATCGCCATCAACATTCCCCCAATAATTTGACACGCGAAAAAAAACCTCCTGGTTCCATCCTACCACTGTTCTACTCAATACACATCTACCACTTCATCATGCCAGGACCTAAAACTCGCTTAAACAAAACCACCGCTCCTGCAGTCAATAAGGTCAATAACGTGCAATCTAAAAAGCGTGGCACTCAGAAAGGTACCTCGGTAACTCAACACGGCAACTTACCCAACAATGGTCAATCTCCTGCGGGGACTCCTGCCCAAAAACTGCCTGAAAAATGCTCACGTCAAACTGCAGCAATCCCAGACAATGTTGACGATGCCCCACCAGCAAAGAAGGGGAGAACAGTCAAGGATGCCGCAGCTGCCAATGCCCTTCCTGTTGCCGAACCAGTTCCACATCCCAAAGCCACTAGGCCTGCACGGAATGGAAAGTCTGCTGGAGCTATTGGCAGCACTCAGGATGCTCCCAAGCGACGCCGACGCACAAAGGAAGAGATAGCTGCTGACAAGGAGAAGACAGCTGCCAGCAAGGAGGCTAAACGTCAGGCAGCAGAAGAGTTGATTCGAAAGAGTGAGGAGGCAAAGGCATTCTTGGCGCAAATGGATATCGACGAAGAGCAAGTCGATGCCCGGATGGAAAAGGAGAATCCACGACGCCTGTCAGCTGTAAAGCGTAAGCGTAGAGGAGGTCAAGGTGAAGAAAGCGAGGGTGAATCTTTTGATGAGGTTCCCCCAGGTTCTGATGAATCGGGGTCAGAGATGGAAATCATTGTGAGTGTTCAAGGATTAAATACCATTTGGTTCAGTAGCTAACATTTTTGAAAGGTGAAGAAGGCCCCAAGGACAAAGAAGCAGCAAAGTGCAGTACGTGGCGACATCGCAGTCATCGCCAGTAAGTTACGTGGCAAGGATATTGGCGGTGAAAAGAAGAAACCCGAATCCTCGTCGACTGATAAGGCCAAAGGGTGAGTCACATGCGGCGGCGTCATTTAGTCATCCATGTCAATCATGAGTTGATCATCTTTCTAACTTCAGATTGCCGAAGAAATATGAGAATGCGGGCTTACGAGTCAATTCGAAAATAAAAGCCCGCCCTGCAGCTTCCAGCGAGGACAACACCCAATCAGGCCTTGGTGGCCTCGATGATGAGGACGCCGAGGCAGAGAGGCCAGCCATGTATCCTGTCAAGCATTCTGGGACTGCTCGGTTGGAATTTCCGATTAATCTCCAATGAGACAAGACAAGGAAGAATGAGGTAAGTATTTGACGCGACTCTTCCCACCAAACGTACTCACTGAGATTTTCTGACAGCTCGTGGGTATTAATATTGATTCGGCCGACGAGGATGATACCTTGAAGGTGATAACCTATGTTATGATGTCAATTCAACTAATAACGACTTTATATTTTTGAAAGGCCAAACGAAAGGATAAATTGAAAGCAGCACCCAAGAAGATGACCATGGCCAAGGCCAAAGCAATTCAAGCCAAAGTCGAACAAGAAGGCAATGACATTCGTCAAATGGAAGCAAAGGCTCCGAAAATGGACGACTTACTTAGCGATCCTCGGTGGACTGGCGTCTTCCTCCCCTCACTTGTTCATGCACTTTACGTGTCGTGTAAACCCTTCAAACATTTCAAGGCGAAGGCTCCCGAATTCCTAAAGATCGTGCAGCAAACATTTAATTTGTCGTATCCGGTGATCGATTTGACCCTCAAGGCTACGGATGAACTTACTAAAAAGGTACGCATCATCAGGATTTATGTCCATGAATAGTATGTATTGACCAATCCTGTGATCGTGATTCAGGCATGCCAACGCATGAACGTGAAGAAAGCAAAGCTTGCATCAGATATTCTCAGCGATGTGATAGAGTTCTTCAAGGCACCAGAATACGCAAATCGGCCAGATAAAATCAAGAAATATGCATGGTGGGCGGTGCGAGGTGATGGGCCGGGTTATCATGCCCAACCGACTCTGTTGGCATGCAAGGCTCCTACACAGGATGAAGAGTACATAGTAAGTCGGCTATTCAGTTCGTTATACGCGTACACCCTCATTTATTGACCTTTGTCCTAAAATATCATCTAGAAAGCTGATGGATTTCTTCAAACGACACTCATAGCAGCGACAGCGCAGAAGTACCTCAGGTTCGCTGAAAAATCAGTCCTTAAACCCGAAATTGATGCAAAAAATCCTCCAAAAGCCTTGTACGCACTAATCCTTGTCGCAGTACGTCGTTCCTCATTTTTCCAGTTCTCAACACCTAATTAACATTTGATATACTAGACCGAGCGTGCCTTTAAGGCTTACTTACCGAACGGAATCATCAAGAAATCTAAAGATTTCAAGGAATTTTCTGATGACAATTTCGCACGCGAACTCATGACCTTCATGGGACACGTCACCAACGTCAGCGAGAGACGCTGGCAGCTAATTTTGGATGGTCTGTGCGACGAAGAAGACGAAAATGACTTTGGAAATGGAGATTTATCCATCATATCCGAGTATCGCGCCAATATTTTCATCCCCAGTAGCCCGATTAAGGGCTAACAACCCTCTTCCTGTTAACTAGGACATCAACACTTCTCACAAAAATTTAGATCTATCGTAATTTCTCTTTAATTTCGTCATTTTTAGGTTTTAGAGTACTCAGTAACTATTCTTGATTGCGTTTCAAGGTTTCCAGGGTTTTTAGAGGTTTCTTAGGTTTCTATAGCTAGTTTCTGAGTTGAGTTTCCGCGAAAACGGACTTGAGTTTCCAGCTACCCTGGTTTCGAGGTTTTTTTGGGGTTTTTTGAGGTTTTCTGGGTTATAAAACCTCTGGAAACCTAAATGACAAATTACTAATGTATCATACCCTGCTACCCCCAAAATGTACAATTTCCTGCCCCCAATGCACCCAACAGCGAGCGCACCCACCCACCTGCCACATCTGGCATTGTTGTCATCTATTTACTAGTGCCCCCTACCCCCTGCTCAACACCCCCACCCTACTACACACCCGCCCTCCCATCCGGCACCCTTGGCATATCAACCACCCTACCTGCTCATCCAAAAAACCCTATTTGTCATCCTAACGAGCCCAGCTCCCCGGCATACACCCTGGTTTACACTGTTTTTTGGGTGGTGGGATTAGTCCCATATACATTGATCATGTATAGTGGGCTAAACCCCAGTTTGAAGGCTTGAGGGTAGCAGCTACAGGTGCCACCTCCTCGTCGTTTCCCCCGCTTGTTGTCATATCATGGATAGCGAACACGAACCACGACAAACGTCGTGGCTCATGTTTCGTAACTCCACCGGGGCCTCCCACTTTATGGGTCCCCCCTCGACTTCCTCCTTCCCCGGATCCTCCGTCGAGCGAGGCTAAGCCGTGGGCTGCATCCTCGCTTGTGAGGGAGCAGTGGCGGTGGAAGTCGAGCCCACATCCCTCAATAGAGGGGAGGGGCTCGTGACAGGGTCACCAGGCGACGTTGTAGGGCGGTGTGGGCACAAGTGAAGGTGGTGGAGGGGTGGAGCAGAGGTGGTGGTGGACGAACGAGAGTTGAATTCAACCGTTGATGGAGTTGATGTTGAATTAAAACTTCGCTCTCCCCAATAGATAACACTAGATATAAGCACCTATTAGTCCGATAGTAAAATAAAAAATTGTAGTATTTTATAAGTAGTTTAGAGATAATAGATTCAAGATTTCAAACAAAAATTCGCAGAAATAAGCATGTAATTTAAGAAATATGGAAAAATGGTGGTAAATACCATACCTTTCATGAATTCACTATTATAAACTGTATATTATTTAGAAAATGACCTGGAATATCATTTTAGTACACTAATAAATCATATTTAGATAGTTTTGCCAAGCCGACTACTCGTTGTGGAACCTGGAATGACCAAAATTTAGTTACGGACCATAAGTTAATTCATTATGGTCCATAACTAAATTCTGACCATTCCAGCTTTCACAAAGAATAGTTACATTGTCCAAAGTATCTAAAACTCATTTATTAGGGTCCTAAAATGATATTACAGTACATTTTCCAAATAATATAGAGGTTACAGTAGAGAATTGACGAGAGGTATGGTATTTACCACCATCTTTCCATATTTCTTAAATTACATGCTCATTTCTGCGAATCTCTGTCTGAGATTTTGGATCTATAATTTTTAGACTAGTTATAAAATACTACAATCTTTTATTTTACTATCGGACTAATAGGTGCTTATATCTAGCATTATCTATTGGGGAGAGCGGAGTTTTAATTCAACATCAACTCCATCAACGGTTGAATTCAACTCTCGTTCATCCACCACCACCTCTGCTCCACCCCTCCACCACCTTCACTTGTGCCCACACCGCCCTACAACGTCACCTGGCGACCCTGTCATGAGCCCCTCCCCTCTATTGAGGGATGTGGGCTCGACTTCCACCGCCACTGCTCCCTCACAAGCGAGGATGCAGCCCACGGCTTAGCCTCGCTCGGCAGAGGATCCGGGGAAGGAGGAAGTCGAGGGGGGACCCATAAAGTGGGAGGCCCTGGTGGAGTTATGAAACACGAGCCACAACGTTTGTCGTGGTTCATGTTTGCCATCCAGTGCATCGCAAAAATGGGCTATGACATTTGTCGTAGCCCGTTTTTCTCTCATTCCCCACCCCCCAACCCACCCCTGATGATATCAAACCCCACATAGCATCCACCGCCCACACCGTCACTGCCATGACAACATGACTACCCGAAGACGCAATGCCTGCGAACAGATGATGACGACGACAGCGGCAACGAGGGTGATAACAGGAATGACAATGACAGCACATCGCGAGGAGGCGAACCCAGCGACAGCGAGTGCCCAGCGGCGGCGAGTTGAACAGGAGGAGGGTTGACAAAGAGGAAGACAGTCGATGAGGAGGAATGAGGGCAACGCAACGATGGGTAGACGAACATGGATATGACGACGAAGGGAGAGAAATGACCAGGAGGAGAAGGAGGGTGAAAGGCTGCGGAGAAGGGGGGCAAAACGACGACGAGGAGGGGGGAAATGACACGAAAGAAGGGCGAGATGAGGAAGAGGAGAAAAGGTGAGATGAGGAGGAGGGGCGAGATGAGGAAGAGGAGGAGCGAGATGAGGAAGAGGAGGGACGAGATGGGGAGCAGGGGTAGGAGGAGGTGCTAGACAAGGAGGAGAAGAAGGAGGAGGTCCAAGACGACGAGGAGGAGGAGGAGGAGGGCCGAGACAATGACGAGGAGGAGGAGGAGGAGGGCCGAGACAACGACGAGGGGAAGGAGGAGGGGGGAAACCACGCGAAGAATGGGAGAAATGATGAACAGGAGGAGGAACGACACGACAAGGAGGAGGGACGACATGACAAGGAGGAGGGGGGGAAATAATGCGACATCCAGACACCTGAACGAGGCACACAGAACAGCACGACGGGTACCCCGTGCTAACGACAACAATTGAGCAGAGCCACCTGCGGCTCTGCTCATTTCTTTTCCTTTTTTTTAAATTATCCTTCATGTACCTATGTACAACTCCAGGGGAGGGCTAGCCCCTCCCCTGGAAATATCTATATATTATAATATACAAGTTTTGCTATGGAAAACCGACCCCAGCGAGCCCAAGAACCAAAACTGAGGCCCAACTGGGAGCGCCTTAATTAGGAAGGTGTCATCAGGGCGTCATCCAAACCCATTCTGTGCCATCCATCCATTCTCGCCTACCCAGACATTTAGAACACACTAGATTACATGTAAATATCCTGTATTTACTACAATACACTTTTTTTTCTATGAAAAACCGAGCGCAACAAGCCCAGGAGCAAAAGTGAGCCTGAGCAAGTCCACCTGGCACCGCTTGCCTAATTGGGAAAAAATTGATTAATATGGGACCGTATACATGCTCTGCAGCCTCCTCCCGTTCCCCCTCGGGTGCCAAAACATCCCAGATGGGTGTAACATACCCTACTACTCTCTAAATATACAATTTCCTGCCCCCAACGCACCCAACAGCGAGCACACCCACCCGCCTGCCACATCTGGCATTGTTGCCATCTATTTACTAGTGCCCCCTACCCCCTGCTCTACACCCCCACCCTACTACACATCCCCGCCCTCCCATCCGGCACCCTCGGCATATCCAATACCCTATCCGCTCACTCAAAAGACCCTATTTGTCATCCTAACGAGCCCCGGCTCTCCGGCATACACCCTGATTTACTCTGTTTTTTGGGTGGTGGGATTAGTCCCATATACATTGATCA
>Ga0307513_10011893_pt1 | contig 10781 bp, 14 predicted proteins | sample 15_EM_MG_FD_202174 | JGI IMG/M metagenome (GOLD analysis project Ga0307513, IMG submission 202174) | Populus trichocarpa ectomycorrhiza microbial communities from riparian zone in the Pacific Northwest, United States - 15_EM | ecosystem: Host-associated > Plants > Roots > Unclassified | place...
TCTACCCCTGGGGGGGGGGCCGGCGCCCGCGCCGGCCCCCCGGGGCGGTGGGGGGGGGGGGCGGGGCCGGCCCCTGCCGAGGGGAAACGGGCCGCAGAGAAGCAGTTCGTTCCCTCAGGCCGCCAGGAGCGGGCCGAGTTCGGCGGCCCATTCCGGGTGGAGCGCGACCTTCTCCTCGTGCAGGGCGAGGATGTCCCGGGCGAGGGTGGGGGTCATGTCGTCGGACAGGTCCGGGCCGATGGCGACCCTGGCCAGGTGGGGGATGATCTGCGGGTCGCCGGCCAGGTGAACCGGGTCGTGCATGTAGCGCCGCAGGGCCGGCAGGTCGGTGATGCCCACGCAGTAGGCATGGGTGAAGCCGTCTGGCTCGCCGAGGTTCTGGCCCACGGTCGAGAACGCCACCGACTCGACGGAGGCGGTGCGTCGCAGCACGGCGAGGACGTGCTCGCGCTCCTCCTCGGTCGCGGTCTCCTTGAACGTGAAGCGCAGCATGTGGACGATCACGCGTGTCCCACCCCTCCCACACAGTGACAGCGACTGAACCAATTAGTTCAGTTTTTCTTCCCTATGGGTTCAGTAACTACACTGAACCCATGGGTTCAGAAGTGTCAACCGGGGGCGGGCGTACGGCCCGTGGGCGGAACGAGCGGCGGCAGGCGATCCTGGACGGCGCGTTCGTCGTGTTCGCGCGGCACGGGTACGCCCAGGCGTGCGTGAAGGAGATCGCGCAGGAGGCGGGCGTCGCCAAGCCGACCGTCTACAACCACCTGAACGACAAGGAGAGCCTCTACCGCGAGGCCGTCGAGGCCGCCGCCGACCGGATCGGCGCGCAGAGCCTCGCCGTCGTCGAGCAACTGCGCAAGGCTGCCCCGGACAGCGACCCGCGCGCCCCCCTCGCGGCCGTAGCCCGCGGCCTGTTGCGGGAGTTCAGCAGCGAGGACGCCCGCGCCGTACGGCAGTTGGCCCGCGCCCAGGCGACCCAGTTCCCCGACCTGGCGGCGACCGTACGCGAGCGCACAGCCCTGCGGGTACGTTCCGCCCTCGCCGACCGCCTGGCCCGCCTGGCCCTCGCCGGCCACCTGCGCCCGTGCGACCCGGAGTTGGCCGCCGAACACTTCCTCTCCCTGCTCACCGGCCCGCTGGAGTACCGCCCCGACGCCACGTCGGACACCGACGCGGCCACCGCGACGGACGCTTTCTTGCGCGCTTACGGAAGTGACCCTCGGCCTGAATGATGAATGTCGCCCGGATTCTCGCGTCTCGGGCGCAACCGGCGGTCTTCGGGGAACGGTGATCGTCGGTGGCTGTTGGCTTGTCAGGCGCGGTCGTGGAGAGTGACGTGGTAGCCATCGGGGTCGGCGAAGGTGAATGTCCGGCCGAAGGGGCCGTCGATCGGTGCGGAGACGATGGCGTGGCCGTCGGCGACGAGAGCCTCGTGGATGGCCTGGACGTCGGTGGCGTGGAGCCAGATCGCGGCACCGATGCCGGGCTGAGCGACGGATGCGAGATCGGTGCCGGGAATGACCTCGCGGAGTGCGAACGCGATCGGCTTCGTCTCGAAGACGACGGCGTGCGGAGGTCCGGCCTGCGAGCGGACGAGGCCGAGGTACTGCTCGTAGAACACCTGCGAAGCGTCGAGGTCGCGCGCCTGGAGCGAGATGAAGTCGGGGCCGGTGGCGGGCATGATGATGCTCCTTCTCCTCATGTCAGATTCCTGACACAGAGCAATGTATGTCAGAATACTGACATGAGTCAAAACGGTGTCGGCATCGACCTGGACAAATCACTGGGCTACCTGCTGAAAGAGGCTTCGAGCGCCCTGCGCGCAGCCATGGAGGAGGTGCTGCGGCCACTCGGGATGAGCGTGACGCACTACTCCTGCCTCGAACTGCTGGCTCAACGGCCGGGCTTGTCGAACTCCGAGCTCGCGCGTGGCGCGTTCGTGACACGGCAGTCGATGAACGTGCTGCTCCAGACCCTGGAACGAGAGGGCTACGTGACCAGGCCCGCAGAGGCACCCGTCGGGAAGGTCCTTCCCGCGCGGCTCACGCCTCGCGGCCGACGGAGCCTGGAGAAGGCGAGCGCGGCGGTCCGGTCCGTCGAGGTCAGAATGCTGGCCGACATGACCGAGACCGAGCAGTCAGGCGCGTTCCGGATGTTGCAGAGCATGATTCATTCCCTGCGCGACGGCAACGATGGTGCATAGCTCGTTCCTCGGCACACGTCTCGCCGCGCCCGGGCAGGAACGCAGCCGGGCGCGGCGAGACGTGCGAGCGAGCGAGGGGCTCAGACAGAAAAGCCGGTGATCTTCTGCGGCGTCACCCGGACGATGAGCCGAAGCACCTCTTCCGGCTCGGTCGGCGGGTCCTCGCCCAGGTACTTCTGCGAGAGCTCACGCGGCAGTGACTTCTCCCGGTCCTCGATCAGTTCGGCGGTGCCGCGAATGTCCACGGACCGGTACGGGTTCTCGGTGTCGAAGACAGTGAGGCTGACCCGTGGGTCCCGGGCGAGGTTGCGCGCCTTCTGGCGCCCCGCCGTCGTGGAGAACAGCACCGCGTCTCCGTCCCGCGCGATCCAGACCACCGAGGTCTGCGGCCCGCCGTCCCGATTCAGCGTCGCGACGGTGGCGAAGTTCCTCCCGTCCAGCAGCTTGCGCGTCTCCTCGTTGAACGCCACTGACACAGTGTCACCCTCCCGTTGAGCATTCATGAGTTCACTACCTGCGCGGAACAGATACGAGGGCTGATTCCTTCCCACCGCGGGATGGAGCGGCATGCATGCGTACTGGGGAACGGCCTCGCGGACAGTTGTGCAGGCGTGTGTACGGATCGTGCGGCGACCTCGACGCACCGCACTGTCCCTCGCTGTTATCTCGACACACGCGCCGCCCGTGTCGTTGCTGTACGAGGACTTGATCACGATCTCCTCGCACCGGGCACGCATCACCTCAGGCCTTCCTCGGCCCTACGCTGCTCCGAGTGTGCGCAGTCGTTTTTCTGTCTCGCTGGCAAGATTTGTGAGAAGCGGTGGGACATCCGGCTGCCGAAAGATCGACTTCAATGACTTGTGCACCATCAGTCGATTTCTGTCGGCGACGGGTGAATCGTGACCCTCTGACGGCGGATCAAAACTGACCCACTTCGTGGTCTTCTGACCAACCTGATCTTGATCGAAGGTCAGGAGAAGAGGGTGATTTCCGTGGAGGACTGGGCAGAGATCCGCAGGCTGCACCGGGCCGAGCAGATGCCGATCAGGGCGATCGCGAGGCAGTTGGGCATCTCGAAGAACACCGTGAAGCGGGCCCTGGCCACCAACCGGCCGCCGGTCTACTCCCGGCAGGCCAAGGGCTCGGCGGTCGACACGGTCGAGCCACAGATCCGGGAGCTGTTGAAGCAGACCCCGACGATGCCGGCGACCGTGATCGCCGAGCGGATCGGCTGGGACCGTGGCATGACCGTCCTCAAGGAACGCGTACGCGAGCTGCGGCCCGCCTATCTGCCCGTCGATCCGGTCTCGCGCACCACCTATCAGCCCGGCGAGCTGGCCCAGTGCGACCTGTGGTTCCCGCCCGTCGACATCCCGCTCGGATACGGCCAGGCCGGCCACCCGCCGGTGCTCGTGATGGTGTCCGGCTACTCGCGGATCATCACGGCGAGGATGCTGCCCACCCGCACCACCGGCGACCTGATCGACGGTCACTGGAAGCTGCTGACCGGCTGGAACGCGGTCCCGCGGATGCTGGTCTGGGACAACGAGGCCGGCATCGGCCGCGGCAAGGTGACCGGCGACTTCGCCGCGTTCGCGGGCCTGCTCGCCACCCGGATCTACCTCTGCAGACCCCGCGATCCAGAAGCAAAAGGGCTGGTGGAGAGGGCCAACGGCTACCTGGAGACCAGCTTCCTGCCCGGCCGCACCTTCACCGGCCCCGAGGACTTCAACACCCAGCTGACCACCTGGCTGGCCATCGCCAACCGGCGCCAGCACCGCACCCTCGGCGCCCGCCCCGTCGACCGGTGGGAGGCCGACCGGGCCCAGATGCTCGCCCTGCCGCCGGTCGACCCGCCGCGCTGGTGGCGCTTCGCCACCCGCATCGGCCGCGACCACTACATCCGCGTCGACACCTGCGACTACTCCGTGCACCCCCTCGCCATCGGCAAGAAAGTCCAGATCCGCACCGACACCGACGAGGTCGTCGTCACCCTCACCCCCGGCGGGGCGGAAGTCGCCCGCCATCCACGCTGCTGGGCCAAGCAACAGACCATCACCGACCCGGTCCATGCCCGCGCCGCCGCCGTTCTGCGCGGCGACTACCGCCACCACCAAGCCTCCCAGACCCAGGCCGCCCGCCGGCACAACGCCGCCACCGCAAGCGATCTCGTCGAGGTCGAACAACGCCAACTCGACACCTACGACCGCATGTTCACCCTCATCGAGGGCGGCGGCCAAGACGACGAGCCGGAGGTCTCCTGATGCCCGCCACCACCAGGACCACCGCCCCGGCGGGGCCCAGAACAGGCCGTCAGACCGCCGCCGACCTGTCCTTCCTGGCCCGGGCGATGAAAGCCCCGGCCCTGCTGGACGCCGCCGAACGCCTGGCCGAACGCGCCCTGAAGGAGACCTGGACACACACCGAGTTCCTCGTCGCCTGCCTCCAGCGGGAGGTCTCCGCCCGCGAGTCCCACGGCGGCGAGGCCCGCATCCGCACCGCCCGCTTCCCCGCGATCAAGACGATCGAGGAACTCGACGTCACCCATCTGCGCGGCATAACGCGCCAACAGCTCGCGCATCTGGGCACGTTGGACTTCATCACCGGCAAGGAGAACGCTGTTTTTCTGGGACCACCGGGAACCGGGAAGACACACCTGGCGATCGGACTCGCGGTCCGCGCCTGCCAGGCCGGCCACCGGGTCGCGTTCGCCACCGCCGCTGAATGGGTCGACCGCCTGGCCGCCGCGCACCACGCCGGACACCTCCAGGCCGAGCTCACCAAACTGTCCCGCTATCCGCTGATCGTGGTCGACGAGGTCGGCTACATCCCCTTCGAATCCGAGGCCGCGAACCTGTTCTTCCAGCTGGTCTCGAACAGATACGAGAGAGCGAGTGTGATCGTCACGAGCAACAAGCCCTTCGGACGCTGGGGCGAGGTCTTCGGCGACGAGACCGTGGCCGCCGCCATGATCGACCGCCTCGTCCACCACGCCGAGGTCCACTCCCTCAAAGGCGACTCCTACCGCATGCGCGGACGCCAACTCGGACGCGTCCCCACCGCCACACACGACACCGACTGAACACCGGCAACCAGACCCGGTGGGTCAGAACTCGACCGCCCACACCGGGTCAGGATTCAACCGCCGCCGACAGATTTCTTCCCGACTTGATCGTCTCCACTAGTGCAGAGATCTCTTCAAGCTCCACTTCCGCGTTCCGCCACGCCTTGACCGCAACATAGCTCCGCAGGAGTTCCGCCCGATAGAGCATGACGCCACGAGGAGTTGCACGATCCAGGATGGACTGAAACTCCGAAACAGCTGCTTCGGGATTGCCCAGATCCAGAAGAGCCTGACCTGAATGACCAGTCACCTCGCAAGTGTTCACCCACCACACCCATTCAGGGTCACGCCCATCGAGGGACTCCTCAAGCCCACTACTCGCTGCTTCGAAGTCGGAAAGCGCACGCACACGGTCGCCCATTTGAGCGAGGGCTCTGCCACGCCTCACCCGTGCCAAGAGAGCAACTCTCGGCGGAGTACTTCGCCGCGACAGGAGTTCCTCGGCCACCCTTTGGGTCTCACCAGGGCGGCAGCACTCGGTGTCCACCATCGCGAGCATATCGAGCGCGAACCACTCCATTTTCCGATCCCCAGCATGCCGAGCCAGCATGTGTGATTCAAGGAATGCGGCACGTGCCGAGGCGAACCTACCGGCGTCGAAGAGCAGCCAACCCGCGATTTCGGCCGCTTCTGAGACGGCTGAGAGATAGCGACTCTGGTCTTTTTCGGGGATCTCTCCGGAATCGAGCTTTCGCTGTGCCAACTGCCATACCTGGACGGCCACGGGAGCGACGGTGTCCCCGCCGTGTCGGTCGGCATGGTCCAGTAGATAGGCGGCACTGGTTCTCATACACGTGATCTCAGAGTCTGGCCCTGGAAGATGCTCGGGTGCGGGAGACGGCACGCCGGGTACTGCCAGCGACAGCAACTCCCCATCGGTTCCGAGTAGTTCATCTAACGCCCTGGCCAACTGCCCTGAAGGTTGCTGCCTACCGTTGATGACACGAGACAGATAGGCCACGTCGTAGTTGAGGGTACGTGCGGCGGCGCGCATGCTCACGCCCTTGTCGGCCAGGAGCGTCCGTAGGCGGGGCCCGAATTCGACGGCCATGAGGTCCCCTTCACGTGATCCTGGGTGTTGACCTGTGCTCCCAGAGTAACTGTCAACACTGGTCAACTCCCCAAAGAACGGTCAGAGGTCAACGCTGGTCAGGTGAGCGGCAAGTGCCCCCGCGACGCGCGAACGTCCGGGGGCGTGGCCCAACAACTGAACTGGAGTTGATGAACATGTCCGAGCGTAGTGCTCTCGCGCTGCACGGGCTTCTGCTGGTTCTGGCCATACGGGCCCTCACCCGGTTGCTGCCTGCGGCTGACGCTCGCCGGAAGACATCGTCGACGACGCCCACCTCGGTGAACGGGACAGACATTCACGACCACGCGCTGCTGGTAACGCGAGTCCCTGCTCAGCGCCGGTCACCCTACAACTGTGACCGAGCACCCCTGGACGGTTCCGCGTCACCCCCGTCACGGCCGTACCTGCCCGCAGCCATCGAGACGCGGCGACGGCCCGTGCTGATGCTGACTGCCCGCTTCCACCTCGACCTCGACACCGCGACATCCACACGGCCCCGGCCGGAGGTGGCGTCCGATGACCGGCCCAAAGGTCGGCGCGGCCGTGCGGCAGGCCGAGTTGCCCATGCTGTGCGGCTACCGCCTGTGGCACGAGCACACCCGCAAGTGCGTCGACGGCTGCAAGACCGTGCGTAAGGCACAAGACGGCTGCGAGAGCGGGCGGGAACTGTGGAACGCCTACCGGCTCGCCTACACCGGAGGTGACCGATGGCCCCGCCGACAACGGACAAGGACCGGTGCGGGAAGGTCCGTGCCTCCCTGTTTTACGGCGCCCCGATCCTCAGCGAGGTGGGCGCGTGCGTCCTCCCCCACGGACACGACGAAAATCACCGGGACCCGAAGGGCGGGACGTGGAACGTGATCCCGCTCTACCCCATGACCAACATCAGCAAGGGGACGGACGAGTGACCCACGCCCCCAAGCCGGCCGCCTGGTCTCCGGAACCCCCGTACCTGTCCAGCCTCTGCACCATAGGCACCCACGACCAGTGCCAGGACGCGAAGCCCCGGGAGAGCGGCTTTCCAGGACTGCGCTATTTGGTGTGCACGTGCTGCTGCCACCGGCTGGGTCTGGTCCCAGTGAACGGAGCGAGTGAGAGCTGAAGGCGCGTACGCGCGTACGGCACTCTCACCGGGCGACGAGTCGGAGACGATGTCAGCGAACCACGTCGAACACGTTCTTCTGCAAACCGTTGGCATACACCTCCGACTCGACGAGCCTCAGCTTCTGGGCGTCCTTGTCCGTGGCGCTGAACAGCCGCTTGCCCGCGCCGAGCAGCAGCGGGAAGACCAGCAGGTGGTAGCGGTCGATGAGGCCGGCGTCGGAGAGGTTGCGGTTGAGGGTGGCGCTGCCGTGGATGATGATCGGGCCGCCATCCGTTTCCTTCAGGGCTGCCACCTCGTCCAGTGAGCGCAGGATCGTGGTCTCGCCCCAGTTCGGGACCAGCTCGGCCTCGGTGAGGGTGGTCGAGACGACGTACTTCGGCATCACCTTGTAGTCGGCGAAGTCCTCCATGGCCGGCCAGACCGGGCTGAACGCCTCGTAGCTGGTCCGGCCCAGCATCATCGCGGCGGCTTCCTTCTGCTCACGGCCCTTGAGTTCGTACGCCTCCGGCAGGAACTCGATGTCCTTGAAAGTCCAACCGGAGTTCCGGTAACCGGGCTCGCCGCCGGGTGCCTCCACGACCCCGTCGAGCGAGACGAAGGCGGTGCTGATCAGGGTGCGCATCTCGGGTCTCCTGGGTACGCGTCTCGTGGCTGGTTCTCAGCCCCTTCTACCTGACTGACTCCAGTGCGCTGTGAAACTCATCGGCCATCGCCGATGTGGGCCCGCAGCAGCTTCACCGCCAAGTCGTGGCCGTAGTGCTTGGCCATGTCCATCGGGCTGTGGCCGCCCGGATCGAGGAGCTCCGGACCAGCTCCGAAGGCGAGCAGCACAGCGGTGGTGTGCACAGTCAGCGGTCGGCCGCTCTGCAGAGAGCCATCGCCTTCGGCGTCGATCGCGTGCGTCAGCAGCGTCATGTCGCCGCAGACCTCGTCGGGGTCCGAACCGTCGGCCAGCAACCGCGCCAGGGTCTCCGCGTCCTCGTGCTCGACCGCGTGACGGGTGGGTGTCCAGTATTCGCTCACCCGGACATTCAACTGCCATCACGGCACGTGGCGGGGGTCATATCTGTCCGGTGCAGGGCACATCCATGTCCGGCGGCCAATTGTGAGAGCGTCTTCACACAGGTCCCGCTTATCACCGCAGATCAAGGCCCGTTATCCGCCCGTGAATCCTGTGATTTCACTGTTGAATCGGCTTTTTCGAGAGGCTTCGGAACCGCATCATGCCTGGTGGTGTCTGTAGAGTCAGGCCCGCTGCAAGGGGGAGCCAATCCCTCAGGAATGCGGCCCGCAGGCTTTTCTCACCATGAGAGGAGCCTGAGAGAAGGATTAGAGAAAGAATTCTGTGAGCCTTCTCAAGGAATCGGAAAAAACCCAGGAGTTTGCTATGAACATCCGTGTTGCCACCGTCTCCGCGCTCTCTGCCGTTCTGGTCGCCGGCGGTGCCACGGCGGCCGTCGCCGCCCCCGCCGCGGCCCCCGCGAAGCCCGCGATCACCGTCAAGGCGAGCGCCGTCAAGATCAAGCTCGGCGACCCGGTCACCTTCACCGGCCACGCCACCGGCATCGCGTCCGGCAGCAAGGTCACCCTCCAGCTGAAGGACGGCGCCAAGTGGGTGTCGCTGCCGGTGACCGCCAAGCTCAACAAGGACGGCAACTACAAGCTGGCCAACAAGTTCCAGACGAAGGGCCGCGAGGTGCTGCGCGTCAAGCATGGCGCCACCGTCTCCAAGTCCGTGGCCGTCACCATCGGTTGAGAGTGACTCCCGCGCCGCGGGATCAGTGACGGCGACTGCCCCACCCCGTTGGAGCCGGGGTGGGGCAGTCGCCGTGAATCCTATGGTTCCCGAACGCCCGCGCGGTCACGGGTTCGTGAACTCCCGTCAGTGGTGCACCTTCTCCGCCCGCGAAGGCACGTGCGACGCCACCAGCCGCTCCCGCCCAGCCGACGGAGTCGTCCCGCGCCGGTCCACCACGTACGCCACCCCAGCAACTCCCAGGCCCAGCACAGCCAGCCCCGCGCCCACCAGCGCCGGTGACGTCACGCCGAAGCCCGCCGCCAGGGCGAGGCCCCCGACCCATGCTCCGCCCGCGTTCGCCAGGTTGAACGCCGCCTGGTTCGCCGAGGACGCCAGGGACGGGGCCGTCGACGCCCTCTCCATCACCATCAGGTTGAGCGGTGAGCCCGTGACGAACGCCGCCGCGCCCAGCAGCATGACCGCCAGCGCCGCGCTCCACGTCGTGCTCATCAGCAGCGGGAACGCGCTCAGGACCACGATCAGCGACACCAGGCCGCCGAACAGCGTGCGCCGCATCGCGTGGTCCGCCAGGCGGCCTCCCAGGAGGTTGCCTATCGTCGCGCCCACGCCGAACAGCGCCAGCAACACCGTCACGCTGGAGTCCGCGTACCCGGCGGAGTCCGTGAGCATCGGGGTGATGTAGCTGTACGCCGAGAAGAGTGCGCCGAAGCCCGCCACCGTCGTGCCCAGGGCCAGCCACACCGGGAGGGATCGCAGCGCGGCCAGTTCGCCTCGCAGGCCCGCCACCGGTGCCTCCGTCCGAGTCTGCGGGATCAGCAGCGCCAGTGCCCCTATCGCCGCCACGCCGATCACGCTCACGCCCAGGAAGGTCGCCCGCCAGCCCAGCTGCTGGCCCATCGCCGTCGCCACGGGGACGCCGACCACGTTCGCGACCGTCAGGCCGAGGAACATCAGGGAGACCGAGCGGGCCTTGCGCTCGGGGGCGACCATCGTCGTGGCCACCACCGCGCCCACGCCGAAGAACGCGCCGTGCGGCAGCCCGCTCAGGAAGCGGGCGGCGAGGAGGTAGTCGTAGGTCGGTGCGAACGCCGACAGGGCGTTGCCCGCCACGAACAACACCATCAGGCCTATCAGGACCTTTCGGCGGGACATCCGGGCCGTCAGCGCCGCGAGCAGCGGGGCGCCGATCACCACGCCCAGCGCGTACGCCGAGACCAGGTGTCCGGCGGACGGGATCGAGATGCCCAGGTCGTCGGCGACATCGGGCAACAGGCCCATCATCACGAACTCGGTGGTGCCGATGCCGAAGGCACCTACGGCGAGGGCTAGCAGGGCAAGGGTCGGCGTGCGCCGGGACATGGGGAAGGCGGCCTTTCGAAGGAAGCGGTGGGGGTAGGTCCGTACAGCTTATGTTCAAGTACGGAACAAAGGCTCCCACGCCCACTATTCCCCCGGAGGTTCCCCGGGTTACGAGCCCGTTGCCGAGTCCGGGATCTTCACCCGTGCCGCGATCGG
>Ga0307513_10011894_pt1 | contig 10780 bp, 1 predicted proteins | sample 15_EM_MG_FD_202174 | JGI IMG/M metagenome (GOLD analysis project Ga0307513, IMG submission 202174) | Populus trichocarpa ectomycorrhiza microbial communities from riparian zone in the Pacific Northwest, United States - 15_EM | ecosystem: Host-associated > Plants > Roots > Unclassified | place...
TCAGAGAGAGAGAGAAGAAGAAGAAGAAAAACATCAAGGTAACTAGCTTCGGGGGAGGGGGGGGGAGAGAAGAAGAAGAAGAAAAACATCAAGGTACTAGCTTCAGAGAGAGAGAGAGAGAGAGAGAGAGTACTAGCTTCTTCATACAGCCAAGGAAGAAGAAGAAGAAGAAAAACATCAAGGTACTAGCTTCAGAGAGAGAGAGTACTAGCTTCTTCATACTGCCAAGGAAGAAGAAGAAGAAGAAAAACATTAAGGTACTAGCTTCAGAGAGAGAGAGAGAGAGAGAGTACTAGCTTCTTCATACTGCCAAGGAAGAAGAAGAAGAAGAAAAACATCAAGGTACTAGCTTCAGAGAGAGAGAGAGAGAGAGTACTAGATACTGCCAAGGACGAAGAAGAAGAAGAAAAACATAAATAAATAAATAAAAACAATAGGATCTAAACATTCTATTACGAGAAATACGATTAAATTTTTCAGCCTAACCCTAAAAAAGAAGAAGAAGAAGAAAAACATCAAGGTACTAGCTTCTTCAAACTGCCAATTCCCATAATTTCCGCATGGCAAAGCTGCTAAAGAAGTCATTCTTAACAGAAACATCACTTCATCCAGCTTGAAGTCCTTTGATATGTGTGTGTGTGTGTGTGTAAGCCAGCTTGTTATAATTACAATATCCTACCTCCTTGTTTCATCAGGGCTCCACTGGCACGGAAGCACCACCAGCTCTCATCCTGAATGTCATGGTGCAGTCGCACCTCTTGAGGAACACGTAGATTATCAAAGCAAGTAGAAAGAGAAGGCTACCAGCAGCTCCTCCTATAAGAGCCAAATATTGGCCTCCTATAGTGGTGGAGTAGTCTTGGGCGCCAGGCAGGTGATTGCTGTAGCCGTCCATAACTCAACTAATCAAAAAGGAAAAAGATACGATTAAAAGACAATTAGTACTGTTCAAAGTGAGATCAGAATCGATTGGATTCATTACCTGATTGAGTCGAAAGCAGAAGCAAAGAGTTTAGAGAAGAGAGGGCGTTGATATGGGGTTTTCCAGAGAGGAGGTCTATTTAACGGTGAAAATGCATAGAGTAGGTGCTTTAGCTAGCTAAAAAAAATGCATAGAGTAGGTGCTTTTGGTTTTTTAGAACCTTGCGGGCTCCACTGGGAAAGCCAGCACTCAGCAGACTGAACGGGATCGTTATACGGGAGTATTTCGGACAGAAGTACGTATTTGTTTCCGTGCTAGTTTTTATTTTTATTTTTTTAAATATTTTTTATTTAAAATAATATTTTTAGATGTTTTTCAATTATTTTATGTAAAAAATAAAAAAAATATTTTAAATTAAAAAATACTTCTACTATACCGCATTGGAAACACATTTAGTACACGTTTACAAATGTTATAATAATTATTTTTATAATATTTTTTATTTAAAAATATATTAAAATAATTTTATTTTTTTAATTTTTACATCAAAATCAAAATATTTTGTTCTGCTTTTTTTTTTAATTTAGCCAATGCTTTTTTTTATTCGGGATTTATGTTGTTCTTTCACTCCTCCTTTTCTTCTTCTTTTTTTAAACTGGTTTAGTTGGCTTTCAAAGATAATAATCTTCCCAATGCTCATAATTTTACTTCAGATCAATGGGAAAGTCGGAGATTTTTTGCAAACTTGAATGGTAAATTATGTTATTATCATAATACTAGTGGGTGTTATTTTTTTAATAAATTTTACAGGGAATTTGGTAGCATTACCTTTGGTGGGCACTCTTTATCGTTTTTTAATATATTTTACAGGGAATTTGGTAGCATTACTTTTGGGGGGCACTCTTTATCGTTTTTTCCCCCCATTGTGAAGGGAAATAGGCTTTTTTATGAGATTTCTTCCTTTGAAACAGAGAATTACACTTCTCTCATACAACCAAACAAAATTCTCAAGAAAGCTAAAATTTGACCGATCAAGAAAATAAATAAATTACAATACGAATACAACATGTTATTTTAGGAAAAAAAAAAAAACATGTAACGGATACCATGAGAACGATACCTTCCTGACTCTTTCTTTAAAAAGTGCGTTGGAAGTAATTAATTAAAATTGTGTCATCTATATATAGATACCTGGTCCCACTACACCTTTGCCACACAAAAAATAGGTTGTATTTTGCACTTTTTATTTTTGTGTTTTAAAAATATTTTTAAAAAAATTTAATTTTTTTATTTTTTTCAAATTAATATTTTTTTGGTATTTTTAAATTATTTTAATGTACTAATATCAAAAATAATTTTTTAAAAATAAAAAATTTTATTTTAATACATTTCTGGGTGAAAAACATTTTAAAAAATAACCGTAACCATACTTCCAAACACGCTTCATTCTTAACGGACTTCAAAAGTGGGTGTTGTTTATATACACACACTAACAAAAGGATGCTTTTACTTATAAACACAATAGAATTAATGAAGATCTTATTACATGAATAAGTTATCAAGCGAAAAAGAAACCATATAAAAGAGTCACAGCTAGAAAATTCACACATACAAACCAAAACATCAACATAATTTTTTCTTTTTTTTATTACAGCAATATTTACTGATTGAATCTTTTTATCATTAATTTCATTAATAAACAACGATATATTAAAATATTCTCACGGTATATATTAAGAGAATTATAGTAGGAAAAGAAGGGGAAAAAATCATATAGTACGATGACGTGTAAGTTTTACAAACAAAATTACTGATGAAATTAGCCTAACAGTAAAATTTTTCTGTGAATATCCTGACGAAAAACTTTTATCATTATATACCGACATCATTATGGACGGTATTACAGCGAGATTCAAAAAAATAAATTGTACGATAATGTAATATTTATACTGACAAAATTACCATCAGAATAATCATGTTAGTCTATCCATTAATAATATTTAATTTATAACCTGGAACTCGACCCTCCTCCCCCCTCCTTCATTTCTACTTCTTTCTTATCCATTTTTTTCGGAAACAAACAATGATTTTTTGAAGACTTTTGTTCCTATAATTTAATTTTAGAGAGAAATCTTAATTTGAGTTTCTATAGAACAATTTGATTCAGGTTAAACTACTAAGTTTTAGGTGATAGAAGAAGAATATAGTTTGTAAACCTCCCACGTTGGATGTCCGCAAAGGAGAACGTGCTTTTCCTAGCCGTTACTTTGTTATGTAAAAATTTAATTTTTTTTACCGTCTTTCTTAGAATTCAAATAATGTCGTCGTGTAAATTTATTTATTAATCAAAATCCAGTTTTTAAGACTATGATTAATAATAATTTAGTATTGTATGAATGCTTTTTTTTTAATTATTGAATTCCAAGATTTAATAAAAAAAATAAAAAAAATTACCATACATTTGCATTCCTTTTTTTTTCAAAAAAGTCTTAACTTAATTATACCTAAAAAAATAGTATTAATTAAGTTAGGGTAATTAAGTCTTAACTTAATTATACCAGTACCAAACCCTAACTAATCTGGTGATAAATACTAGAGAGAGAGGCTAGAGTGGAGTAAAATTGAAGTGTGAGAGAAATATTACAGAGAGGCCGTGATGTTTGAGTATTGAGGTAAAAGCAGACCGGTTAGCAGAAGCAAAGAGTATAGACCAGAGAGGGTGTTGATAAATATTGGCACAGAAGAGAGGTCATAAGTTCTATCTATATATAAGCCGTGGGTTGGACTCGATCGGCAATAATCTGTAAAAATTGCTAGCTTATGTGCGAATATTTTATTTTATTTTATTTTAAGGGGGAGACAGTCTCCCATGAAATAACGACGAAACTTCCGTTCAATGAAACTGGACTTCAGTTTGATGACACGGGAGTATTTGTTGCTGTGGAAGTTAAAAAAAATATATATTAAATTTATCTTTTAAAGTATTTTTTAATATTTTTAATATATCGATATTAAAAAACAGCCTGTATTAGTGTATATGTTATGTAGCCTATCATAACTTATTTTTGGATTATTCTCTAAATTTATCCTTTTTGTCTTTCTAAAATACAATAATACTAACAAGATTAGTTTTTTTTGGCAAAAGCAAGCTGAGAGTATTTTAATTATAGAGGAAGATCAAGCTGAATTAGGAGTCTAATTACATCTCATTATATCCAAAAATGAAGGGGCAGTGAAAATTCAAGGTTAAATAAAATGATTACTGGATAAATCTGCATAAAAATTAAGGTCGGGAACATAATTAGATTTTTAAGAGGCCAATTTGATTTAATCATGGGCCAAATTAAAAAATTAATTGTGTTTAAGAGTTAATTTAGGTCAAATTAAAGGATTTAATTATACTTTATATGAGTCAAATTAACTTTATTAGAGACTTAATTGGTAAACAATTAAGTTTGAAAACCCAATTTGAGCTTAATTAAAAAAATTAAAATTTTAAAAGATCAAATTTAGTTTTTACAAAGTTAATTAATTGGTTGAAATTAAAGATAAAATCACAAGAAAATAAAAATTTAGAATCGATTACAGGTTAAATAAAAGAAATTCATAGGAAAATACTTTGTTAAAAAAAATATCAAACCCTAGACTTAATTAATTAACTTAATTGATTGAGATGAAGAATGAAATTAAAAATTCAAGAATTAATTAACTTAAAATTTATTTTTATTTTGTTTTGGAATGTCTGTTAAGAATTTAATGAGGTTATTTATATATAATTCTATTATTATTTTTTTTCATATCTGCTAGTTTTACCATTTTTTTAATTCTTATTATAATGGTTTTTTTTCTAATTAATTAAATATATTTTATGAGTTTGTTTCGATTATACTTTGATTTTTTTATGTTTTGTTTTTAATAGAGCCACTAAAATTATCAATTTTTTCTCATGTGTAACTTACTATCACTAGGTCCAATAGACAATTAGAAACAATCTTTTTAGCCAGATTGAGTTCTTTTAAGAGCACGTATTCATCTTTAATTCAATGTAAGTTTTCTTTTTTATGAACCATAATCCCATTTTCTTATGTCAGGTTTGCTTTTATATATCAGTTTCTTTTTTAATATGTTAATTTTACTTTTATATGTCAGTGTAGTTTATATATAAAATTTATTTTTGGTTCTGATTATTGCTTCAGCACATCGTCATTTGTATTTATTTTTTAAAAAAGAAACAATAAAGATTTATGATGTTTTGATTTTAGGTTGAACCATGAATAAAATAAGAAAAATTGATTTTTTTTTTTAAAAAGAAAAATATTGATAACTCACAGTCCAGTGAATCAATTCCAATATGTAATATTGAAGTTAGGGTTGAGCAGCCCTAATGTGCTTTAGTTTACGAAGAATCTGCTTTGATTAGTGAGAAGCTTCCTACTAGAATCGACATTGCTCATTTAATTAGAGATCCAAGCAATCGCTCTTAATTTTGAAAATACCTGGTTAATCAACAAGATGAAATTTGATAGTTGATTCGGCTCATCTTAACTCTTCCTATCTCAAAACAAGTACGGAACTAGTTTTTTCAGCGATGAATTGTTAAAACAAAACTTCACAATCAGATGAAAAATGATTTTCTTATAAATTATTTGATTGTTTATATAAAAAAAGAAATTACTAGAAGATTCACAATTGATATGATAATCAATGATTTTTATTTTATGAAAAAAATGACGAATATAATTAAAATAAATATGCGAGAATTATTCTTAAAATAAAATTGTTTCTTTATTTTCTGATATCATCAAGATTGTAATAAAAAAAATCATTTCATAAGTGTTTTACTTTTTTCAAACTGCGCAAAGGAGATGCAAAACCAGCAGGCACAATTGGACATTCATCTCTTTTTTTTGAAATGATTTTTTTATCACAATCTTGATCAACTTAATCTTATTATCCCTCGTAACAAATATTTATTTAATTATGAACCTTTGCAGGAAGTATAATGTCGGGATGGCACAAAATCTTGACAATTAGCTCTATTCATTTGATTAGATTTCATCCATTTTTTTTCCTCATAACATGTGAGTTGGATTTGTTTATAATGCGGTACAATATATTCTTTAAAAGTATATTTTATTTTTTACATCAATAATATCTAAAAATATTAATTTACTATTTTTCTAAATAAAAAACATTTTAAAAAATAAAAATAAAAGCTATCACAGAAACAAATACTTCAGTATTTTTTAAACCCGTCGTTAATTCCCAGGCATCTACGTATTAAAAACCATCTCTTCTACTGCCTTTACTTACCTCGTATTTTCGCTACCAGATCTAGTCCTCCAATCTTTCATTAACCCTCTCAAAATTTACCTAAGAACCCAGAACACACAACCCTCCCTCTCATTAATCTTCATGATTATTAGAATTTAGGGTAAGCATATTTTGTTATTCTAAGAATAGATCAAATAAATAATAAGTTTTAAGAATAAACGCAACCAATTTATTTTTTCACTCCATGCATGTTCTTTTCAAATATATATATATAAAAAAAAGACAAAAGGATCGCATCATTAATTCTATTAAAAGAAACCAGATCAACCATACAGAAAACAAATTTGAAGATACCGCAGCAAACTGTCAAGTCTTGACTGCTAAGGTAGCCTTGCTGCTGCTATCAAATTTATTCATATCAGAAAACAAAGAAACATAAGTATTACTTCACACAAGTTGCATCCTTGATAAAGACCACTCCTCCTGCAGTATATACACGTAAAAGTCTTAGAACATAACCAATTCAATCATTTGTATGAAACAGAAGAGACATGCCTTAAATAAAAATTAATGAAACGAGAAATAAATAAATAAAAGACAATAGGATCTAAACATTCTATTACGAGAAATACGATTAAATTTTTCAGTGTAACCATAAAAAAATAAAATCAAGGTACTTCAAACTGCCAATCCCCATTTTCGCATGGCAAAGCTGCTAAACAAGTCATGCTTAACAGAAACATAAGAAACATTACTTCATCCTTGAAGTCCCTTGATATGTTGTTTAATTTTTTTAATTTTTTATTATTCCTTTTTAGAAACAAAATTAAAAAAGAAAAAAAGTTGATAATTATTTAAAAAAATTTGTTCAAAAACTACTTTGATTTTTAATTAAATATTAATGGTAATTAGTTTAACTTTGATATTATCAACTCATAAAAAAACGCAAAATTTCTATTTTTATATTTTGAAGTAATGAAGTCCCAAGAAATACTTAAGAACCAAGCCAATCCACACGAAAGAGCCTTGGCCCCAAAGGATTGCTGCGGCTGGAAACATCTAGAATTTGGAATATTTGATGGGCATGTTTTGCTGCAGTGGCAGCTTTGCTCTCTGTCGTTTTTTTCTTTGGGAAATGGTCTTGATTTCCCACTCGAGTCTTGACTAGTTGTTGCGGATGAAGGGAACAACTGGAGGTTTTCGATGGGGTTGTTGGGTTGCGATTGGAGGCTATGCCTTTTGATTCCAGTCTGGCTGACTTTTGCCTCGTTTTCGTTCTTTTCTTTGCTTGTTCAGCTGGCATTCAACGTTAAGAATCGACACCAGTACTCATAGATTTTGTTTTGTTCTCTGCGTGTGTTCTTATATTATTTTTCTGTGGAGTGAGAGTGATGATCATCTGGTTCAGCTGATTTTCTCCCTTTTTTTATCTTTAAAGTTTCTTTATGTTTTATTAATAAGAAAATACAATAATCAGATCTAAGAACTTTGCAAGCAACAAAGTTTCTGTACCCAAAAAAATAAATTAAAGCAGCAGTTGAGAACTCTAATATGATTCTCTATGGCTTATTTTACATTAAAAAGGAGTTTTGTTAGTAAGTGCATAAAGTCATTCCCAAAGATAAACAAGTCTCCTGTATTCAATATTATATTCAGCATCCATTCGTTAAACTTTTTCAAATAAGCTTTACTACTATCCCTCTCTTTCATGAATAATGATGAATAGTTCAGTTGAACTTTTTTTTTAAAGGTACTTGTATTGATATGAGCAATCGGTTTTTTTAATAAAAAAAGATTGAGTATGAAATGAGATTTCAAATTGCGATATCAAGCTCGTGCGGACTCACAAAATATGATTGGAATGGAAGAATCTTGCATATATATATATATATATATATATATATATATATATATATATATATATATAGCGACAAGGCGTATCCTTTAAGATTATCATGCATTCTTTCATAATTCAATATGGATTAGAATAGCTTATTTTTAAAAAAAAAAATTAATTTTGATTCTTAAATTTTTATTTCACACAACGTGAAGCCCAAATTAGCTCCCAATTGCATATTATTTTAGGGGAGGATTGAATTGAAAGCTAAGGGACTAAAGTGAAAATCACGGGCAACATGAGGGGTGGCTTAAAAGTTTCGTTGAAACATTCTTTTTAATCCCTTATAATTTGTAGGTATAGCGTGACCGGTCCCTTGAATTTCAAGACAATACATTTTGATATCTAACTTTATTTTTCTCTTTTTTTAGTACTTTTTCATTGGGAGGAAAGAGAGGAAGTCATCAAATTCCGGCATAAACATAAAAGGTGGTCCTTGGTAAAGATTCTGACCACCAAAACGGTTGATTCTTGTGTCCAAAGATTCTATATGATGAGCGGGCTTATGTTTAGGTATTTTTTTGTTTACCTTAAAACACCTAAAACAACATATCTGAGCTCGGGAAGAATTTTTGTTACGGGTGAATTTCATGTTTTTGGGTGGTTTTTTTGGCTTTTTGGTGGCCATGAATTGGTTTTACAAGGCTTTTAGGGTGTTTTTAAGTGTTTTGGATCAAAATAGGTTAAAAATGAGATTTTTGGGTAAAAAACAATGGATCCTATTTTTTTAGCCACCATAGTGGTCGGGTTTTGGGTTGGGTCAAGCGACACATCATTATTATTTTATTTTTTTTGCAAGATTAAGGGTGGACGACATGTCATCCGTCATATTAAATTTTTTTTAAAAAAAAGCTTGCACTTGGGCCTAGTGTTGTAGGCCTGAGCGCGAACCGTTGCATCATTAGGCTAGGCATTGGACCTGGCTTACCAGGCTCATGCCCTGACTTGATTCATTTTTTTTTAGTTTTTTAAAATATAATACATTATTTGTGAATATTTTCTCGAATAAATTTTTGGTTTATGTTTTAATTAGATTATGATTATTTTTAAATGATATTGAGTGTGTTTAGTTTTTAGAAATGTGGGTGTAATTCATTTGTGATTTTTTTTTAATATAGATTAAATGTTTTTTTAATATTGATTTTTTATAAGATTTTTCATATGTGCAGTCTTGCATTATTTTTTTTAATTATTGTTCAATAAATTTTATATGTTATGTGCAGCCTTATATTGTTTTTTTATATATATAATTATTGTTCAATAAATTTTATGTGTATGTCGGTTTCTATTATAAATTTTATGTGTTTTTTATTACAAATTTATTTTGATAGAGAAATTTATTAAACATGACCAGATAAATTACTCGTGTTGTGATATGAGATATTTTGATCTTTATTTTTTGCTTGGTTTTCTCAATTTCATTTTTGTTTGTTGTTAGGGGTGTTCAGAAAAACCGATTAACCGAAAAAACCGAGAGAACCGATAAAAAATTAACCTAGAAAACCGAACCAAGATAGAAAACCGATTAAACCGATTTTTAAAACCATAAAATCTTGCCGGTTCGGTTCGGTTCTGGTTTGACCACTTAAATCGGTGAACCGAACCGGTAGTATAAATAAATAATAAACCACTAAGCTGCCTAACCCTAATTGACATTCTGAAACCGCCGCCCTTCAATTTTCATCCTCCCTCTTCTCCCTTGTGCATCTGTCTTGCTCTTGCCCTCTGCCCCTTCATCTTGACTCTTGCCCCTTTAATTTCCATCATCCCTGCGTCTTGCTCTTGCCCCTTGCATATGTCTCTTCTTTAGCCAAACAATAAGTCAACAACCCATATCTCCACATCCATTTAGTCTACTTGCAGCCGAACAAAAACCTGAATAAAACCCCTTGGCTTCTCTCTTCACTTGCAGCAGAAAGAGAGGGCTCCTCTATTAGAGAAAAGGCAGCAGGGTAAAGTTTATTTTCGTGTGCTTGTAAGTTCAACTTTTTGTTTCAAACTTTGATGCTTCTCTGACGTTTCTTGCCATTGGCTTCACAAGGCTTGGACCTTTTTAACTCCTCTTGATTTTCTGCTTTCTTTTTATCTTCCTCAGGTTTCGCTGTTGTTTGTGGTCCATCTCAGCTTTCAGGACCTATGTTGTTGTTGCCTTTGGCTTGCCCTGTCAAGGTAAGGGAACATTTTTTTTGCCAGAATCCTTTTTCCTGATGTTACGGTTCTTGATTAGTTTGTCCTTACTGTTTGGATTAGGGGGGTCTGCATTATCTGTCCTGCACTCAACGAATACTTTCATTGTTTATTCTTTGCTGATTTGATGTAATTTACAACATTGTTACTTTGTTAGTCTCATTGGATTGAGTTTTGAATCACATTACAAGCGTATAAAAAAAGGGTTAGAGTCCTATGTCATTTCTGTTCTAGGCTGGTTGAAACTAAAAACAGGGGGTTCCACTTTGAAATAGATAAGCTAATTAGGATTGGGTACTGTGTTTTTTGAATTGAGTCAGGAAAAGTTATATAATGGTTGGTGAGGAGAGTTTGGCTAGATTTATGGCTTATGATGGTTGGTGAAAAGTTATATATTTGCTTTATCAAAATGGATTTGAACAGTGTTCATAGCTTTATTCAATCTGGTTACAGTATTTCTGCAATGAATTGATATTCAATCTGTTTTTTGCCTAGTCCAT
>Ga0307513_10011896_pt1 | contig 10778 bp, 14 predicted proteins | sample 15_EM_MG_FD_202174 | JGI IMG/M metagenome (GOLD analysis project Ga0307513, IMG submission 202174) | Populus trichocarpa ectomycorrhiza microbial communities from riparian zone in the Pacific Northwest, United States - 15_EM | ecosystem: Host-associated > Plants > Roots > Unclassified | place...
CTAATGAATAGAGAGGACAGTCTGCACAGTGGAGAAGCGCAGTATGCACAGTGGAGAAGCCAGAGAGCAACAGTCTAGGAATAGACTGTATTAATGGAAGCTCAGAAGACTTAGTAAGGCTGGCCACAGAAGGCCGCACTGTATAAGGAAGCATATTGAATGGCTGCATGAGTCAGCAGCCCTGTCGTCATAGTTGACATCATAGTCTTGGTAATGCCGAGTAAGCCGTGAAGGCTGTGTTGACCGGGGAGGCCGAGTAGGCCGTAGTGCCCGGGAATGCCGCAATAAGGTCTCTTTGTTGGCAACTTGCCACCTCTTAGTGGTAATGGTATCGAAAATGTAAGGAAAAAAGGATGAAAAATAGTGGTGAAAGTGACTTTTGTCACACCTTCCTTGTCAGAGATACCATAGTTCCGTTCAGCGGGCGTCATTGATTTCGAGAAGAATGCCACGGGGTGTCGCTTCTGGTCTTCCTTCTGTTTTTGGGAAAGGACTGTGCCGTACGCGTAATTTGACGCGTCCGTTTCCACGCAGAACTTCTCGTCAGGGTCGGCATGTATGAGGACCGGTGATGCCATGATGATTGCCTTGAGCGTTTCAAAGGCGTGTTGTTGTTGTGGTCCCCACTCCCATTTTTGGCTTATTCGTGTGAGGTCGTGGAGGGGTTGTGCGACTTCGGCGAAGTTCTTTACAAACCGGTGGTAGAAATTGCAGAAGCTGATGAATTCTCTAACCGCCTTGACATTATGGGGTGGTTTCCAATCCTGGACCACCTCCACCTTTACTCGTTCCATTTCAAACCCGTTGGTGGATAATTCAATGCCTAAGAAGTCGATCCTTTCTTTGTGGAACTCGCACTTCTTTGGGTTTAGAGTAATGCCCGCCTCCCGACATCTCTGTAGGAAGTGGCGTACTGATGTGACATGTTCTTCCAGATTTACGTTGTGGACGTTGCCGTCATCCAAGTAGCTGACCAGGTGGTTAACTAATTCCGGCTTTTTGTAGATATGGTCGTCTACAAATCTTTGGAAGATCAGGGGTGCGTTCATGAAGCCGAACGTCATTACGTTGAGTTGGAATGGTCCTTCCGGAGTATTGAATGCCGTGAGCCATTCCTGTCCTTCCTCAACACGTAATTGGTTGTAACCGGATTTCATATTGAATTTAGAAAATATTTTGGACCCTCATACTTGGTCCATGATTTGATCGATATGGGGAAGGGGGTATGAGTCCCTGACTGTTATGTCATTGAGTCTTCGGTAATCGATGACGGGTTGTTTAGTTCTGTCTTTCTTTCCCACGAAGAATACGGGTGCCGCCGTAGGGCATCGAGTGGTGCATTTCGTAATCATACTGGTCTCGAGCATGCCTTGTAACCATTCCTTTAAGATCTTGTTTTTGGCTTGGCTCAGGTGATATGGTTTTGCGGGTGGGGGCAATTTGGTGTTGTCGACTAGATTGAGTTCGAAGTCGTAGCCTGGGCGAGTCAGTGGACATTTGGACATGGCGAGGTCCGCATCGAATACGTCAAGATAGTTGTGGTATTTGATAGGGATTTGTGACCAGAGTTGTTGGTACCTTTCGGGTTGTGGGGCAATTTTAAGGTTGGCTGAGTGTCCGAGGGAGATCTCGAAGATCTCTGCCAATTCCTGGCTCATTCCCATTGAGCCAAAACCACCCTCTCCTCTTGTTGTTTCGTCCAAGGTATCGGTGACCTGTACATCCTGAAGTGTGGCGTTCTCCAGAATAAGTTGTGCGATTCGGTCCCCTGGTTTGACTTGGAATGGTGTGATGCCGTTATTTACCAAGAGGACTTTGAGTTCCCCCCTGTAGTCCGGGTCGATTACACTGGCAGCGATGTCGATTGCTGCCTTGGCTGCAAGTCCACTTCATGGTGCTATCCTTCTGTACGTATCCTCTGGTAATTTGATCGCGATACCAGTGGGGAGAGCTTGTCTTTGTTGTGGGGGAATGAGATGGTGACCGGTTGTGTGTAAGTCGTAGCCGATTGATCCTTCAGTGGCTCGGCTTGGTGGAATTGCCTCTGGGTCGAGGACTTTGACCAGTAAGGGTGCGAGAGTAGTGAAACATCTTCCTTCGCATTCGGGTGACCAGTTAAGGATGCCACGGTTCTTCCAATCAAATTGGATGCCATGGTACATGCACCATGGGATTCCCAAAATGAGATTGTGTTTGCCGATTGGAGCTACATTGAGAGTGATCTTCTCCATGTGTTTGTCCATGGTGATAAGTGTGATATGGACTTGTTGATCTATGGTGAAGAATTTGTTACCGGTGACAGTCTGGAGTTGGAGTTTCGATGGATGGGGTTGTGTCAGGATTCCAAGTTTTTTTATTACTCAGGGATGGATAAAGTTGCCCATTGCTCCAGAGTCAATGAACACTTGTAGGTTGGTGGAAAAAGGGGTAGAGAGAGAGTCTTCCTCTTGAATGTGAACAGGTATTAAGATCAGACTTGTTGGGGAGGATGCAGAAAGTGATGAAACATTTACACTGCATTCAAAGTCCATATCTACATTCTTTGGGGCTCGCATAGGGGCGACTGAGACAGAGGCACTCAATCGCTTTTGACAAAATCCTCTTTCTTTTCCAGGGTGGTTTCGACATTGGCCACCAGGGCCTTCTTTATGTCCTTGTAGATGGTTCATTCTCCTTTGCAATCTTTCGACGCGTGTCCTTTCTTGTGGCATTTGAAACATAAACCACTGTCAACATGTTCTTTTCTCTCTTCGTCCGAGAGTTTGAACTTACTGAGGTTGGGCCGGTTAGGGTCCTTGGAGGTGGATGCAGAGGTGGAGGAGGAAGAGGTGGTGTTTTTCTGTTTCTGTGAGGATTTCTCCTCGTTGCGGGCGCATTGGAGGTCTTCATTGGTATCGATGACCGCGTTGACGAAGTCGTCCCAGTCGCGGGGCACTCGTCTGGCTAGTGCGGTGGTTATTTCTTTCTTTAGGCCTGTATGGGCCACGGCGCACCATTGTGCAGGGTTGTTCCAGCCGGCTTTCTGACAGGTATCTCTAACCTTGTCGAGGAAGTCGCTGGCGTTGGTGATTTGGACAAGCTTGCCCATGGTGAGGATGAATTCGGCCCTCTCGACCTGTTGTCGGTCGCGGAACCGGGCCTCGAAATGTCCCCTAAAGAGGACCCAGTCAGTTGCCCAATTCGGAGGGCAACGTCGATCCATATCATCAAGGGTGGTCTCCTTCCAGAACTCTGCATCTCCTTCAATGAGCTGGAGGGTAAACCAAATCTGCTCCTCATTGGTCATGTTGGGGGTGAGTGCGAAGTAATTTTCGCATGATTGCATGAAGACACAGGTCTTGCGTCGGTCGCCGGTGAATGGCTTTGGGTGGGCTGCCTTTACACAGGCGTGTGGGAGGGGGACGTTTGCGGTGGGTACTACTGCTGGTTGTACCGCTGGTTGTACCGCTGGTTGTTGTTGGGTGAGAGCTGCTGCTACTGCAAGAGCAACTTGTTGATTGAGGTTTTGGAGATGTAGGATATTCATCTCCTGTTGTTGTATTCGGTGTAGCCATGTGACAACAATTGTGGCGCACCCGAGCCGTGTGGTGTTGGTGGTTGGATTGGTTGCCCATACGGGCGGGGCTTGTTCGATTTGCGCCGTTGGGTCGACTGCAAGGATGTCCATGGTGGTCTGTGTTACCCATGCATCAACGTCATCACAGAATTGTTGCCACTCTGCATTAGTGACTGCATTGGGAGCTCCCTGTTGGAGAATCGGGACAGGGATTGCCATTGGGTGGGGATACTAAGTGGGCCCAGGCAGCGATGTCGGTGGAAGTGGGTGATCGGTAAGAAGATTTCTCTCCTAGTTTTCCGAAGTAGTGGTTGGCGGCGCAGTACGACAAGCAGTCGCGGCAGATGGTTGTTTGGCTTTTGTAAACCAGGACGAGGGTTGTGGTAACCAGAACGAGGTTAAGGGTGAGCAGGGCATTGGTGATAACAGCCAGGTTTACTCAGTAGATGACGGAGATGTGGAAGTGGATGACAGGGAAGTCACAGAGCACAAGGAGGATTCCGGTTGGTGAACTAGAAGGTCTCCAGCACTGGTGGTAGTTATCCCAGTAAATCCAGATGTGTCTGGGTGGGAGATGGGAATTGCAGAAGGGAATCTTAACTGCGTATGGTGTGCGAGGACTTCGCACGAAGGTTTATTGTGGTGTCTGTGTGGTAATTCGACCTTCTGTAGCATGTTGAAGGGTTTCAGACAAGACAATCGACTTATAGAGCTCAAGGATGTTGAGATATAAGGAAGAGGGGATGAGACGACAAAGGGGAAAGTAAATTGTCAAGGTTGAATGGGGAATATGGGCCCCAACTCAACCTGCTTATATATGTACATTTGCAGAAGGTTCCAGAATGATTACAAATATGATGACGACACTAGAGAAAGGAGTCCGAGAAAGGATGACATCATAGGGGAGTCAGCATAGAACTTTCTGGAATGTGATGTAATTGGGGGCAGGTGGGACAGAAAGCAACGGAATTGTACAGAATGATTTTTATGTATGTTTATGGGGTTCCAGTTCAGATGCATCTGGAGTGGCAGGGCTCCTGATCAACTTGCATGGAGTGTATGGGCATTGTGGAAAGACTGGAATTATCCTTCTGAGGCATCTGTTCTGTATGCTCTCAAACTTACATAGCAAGAACCTTATTTGACCATTATTACTGTTCCACCACACTGGTGAAGCATAGGATAGTACTGGTAAGATGCAAGCATTGTACAGGGTCTTCATCCTCTGATGGCTCAGCCTGCCCGTTGTGTTTGCAAGAATTTGCAGCCACCCAGCTGGTTGCCCCTTGGCTTGCTAAGTGGTGTACATGCTGCCTGAATGAGAGATTTGAGTCGAACACAAGACCTAGCCACTTGATGTGTGGTTGAAGCTCGTAAGTTCTCATTTCTCTAGGGGTGGTTGGCACAGGTGGGATAACAGGTGGGATCAGGGGGATCTTCCTCTTGCGTGGTCATGTGAAGCATATGCAGTCCACCTTATTCATGTCAATTTTCATTCCAGTCCATTCTGCCCATATGATCCCATTCTTGAATGCTTTCTGTAGTCTCTTCACATTGGTTGTTGGGCTGACTGATGCTGTGTGTAGCAACCTGTTGTCTATGAACAGGTCTACTGTGGTTGGTGTCTTGTTGTTGCCTCTGGTGTCATCGGGTTGCTGTGCAAGTTTGTTGTAGTTTTGCCTGTTTTCTTGCGTGAACATTTCGAGTAGTGGTGCACTATAATAGTTAGTTACCACTCCCAAAACTGGGCTGCCTTGGGGGCATCCCATTCGCACTGGTCTGGCTCTGGCTGTAAATCCGTCCACTCTTATCCAGTGTAGTGTGTAGAGGATATTTGAGCAGGACGATCATCACACAGAGCTCAAGGATGCTTGAGATATGTGAGATGGGGAATGAGACGATGAGAAATGATAAGATTTCAAGGTCGAGTGAGGAATCAGTCCCTCCAGCTCATCCTGTTTATATATGTACAATGATGGAACGTTCTGGAAGTGCTTACAAATAGTATGACATCAGTGCAAAGGGGAGTCCTTTGTAGGATGTGATCATAGGGGTATGTCATAGAGCTTTCTGGAATGTGATGGAATATGGGGGCAGGTGGGACAGAAAGCAAGAGAAATAGTCTGGAAAAGGGGCCAATGGGGGGAGTGATGTTTATGTGGTTATTTGTACTAGAGTGTCTCAGTTCCCCCTTTCTATGATTTAGCGTCCCAATAAATCCTTAACCTTATCCTTGTAACTTGCTTGCCATTGAGACCTTACTTCTGTCTCGATCTGTTTATCCATCATATCTCCCTGTGCTTGCATGGTGAAGGCACAGGCGGCCATCCATAGCACGTCGTTGAGGGTGGCTTCTGAATACTTGAGAGAGAACTTTGAGGCAATGTAGGTGAGGGCGGTGAGGTCAGTGAGTTTGGGTTGTTGGTCAGGAGTGCGGTGGAAGTAATAGGGGGTTTTGAGGGTCTTCTTTCCTTTTGATTTTGGTGGGGGTTCGGGAATTTCGGGTGAGAGTTCCTCTTGTTTGCATGGCAGTGGAGTGATGTCAGGGGAATAGAACTGGATGGGGTCTGCAGCTGTTCCTGTTCCTTTGACAATTAGGGGGGATGATGAGCAGGACTCGATGGTGGCTGGTTTGGGAGACAGGGTTTCGGACCAGAAGAGTGGGGGGGTATTGTTGCATATGGAGGGGGCTGGCGATGGGGTGGCAGCTACTGGGGTTGTGATGTGGCAGGTGCAGCGGGTTTTGGTGTAGGGGGCTGAGGCAACGTGTTGCTCAGGTTTCGAGCTGGCTGAACGGGTTACTGGCATGTTGGTTATGTTCGGCGGGGATTTCGTCATTGTTGGTTGGGGGTGCCTTCCAGGGTTTCATTCAGGGTTGCTGTTATAGCATTCTCCTCTCTTGCCCCTACATTGTTGGGTGTTTGTGTGACGTGTGTTCTTTCTGTGATCACGTCCAGTGCCATTGGGTGTAGTTTATTCTGGTGGAACACACGATTGACTTGCCACATGTCTGGTAGTTCAAGCTTATATGTGAGGGGTCCCATGACTTTTTCAATGGTAAACGGGCCAAAGCAAAGGGCCTCTAACTTGGGAGAGGGTCGGTCGGTTACCAAATCTGTGGAGTCAAGCCACACTTGGTCCCCTTGTTTCAGGGCTGGGACCACCCCATGTTTCTTGTTGTATTGTACTGCCTGTCGTTTTTGGGCTTGGTCAAGCCACAGTTTGCAGCATGTGTGGAGCTTGGTCAGCAGGGCCAGTCATAACGGGATGTCCTTTCCTTGAGTCAGTCCTTCTCCCATCAATGTCATATCGTAACCATTGTTTGCTTTGAATGGCGACATGCCAATTGATGGGTGGTGGTGGTTGTTATAGGCGAACTCTGCCATGTGGAGTAGGGTCACCCAATTGTTCTGCTGGTGATTGCAGAACATGCAGATGTAGGTTTCCACCCATTTGTTATTGTTCTTGACCTGTCCCTGTGTCTGAGGGTGATAGGCCGTAGAGAACCATTGATTGATATTTAGTGCCTTGAAGAAGTGTCACATGTAATCTGCTGTGAATAGGGACCCTCTATCCGTATTGTGGACCCTGGGTACTCCATGGTGTTTCCACACATGTTTTAGGTGTAGCTGTACCAACTCTTCTGCCATGGCACAGGTGGTGGTGGGAATGAAATGGCTCATTTTGGTCAGCCGGTCCATGATGACATAGATTGCGTCATATCCCTGTGAGGTGGGGAGTCCCATAATGTGGTCCGACTGTGTCCATTCCCATGGACTGTCAGGGGTGGGAAGGGGCATCATGAGTCCCGGGGTTTTCCAATTACAGTGTTTGTGTTGTGCACACATGTGGCACCCCTTTACGTAGTTTTGGACATATATTCCCATATTCGGCCACCAATAGGTTCTTCGGACCAATTCTAGGGTGTTTTGTTGGCCTAGATGGCCCGTGATTGGGGAATTGTGATAGAGTTGGAGGATGTCATATTTGACTTCATTGGTGGGGACGAAGATGCGATCTTCCTGATATGGTAGTCCTCGTTGTAACACAACAGTCTCTGGCAATTGGGTGAGTGGGAGTGCCTGGATTTTGTCCTGAATGGCCTGATTGGACAGGATGGCTTGTTCGATGACAGCAATCATCACTTCAATGTATTCTTGATCATTGAGTTGTGCAATTTCGGTGGCGATGTCCCTGAATTTGTCTAGTGGGAACAGGGTCGTGGGTTGTTCTTCTTCAGGGTTTTCTGGGGCAAGCTCTGCTCTTTGGGACAATGCATCGGCTGCCCCGTTTCAGTTTCCCAGTCGATAACTGATGGTGTAGTTGTAATGAGCCAGGAGATCCATCCATCTCAATTGTCAGCAGTTGAGGATTCAGGGTTTTGTGAAGTATTGGAGGTTCTTGTGATCCATTAGGATCTTGACAGGAATTTTAGTGCCTTCCAACCAATGGCGCCAGTGTTGTAGGGCCTTGATGATCACTAAGCCCTCTTTGTCTGATATTCTGTAGTTTCTTTCTGCCAGGGTCATTGACTTGGAAAAGAAGGCCACAGGGTGTTGTTTGGTGTCGATTTTGTCCTTCTGAGATAGGATGGCCCCATATGCATAATTAGAGGCATCAGTTTCCACTTGGAACTTTTTGTCAGGGTCGGCATGTATGAGAACCGGGGAAGCACAGATGACTTCTTTTAGAGTTTTGAAGGTGTGTTGTTGATGTGTGCCCCATTCCCATTTTGTATTGAGTTTGGTGAGGTCATGTAGGGGGCGTGCCACTTTGGCAAAGTTCTTTACGAAGCGGCAGTAAAAGTTGCAGAATCCAATGAATTCTCGGACTGCCCTGACCATTTGAGGGGGTTGCCAGTCTCTGACGGCATCGATTTTGACTCGTTCCATTTCAAATCCATTTGCGGACAATTCCACTCCAAGGAAGTCAATCTTTTCCTTGTGGAATTCACACTTCTTTGGGTTGAGAGTGATACCTGCCTTGCAGCAACATAGTAGGAAGTGTTTTACTGATGTGACATGTTCCTCTATCGTTTTATTGTGGATGTTGCCGTTGTCCAGGTATCCAACCAGGTGGTTTACCAATTCTGGTTTCTTGTAGATGTGGTCGTCGACAAATCGTTGAAAGATAGGGGGTGTGTTCATGAACCCAAATGTCATTACGTTGAGCTGAAACAGTCCTTCGGGTGTATTGAAGGTGGTGAGCCACTCCTGTCCCTCTTTGACATGTAGTTGATTGTAATCTGACTTCATGTCAAATTTTGAAAAGACCTTGGATCTGTGAACCTGATCCATAATTTGGTCAATGCGAGGAAGTGGGTAGGCATCCCTGATGGTGACGTCATTCAGTCTTCGGTAATCAATGACTGGTCTTTTGGTTCCGTCCTTCTTTCCAACAAAGAATACCAGCACTGCAGTAGGGCATTGTGTTGTACATCAGGTGATCATTCTGGTATCCAGCATTCCTTGTATCCACTCTTTTAGGATTCGTCCTTCTGATTGGCTTAAGTGGTAGGGTTTTGCCAGTGGGGGTAATTTGGTGTTTTCCACTAGGTTTAACTTGAAGTCATACCCAGGGCAGTGTGGTGGACATTTTGACATGGCAAGATCTGTGTCAAAAACATCGAGGAAATCGTGGTATTCTACCAGAATGCTTTGTTTTAGTTCCTGGTACCTTTCGGCTGTAGATCAGAGTACTGCATTGGCAGCATGTCCCAGTGTGATTTCAAATATCAGCCAGTTCGGGTGTCATTCCGGTGGAGCCAAATCCTTTGTCTCCTCTTTTGGTAGGGTTGAGGGTGTCAGTGACCTGTACATCTTCCAGGGTCGCGTTTTCCAGGATCAACTGGGCAATGTGGTCCCCCTTTTGGAACTGGAACGGTGCCATCCCATTGTTGATTAAGACGACTTTGAGTTCCCCCCTGTAGTCCAGGTCTATAACGCCAGTGGCTATATCAACGTGGAACTTTACTGCTAGGCCACTTCGTGGTGCAATGCAACCATAGGTTCCTTCTGGCAACTTAATAGCAATGCTGGTAGGGACTGGTTGACAGGACTGAGGAGGAATTGTTCCATTTGTGACCAAGTGGAGATCATACCCAATAGCCCCTTCTGTGGCATGCTTTGGTGGTATTGCGTCTGGTGTCAGGGTCTTTACTAATAGGGGGGCTAGGCTTGCAAAGCATCGTCCTTCGCATTCGGGTGACCATTGGTTAATGTCAGAGGTTTGCCAATCAAATTGGACCCCATGGTAGGTGCACCATGGAAGCCCCAAGATGAGGTCGTGTTTGCCTACTGGTGCAACATTAAGCGTGATAGACTCTTCATGTCCATGTCGTGTGATCATTTGGACTTTGACTTGGGTGGTGACAGAGAAGAATCGAGATCTGGTGACCGTTTGTAATTGAATGGGAGTGGGGCGGAGTGAGGTGGGAATAGAGAACTTTTTTACTATTCTGGGATGAATGAAGTTCCCCATTGCTCCTGAATCGATGAAGGCAGATAAGGCAATGGAGAAGGGGGGTGAAGTGTTGGGTTCCTCTTGTATGTGGACAGGTAGTAGGATAGGTTTTATGGATGAAGAAGCAGTGAGAAGAGAAACGATTGCACTGCATTCAGAGTCTGTATCTACATGGGGTGTGGGAGGATGAGTCCACATAAAGGCGACTGAGACAGAGGCATTCAGTTGCTTTCAGTAAAATCCTTCTCCTCCAAGACTTCTTCAATTTTGGCAGTGGGTTCTGCCTTGGTCTTGACATTGGCCACTTGGGCCTTCTTTGCTTTGAATTCCTTGTACACTGTTCACTTGGACTTACATTCCTTCAAGCCATGTCCCTTCTTATGGCATTTGAAACAGAGGCCTCCATCGACGTGTTCCTTTCACTCGTCATCAGTGAGCTTGTATTTGGAGATGTTCGGATGGGCAGGGTCTTTGGAGGTGGAGGTAGAGGCGGTACTATATGACGTGGTCTTCTTTGCCGCCTTCTTTTCTTCATTGCGCACACACTGGAGGTCTTCGTCAGTGTCAATGACTGCATTGATGAACTGGTCCCACTGTCATGGCATGCATCCTGCCAGGGCAGCAGTGATTTCTTTCTTTAGTCTGACACAGACGATTCCCCTCCATTCACTGCAAGCAGGGCGTCGATACCCCGCCCGTGTAGCGGCTTCGGGCGGGGTACGCGTGCTACGCGGGTCGTACCCCGGCAGGGTACGAGGGG
>Ga0307513_10011897_pt1 | contig 10777 bp, 6 predicted proteins | sample 15_EM_MG_FD_202174 | JGI IMG/M metagenome (GOLD analysis project Ga0307513, IMG submission 202174) | Populus trichocarpa ectomycorrhiza microbial communities from riparian zone in the Pacific Northwest, United States - 15_EM | ecosystem: Host-associated > Plants > Roots > Unclassified | place...
CGCCGGCTCACCCCGGGACCGGATCGCTCAGCTCGACGCGCTGGCCGGCCGGCTCCGCGACGCGCTCGGCACGCCGCGCCAGGACATCGGCGAGAACGCGCTGCACCTGCGGTACATCGACGTCCGCAACCGGCTGCCCGGCGGCTACGACCTGGTCTGGGAGGACCGCGACGGGGTCAAGGTGGTGGAGATCGCCGACGACGTGGGTCAGCATCCGGTCGCGCTGGCCACCGCCCGGCTCGGCGCCGAGCTCGACCAGAAACGCTCCGCGGTCGCCGATCGGGAGCGGCACGCCTTCGAACGGTTCCTGCTCGGCGAGCTGGGAGATGCCCTGTTCCGCCAGATTCTGTCCGCCGAGACCCTGGTCAGGAGCATGAACGACACCCTTGCCGGGGTACGGACGTCGCACGGGCTCGGCGCCCGCCTGGTGTGGGGATTGCGGGCCGACTCGGACGCCGACACCCGGGCCGCCGTCGAGTTGCTGCGCACCGCGCTGGCCCTGCGTACCCGGGACCAGAACGACCGGCTGCGCGAGGTGCTGGCCCGCCGGGTCGAGGACGCCCGGCGCGCCGACCCGTCCGCCGGCTACTCGACGCACCTACGGGCCGCATTGGACTATCGGCAATGGTTCACGTTCACCGTTAAGGTCACCGATAACGCCAACCCCGACCGGGAACGTACGCTGTCCGCCCGTACCGCTATGTCGCAGGGAGAACAGCGGGTCGTGTCCTATCTGGTGCTCTTCGCCGCCGCCGCCGCGCACTTCAGCTCCGTCGGCGACGCCTATCCCCGCGCGCCGCGGCTGATCCTGCTCGACGACGCCTTCGCCAAGGTCGACGAGCCGACCCACGGCCGGCTCCTCGGCCTGCTGGTCGACCTGGATCTCGACGCCGTCCTGACCAGCGAACGCCTCTGGGGCTGCTTCCCGGAGGTGCCGTCGCTGGGCATCTACGAGTGCCTGCGCGACCCGGCCCAACCCGGCGTCGCGACCCTGCACTTCCGCTGGGACGGCACCCGCCGCTCGGTGCTCGCGTCATGATCCCGGTCGGGGCCCTGAGCTGGCTGAAATCGCCGGACCTGATGCCGCTCTGGACCGAGGCGCACGCCCGGCTGCTGCGCAACGGGCGGGCCGCCACCGGCCGGTTGACGCTGACCTCGCTGACCATGGAGGGCCGCGCCGCCGTCGGGCAGTTGCTGGGCTACGCCGTCCGCTCGAAGGTCACCATCGACCTCGCCAAGCTCGACCAACGACTGTGGAGCAGCGCCGCCGGGGCCGGGCTCATCGAGGTGGTCGAGGCGATCGTCGGGGCGGTGCCGGACCGGCGTACGGAAGCGTCCGACGATGCGGCTCGCCGGGCGCTGCTGCGCGATCACGCCGAGGCAGCCGTGGCCGTGGCCGGGCTGGCCGACTATCCGTGGACGGCGGAATGGCTCGACCGGCTGTGGCGGGCGGGTCTGCCGGCCCGGCAGTCCGCCGAGGACGTACGCGAACTCGTCGGCCAGGCGGCCACCACGCTCGGGCTGACCGTCGGGGCGCACGGCCGGCTGTGGTCGCGCGGCGAGTTGGCCCAACGCGTGACCGGGACCGCGCACGGGCTCGACGACGACACGCCGCTGGCGAGAATCGTGCTGCGCGGTATCTCACTCGCGATCGCCGGCGACGCGGAGCCGCCGGCGAGCGCCGCCGGCCGCCGGGCGCTGTGGGAAGCGGCCGGCGTGGCCAGCGACACCGTCGCCACCACCGTGCTCGCCTACGGCCTGCGCCCGCTCGGCGACGACTGGCGCGCCGACCACCTCCGGATCCGGGCGCTGAACTTCGCCGAGTCCCACCTGACGCTGCGCGAGGTCCGCCGGCTGATCCCGCTGCACCTGGTGCCCCAGACCGTCTTCGTGTGCGAGAACCCGCGCGTGCTGGAGGCCGCGGCGGATGCACAGGCGTCGGCCGCTCTGGTGTGCACGCTCGGCAATCCGACCACGGTGACGCTGGCGCTGCTCGACGCCATCATGGCCTCGTCCGACGTACGGCTGGCCTACCACGGCGACTTCGACTGGCCCGGGGTCGCCATGGCGGACCGGATGATCCGCCGGTACGCGGCCGTGCCCTGGCGGTTCGGGGCGGCGGACTACCACAACGCGGTGACCGTGGCGACGGAGCGCGGGACGCCGCTGCAGCCGCTCACCGGGGCGGCGATCGCTACGGGGTGGGATCCGGCGCTGGGCGCGGGAATGGCGAGGACGGGTGTCGCCGTACACGAAGAGGAAGTGATCGAAACGCTCCTCGGCGACCTGGGCTGAGGCGCTCAGTGGTGGTTGCCGGCTGGGCAGGTGACCGTTGGGTTCCAGGTGGCGAAGGTGCCCGCGGGGTTGCGCTTGTACAGCCAGACGTGCAGGTCGTAGTGGATCGGCTGGCCCGCTTCGTGGCCTGGCATGGGTCCGTCGAACGGCCGGCCGAACAACGACGGCCGGTCGGTGGCCGTGCCGAGGTTCTGGTCGGCGTCTCGCTGGAAGTACTCGACCGCGCCCAGGCGTAGGCCCTTGCGGGTGGGGACGTAGACCAGCACCTCGGGGCGCCGGATATCCAGTACGCCGTCGGCGATTCTGCTGGGGCTGGCGTAGTGGTACCCCATGCCGCCGGTGCCGGGCAGTTGCACGCAGGTCGGGGTGGCGACGTAGCCGCTCTTGATCGCGGCTTTGGGCAACCGGAACCGCTCGGTGGCCGCGCGCACCTTGGCCAGTTGCCTGCTGTGGTGTGCCTGCGTGTCGGTGGCGTCCACTGTGGCGCCCGCCATCTGCGGCGCTGTGGTCAGGAGGATGGCGCTGACCGCGGAAGCGGCGAGCAAGGCGCGAGTCGGAAATTTCATATTTCTCCCTTGATAGTCCTATCGCGCCCTACCTTAGGTGGATTTTCTTACGTCATTACCTTTTGCGCGCTAGCGTGTCGCCCGGCTACTGGCGCGCTCCCACGTTCGGGGCTGTCCCCATCCACTACGCTCAGGCAGTCACTATCCGCGGAGGGGCTCGGTCGGTTGTTCAGTCGTATCGCCATCGTCAACCGTGGTGAGGCCGCGATGCGGCTCATCCATGCCGTCCGGGAGCTGGCCGCGGAGGCCGCGACACCGATCGAAACCGTCGCGCTGTACACCGATGTCGACCGCACCGCCACCTTCGTGCGCGAGGCCGACCTCGCCTACGATCTCGGTCCCGCGTCCGCGCGGCCGTATCTGGATCTGAAGGTGCTGGAGCGCGCGCTGGTGGAGACCGGCGCCGACGCCGCGTGGGTCGGCTGGGGCTTCGTCGCCGAGGACCCGGCGTTCGCGGAGCTGTGCGAGAAGGTCGGAGTCACCTTCGTCGGGCCGAGCGCGGACGCCATGCGCAAGCTCGGCGACAAGATCGGCGCAAAGCTGATCGCCGAAGAGGTCGGCGTGCCGGTCGCGCCGTGGAGCCGCGGCGCGGTCGAGACCCTGGACGCCGCCCTGGCCGCGGCAGCCAAGATCGGCTACCCGCTGATGCTGAAGGCGACCGCCGGCGGCGGCGGGCGCGGCATCCGCGTGGTCACGAACGAGGCCGAGCTAGCCGACGCCTACGAGCGCACCAGCCAGGAGGCCGCCCGCGCGTTCGGCAGCGGCATCGTGTTCCTGGAGCGCCTGGTCACCGGCGCCCGGCACGTCGAGGTCCAGGTGATCGCCGACGGCCAGGGCACCGCGTGGGCGCTCGGCGTCCGCGACTGCTCGGTGCAGCGGCGCAACCAGAAGGTCATCGAGGAGTCGGCGTCGCCGGTGCTCAGCCCGGCGCAGGCGGCCGAGCTCAAGGCGTCGGCCGAACGGCTGGCCGTCGCGGTCGGCTACCGGGGCGCGGCGACCGTCGAGTTCCTCTACCACCCCGGCGACAACGTGTTCGCGTTCCTCGAGGTCAACACCCGGCTCCAGGTCGAGCACCCGATCACCGAGTCGACCACCGGCTTCGACCTGGTCAAGGCGCAGCTGCGGGTGGCCTCCGGGGATCGGCTCGAGGGCGAGCCGCCGGTGGAGCGCGGGCACGCCATCGAGGCCCGGTTGAACGCCGAGGATCCGGACCGCGACTTCGCGCCCTCCCCGGGCCGCATTGCGCGGCTGGACCTGCCCGCCGGCCCGGGCATCCGGGTGGACACCGGGGTCAGCGAGGGCGACACCATCCCCGCCGACTTCGACTCGATGATTGCGAAGATCATCGCGTACGGCCGGGACCGCGACGAGGCACTCGGCAAGCTGCGCCGGGCGATGGCGCAGACCACGGTGATCATCGAGGGCGGCGCGACCAACAAGAGCTTCGTGCTCGACCTGCTCGACCAGCCCGAGGTGATCGACGCCAGCGCGGACACCGGCTGGATCGACCGCGTCCGCAGCGAGGGCCGGCTCGTCTCGCACCGGCACTCCGCGGTTGCGCTCGCGGCGGCCGCCATCGAGGCGTACGAAGAAGAGGAACGCGCCGAACGGCAGCGGCTGTTGTCGACGGCGTTCGGCGGACGCCCGCAGGTGCAGCACGAGAGCGGCCGACCGATGGACCTCAAGCTGCGCGGCGCCGGTTATCGCGTGCGAGTCGCGCGAGTCGGCGCGCACCGGTTCCGCGTCGGCGTCGAGGCGGGTGACGACGCGCGCACCGCCGACGTCCAGCTCGACCGCTTCGACGAGCACACCGGGCAGATCGTCGTCAACGGCACCCGGTATCGCCTGCTCACCGACACCCACGGGCCGACACACCTGGTCGAGGTCGACGGTGTGACGCACCGGGTCGGCCGCGACGAGGGCGGCGTCGTCCGCTCGCCGATGCCCGCGCTGGTCGTCGCCACGCCGCTGGAGGTCGGTGCCGTGGTCGAGGCGGGCGCTCCGGTGCTGGTGCTCGAGGCCATGAAGATGGAGATGGTGCTGCGGGCGCCGGTCAAGGGCCGGCTGAAGGAATGCGTCGTCTCCGTGGGCAGCCAGGTGGAGACCGGTGCACCGCTGCTGCGGCTCGAGCCGCTCGCCGACGAGTCCGCCGAGGGTGCGGACGCCCCGGCCGCGGGATCCGTCGAGCTGGACCTGCCCGACGCGCCCGGAGAGGTCCCGGCGCGGGAGCGCACCAAGCGCGGCCAGGAAGACCTGCGCGGCCTGCTGCTGGGCTTCGACGTCGACCCGCACGACGAACGCCGGGTGCTCGACGACTATCTCGCCGCGCGCGAGGCGGCCACCGAGGACGGTCACCGGCCGCTGGGCGAGGAGCTCGAACTCCTCGACATCTTCGCCGACCTCGCCGAGCTGAGCCGCAACCGGCCGACGGGCGAGGACAGCGGCGGTGACAGCCGCGTACACAGCGCCCGTGAGTATTTCCACACCTATCTGCAGAGCCTCGACGTCGAGCGGGCCGGGCTGCCGGAGGCGTTCCAGGCCAAGCTCGCCAAGGCGCTAGGGCATTACGGCGTCACCGAGCTGGAGCGCTCCCCCGAGCTCGAGGCCGCGGTGTTCCGGATCTTCCTCGCCCAGCAACGCGCGTCCGCCGACGCCACGGTCGTGGCGACGCTGCTGCGCGCGTGGCTGCGCGAGCCACCGCCGGACGACACGCTGCGCGAGCCCGCCGGCCTCGCGCTGGAACGGCTGGTGACCGCGACGCAGGTCCGCTTCCCCGCCGTCTCCGACCTCGCGCGCGGCGTGGTGTTCGCCTGGTTCGGCCAGCCGCTGCTGCGCCGCAACCGCGCCCGCGTCTACGCCGGTGTCCGCAAGCACCTGCGCTACCTGGACGAGCATCCGGACGCGCCGGAGCGCGCCGAGCTCATCGCCGAGATGGTGCGCAGCACCGAGCCGCTGGTGCGGCTGCTCGGCCAGCGGCTGATCCGCGCCAACCTGGACAACGCGATCATGCTGGAGGTGCTGACCCGGCGGTACTACGGCAACAAGGGTCTCACCGGCGTTCGCACCAGCGCGGTCGCGGGCTGCGAGTTCGTGGTGGCCGAGCGCGCCGGCTCGTGCGTGGTCTCCGCCGCGGAGAGCTTCGAAGCGTTCGGCAGCGCGCTGCGCGGGCTCGCGGAGCTGGCGAGCGCCGAGGAAGCCATCGACGCCGACATCTATCTCGGCTGGGAGAACCAGCCGGCGGACTCCGACGCGATGGCGGCCGCGCTGCACGAGGTCGTCAGCGCGCATCCGTTGGCCAGCCAGGTCCGCAGGCTCACCGCCACGGTCGCGGGCAGCCGCGGTGCGGTGATGCACCACCACTTCACGTTCCGCCCGTCGACCACCGGGATGACCGAGGAACGGCTGATCCGCGGCCTGCACCCGTACATCGCGCAGCGAATGCAGTTGGAACGGTTGAGCAAGTTCGACCTCACCCGGCTGCCGTCGTCGGACGAGGAGGTGTACCTCTTCCAGTGCGTGGCGCGGGGCAACCCGTCGGACGACCGGCTCGTCGCGTTCGCCCAGGTGCGCGACCTGACCGAGTTGCGCGAGCACGACGGCCGGCTGGTCGCGCTGCCGACGGCCGAGGACACGATCGCCACCTGTCTCGACTCGATCCGCCGCGCGCAGTCACGGCGACCGTCGAAGACCCGCTTCAACACCAACCGGATCGTGATCTACGTCTGGCCGCCGAGCGACATCACCCGCGCCGAGCTGGAGACGATCGGCGGGCGCGTCCTGCCGGCCACCGTGGGCGCCGGGCTGGAGGAGCTCCTGCTCGTCGGGCGGCAGCGCGACCCGCGCACCGGAGCGCTGACGAAGATCGCCGTACGGATCGCCTTCAACGCCACCGGCGGCACCGAGCTGTCCATCGGCGAGCCCTCGGACGAGCCGGTCGAGCCGCTCGACGACTACCGGCTGAAGGTGCTGCGCGCGAGCAGCCGCAACACGGTCTACCCGTACGAGCTGACCGGGCTGTTGGGCAATTTCGCCGAGCACGACCTCGACGAGAACCACACACTCGTGCCGGTCGACCGGCCCAAGGGCCGCAACAGTGCGGCGATCGTCGCGGGCGTGGTCAGCACGCCGACCCGGCAGCATCCGCAGGGAGTCACCCGGGTCGTGCTGCTCGGCGACCCGACGAAGTCCCTCGGCGCGCTCTCGGAGCCGGAATGCCGCCGGGTGATCGCCGCGCTCGACCTGGCCGAGCGGATGCGGGTGCCGCTGGAGTGGTACGCGCTGTCCGCCGGTGCCCGGATCTCCATGCAGTCGGGCACCGAGAACATGGACTGGGTGGCCGCGGCACTCAAGCGGATCGTCGAGTTCACCCAGGGCGGCGGCGAGATCAACATCGTGGTCGCCGGCGTGAACGTGGGCGCGCAGCCGTACTGGAACGCCGAGGCGACGATGCTCATGCACACCAAGGGCATCCTGGTGATGACGCCGGACTCGGCGATGGTGCTCACCGGCAAGCAGTCGCTCGACTTCTCCGGCGGCGTGTCGGCCGAGGACAACTTCGGCATCGGCGGCTACGACCGGGTGATGGGCCCGAACGGGCAGGCGCAGTACTGGGCGCCGGACCTGACCGCGGCACGGGACGTGCTGATGTCGTACTACGACCACACGTACGTCGCACCCGGCGAGCAGGCACCGCGCCGGACGACCACGACCGACCCGTTCGACCGCGACATCTCCGACTTCCCGCACACGGTGGCGGGCAGCGACTTCAACACGGTCGGCGAGATCTTCTCCAGCACGGCCAACCCGGACCGCAAGAAGCCGTTCGACATCCGCACGGTGCTGCGGGCGCTCTCCGACCAGGACCACCCGGTGCTGGAACGCTGGGCGGGCATGGCCGACGCGGAGACCGCAGTGGTGCAAGACGTGCATCTCGGCGGCATGCCGGTGTGCCTGCTCGGCATCGAGTCGCGCTCGGTGCCACGCCGCGGCTTCCCGCCCACCGACGGCCCGGACGCCTACACCGCGGGCACGCTGTTCCCCCGTTCGTCAAAAAAGGCCGCCCGAGCAATCAACGCGGCGAGCGGCAACCGCCCGTTGGTAGTGCTGGCAAACCTGTCAGGCTTCGACGGCTCCCCGGAATCAATGCGAAAACTGCAGCTGGAGTACGGCGCGGAGATCGGCCGGGCGATCGTGAACTTCCGCGGGCCTATCGTGTTCTGCGTGATTTCGCGGTATCACGGCGGCGCGTTCGTGGTTTTCTCGAAGGCGCTGAATCCGAATATGACTGTGCTCGCGTTGGAGGGCTCGTTCGCCTCGGTGCTCGGCGGGGCGCCGGCCGCGGCGGTGGTGTTTTCGGGGGACGTCAACGCCCGGACTGCGGCGGATTCGCGGGTGCGGGAGTTGGAGGGGCGGGTGGCGGCTGCGTCTGGGGCCGAGCGTGCGGGGTTGACGGCTGAGTTCGAGGAGCTTCGGTCGTCGGTTCGGGCGGAGAAGCTGGGTGAGGTGGCCACCGAGTTCGACCGGGTACACAACATTCAGCGGGCGGTTGAGGTCGGGTCGGTGGATGCTGTCATCCGCGCCGCGGAACTAAGGCCACGCATCATCGAGGCGATCGAGTCCCGTCTGGGGTAGCGGCTGATCGCATCATCGGGCGGCCGTTCACGATCGATCGGTGCTCATAGCAGGGGCTGGGAGAGCGTGGCAACGTGCCGCCCCGCCATTAGCGCGGCAGCCTCGGGGAACTCCCACTCTTCCCGGTCGGCGTCGAAGATCGCCTCGCCCCCGACGGTCTGCAAGACCGCGTCTTCGCCATTGAACAGCAGGACGCTGTCGGCCCCGGTGCGATCCAGAAGAGCGAGCACCGCGCCGATCATCAGCGCTGTGTTGTGGCCTTCCAACTCGCGTTGGAGGCTCGAGAACCGGAATCGCACCGTGATGCGGTGGTCGAATCCGAACAGCCGCGGCGCACTCGCCTCCTCGCCGGGTGTCTCTCGCCAGGCGGCGACGTTCAACCCGTCCCGCACCACCGTCCCGTCGGCGGTAACCGTGCCACCGATCGCAGCGGCAAGCACGGAACGGAGTTCATCCGTGCCGAGGTCCGCCGCCCCGTAGTACGTGTATTCGAGAGCCATGGTGCCCTTCGGCTACTAGGAGAACGGATAGAACGGCACTATCTTGCCGCCCTTGATGACGATGATCTCCTTGAGGTCCTTGATCGGCTTGCGTTCGAGGACACCCCTGATCTCCTCCATGGACCGCGGACAATCGTCGAGGTTGAGGACGATTCGGTCTGCCTGACCTTCTTTGACCTTGCCGCTGACCTCGTCGCGGATGTTGTCAAGCTTGTCGGTACTCGGCGAGTAGCAGTCGAAGTACTCGCCCTCGATCTTGTAGTCGGGATCCTTCCCGCGCTCGTTCCGCGGCGGGTTCTGCTCGACGTCGTAGCCGTTCTCGGCCAGGGTGTCCGCCGATTCGTTCTCCCGCCGGAGTGCCCTGTCCCGCACCTTGGTCGGGTGGGTTTTGGTGCGCTTGCCGCGCGGTTTCCGGGTCGGATCGGGCTTGCCGGACGGCGTGGTAAGGCCCGGTGCGCGCGATCCGCGGCGCCGGCCGAGTAATTTCTTGAGTGCCTCGATCGCCTCGCCGATCTTGCCGGCCACGCCGCGTAACCGCGTCAGGCTGGAAAGCAGACCGCGGAGCCACGTGCCGATCCGCGCCGCCCAGGCGGCGCAAAGCGTGCTGACTTGCTCGGCTACGAGCGGCGTGGCCAACCCTAACGAGAAGATCTCCTCGGCCGCGTAGTCGATAAGCCGCGACACCAGGACCGCGATCGCGTCACGGACCATCATCCGGACTCCGGCGATCAACGCTCCCGCGCCCTCGGTGATCGCGGCCATCGTCTCAGCCGCACTCGCCAGCCCACCGACGGCGTTCCTCTGCTGGCCATTCCAGGTCCGGTAGGCGTCGGCTGCGCTGCCGATCCATTCGCTGATATCCCAGCGCGCCGCACGATCCAGGTCATCGGCCCGGTCGCGGAGGGCGGCGGCGATGTTGCGCCAAGTCTGGGCATGCCCGGCGATCTGGCCTGGATCACCGGCGAGCCAGTCGAGCGCCTCCGACAGGGGTTTGACATGCTCGATGATCCAGGCGACGCCATATTGCAGCAGCGAGCCGATCGGGTCGGAGACGAAGGCAAGGGCGTCCAGCCCCGCCGAGACTGCACCGATCGAAGTGTCGATCCAGCTACCGCTCTTGACGCCAGCCAGGATCGTCTCGATGTCCTCGGCGAGCCACACCCCAGCCCACGGGTCGACGGGCGTGTTCACCGCACCTGCCACCAGCGGGTTCGGGCCGGTCATAACAGCTTCAGCGGGTGTTCCGCAGCCGGTCGGCGGCGTTACCGTCGGCGGTGTCGTAGTCGGCGGCCACCGACCGGAGCGCATCCGCGGTGTCGTGCACCGATCCGGCCGCCGTATTCATGCCATCCACCATGGCCTGCTGCAGCTCGTTGAGCAACGCCGGCACCATCTGACACAACTGCCCGTACGCACCGGTGTCGGTACGAACGATCTCGCCTGCCTGGGCAGCAACGGTCAGCCCGTCCCCGATCCGGTCGACCGCAGTCGCGTGCACCACGAGATCGGCCGAGTTGACCTGAACCTGCCCGTTCCCGACGCTCATGGGAACCTTCCGGGACCCGCGCGGCCTCCAGCATCGAACTGCCATCGAGCAATCTGGCCTCGCGCCGCCCCCGCTCGCTCAAATTCGAACACTGGGCCTCCGCCTGCCAATCGAGCGCATCGAGACTTACCACTGTAGCGATATCCGTCCATCGGGGGGCCATGGCTGGACATGGAAAGCGCCCCGGCTTTCGGATCAGCTCGCTGCCACCTGGGCCGAGTGGAAAACATCGGCTGGCA
>Ga0307513_10011898_pt1 | contig 10777 bp, 16 predicted proteins | sample 15_EM_MG_FD_202174 | JGI IMG/M metagenome (GOLD analysis project Ga0307513, IMG submission 202174) | Populus trichocarpa ectomycorrhiza microbial communities from riparian zone in the Pacific Northwest, United States - 15_EM | ecosystem: Host-associated > Plants > Roots > Unclassified | place...
ACCTGGAGGCTTGGGGGAGTTGGGCGGAGAGTCTCGGCACCTCGGGCAAATCCGATCCGGCTGCCTAACAAGGAGAGGGTGATTGCAAATCACCGGGTTTGGTAACTCGATGTGCGGATCGGTCGATACCACGATGCCGGGGTATCGTACTCAGTGCCATAGCTCCTCCGAGTCCCCACGACCAGGAAAACTGTGGTTCAGAGTGACTCTTGACTGTAACACCGTTGGACAGACGAGACCACATCAAGATTCTTCGACGATCAAGTGTGTACTACGGTTCTCTAGTCGAGCTTCGCTACTGCGGCCCCGTCGCCTCTACCGTACAAGACATTCTCTGCTTCTACACACTGCGGCCGCCAATATTGCCGACCATCTCGACCGCCTCTTCCTCTCTATCCCTACGCTTGCGCTCGACGATCATGAACGTCAAGATAATATAGTCCAACATGTGCATCCCCGCAGGTCGAACCACGAGTCGTGCCTGGCGTTTGCCGAAGATGTGATGTGCCCGATGAAATTGAGCGATCACGGTCTTCTTCCCGTCCGTAGTGACCAACTTGGTAATGCAATTGGACAAAACATCAGTGCTGAGGCTTCGTGCGAGACGAGGAGAAGTGTACCTTGGGATAATTCATTCCCGTCGCACCCATCGCCCATCTGTACTGAACGCCATCCGGTCCAGTAAAGGCGAAGCTCCTAGCATCAGAAGTGGGCTCAGGTCGGGTCCTAACAACACATACGATGGGATGACCTACTCGCGTAGTGTCCCAACAGCGGGCAGAAACTCTTTCTGAGTGGTTATCTTTCCACGAAAAATGATCCTGTTATCTGACGACCATTTCCAATAGATCCTGGCAATCTCGTCGCTGGTCTCGGGGAGTTCCATAGGCTCCGGCTCGCCCCCTGTGGACGCACCCCTCCTGCCAACATGGCCCCCGCCGGAATCACAATCGCCACCGCCATCGTTCCAGTGGAGGGGAGGCTGGGTTGGGGAATCGAACTTTCTGATCTTCGTGACGTATTTCGAGACCTTTCGAGGTGTGTCTATCTCGTACACGGCTTGGCCGGTGGCCTCGTCAATCAGGGTGGTACGGAGGCAGGAGTTTCGGGAGAGTAAGAGGGTGCGGTCGTTCATGTTGGTGTTAATCAGGGAACCACCAAAGGGGTGGCTTTATGTATGACCAGAAACGACGGCACTGTTCATAGCGCCAACGTCAGGTGAGATGTACGTTATCCACCCAAGGCTCAACCGCTGCGCAGCAGTACGCGCTTGCGTGGTGTGCCGTCTTGGGATCCCGGCTCCCGGGGAGCCAATTGTTTTCTGTGGGCGTCAGGCCAATGCGAAGGTGGATAGCGAGGTCGAAACCACGGTTGGCAGGGCAAGTTCTCCGATACAACGGCCATTGGATGGGTTCCATAAAGGAAATGTAGTAGCACGAGGTACAGAAGATATGGTAGGGCGAGTGCAGAGCGACAAGTCTTGACATTAAACCAGCAAATAGCGTCGCCTCTGTGCACAGGTAGTCCTCCCGCAAGCTGACGGAGCCGAATGAAGGGAGAATGGTGCGCCCAAGCGCGAGAATCCTCAGTTACGGAGATGTTTGTGTTCCTGCGAGAGGACAAGGTGGTGAGGGACATATCAAACGAAGGCGTTGGCTCCATTACCTCAGCCCGTGTCCTCAAGCTTTACTGCTTGTTTCGCCCAGCGCAAGCCACAAGTGTTGCCAAGCGTTGTGGGTCTGAGCGGACCCAACATGACAAATCCATCGATAATCAGGTAGCCTCTCTCCATTCCGAGGAATCGATTCGTCTACACGTTATACAAACCCGCTGCGAGGTCGATGGAACCTGTTCCCCGGTCTGGAGTACAGAGTGTTAGGCATCCCAACCGGGTCCGGCGAAGGTACCGTACTTTTTGTCTTGGCCGGTTTTATCTGGGACCGATCAGGGGTTGACGCTGCATCGGGAGGGATGAAGAGATGGACAACGGATTACCGTCAAAATTGGATGGCAGAGTTGAGACCGTAAATGTGGACGGGGATGAGGATTGGCATCACACTCCATCATCACCAGGCTTATGCCGTCGGTTGGATTTCCCACGACCGCTCATCCTCGCACGTCCTTGGTCTTACTGATCTAAGTCCCGCCTCTTGGCCTATCGCTTATCACGTGCTTCGGGTCTCTCGCGTCGCGTCTAGTTGTGACTTCAAAAATGACGTTATCTAACACGTCCTACAGTTAACACTTGTTATCCAGAATGTCTATTACTTCTCGGAGGAACTTTTGTCATGCAATATACTGATGGATTTGTTCTTGTTGTTTACTGTGCAATCTTCAACCACTCCCCACCCTCTATGCGGTCAACATATGATCCATCCGTTCGTACGGTCAGTGTGTACTTTTGGTTGCGTTTGGCAGCCCGAGGCTTGGCACACCTTTCCGCAATATGTCGAGCGAGTGCCGCGTTGACCCCTTCGCCACGCGTCAAGGATTGCAGGCGGATTTTCCGAATTAAGGGTGGGTCTTCTTCGAACATGGCGTCAAGATTAGGCCCAACAACTCGAAGCACCAACACGCCATGTTCTCCATTTATGCCATGCACCCTGAAATGGTCCAAGGGAGCGAGGACTTGATCGGATCCGGGATGTGTCCCTGGGACACAAGGTAACGATGCATATTGATCTCGTTCCTATCGGTGAGCTCAACCACGGCGAACTTGAGGGCGACGCACCGGCTACATCATTGAGGGATTGTTAGTGGCTGGAGCGTGTTGTGACAAATAGTCGCGAAACGATTCACGACGACGATAACTCACGTCCGAGCGGTCGACTGAAGGTCACGGGCGAGCTGAACAGTAGAATAGCCACAGAATCCAAGCTTATGGATCACCCTGTACCTCTGGCAGTACAGGTCCCCAAGATGTACCGGATGGTGTCCTCCAGGTCGGTATCTACCCGGACTCTCCAGCTCCGGGCCAGCGGGGTAAAAGTCAAGGAGTGAGAGGGGTCCCATTGAGACTCCTGGATGTCACACGTGCCGGTAGAATGGGTGGGTGGGTGGGTCAAGAAGAACATTCAGCGGTTTCCTGAAGTAATATCTCGGACGTGGTCATGAGAACCTCGGCACCTCGGGCAAATCCGATCCGGCTGCCTAACAAGGAGAGGGTGATTGCAAATCACCGGGTTTGGTAACTCGATGTGCGGATCGGTCGATGCCACGATGCCGGGGTATCGGACTCAGTGCCACACCTCCTCCAAGTCCTCGCGCGCACGGTCAGGAAAACTGTGGTTCAGAGCGACTCTTGAAGGTAATACTGTTGGACAGACGAGACCACATAAAGATTCTCTGACGATTAAATATGTAATACGGTTCTCGCTACTACGACCACGTCGCCTCTACCGTACACGACACCCCCCGTTCCTACACACTGCCGCCAATATCACCACCCATATCTGCCGCCTCATCCTCTCTATCCCTACGCTTGCGCTCGACGATCACGAACGTCAAGACAATATAGTCCAACATATGCATCCCCGCCGGTCGTACCACAAGTCGTGCCTTGCGTTTGTCGAAGATGTGGTGTGCCCGATGAAATTGAGCGATCACGGTCTTCTTCCCGTCCGTAGTGACCAACTTGGTAATGCAATTGGACAAAGTATCAGTGCTGAGGCTTCACACAAAGCGAAAAGGAGTGTACCTTGGGATAATTCATTCCCATCGCACCCATTGCCCATCTGTACTGAACGCCATCCGGTCCAGTAAAGGCGAAGCTCCTAACATCAGAAGTGGGCTCAGGTTAGATCCTAACAAGGCATGCGATGGGATGACCTACCCGCGCAGTGTCCCAACAGCGGGAAGAAACTCTTTCTGAGTGGTTATCTTTCCACGAAAAATGATCCTGTTATCCGACGACCATTTCCAGTGGATCCTGGCCATCTCGTCGCTGGTCTCGGGGAGTTCCATCGGCTCCGGCTCGCCCCCCGTGGACGCACCCTTCTTGTCAACATGGTCATCACCGGAATCGTAATCGTTACCGCCATCGTTCCAGTGGAGGGGAGGCTGGGTTGGGGAATCGAACTTTCTGATCTTCGTGGCGCATTTCGAGAGCTTTCGAGGTGTGTCTATCTCGTACACGGCTTGACCGGTGGCCTCGTCAATCAGGGTGGTACGGAGGCAAGAGTTTCGGGAGAGTAAGAGGGTGCGGTCGTTCATGTTGGTGTTGATCGGGGAACCACCAAAGGGGTGGCCTTATGTATGACCAGAAACGACGGCACTGTTCATAGCGCCAACGTCAGGTGAGCTGTACGTTATCCACCCAAGGCTCCACTGCTGCGCACACTCGCGTGGTGTGCCGTCCTGCGATCCCGACCCCCGCGGAGCCGATTGTTTTCTGTGGGCGTGAGGCAAATACGGAGGTGGATAGCGAGGTCGAAACTACGGTTGGCAGGGCAAGTTCTCCGATACAACGGCCATCGGATGGGTTCCATAAAGGAAATGTAGTAGCACGAGGTACAGAAGATATGGTGGGGTGGGTGCAGGGCGCCGAGCCCTGACATTAAACCAACCAATGTCACCGCTTCTGTACAAATGCAGTCCCTCCGTCAACTGACGGAGCCGAACAAAGAAAGAACGGTGCTTACAATCACGAGAATCCTCAGCTGCGGGGATGCCTGTGTTTCCCGTGAGAGGATAAAGCGGTGCAAGATCCCGAACCTCCAGTTCAGGCCTTCCGTAGCTTGAACGACGGGAAAACCAGACAACGTCTCGTTCCTCAGTAATCCCGCGCTCAGCGGGAGTTGCACTGAAGGAGGGCTGCTAGCTCCGGGGGTGGAATTTGGGCAAGCGGGACGGGGCGGTGAGTATCGCTTCCGACAAGGGCACGTTCGTCCGGGCCAGTCAGACGAAATTCCCGGCCTGAGGGTCCTGCGTCTTGTACTTTCAATTCTGGTTAAACAGGATAAGTACCTGTCGTCATCAATAAGTGGTTCCGGATGCGTGTCCGAGTGGTGTGGCCAATGTGATAGCGGAGGCGAGTAGATGGGAAGGTCCATCCTCTCCTGGTGAACAGCTGAGCATCAATCGTGAAATCTACCACCACCGAAGTCCACCTTCGAGAAGAGGTGTTTTTGGGCTCCGGTGGATCCACGCACGTCACGGTGACACCAGCGAACAGACTCGGATAGTCACGGTCCTTAGGCCTTGACACCGACTCTTTCGCGACCTTGTCGATGGTTTCGTCTGCGAGTTCTTGGGGAAGGACATGCTCATAATGGTTCCGGAGAAGGGTGGTTCGGATTTAGCATAGGTTCGGCTCTGGGTGCGTTGACGCGCGGACTCTATACACGGGACGGACCCTTAGGAGCGCATGTGGAGGTGGATGTGGGAGCAAGCAATAAGTTTGGTGTTTGGAGCTATATTGGATAGGCTGCTTCGGTGGCATGTAGCTCTATGTGGGGGGAGTTGGCGAGGTTCGGATGATTTGCTGGCATGTTTGGGTCAAGTTGACGTGTTGTCCAAGCCGCCCGGTCTACCTCCATCTTCTCAAACCGTCAGGAGTCCCTCCATACCCCCAAAACGACCCCCCTCCACATTGCAGTCGGACTGGCAGCATCAATAATGGACACATCCATCCCTCAAGAGATCACTGGCATCATCGTCGACGAGGTCGCGGAGGAACCTGATCCGGTGCTGCGGCTCAATACCCTCCGAGCTTGCTCGTTGGTCTCTCATGCATGGGTCTACCGGAGCCAAGAGCATCTCTTCTCGAAGATGAAATTCAATGAAACTGGATTCCGGAGATGGTGCTCGAGTATTCGACCGGGGACAGGCGACCCATCTCATCCTGTTACCCATCTACATTTTACCCAAGAACCTGGGGACTCGCGTCCGGTTGACCTCGCGCTGGCTGCTTCACGCATATCCTCTTTTCCAAACCTCCGGGTGCTACATCTCACAAACTTCCCTCTACAATGGGAGCAAATTCGGGCCCACAGTTTCTCGTTTGTTGCTGGAGGGATGCCAGATGGACAGTAACAACCTCGCCCCCTTCCTTCATCCCTTCACGAACCTTGAGGATCTGTCGCTCTTGGACCCTCGCATCCTATCCGGCCCCAATACCGGATATCCGCCGAAGCCTCTCAGCACGAAGGGAAAGGTCAACGTTCAACCTCGAGCTCCAGATCGACGTGACACGCAGCGGTCGGTCTTTTGTGTACGAGCTGTCCCTCCTGCCTGTGGCCATTCATGCTATCACCTTACTTAAAGGCAACCCACCAATACACGTGTTGTGGAGTTACGAGCCTGACCCTCGTACGACGGAGATCAACAATCTACTGGCGGCATCGTGCGGGACATTAACCCGTTTCAGAGTTCATGGCCGTAGGTCCTGCCCGTCGTCCTAAACCTAGTCATGTCCCTGACCGCCCTCCGAATTATAGATCTTCCCTGGGGTACCGACTTGGCAAACGTCGACGCGCTTCAGGAACTGGAGTTCAACGTGGACCAAATCCATAATATCGCCCAGGTCCTCCAAACGATCACCTCCAGCAGGCTCGCTGTCATCGTCCTGAATCCCAACGGCAATCACCATAACTATCCGAACACGTGGAAACGGCTCGACACAGCCCTGTACGCCCTCGTTGATCGTATTCTAGCTGCACGAGGACCACAGGACGATCGTTCGTGGCTGCGCGTGAAGCTATTTCTTAGGTCAACGATCCCCGATTACGATTTCAAGGAATCTGCAGGCCAGCTCCTCCCAAGGTGCATTGCGCGTGGATGCGTAACCGTGTTTGGAGCCATCGCGGAGGATCCGTGCGTAGATCCCGAAGACTCGATGTACCGAGAAGTTCCCAGGGTTTAATGTCTTGGCAAGGGAGATATTTATGGAACAAGCTCCGCGCCCGACAGGATCATCAGAGTCTGTAGCTAGCTCTGTCCAACCTTCGCGTCCCGTTTCTAAGGATCCCCGTTATCTATACACAAATGAAATGGATTGATCACCCGGGTTTTCCGACTTGGGTTTGGTCGCCTCGGCTCAGGGATGCCAAGACCAAGTTTCATTCTCTGCGAACTGACATTGGAAGATTCCACGGAAGCGAATATGCCCAGCTGCGCTGGCGCCGCAGATCGCACTGGGTGGATGATAGCTATTGATAGCGTTTCAGAACTTGAGTTTGGATAGTGAGTACAAAGTGGAGCTCGAGATTTTAGCATAGGGGAAGTAGGTACATCGTCGCTAGTACACTACTCTCCTGGTCAAGCCCACTGGGTCCAGATGGAGCCACAGATTGATGGGAAATTTGCAGCATAAGGCGCATAAGGTCTGTTCTGAAACACTCTAATGCAGGCTACGTCGATCATTCGAGGTGGACTATTCCATCCCAGTGCGTTTCACACTACAGGAGATACCCAGAATTCAATTTCTAATCGTATATATGGCCGTCACTTCGCCTCAGTTGATCTCCACCACCACACCACGATGGCTGGCTGTATACTCCGATTCGCTAGAAGCTCTCCTCTCCGAACGACCCTCATCGATGAAGCAACCGGTCAGGCCGTGTACCAGATCGACACCCCCATCAGGCTCACCGGAAGCGTCACTCGCATCAGGAAACTTGATTCATCCACGCAGCCTTCCAACCGTTGGTGGGAGGATGACGACGACTCTGATGGCAGTAGTACCACTGATGAGGAGAAACACCATGTAAAACCCAAGAAAGACGTGAAGAACGCGGAGGAGGAAGACGAGGTGGAGTTATCGGAACTGCCTGAGACCAGCGATGAGGTGGCGAGGATTTATTGGAGCTGGTTTTCGACGGATAAGATCGTTTTTCGGGGAAAGATAACCACTCGAGACGTGTTCTTGCCCAAGTGCGGGAAGTTGAGAGGGTAAGTAAATCCTCGCCGGGTTTCCCGCCCGGAACAGGGCTGAGTCGGTTTTCGAAACGCCAGGAGTTATGTGTTTACTGGGCCAGACGGCGTTCAGTACAGATGGGCACTCGGCGCACTGGGGCTGGACTTTCCGAAGGTGGGTTTGTTCTCCCCTGACCAGTTTCGCCGGTGCTTGGAGCTGAGCCACGGCTTTGAAGTTGGTCACCGCCGATGAGAAGAAGACAGAGATCGCTGATTTCCATCGCGCACACCACTTCATGAAGAAACAGAAAGCGAGACTCGAGGTCCAACCGGAGGGGATGGACATGTTGGACTACATCGTTTTGACGTTCGTATTTGCGGAGAATAAGCGCAGGGAACGAGAGACGAGGCTCAAGACTGGCCATGGTGGTGGTGGTCCCTGACTCTGCGAAGCAATGGGTCTTGATCGAGAACGCGAAGTATGCATGCGGTATCAATGTAATTTTAAGACGTGTAACGATTGGTGGTTGGAAAATAAAACAAAACAGTGCGGACTGCAGGCAACGATGGTGCGAAATATCAAGTTTTTTGAGGAGTTTGGAGGGATGTACTCGGAATGCTCTCCGGTTTGGTATTGGCCGGTTGCATTTTCTCACGGCTGCTACCGCTTCTCCATAGTCATCCCCGTGAGCTTGGCGTCCCTCAGGCAGGTATCACGGAGCATGCCGCTCAGGCGACAGCTACTCAAGGGCAGTGCACCAGAACGCCGGGGTACGAAGTTCGACCAAAAAAAGCAGAGGCGGCCCGAGCCGCCTGGTAGATCTACGTGTATGGTTTCTGCAACATTATAGGGTGGTTTCAAGGACTTGATATAGCTGCCAAGTCCTGGAATCCTTGCATGTAGTGTGCTTCCACAGAAACATTTACGTAGCAAGGGGAGTCTCTAACGACATTTTGAACGCTCGCGCCGCGTTCTGGTGCTGGCATTTCCCAATCCCTGCGATCTTTGCGACATATCAATAACTCGTGTCCATGTTTCTAACCTGTGCTTGGTCGACTATGACATACCTTGCCAAGGCCGCAACCCCGGGGTTTCGTATTATTAGGCTTGGCGTTGGAGGCTATCACGTCAGCGCCCAGCCACTCCGCGCGGTGACATTGGGTGTACATAGTGCAGCCTATCGGTCACCTGAGGTCGACTATCCTACACATTTCACGATACAGGCAACGCCACCACAGCCATTTCACAGTCAATATATATATCCAGTACCTTGCTTTTGCTGTTTCACCACTCCACCCCACGATGAGCGGCTGCACACTCCGACTCGCGAAAAACTCTCCCCTCCGAACGACCCTCATCGATGAAACCACTGGCCAGGCCGTGTACCAGATCGACACCCCCGTAAGGATCGCTCGAAGCGTTACTCGTATCAGGAAGTTCGATTCACCTCCACAACCTCGCCTCCATTGGGATGATGATGCCGATTCTGATTCTGGCGACGATGTCACCGATAAGGGGAAGAAAAAGTCCAAGAAGGACAAGAGAGATACGGAAGAGGAGGGAGATGAGGCGGATACAAAATTACCCCAGACCAGTGATGAGATAGCGAGGATTTACTGGAAGTGGTTCTCCCCGGATAGGATCGTTTTTCGGGGGAAGATAACCACTCGAGATGTGTTCTTGCCCAAGTGCGGGAAGATGAAAGGGTGGGCGAATTCTTGCCTATTTCGCCGAGCTCCTCACCGGGAATTGGCTGAACAGATCTTTGAAATGCTAGGAGCTACATGTTTACTGGACCAGACGGGATTCAGTACAGATGGGCGCTGGGGGCAATGGGGATGAGCCTTCCGAAGGTATGTCTATTCTCCGCCTCATCCGGGTCCTCGACGCTGAACCACGGTATAAAGTTGGTTACCACCGATGGAAACAAGACAGTGATTGCCGAATTCCACCGAGCGCACTACTTCACCAGGAGACGGAAAGCGCGGCTCGAAGTCCAGGCAGCGGGGATGGGTATACTGGACCATATCGTTTTGACGTTCGTATTTGCGGAGAACAAACGCAGGGAGCGGGAAGAGAGGGCGAGGTCAGGTCGTGGTGGCGGTGGTGGTGGTGATTGATACGGCGCGGTCACATGGGAGAATATCTCCCCACGTAAACCCTCTTTCCAACGGTAGATCCAGAGCCACCGGTGCTAACGTCCCAGTCTCCCTCGTCCGCTCCTGCACCTCTGACACACGTAGGTCGGGGACGATCTGGGTCGGCAACACATCCCGTTGCGCTTTCTGTAACTTATCGTCCGAAGTCTAGCAATGACCCTGTGAATCCTTTGTAACAGACGAATGAGACCGATCCGTGGATCCGACTTGGATTTAGCCGCCTGCCCCCTCAAGGCCACAGCATCCGAGTTTCGTTCCGTGCGGTGCGGACTAGCGTCGTGAACGCGCCCAGATGCAACGCCAGAGTAGTTACAACCGCGTCGATCTGGGCCAGTGATCGACTACTATCCCATCCCAGGTGGACACCTCACGCTGCTGGTGATACCACCCGGAATTTAATTCCCACTCATGTACATCTAGTTGGCTCCTATGGTTCAGATAAGTTGGCGCCGCGGATTTTTCCACAATTTTTTTCGATCACTCTTATATTTTCGCGTCTGCAATGCTCGACATCTAGCACCTCAACAGCTCACTGGATTGGCTTGATTTCTGTGGCATTGCTACGGTGCTATCGAACACTTTCCGCCAATATTGAGTTTTTCTCGAAATTCGCACTTTGGATTCTGACGACTCCCACATCAGCAGGTCGTGGAAAGTCTGATATGACCTTGCGGCGCTGGTGATCGAACCGATTACCCGGCAAGGCCTTATAACGCGTTACACGGGATTCTCTGCTCCCTCGATGGCCATTATAATTTAATAC